>Ga0070694_100001829_pt1 | contig 12590 bp, 11 predicted proteins | sample KBSK1251metaG_FD_65470 | JGI IMG/M metagenome (GOLD analysis project Ga0070694, IMG submission 65470) | Corn, switchgrass and miscanthus rhizosphere microbial communities from Kellogg Biological Station, Michigan, USA - KBS K1-25-1 metaG | ecosystem: Host-associated > Plants > Roots >... | reverse complement strand
AGCTGTTCGGGCGCGACGCCGAGCTGGGCAAGGAGCCGTTCCGGCTCGTCCTGGTGAACGGCGGGGCGATCTTCTCGGGGGAGATCAAGAACTGCGCCGCGCGCAAACGGGCCCTGTCGATCGCGGCCACGACCCGCGGCGTGGTCCACGTGACCGACGAGATGACGGTCCGCCGTGGGGATGTCTCCGATGCCGAGCTGGCCAAGGCGGTCACCTCCATCCTGGGGGACTCGGCCGAGGGGCTGGAGCTCAAGGACCTCGACGCGAAGGTCGAGGACGGGGTCCTGACGCTGCGCGGCACGGTCAAGGACGTTTTCTCGCGGGCGCGGGCAGAGGACCTGGCCGGCTCGGTCATGGGGATCACGCGCATCTCGAACCAGCTGGAGCCGATGGGCGCGCCGGAAGGGACGGACGACGCCTCCCTGACGCGCGCCGTCATCGCCTACCTGTCGGACTTCCACCAGTTCGCCTTCGGCGGGGAGATGACGGTCCGCGCCAGCCAGGGGGTCGTGACCCTGAAGGGGCGCGTCGTGCTCTACATGGCGCGGCAGCAGGCGGCCGTGGTGGCCTCGCTGGTCAAGGGCGTGTCGCGGGTCGAGAACCTCCTCGTCGTGGACCCGTCCTTCCCGGGCGGCCAGGCAGCGAGAATCCAGGCCGAGCGGTGAGGTCGACCGGGTTCTCGGCCGCCGTCCTCCTCGCCGTCGCCGTCGTCTCCGTCCCACCCCTGCAGGCGCAGGCCCTCGAAGGGAAGGTCAGCCGCATCACCCTGGACAACGGGATGCGCTTCCTCCTGGTCAAGCGCGGCGTCGCCCCGGTGTTCGCCGCCAACCTGCGCTTCAAGGTGGGAAGCGCCGACGATCCCGGCGGCGAGACCGGGCTGGCCCATCTCTTCGAGCACCTCGCCTTCAAGGGGACCTCGACCATCGGGACCCGCGACGCGAAGAAGGAGGCCGGGATCCTCGACGCGACCGACCAGGCGGTGATGCGCCTCCTGGCCGAGATGGACAAAGGAACCCGCGCCGACGCGGCCCGGCTGAAGTCGCTCCGCGAGGAGGTCGCCTCCCTTCAGAAGGACCTGCAGGAGATCACGGTCAAGGACGAGCTGAGCCAGATCCTCACCGCCAACGGGGCGACGGGGCTCAACGCCTCGACCAGCAGCGACCTGACCTCCTACGTGGTGGCGCTCCCCTCGAACCGCCTGGAGCTGTGGTGCGCGCTCGAGTCGGCGCGGTTGCGCGACCCGGTGCTGCGCGAGTTCTACTCGGAGCGCGACGTCGTGATGGAGGAGCGCCGCATGCGGACCGACAACCAGCCGCAGGGGAAGCTGTACGAGCAGCTCCTCCTGACCGCGTTCCAGGCGCACCCGTACCGCTCCCCCACGGTCGGGTTCCCCTCCGACCTCGAGCACCTGACGCGGCCGTCGGCCATGGAGTTCCGCCGCCGCCACTACGTGCCGGGCAACGCCGTCGGCGCGCTCGTCGGGGACATCGACCCGGCCGCGGCCGAGCGCCTCATCCGCAGGTACTTCGGCGGCCTCCCGGGCGGGACCGCCGCCCCGGGGCCCGCGACAGTCGAGGCTCCGCAGACCGGCCTGCGGCGAATCACCGTCGAGTTCGACGCCGAGCCGGAGGTGATGCTGGCGTTCCACAAGGACGTGTGGCCCAGCCCGGACGACCCGGTGTTCCAGGTGATCGATTCCCTCCTGACCTCCGGGCGCACGTCCCGCCTGTTCCGGCGCCTGGTCCTCGAGACGCAGGTGGCGGCCGACGTGTACAGCCTGCAGGCCCCCGGGGATCGCTACCCGAACGTGTTCCTGATCGGCGCGGTGCCGCGCGCCCCCCACACCCCGCAGGAGGTGGAGGCGGAGATCCTGAACGAGGTGAAGCGGCTCGCCGACAAGCCGGTCGAGGAGCGCGAGCTGCAGAAAATCCGGAACCAGGTCGAGGCGTCGTTTCTCTATCCGCTGCGCAGCAACGCCGGCCTGGCCTCGCAGCTGTCCTACTTCGAGGTCCTGACCGGCGACTGGAACAACATGACGGCCTACAAGCAGGCGCTGATCGCGACGACGCCGGCGCGGGTGCAGGAGGTGGCCCGCAAGACGTTCGTCCCCTCGAACCTCACCGTCGCGGTCCTGTCGCGCCCGAAGTCCGGGGAGGGCGAGGCGGCGGCGCCATGAGACGCGGCGCGGCCCGTGGCGCGGCCGCGACCCTGGCGGCGCTGGTCCTGCTCCTGCAGGCATGGGCCGCGCCGGCCCGCGCGGCGGCCGCGGCCGCTCCGGCAGCGGCGCCCGCTCCTGCGGCGTCCCCCGGCGCGGAGGCCGCACCGGCAGACCCGCGGACGCTCACCTATGCGCCGCTCAAGATCGGCTTCCCGAAGCCGGAGCGGGTCTTCCTCCCGAACGGGCTCCTGGTCTACCTGTTCGAGGACCACGAGCTGCCGCTCATCGACGTGTCGATCGATTTCAAGGCCGGGTCGATCTTCGATCCCGCGGACAAGGCGGGTCTCGCCGACCTTGCCGCCACGCTGATGCGCGCCGGCGGGACGGAGGCGATGCCCCCCGCGGCGGTCGACGAGGCGCTCGAATTCATGGCGGCGCAGATCGGCCTGGGGGCCTCCTCCGACATGCTGAGCGGGTCGGTCTCGGTGGTGAAGGACCGCTTCCCGGATGCGCTTCGCATCTTCGCCGCGATGCTGAGGACGCCGCGCTTCGACCCGGATCGGCTTCAGGTCGAGAAGGCGCGCGCCCTCGAGGAGATCAGGCGCCGGTACGACGACCCGGGGGACCTCGCGGAGATGGAGTTCAGGAAGCTGGTGTACGGCGCCCAGAGCCCGTGGGCCCGGCTCTCGACGGTCGAGTCGATCGGCCGGATCGGCCGCGACGACCTGGCCGCATGGCAGCGCCGCTACGTCCGACCCAACAACGCGGTCATGGGTGTCGCCGGCGATTTCGAGCCGAAGAAGATGAAGGCGCTCCTGGAGGAGACCTTCCGCGGCTGGAGCAACGCCAAGGTGACCCCGCCGGCCGTGGCGAAGGTGCGGGACGACATTCCCGCCGGCGTGCACCTGGTCTCCCGCCCGCTCAACCAGACGCAGATCGAGATCGGCCACCTGGGGGTGGGACGCTTCGACCCGGACAAGTTCGCCATCAAGATCCTGAATTTCATCCTGGGGGAGGGGGGGTTCACGTCGCGCCTGGTCAAGGAGGTGCGCTCGACGCGCGGCCTGGCCTACTCGATCGGCGGCGGCGTCGGGCTCGACTCCGACCGCGGCCTGTTCCAGGTCTCGGGCAGCACCAAGGCCGGCTCGACCGTCGAGGCGATCGACCTCGTGCGCACCATCCTGAGGCAGATGCGCGATCCGGGGGCCACCGAGCAGGAGGTGAAGGAGGCGAAGGAGTCGAGCGTCAACGCCTTCGTCTTCTCGGTCGACGGCACCGTCCCGTACATGCACGCCTACCTGTTCTACGACTTCTACGGCTATCCCCCCGATTACCTGCAGACCTACCGCGACAACCTGTCGCGCGTGACCCGCGAGCAGGTCGTCCAGGCGGCGCGCAAGCACCTGAATCCGGACCGCCTGGTGATCCTGGTGGTGGGAAACGACAAGGGGTTCGACCGTCCGCTGGCGTCGCTCGGCCTGGGAGAGCCCAGGCCGCTTCGCCTCGACGAGGCCCCCCCTACCCGAACAGATTGAGCTGCGTCGCCTTGTCGAGCCAGCGCACCGGCTTGGCGGCGGCCACCGGCTTCACGCTCGCCGGCCCGTCCGGGACCGCGAAGATCGGGCAGATGTCGCGGTATTCGCACCAGCGGCACAGGACGCTCTCGTGGGGCGGGAAGGCCTTCGTCGCCTCGATCGTGTCGATGAGGCCGATGGTCTGCCTGCGGTGTTTTTCGATCTCCCCCGGGGTGCGCGCCGAGGTCTTCGTCCGGTCGTAGACCAGGTAGTGCCAGACCAGGCGGATCTCGCGGGCGTCGGGGAAGCGCTTCTCGACCGCCATCTGGTACAGCGTCAGCTGGCGGTCGGCGCGCAGATCGGCATCCGAGGGGAGGCGGCCGCCCGAGGTCTTGTAGTCGTGGATCTCGTAGACGCCCTCCTCCCGGCGCACCAGCCGGTCGATGTAGCCCTGCATCTGGTAGCGCCCCGCCTCGTCGAGCGCCAGCTCGACGCGCTCCTCGAGGCCCAGGGTCTGCCCGTCGTCGAACGGGTCGTGCCCGCGGTAGTACTTCACCAGGCACTCCTCCCCCGTCTTCCGGTAGTCGTCCTGGGTCCGATCGGTCCTGACGAAGGTGATCTTGTCCGAATAGTTGCTCTGCCAGGTCCTGTGATAGTGGGCCAGGACCTCGTCGAGGCCGGGCCGCTTCGACGCCAGGAGGTCCCGGTACAGCTTCTCGAGCGCGTCGTGCACGCGGTTCCCCATGAACGCCTCGATCGACTGGGTGTCGCGCTTGATGCGATCGATGTAGCGGTAGCGGTACTGCAGCTTGCACTTCTCGAAGGCGGACAGCCTGGAGTGGGAGTAGACCGGCACGAAGCTCCTCGTCGGACGGCCAGTATAGCATGCGGTCCGCGGACCGGAAGGGAGGCGCCGGCCCCGCGGGCGGGCCGCCTCGCCGTGTGGCGGGGGATCCGGTCATCTGTTACAATCGCTGCCCTTTGCACGGACAGTCGGACGCAAAGGACCCACTGGAGGATCGCCGATGAGAACGCTCCCGAACGGCGGCGGAACGCGCCGCCGCGCCGTCGTCCTGGCCGCAAACCTGGCCGCCTGCGCCATTCTGGGCGCCGGGCTGGCGCTCTCCCAGGAAGCCTCTCCCACCCCCGCCCCCGCGCCGGCAGCCAAGCCGCCGGCGCCCGCGGCCGAGAAAGGAACCATGGACAAGTCCGCCGCCAAGAAGGATGTCGCCGTCATCAAGACGAACATGGGGACCATCGTCTTCGAGTTCCTGCCGGACGTCGCGCCGAAGATGGTCGAGAACTTCAAGGACCTGGCGAAGACCGGCTTCTACGACGGCACCACGTTCCACCGCGTCATCAACGGCTTCATGATCCAGGGGGGCGATCCGCTCTCCAAGGACGACAACCCGGCGAACGACGGCACGGGGAACGGGCCGCGCCGGATGCCGGCCGAGTTCACCACCAAGTACAGCCACGCGCGCGGCATGGTCTCGACCGCGCGGGGCGGGAACGACATCAACAGCGGGTCCTGCCAGTTCTTCATCGTGCAGAAGGACTCGAAGTTCCTCGACAACCAGTACACGATCTTCGGGCGCGTCCTGGACGGGCTCGACGTCGTGGACAAGATCTCGCTGGTCCCCAAGGACCGCAACGACCGCCCCCTCAAGAACGTCGTGATGGAGAAGGTCTCGGTTGAGGCGCGCTGAAGTCAAGCCGGCCGCCGGGCGCAGGCAGCCCCGGCCCCGCGCGGCCGACACGCCCCGCGTCCACGAGAAGCGGGTCGACTGGCACACCTACTTCATGAACATCGCCCGCCAGGTGGCGACGCGCTCCACCTGCGACCGCAAGCACGTCGGCGCGGTCATCGTGCGGGACCGGACGATCCTCTCGACCGGCTACAACGGCTCGATCCGTGGGATGCCGCACTGCGACGAGGTCGGTCACGACCTGGACTTGGGGCACTGCGTGGCGACCATCCATGCGGAGGCGAACGCCATCCTGCAGGCGGCCAAGAACGGGGTCATGATCGAAGGGGCCGAGCTCTACACGACCGCCAGCCCGTGCTGGGGCTGCTTCAAGCTGATCGCCAACGCCGGCATCAGGACGATCTTCTACGCCGAGTTCTACCGCGACGCCAAGAGTCTCGAGGTGGCCCGCCGGCTGGGCATCGAGCTGACCGATCTCGGCGCGGGCGGCTGCGACTGGCGGCCTCCCCCGGAGTGACCCGATGACCGCCGCCACGGCCCGGCCCGGCGCCCGCGTCCTCGTGATCACCGAGGACGACGATGTCGCCGACCCGCTGGCGGAGATCCTGGGCCGGGCCGGCTACAAGGTATCCGCCCTGGACGGCAGGGGGGGCGTCGAGGCGCTCGGCGGCGGTCCCCCCGACATCCTCATCCTCGACCGCGATCTCGCTCCCGACGTCTACCGCGGGGCCCTGGAGGCGCTTGCGCCCCACGCGGGCCGGGCGTCGTTCCCGGTGGCCATCCTGGGGGGCGCCCCGGACGCCGCCCCTCCCGGGTGGCACGAGGACGCGTTCGCCGCTCTCGGGCGGCCGCCCCAGCCGGGTGAGATCCTCGCCACCCTGGCCGCCCTCACGAGGATGGCGTTCTACCGCCGCTACCGGGACCTGGTCCACGACCTCAGCCAGCCGGTGACCACGCTGCACGCCCTGAGCCGCGGACTGGCGAAGATCCCGGTCGCCGACGAGGCCTCACGCCGCACGGTCGACAGGCTGGTGCAGGAGGCGGAGCGGCTGATGACCCTGCTGGAGAACTTCCAGAGGTCCGCTACTTCCTGAGCAGCCCCTTCAGGTTCATGTTCCGCACCAGGCGGTGCAGATAGTTCGGGTGCACGTCAAGAAGGCGTGCCGTTTCGACGTAGTTCCCGCCCGCCTCCTTGAACGCCTTCAGGATGATGTCCTTCTTCGCCTCGAGGATCGCCTCGTGGTAGCGGCTCGCGGCCGGTCCCGCGGCGGGGGCGGCCTCGAGGACGCTCTCCGGCAGGTCCTCGGGCCTCAGGACCTCGCTGGAGCCCAGGACGACGGCGCGCTCGATGGCGTTCTCCAGCTCGCGCACGTTCCCCGGCCAGGCGCAGGCCATGAGCGCGTCGATCGCCTCCTGGGTGAACCCGACGATGTGGCGATTGCAGCGGGCGGCGTACTTCGAGGCGAAGTACCGGGCGAGGAGCGGGATGTCGTCGCGCCGGGCGGCCAAAGACGGCATCTCGAGGGCGGCGACGTTGATGCGGTAGAACAGGTCCTCGCGGAACGTCCCGGCGCGGGTCATCTCCTTCAGATCGCGGTTCGTGGCCGCGATCACCCTCACATCCACCTTGATCGGCCGCGTCCCCCCGACCCGCTCGAACTCCTGCTCCTGGAGCACCCGCAGGAGCTTCGCCTGGAGCGCCGGCGTCATCTCGCCGATCTCGTCCAGGAAGACGGTCCCGCCGTTCGCCACCTCGAGCCTGCCGGGCTTCTGGGCCACCGCGCCGGTGAACGCCCCGCGCTCGTGCCCGAACAGCTCGCTCTCGAGAAGCGACTCCGCCAGGGCGGCGCAGTTGATCGCCACGAACGGCTTCTTCGCCCGCGGCCCGTTCTGGTGGATGGCGCGCGCCACGAGCTCCTTGCCGGTGCCGCTCTCGCCGGTGATCAGGATGGTCGTGCGGGCGGGCGCCACCTTGCCGACGAAGGCCAGGACCGCGCGCATCGCGGGGCTCTCCCCCACCATGTTGTGCTCCAGGTGGGCGTCCGCCTGGAGGCGCTCGTTTTCGCTCTCCAGCCAGTCGATCTGCCGGGCGTTCTCCAGCGCGACCGCCGCGATGCCGGCGATCGCCGTGACCAGGCGCAGGTCGGCCTCGCGGAAGCGCGCCTTCGGGCTCGACGAGTCGAGGTACAGAACCCCCAGGACCCGGTCGGCGAACAGGAGCGGGACCGCCAGGACCGAATGGATCTTCGCGGCCAGGAGGCTCTCGGCCGTGTTGAAGTCGTCGTGGTCGCGCACGTCGTTGCTCAGGACCGGGAGCCGATCCTTGAGGACGCGCTGGACGATCGTGCGGCTCACCTTGACCGGCCTGCCGGTGGCGGCGTCCCGCTCCAGGCCGACGACCGAAGCGATCTCCCCCGCCCCCGCGCCGGCCAGAAGGACCGCCCCGCGCTCGGCCGGGACGACGTCGTAGATCGACTCGAGCAGCCGGCGCTGGATCGCCGGGACGCCGCGGATCGAGTTGATGGCGGTCGAGATCCGGAGCAGCACGTCGAGGTCGCGGGCCGCCCGGTCCGGGGCGGCCGACAACTCGATCGTGCTGCCCGCGACGATCCCCTCGTCCTTCAGCTCGACCGCCGTCCCGGACGGGGCGGCCTCGGCCTCGTGCGCCAGGAACAGGAAGACCGAGGCCCCGACCCGGACCTGATCGCCGTGCTCCAGCCGGCGCTCCTTGACCGGGACGCCGTTGACGAAGGTGCCGTTGTGGCTGCCGAGGTCGGTGAGGACCACCCCGGAGTCGCGCTTCTCGAGCAGGCAGTGGCGGCGGGAGACCGCCATCTCCTGGACGCGGATCTGGTTCCCCGGGTCGCGTCCGATCGACGTCCGCGCCTCGTCCAGGGGGATGACCGTGCCTTGCTGCGGTCCCGCCACGGCGGACAATTTCGGATTCATGTGAGCCCCAAGTATACCCAATCGGATAGCGCGACTATCCGTTCGGATAGCGATCCCGGGAGCCGCCGAGGGGCCCGGGCCGCCGAATAGTCCTCGCGGGCACTCGGAATCCCCCGACATCAAGCCTTTCCGCACATCGCACCGGGCGATCCGCAGACGGAACCGCCATGGCACGGCGATTGCTTTTCTTCAAGGACAGGGACGAAGGGTGGACAGCCTCCGGAGGTTGTCAGTTGGTCAAACGGTCTTCAACCAAGGGTGAGGATGACAATGGCTCGGGCGAGCGGAGGAGCGAGGCGGATCGGGGGGGAGCCGTCACGCTACCGGAAGCTGGTTCATTCCCTCGAGAGGGCGCGTGGTAGTCAGGTCGCCGTGCAGTCCTGCCCGCTGGAGAGGGATTGCCGGCACATGGTGGAGGCGCTCCGGGCGAACGGGACGCCGTCCGGGGTCATGGAGGAGTTCCGGGTCCTGGCGGCGCTTCGCAACGGCCGGCGGGAGCGTCCCTACTTCGGCTCGAAAGCCCCGCTGGCGGTCGCCTGCCCGGGCGCCCGGGGGCGCGGTGACTGCATCCTGTCCCTGGGGGAGACCCTGTCCCCCGAGATGCCGCAGCTGGCGCAGGCGGTAGGCCTTCGGCCGGGCCCGTTCAGGAGCCAGGTGGAGCCGGCCGTGGTGCGGCCGGCGGAGTCGCCGGTCCGGGGCCCGGAAGCGCCGGTGTTCCGCCAGGATCCACCCCGGGCGCCGGCGAGACCTGCTCCGTCTGCACCATCCGTCCCACGAAGTCTTGCATTGTCTTCGATGGGATCGAGGCACGGAGGCTGACGTCGGAGCCGCTCTGCGTGATGCGGACGCCGTCGAGGAGCTCGAGCCACTCCTTCGCCTGGTCGCGTCCCGCCCCGACGCGGCCCAGCGCGACGAGACCGCGGGCCGAATCGGCCAGGATCTTGGCGCTCGATTCACCGTCCGCCTGGCCCATCAGGTCGATCTCGGTCGAGTCGCCGATGGTGCCGCGGAAGGCCAGCGACAGCAGGGACTGGACCGCCTTCGAATTCAGCGGCAGGGCCCCGAGGTTCCCCGACTCGGTGCTCTGCCGCACGAGCTCCGTCAGCTTGCGGCAGTCGACGGTCCCCCAGAACTGCGCCTCCGGACGGACCTTCTCGAGGGGCTTGAGCAGGAGCTCGTTGGAGTCGAGGCCGTGGCCGCGGGCGGCCGCGTTGCCGCGCATCACCTCCAGCACCTCGCGCGGCCCCAGGGCCAGGCTGCCGTCCGGCAGGAGCGCGATGCTGAAATCCATCTTGCCGGGGGCCTCGACCAGGGTCAGGACGTCCTGCCCGCCGATCGCCTCCTTCATCTTCGCGCGGTCGAACGATCCCTCGGCGAGGACCCCGTAGCCCACCCGGTTCTCGCTCGCGGGGACGACCGCCAGGCTCAGCCGGTCGATCTGCGACAGCGTGTCCTTTCCGAAGCGCTGCAGCATGTCCTTGAGCGGCCCGCCGTCGCTGTCGGCGAGGGACGCAATCTTCTGCACCCACGGAAGGTCGGCCCCCAGCTTCTTGACCCTCTTGATCTCGATCACCAGGAGGCCGGCCGTCTCCTTCGGGAAGGTCCCGATGGCGCTCGATTTCACCAGCCCCGCCGCCCCCTTCTTCTGGTTGCAGGCCAGGGCGGCCAGCACCAGAAGCGCCGCCACGGCGGCGCGCCAACGCATGCAAGACCTCATGTCATCCTCCTGCGGCCGGGCGGGGCGAACCCGCCGGCCGGTCAATAGTCCCGTCGTGAAAAATAGATGATGGCGAGCCCCAGAGCCCCGGCCCCCGACAGGGCCGAGCCGAGAACCGCCCCCCACTGGAGGCCGCCCTCGTGGCGGATGAGCGCGACCGCCGCCTGCACGAAGTCGTACGTCCTCGGCAGGGTGTGGAAGAGCGTCTCGACGATCCCCACCGTCACGAAGCGGGCGATGCGCCCCGAAATCAGGAGCGGCCAGTCCTGGTTGGCGTGCGGCAGCCGCACGATCAGGCTGGTGAAGAAGACGACCGCCGTGAGCATGACCGAGACCGTCGTCGAGCGCAGAAGCACCCCGGCCAGGACCACGAAGGCGAGCAGGCAGGCGAAATAGAGCGACATCACCAGCCCCGACCAGATGAAGCCGCCGTTCCAGACGCCGGTCTTGAGCGCCAGGATGGCCCCCAGCCCGCACGTCAGGTAGAGCAGGTTCGCGGTCGCGACCAGGAGCGCTCCCAGGTAGCGCGACGCGAACAGGGCCGGCCGGCCGATCGGCTTCGACAGGAGCAGGTCGATCGCCCCCTTCTCGAGCATCCGCGGCACCAGGCTGGCGGTCGCGAAGATCGACATCAGGATCGCCAGAGGATAGAGCGTGAAGGCCGCCCCGAGCTGGACGTAGCGCACGAAGTCCTGCGCGCTCAGCCCCGCCAGGCCGGTCTCCGCCCCCCCCTCCCCCAGGCGGAACGCCCCCCGCGACGTGCTGGCCTCGAGGCCCGCCACGGACATCGAGGCGATCACGCCGTCGACCACGTCGGTGCGCAGAAGAAGGGCGAACGCCAGCAGGACCAGCGTGACCACGCCGAAGTAGACCAGGATCGTCTTGCGGTAGAGGAGCTCGCGCCCGGTGTCGATCAGGATGGCGAGGACCCTCATGCCGCCTCCCCTTCGTGGAGGACCCGGACGAAGACGTCCTCCAGGCTGTCGCGGCGCGGCGTGACCGCCAGGATCTCGACCTGCTGCGCGCGCAGCGCGTCGATGAGCGCGTTGAGCGCCGCCGCGTCCCCCAGGACCTGGACGCGCCTCTCCGCGGCGCTCGCGCCCTGGACGCGGCTCTCCGCAGGGCCGGCGCCCTGGGCGCGTCCCTCCACGACGCCGGCGCCCGGGACGCGCCGGCAGGCTGCCTCGATCGCCCCGGAGGCCGTGGAGCGCACCTCGATCTGCCACGCGGACTGGGGACGGGTCAGGTCGGCCACGCTCCCTTCCCGCAGGAGCGCACCCTCGTTGAGGATCGCCACCCGGTCGCACAGCCGCTCCACCTCCGACAAAAGGTGGGAGTTCAGGAAGATCGTCGCCCCCCGCGCCTTCTGCTCCAGGAGGAGGTCGCGGATCTCCCGGCGGCCGATCGGATCGACGCCGTCGGTCGGCTCGTCGAGGATCAGGAGATCCGGCTCGTTCAGGATCGCCTGCGCCATCCCCAGCCGCTGCATCATCCCCTTCGAGTACTTGTGGACCCGGACGGAGCGCCACTCGTCCATGCGCACCCTCTTGAGCAGGGCGTCGACGCGGCGGCTCCGCTCGGGGCGGCGAAGCCCGGACAGGCGGCCGAAGTGGTGCAGCACCTGCTCTCCCGTCAGGTGGGCCGGGTAGCGGTGGTTCTCCGGCAGGTAGCCGACGAGCCGCCGGGTCGGCACGTCGCCGATGGGGCGCCCCAGGACCGAGGCCTTTCCCGCGGTCGGGAAGGCGATGCCGAGCAGGAGCTTGACCAGGGTCGTCTTCCCCGCGCCGTTCGGGCCCAGAAGCCCGAACGTCTGGCCGCGCGGGACGACGAGGTCGAGTCCCTTGAGCGCGACGACTCCGCCGCGGGCCATCGCGCCCCGGTAGGTCTTGGCGAGCCGTTCACAGCCGACGGCGGGGGCGGAGGAGTCCAGCTACATCCCCATGATGTGGTAGCCGTTGTCCACGAACAGCACCTCGCCGGTGATGCCCCGGGACAGCGGAGAGCACAGGAAGAGGGCGGCATCGCCGACCTCGGCCGGCTCGGTGTTGCGCGGCAGCGGGGAGCGGTCCCGGACGATCTGCAGCATTTTGGTAAACCCGGGGACGCCGCGCGCCGCCAGGGTGGAGATCGGCCCGGACGAGATGCCGTTGACGCGGATGTTCTTCTTGCCGAGGTCCTGCGCCAGGTAGCGGATGCTCGACTCGAGCGCCGCCTTGGCCACGCCCATGACGTTGTAGCCCGGCACGACCTTGTCGGACCCGAGGTAGGTCAGGGCGAGGATGCTCCCCCCTCCCTCCATGAGAGGCGCGGCCCGCTGGGCCAGGGCGGTGAGCGAAAAGGCGCTGATGTCCATCGCCATCTTGAACCCGTCCCGCGAGGTGGCGAGGAACTCCCCCTCGAGATCCTCCTTGCGGGCGAAGGCGACGCAGTGCACCAGGATGTCGAGCCGCCCGAACTCCGCCTTCACCTTGCCGAACAGGGCGTCGATCTCGTCGTCCTTGGTCACGTCGCACGGGAGGACGAGGGACCCGGGCAGCTCGGCC
>Ga0070694_100001827_pt1 | contig 12603 bp, 11 predicted proteins | sample KBSK1251metaG_FD_65470 | JGI IMG/M metagenome (GOLD analysis project Ga0070694, IMG submission 65470) | Corn, switchgrass and miscanthus rhizosphere microbial communities from Kellogg Biological Station, Michigan, USA - KBS K1-25-1 metaG | ecosystem: Host-associated > Plants > Roots >... | reverse complement strand
GACACGCTATTCAATCGTGCCGTAAACTCGCAGCCGGCTGACCCCGCCGTCCGGAAAAATGTTGAATCGCACGTGCGAAACGCTGCCGGCATCCATCATTTCATCAAGGAAATGACGAGTGTGGGCCTGCAATTTCGTGCGCCCGAGCACGGGCCTCCAGACAAATTCCGGATCCTGCAAACCTTCAATCGTCATGCCGGCCCCATTACAAGCCTCAAGTGAACAGCTCTCCGGAAAATTTCCTTTGAACCATGACGTATCGACTTCGAGCCGGCGAATATTGCCGGGCCGCCCCAGCTTAATGATGGTCCAATCATGACCGGGCCCGCGCCGGCGCTTGGTCTCCCACCCATCGCTCATATTTATCGCTCGCCCCGGCATGATCAAATTGTGACGGTGGCCAAAGAACATGTCGCTACAGGAAAGCACCACGCCGCCACTCTCGACCGCAGCCAGATCTATCTCGCCACCAATTTGCTGGAGGCGTTTCCAATCCGGAATAACTTCGCCAAACACACGCAGACGCGCCACACCACCGTCGGGGTAAATTTTGAAACGGAGGTGCGTCCAGCGTTGGTCGCTGTTTACGGGAAATGGATTCTGCGAATCGCCGTTCAGGTTCGATTGCGGCAGGATTTCGGTCCACTCGACTGAGTCACTGGTTAGTTGCTCAGTGGTCGGCAGGCCTTCGATGGCGCACGCTTCGAGCGAGCAGCTTTCGGGATAATTGCCTTTGAAGTGACTGGTGTCGACCATCACGCCGCGAATTATTCCGGTCAAGCCGAGCCGGATAATGCACCAGTCAAATCCGGGCGAGCGACGGCGCCGCGACTCCCAGCCGTCCATCCATTTTCCCAGGTCGGTGTATTTGCCTTCGATGAAAACCGGGGACGAAGGCTTTAGCAGGTTTTCCTTCGGCGCAAAGAAATCGTCGTTGGCGAACAACACTGCACCGCCCAGACGCTCCGCAGCCAGATCGATTAGCTCAGTGAAATCCATAAGAAGAATTAGCCACAAAAAGGCACAAAAAGCACAAAAAGGAAAACACTTCTAAAGTATCGTTGTTCAAAATGTATTTCTTGATTTGCAGCTTTGGACCGCCAAAGTTGATCAGCAGCCCGTGTTCGATTCGAGACGCACGAAGATAACCCAGGAGTTGGGCTACATGGTCATCGATTAGCCCGCGGCAGGCCTTTATTTCAACGACCAACGTATTCTCAACAAACAAATCCGCACAGAAATGACCCAACAGAGTTCCATCTTCGTCACACACATCAAGCGGGTGCTGTTGAATCGCGTTAATCCCGATTTTTACGAGTCGGTGCGCCAGGGCATTCTCGTACACTTTCTCCAGATGGCCGCTTCGCAGGAACTTATGAATATCAAAGCTGGTTTGTCGAATTAAATCACAGAGCTTATTAACCTCCGCAGTATCTTGAATGTGCTGAGGTTCAGGATGAAGAAGTTTTTCCACGAGCGAATTCTGCTGACCGACTTCTCTCATTTCATTTTGTGCTTTTTGTGCCTTTTTGTGGCCAAATCTCTTCTCTCAGAATTGGTCGTCCAAGAGGACCCATAACAATTTCGCCGTCATCATAAACCATCTGACCGCGAAGGAAAGTCTTTTCCACGACGCCGCGAAGCACTTCGCCGGCGTACGGGGTCAGCTTATGACGGTGATGAATCATTGACGGTTCAACCGTGAATTCGCGCTCAGGATTCCAAATTACGACGTCGGCATCAGCCCCCGGTTTTAAAGAGCCCTTCAAGTGTTTGAGACCGACCTGGCGGGCCGGCCCGGTGCAAAGCCACTCCGTCAATTGTTCAGTCGTAAAGGCCCGCGCGCTGGCCTCTATCCAAATTATCGGCAGGCGCAGCTGCAAAGAAGAAATTCCGCCCCAGGCTTTCATGAAATCACCCTGCTCACGCAACTTCATCTCCGGCGGGCATGGTGAATGATCCGAAACAATCATGTCGATGGTCCCGTCGCGCAGCGCTTCCCAAAGTTCCTCCTGGTTCTGACGCTCGCGAACCGGCGGGCAACACTTGAATTCAGTGGCGCCGTCGGGAATGTCTTCAGCAGCGAAATAGAGATAGTGCGGGCAAGTCTCAACCGTCAGAGGCAAGCCGAACTTCTTTGCCGTTCGTAGAGCCGGAAGCGCATCAGCTGACGAATGATGAACCACATGAACACGGCAGCCGGTCTCGCGGCTCAGACGAACGATCAGGTTAACGGCTTTGTTTTCGGCCTCGCGAGGCCGCGACCGCAGAAAAGTCGCGTATGAACTGAAACTTTCACCTTCAGCCGCATTGCAGCAAGCGGCCTCAACCGGGCCGGGAACTTCCGCGTGCACGATGAGCATTGCTCCGAGGCGCGCGAGTTCCGGCATCGCTTCACGGAGGTCGCTCTCGGCAACGTTCGGAAATTCATCAACCCCGGAGTGAATCAAAAAACATTTGAAGCCGACGACGCCGGCGTTCCAAAGTTTTGATAATTCGCTGGTGTTGCCCGGCACGACGCCGCCCCAGAATCCACAATCGACATGAAGTTTGCCGTGCGCGGCTGTCAACTTTGATTCGAAACCCTCGAGGGTGGTCGTGGCGGGAATCGAATTCAAAGGCATATCAACAATCGTCGTCACGCCACCCGCCGCGGCGGCCCGCGTGGCGGTTTCAAATCCCTCCCAGTCTGTGCGGCCTGGTTCGTTGACGTGTACATGAGTGTCGACCAGGCCCGGCATGACGACAGATTCGGGCGCTGCTTCGATCAATTCAGCACCGCCAGGAACATCTTCGAAAATTGAAATCGAGGAGATATAGCCGCGGGTTATATGCACGGAAGCCGGGCCGACTGAATGCTCAGTGACAACCCGGCGTCCGCGAATGACGAGTTCTGTCTCGTGCATGGATTAGGCCCAACTGGCCGGCGGTGGCGGAGGCGATGCAAAGGTCTGCTGTGCCTCTGGAAACACGCGACGGTAGGCGATGGCTTGCGAGGCAAAAGCTATCGGCAGGTAAAGGTACGCGCCCACGAAACAAAGGCAAATGCCCAGTAAGCCCAGCAGGGCATTCAACACCAGCAAACCCAGCATGCCGCCAAAATTTGCTTTGCCGGCTTTAATACTGAGTTTGACCGCATCGAGTCCGGACAGCTTTCGATCGGCGACCAGCGGATAAGCAAACATGAAGAAAATCTCAACGCCGATGCTGACCACCATCACAACGAGAACGAAAATCAATTCGATACTGTAGAACGAAATCAGGAACCGCGACATTTCATCTGGAGTAGCCTGACCGCGGGGCATCGTCGTTATCATCGTGGCGAACATGATGAAATAAAACGGCAGCACGATAATTAGGATCGGGACAACCTTGATCGCCGTCACGATTAGACCCGGGACGAATTGGTCGAAACCCTTGAACAGCAGGCCGAATTCAAAAGGCCGGCGTCCCTGCTTTTCGAACAAGCATAAGAATAAGCCCACCATCATCGGGCCCATCAAAACGATGGGCACCGCGCCGCCCAGCAACATTGTGACAATGGTGAGGCCGAAGAAGAGCCAGTACTGGTCCTTGATCAGGGCCCAGCCTTCCTTGATGCATTCAACGGGCTTGATTACGCCTACGCGAAAGTCGGATTGCTCAGGGGTCATCATTCATCCTCCATCTTGTGCATGACGTTTACCACGGCTGCGGAACCGCATGCAATAAAATGTTTCGACGCGATCACCGAAGAGGATTGGCGGGCACGGCAATCGTGCCGGTTCCTTTCAGCCACCCGGTATCTGTGATTAGCGGCTTCAGGAGTTTTCCGATTGCGTCGGCGTACATCGCCGCGCCCTTTCGGTTCGGATGCCCAACTGCGGCCAGACGGCAACGTAAAAGACGATCTTCCCGGTTGGCCTTCTCTTCGGGAGTCTCTTGCTCAGGCTTCTTGAGCAGGACCTTACACAAATCGCTGCGCTGGCTTTGCCGCTCGTCATTTGTGTGCAAACTCACTTTTCCCAACGTGAGCAGCACCAGGATCTTTCTCAACGTAGATGCGTCAAACCCCCACAAGCGCGATCTGTTTGCGGCGAATGAATGCTCGGGTCGGAAAGCAGCGTCGGCAAACATCACTCGCTGGTGCGAACCCCTGGTCTTCAACTCGGAATCTATCTTGCGGGCAGCGTTGGCCAACATTTGATCTGAGGTTTGATACCACTCGCGGTTAATCGCAATCAGCCTGGCACGCAATCCTTTGTCGTTCAGTCTGGCATCGCCGGCCGCGGGCGTGTAGAAGCGCTTGGCCAGGGCCCTCATGAAAAGGTCGTTGGCCGTGAATTCTGTGATGATCGGGTAATAACCGAAGATCACCACGTGGGCCGAAGGAAAAGCGAGCGTGATCCGGTTCAGCAGAGCCTCAACCGGCGGGCCACATTTCGCCTGGGCCAGTTCGCGAATGTTGTCGGGTGTGTTGGCGGCATTCAGCAATCGTTGCGAGTCCACGTCATTGATGCAGCCATTGACAAGAACCAGATCGACTTGTGACGGGTCGGCCAGAGATCGGAGCGCATTCTCGATTTGATCGTTGATCGTTGGATCGGCCCGGCTAATCTCGCCGTCCAGGGTGTAGTTTGTTCGGGGATCGCCGCCGGGCGCGGTCAACACTCCGATCACGGCCCCGGAATGTGCTTCAACCTGGACGTGAACGGGCCGGCCGCTGTTCAACTCCAGCCATTTCTTTACCAGGAACCAGGCCTTGTGATCGTCCTTCAGCCCCTGACCCCAGGAAATCGAGTCGCCGAGGACCAGCATGTTAACTGCCGGTTCAGAATTGACTGGCGCAGTTGCCGGCGGCGTCTGTCCGTAGGATGTAAGCGAAAGCAGGACGAGCGCCGCGAGGGCGGCGAGCCTGGAAAGCTTCGCTGAGGGAGCGATAACTCTCATGTGGTGAACATGAATAGTAACCCAGGGCCGGGTCGGCGGCTAATCGCAGGGATTGTGGCAAGGGCGTCCCGCCCCTGAACCACGTTCACGACTCAGCCTTCAATTTCAGGAGAAAATCCTGAAGCAGGTTCAACGAAACGCGCAGCCGATAGTCCTTCGTCGACCGCACATCATCAATCGGAGCGATTTCAGCGGCCAGGGTTTGTAGAGCATCTGCGATCGCTTCATTTGTCAGCAGTCTATTTTCGAGCGCCTGCTCAGTTCGATGACAGCGAATAGGAATCGGCGCCACACTGCCGAGCGCTATCCTTACTTTTGCAATTCGATTTTCAAACGCTCGAGCTGTACCAGCGAAGCACACTTTGGAAATGGCCTGGGCCTTTCGCGTGCCGACCTTGCGATAGTAATGGCGCAACGGTTCAGTGGTGCGCGGCAAACGAATCGCGCGGAGCAATTCGTGCGGCGCAATGTCCATCTGCTTATAGCCGGTATGGAATTTTGAATATTGAATTTTGCGCTCGCCCTGCTTTGAGGTGAACTCAAGCTCCGCGTCATAAGCCAGAAGGGCCGGCGGCGAGTCAGCTGCAGGCGACGCGTTAACGATGTTTCCGCCCAGGGTGCCGCGATTCTGAATCGCAATGCCGCCGGTTTCCTTCGCGGCCTGGCAAAGCATGGGAAACTCAGCGCGCAGGACCGGGTGCTCCTGGACTTCGGTATAAGTTGTCAGTGCACCCAGCGTCACGAAATCATCGTTGACTTCGATGCCGCGCAGCTCTTTGAGGTTCCAGATATTGACGTAGTTCTGATGCGGCAACTTTCCAGCTTCGAGCAGGACCATGAGGTCAGTGCCGCCGGCGAAGGGTTTCCACGCTCCATTGTCTCGCGCCAGAGCATCGAGCGCTTCGCCCAGCGATGCGGGTGAGATTAATTGGTAAGCAGGAACGTAGGCTCTCATCGATTTGTTTTTCCGCAGATTACACAGATTATCGTAGTCATTGTCTTGGCTTTCATCTGTGAAATCTACGTAATCTGCGGATTACTTCTCAACCGCCCGCACTACCGACTCAAAAATCTTCATATACCCCGTACACCGGCAGAGATTTCCGGCCAGGCCGTTGCGGATCTCTGCTTCGTCAGGATTCGGATTCTTTTCCAGCAAATTCACTGCGGCCAGAATCATTCCCGGCGTGCAGATACCGCACTGCGCGCCGCCGCATTCGATGAAGGCTTTTTGTACGTCGTGCAATTGATCGCCAGCGAGAGCGACGCCTTCGATTGTTTTGATCGAAGCGCCGTCGACTTGTGCGACGGGCACGAGACAACTGTTTACGATTTGACCGTCAATCATGACGCTGCACGCGCCGCACTCGCCCTCGCCGCAACCTTCCTTAGTTCCGGTGAGATGAAGTTGTTCACGCAGGACATCGAGCAGCCGCTCCATGGGATAGGCTTCGAGCGTGCGCGCTTTGTCGTTGACTGAACAATTGATCTTAATTTTGGTTAACAAAAGACAACCCTCAGCCTTGTCTTAAGGAATTCTTATCACTTGCCCGGTGCAAAACCGAAGCATATCATGTCCATTATGCTGGATTGGTTCAATTGCCCCGAGGTCGAACGCTCTAAGGACAAAGTCAGCGGGGCGTGGGTTTTTCGCGGAACTCGCGTCCCGGTCCGAGCCTTGTTTGAGAATCTTGAAACGGGGGCGACTATAGATCAATTTCTCGAATGGTTTCCCGAAGTGACAATGAATCAAGTCGTCGCCGTTCTCGCGCATGCCGAGCAGAGCCTCGTTGAGGTGTAAGCTCAGAGTAAATTCCTGTCGATGAACATTCAGCAAAATCTCGCCGGAAGAAAACTAAGCGTACTTGTGCTCATGACCACAGTTGGCCGCGAATTCAGGAACATGTTTCGGAGATTGTCCACGCAATCCGGCAAATCCAGGTCGGCGAATATCGAGAGATCCGCTTCGATTGACGGGCGCTTTTTAGATCGCACTTCTTTCATGAGCAAATAAGCCGGCTCGATCAGAAATACTAATTCGGACACTGAGTTACTCGCCCAGTTCTCCCCTCATTATTGCTTCCGGCATCAGCGGAATGTGATTAAAGCTTTTCCCTGTAGCATTCTCGATCGCATTCAGGATCGCCGGCGCCGGTCCATCCATTGGTAACTCGCCAATGCCTTTCGCTCCTGCCGGCCCAAACGCGTAGGGGTTCTCTTCAAAGTAAACGCGAATCGGCGGAATGTCGGCCGAGGTGGGTATGATGTAGTTGGTCATTTGACCGTTCGCCATGCGGCCATTCTGCCAGACGACATTTTCGTAAAGCGTCATGCCGATGGCCTGGGCGACGCCGCCTTCGATTTGGCCGGCGGCCAGCACCGGATTGATCACCCGTCCGACTTCCTGCACGGCGACAAAGTCATCAACGTGGGCCTCGTAGGTTAAAGGATCGTACGAGACCTCTGCTACGTAGACCGCCCAGGCAAATGCGCCGTAGGCGTCACCCTGATATTTCTCATCATCCCAATGAACGTTAGGCGGCGGTTGATACTGGCTAAAACTTTTCAACGGACCGTGTTTGGCAATGTAATCGCCACACGCTGTTTGAAACTCCGTCTGCGTGAATTGATCCTTTAATAAGCCGCTGCCTACCAAAGTGTGTTTCAATCCCAGGACGGCGGACTCAACCAGCTTGCCGACAATCATGCAGGTGCGCGACGCGACCGTTGGTCCGCTGTTGGGAACTTGCGCTGTATCCGGCTGAATGACTTCAACGAGATCGTAATCAATCGAGAGCGTCTCAGCGGCAATTTGGGCAAAGATTGTGTTTGTGCCCTGACCGATTTCGGTGCTGGCCGCCAGAACTTTGATGTGTCCTTCAGCCGTCGCCTCAACCCCGACAACCGATTGCAGAAAAACTTCACCTGACCCGGTGAAGCCCGCGCCGTGCATAAACGAAGCGAACCCGATGCCTCTCAGTGGCACAGACTTCAGTCTGTGAGTAGCTGAATCAGACACAGACTGAAGTCTGTGCCACTCAGCATTCTCTTTCGCGAACCGCTCGCGCTTCGCATGATAGTCAGTGAGCTTGAACGCACGATCGAGCAATCCATTCAGATCCACCTTCTCACGGATAACCTGACTCGTCGCGGTGGTTTCGCCTTCCTTGATAAAATTTCGTCGCCGAAATTCTTCCGGAGTTAAGCCGAGCGCGGCCGCCACTTTGTCCATGTGCCGCTCGAGCGCGAAGATGCTCTGCGGCGCCCCAAATCCTCTAAAAGCCCCGTGCGGCGGCACGTTCGTAGCCACCGCAGTGCTCTTGATGCGCACGTTCGGACAGAAGTAAGGACCGGCGGCGTGAATCGTCCCGCGCGAAAGCACCACCGGCGAAAGGGTGCAGTACGCGCCGCCGTCGATCACAAAATCGATCTCCATCGCCAGAAGCTTCCCATCTTTCGTCACCGCAGTTTTGTGACGAGTGTGGGAAGGATGCCGTTTGGTGGTAGCCACCATGTCTTCCGCGCGGTCGTAGATCATCTTGACCGGTAGCCCGGATTTCCATGACAAGAGCGCTGCGTGACCGGCAATCAGCGAAGGATATTCTTCCTTGCCACCGAAACCGCCGCCGGTTTCAGTCTGAATCACGCGAATCTTTTCTTCCGGGAGGCCGAACAATTTGATGAGCGCTTTGTGAACGTAGTAAGGGCACTGCATCGATCCCCAGACGGTTACTCCGTCGTCGGGGTTTGAGATAGCAATAGCTCCGTTGTTCTCGATGTAGAGTTGTTCCTGGGCGCCGGTTTCGTATTCACCCTCGATGATGAAATCAGCCTGGGACCAGGCGTCGTCGATGTTCCCCTTGTCGACCAGAAACTTTTTGAAGACGTTTGTCTCGCCCCAGATAATTTCCTTCTGAGCGAGCGATTCTTGCAGAGAAAAGATTGTGGGCAGTTCTTCGTATTCGATGCGGACGTGGCGGCGCGCTTCTTCGAGTAAGTACTTGTCTTGATGAGCGAGGAGGACAATCGGTTCTTCGGGGTGATTGACAACTTCGCCGGCGAGATAGGGCTGATCGTTGAGAATCAGAGCGACATAGTTTTCGCCGGGAATATCTTTGGCGGTAACGATTGTGAATTCGTCCCAGGGAATGCTGTGAGTACCGTCTGCGGTAGCCGGCGGTTGATCGAAGGAAATACTCTTGATGCGCCCACGCGCCACAGAGCTGCGCACAGTCACGCCGTGCAGCATGCCATCGAAACGCAAGTCATCGACATAGAGCGCCTGGCCGGTGACTTTCTTGCGGCCTTCTTTCCGGGGAATGGATTTACCGACGAGGTTCATCTTGTCGCTTAGTTAGCTCCAAATCTCGCTTTTAAAAATCTTGGATAGTAAATACTTCGATCGTCAACCAGCGCGCCGAAATTAGAATGGTTCGCTACATAAGTCAAAATCAGATCAGCGCCCTTCAATTCAGGATGCGCCTTGCCAGCATAAACAAGTATCCCGGCTCGGTCCGACTCTGGCGGCCGATAAAAGGGTTCCAGGCCTGACCATGAACCCGTGATTTCACTTGACGATCGCGAGGCCACAGACGCGGCCCCAAATCCTACGGTTTGAATCTGTATGTAGCGCTTGAGCGTCGAATCGAAATGAACCGTAAATTCCGTTTGCGCTTCCGAGAACACTATCGCCGGCTCTTGTTTCAGTTGCGTCTGCTTAACCCATTGATCGCTGGCGCACCACCAGAAAGGTTCACGCAAGTCACCCTCGGCCGCCCTGTCAACCGGCCAACGAACGAGGTAGACGTCATGTTTTCCCACCGGTTCCTGGGCGCTAAATGCGTAAACAAAATCACCTGCGCGTACCAAGCTTGCTGAACCAATAATTACATTTAGACCATTCGCCGGAACGTCCAGCCAGCGCACGCGCCAACGTAACGGTTCGTCGTGCGGGTTATCTACGGCTACCGCGGCCCAACCGAATGCTTCAAATCCCAGACCTGTTTTCGTTTCGTGAATCTTCATCAAGAAGATTAGCAGGCGGCCACCGACCACGATTCCATCGCCAGGCCAATACCAAACGTCGCGTTGCTCGCCGAAAAAAGAAGCTGGCTTGCCGTGCGTTGCGCGCCAGTAAAATTTTATCGATGCCGAGGATGGATCGTAGCCCCGCTGAATCGCTACGCTGTTGCGGATCATCTTTGACTGATGCCGTGTACCGCCGGGGCGGAGTGCGATAAAAGTATCGGCAAAGAGCCAAAGCACCCTGCCGTTTCCCAGATCGATTGAATAAGCATCGTCGGCGCCAAGCCAACTTGGATCGTTTCGGAAGAGCAAATCGGCTTCGGGCCACGACTGGGCCGATAGAGCCGGCATTCTGCCCGAAGTTTGACCGCTTGTTGAGCCACCATAGGCAAGGGCTGAGAGCAGAAGGGACACCCAAATCAGTCGTCGCATTGTTGGGCGCATTCTCATTTCAAATTCTTCAGCACGCGGCAACTCTCAGGATAATAATCATCAAGCGTCCCATAGAGAGCGCTTGTGACCTTCAAGGGCTTCAGACGCGAGATCGGATCGTCCGTGTCCGTGAAGCTTAATTCACCAGTGCCGGCTTTGAAATCAAGATTCGTCAGCTTCGACGTCGAGGTCATGAAGTAAGCAACATCGCAATCCGTGCCGTCGCTGTTCGGGATTTCCTTGTAGAGAATAATCGGCAGGAAGTCGAGCGTCGTGATCTTCTCGCCGCCGACCGTGGCGCTGGCGCGTATCACTTCACGGCCATTGCGCACCACTCGGGCCGTGAACTTGCCCTCGCCGTGATCCTTGATGCCGGTGTCACCAAAGACCGCCGGCCAACCCTGGCCCTCACGATAAGCCGCGAGACTAGCGTCGGTGCTGGTAAAAAGATACGGCACAAACTGGCCATGGTAATCACCGTAACGCACGGGAATGCAGGGCATTGTGAAAGTGTGCGGGCCGATGCCGGTCACGTCCGGGCACAAAAAGAAACACATCGCCACCACATTTCCGGGCAACGGTTCGAGCTCGCGCGGCAGCACTTCACGAATTGCGGCTTCGTCCGCCTCATACACAATCATGAGCACCACGTCGCCGGTGTATTGATAAGGAGGAAAACCGTAGAGGGGCTTGAGGAATGGTTGTCCTTTCGGCTTGTTCCGGCAGAGTTCGATGTCGCCGCCGCGATAGGTTTGAGTCGTTTCACTCATAGCTCTTAAACGGTTCGTCCGCGAGATATCAGTAACCGTCTGCCGGGGCCAAGAAACTATCACGGGCATGACGCCAACCACAATCGGTCTTGAGAAATTAAAGTTATGCTCCATTCGACCGCGCTTGGGCACGCGAGGAGAGTCGACGCTCTCATTCACACCCGGCTTTAGCCGGGCGAACGGGATAGTCGGCAGAGGGAAACCGTTTAAACGGTTTCCAGGGATTACTCGGCGCAAGTCACCTGGCTGAAGCCAGGTGTGAATGATACTGGATTGGCGGTTGGATCGATCCTCGATTCGTTCGTATGATGAGGTAGATCAAATCTCTTTAGAGGTTGCCTATGTCCAAGTCTCTGCTCGTCGTCATTGTGCTGAGTTCCTTCGTTCTCAGCCTGGCGCAAACTCCATCTCGTCACGGATCAATCATGACACCGCCACCGGGTTATTGGCCGCTCGAAAAGAGCCAGCCGATCATAGAAAAAACGCAAGAGATTCGTCTGGCGCCGGATCTTTCACAACTGAGCGCGGGTGAACGCGCGGCCGTCGCAAAGCTCCTGGAAGTCGGCAAGATATTCCAGGACCTCTATGAAGATCAGCGACACAAACAGGCCCTGGTTGCCCGCAACAATTTGCGAAATCTCAACAAGGTTTTTGTCTCGCCGGCCCCGGTTGATATGTACCTTTTCACCCTCTATCGCCTTAACCAGGGACCAATCGCGACCACCCTCGACAACAAACGCGAACCATTCCTGCCGGTGGACCCGGTGGTGCCGGGAAAAAACATGTACCCGTGGGGCGTTACAAAGGAAGAGCTGGAGGCCGCCTTCACGCGCGGCACTGCCAACCGCGAAGAAGTTCTGGATCAGCGAAGTGTGGCGCGGCGCGTCACGTCTGAGAATCTTCGTGACGACATGGCCAGGCTAGTGAAGTATCCCGTGCTGGATACGCTTCATCCCGGACTGAAGGACCGTCTGAGCCACATGGTGGTGGCATTGATGCGCCGCGGCTCGCGCATGCGATTAGAGCAGACTGACTTCTATGGCGTGCCGTATTCGGTTGCTTATGCCGACCAACTAATCAAAGCGCATGCGCTGCTGAACGAGGCCGCCGATGCATTACAGAAAGACGATGAAGAGTTCGCGAAGTATCTGCGTAATCGCGCCCGCGATCTTTTGTCCGATGATTACGAGTCAGGAGACGCCGCCTGGGTCACGGGGCATTTCAAAAATCTCAACGCGCAGATTGGTTCTTACGAAACTTATGATGACGAACTCTACGGCGTAAAAACTTTCTTTGCCTTCAGTTTGTTGTTGACCCGCCAGCAGGAGACTGCCGCGCTGCGACAGGCGATGAAAGGATTGCAGGCGCTCGAGGACTCTCTGCCTTACGGCCGTCACAAGAAAATTCGCGAAGACATTCCGGTCGGCGTCTATGACGTAGTCGCTGA
>Ga0070694_100001826_pt1 | contig 12605 bp, 12 predicted proteins | sample KBSK1251metaG_FD_65470 | JGI IMG/M metagenome (GOLD analysis project Ga0070694, IMG submission 65470) | Corn, switchgrass and miscanthus rhizosphere microbial communities from Kellogg Biological Station, Michigan, USA - KBS K1-25-1 metaG | ecosystem: Host-associated > Plants > Roots >... | reverse complement strand
CCCACCAGCGCCCCCTATCTGCCGGCCTCCGGCACGCCAGGCTATGATTTGGCCTCCAAGTTGGTCTTCAACAAGTCAGGCAAGCCGGCCCCTTGGACGGGCTCGTGGAGAGTGAAGGATACGTTGCACACGACCAGCCTCGGATATACTTATGCCTGACCTTACTCGATTTCATTTATCATGGTCAAACGTCCAACAGGGCGACTCCCGTCAAAGCCAGTTGGGCGTTCCAGTTCCAACTTGCTTATCATCGGCCCGGCGTGCCAGCGCCGGTACATTCGCGGAGTGCGGGGGCGGCACGTAGCGCAGGCTTCCAAGCCTGCTGTATCGCAGGTTTCCAAACCTGCGCAACACTCGCTTACCACGGACGCGTTATGTCTGACCCGTCACCGTGGACAGCCAAGCAAATGTCGACCCAACGGATAAGGAGTTGCCCGGACACCGTAGCGGCAAGGGGTCTTCGCTTGGCTTCGTCCGCCGGTATTTTGGTATTTTGGTGGTATTTTGGGGTCAGATCTCGACATTCGACATTTTGTTCTCAAATGTCGAATGTCGAGACCTGACCCCAAAAGCGCGTTTGAAGTTCCAAGCCTTTCCGAAGGACACCTTCGTTGAGCTTGAGGCCAGAGTCGTTTTGCAGATGGCCAAGAGTATTGGCGGTGGTATCATCGTTCAGAACGGTTTGGATGGTCGCCAGTCATGGCCAGGAGTCCCGAGAGAGCATGTTGATGATTTATCAGGCCGGTATGCCTAAACAAACGCGCCAGCCAGGTTGGGAGTCATCATTGCAGCCGGACGCCGTGGGCCCGGCATGGATGGGTTCTGCATTAGGGGCCACTTCATGCCCATGAGATTTTTAAGTCAGTTCATCGCGATTGCCACAGGTTTCGCCCAGACTCAGAGTCTCTGCCTTGCCGTGAGTATGGAGCGTCCGAGTGGCGATACGTTTGCGCTTGTGTTTACTAAGCCAAAACCATGACACCTAACCAGGCAGCTGCTTTTCGGACGTTTGGATTCGGCGTGCTCCGCCGGTTCTTCGACCCGCGCCCGCTCGCGGCGGAGATCGACCGCGTCCTGCAGGATGGGCTCGTTTCGCGTGTTTCGAGGGCCGAAGAGGCCCGGTTCCAATATGTGCCGATGATGACCGCTGAGACGGCGGTGAGCTTGTCCTTGTTGGATCGTGTCGAGGCCGTGGCCGCGGGCCTGCTTGGTGGCCCCGTGCTGCCGACCCGGGCAAAGGGGGTACGCTACTCGGGGAATACTCCGTGGCACACGGATTCGCTCTCTCCGCTCGCCAGTGTCGGCTTTCTCGCCTACCTCGAGCCTCTCCGCGGCGAGGACGGCGCCCTGCGCGTCCTACCTGGTTCGCACCACCCGGAATTTCGGGAGGCACTGCTCAGACTTGGCGTCGATGGCGCGGCAGACCTGGACCTGCCCGCACAGGTCGTCGTGAGCGAGCCCGGCGACCTGATCCTGCTCGATGAGCACCTTTTCCACGCGAGCTTCGGAGGTCAGACGCGGCGGCAGTGGCGGGCCGACTTCGTCAGAGCCCCCGAGAATGCGGAGGCGGAAGATCTCACGAAGGCCTTTTTTGCAGGTATCTACCCACCCGACTGGGATGGAGGCTACGACGTCGATCGGTATCCGAGTTACGGACCAGATTGGCGCAACTCGAGTCGTTCAGCCGTCGCGCAACTCGACGCGCTCGGCGTGTATGAGCTAGCGTCCGCGCAGGAGGCATTCACACAATCCAGGCGGTGAACGAGGAGTGAGCCCAAATGACCGACATTCCTTCGCCCCCGGGCTTTCACCAACAGCTCTCACCGCGAGCTTGGAAGCCCAGTGGACGGGGGAGAGTTTCGAAGCGACCCTTTTCTCAAGATACGGCGAGATCAGTGGCACCGAGAGACACGGCCCAACAAATCCGCTGCAGGGCAACGCCGGTCTAGCCTTTTTGTTCGGTTCGCATGCCGTTGGGCCGGCGTGCCTGAGCGGGAGCGTTCGGCCAGTTAAACGCATCGTGCCAAGCAACCTGGAATGGTCGACAACCAAAAACTCAAAGAGCTGCAAAAAAGTCGGCGACTTTGTGTGCAGCACTTGCGCCGTGGCATGATGCTTTTCGGAGTCACGGCCGTTGTCCTGATCGTGGTGCAGCAGTTCATTATAGTTCGTTTGTGGGTGCCGTTTCTCATCCTCGGTGTGTTGTCCTTCACGATGGCTGGGGACGCTGTCAGCTATTATTCTTGTTGGCGCCAGATTCGGAGGCTGCAGCATGATTAATCGGCCGAACCAGACTGCTCCAGTGCACGCGCTGATTGCGCTGTGGTTTCAGATCGGGCTGCACGGAAACCAAGAGTATTGTCCAGTATGGATGACACCCAACCCAAGCAGATGCACTGAACCCCGCGAGAGCGTCGCGGTTCCAAATCGGGAGCCACTGGTGAGAGGTCAGTGATCCTTGTCGTTCGCCATCAATCGCAATTACTTGGCATCATGAAACATCGCATGTCCTTTCTGTTCTTGTCCCTGCTGGTCCCCTCGTTGACGACCATGGCTGCGGCCCAAACCACCGACGTCAACACACAGCTCAAGAAAGTAGCCGACAAAATCCGCGCAAAGACCGTTGCCTGGAAAATGCCGGAGGCTGAGCTGGCGCCTGAGTTGGAGGAGTTGGACGCAATCTATCTCCAGCATAAGGGCGAAAACGCCGAAGACCTGGCCGGCGTGCTAAGGTTCAAGGCGACGGTCTATTGGAGCGTGGTGGACAACAGCGAAAAAGGAATTGCCGTGATTCGCCAGATCAAGAAGGACTACCCCAATACTACCGTGGGTCGCGATGCCGACCGCATCATCAACTCAATCCAGCAGGCCGAAGAAAGCAGAAAAATCCGGCGCACGCTGACCAACGGCACCAAATTCCCGGATTTCTCTGAGAAAGACCTTCTGGGCAATCCGCTCTCGGTGTCCAAGTACGAGGACAAGATCGTGTTAGTTGATTTCTGGGCGACCTGGTGCGTCCCGTGTGTAGCCGAACTGCCCAATATCAAAAAGGCTTACAACAAGCATCACGGCAACGGCTTTGAAGTCATCGGTATCAGCCTTGACCAGGACGAGCAGAAGCTCAGAAGCTTTTTGAAAGCCAAAGCGATCCCTTGGGCGCAGTATTTTGACGGCAAAGGTTGGCAAAACAAGCTCGCCGCCAAATACGGCATCGATAGCGTCCCTGCGACCTTCCTCCTGGATCGCCAGGGCAGGATCATCGGCCAGGATCTCCGCGGCGAGGCGCTCGAGGAAGCCCTGACTAAAGCGCTGACCAACCCCCGGTAAGATCAGCACAAACTTCATCATGCCCGAGGCGAACCATGCGTTGCAGCGAACCCGGCGGGAGCGTCGCGGTTGCAGTCGTTGCGTCGTCCACCTTCGCCCTCGGCGCGCATCGGCGGACAGGCTGTGCGCCGGGTCGCTGAGCTTGGGTTGTTGGGCGAGTCGACTCCAGAACGATTGACATGAAGAACGGTCTGATATCACCCGGTGGCTGCCAGCAGGAAAGATAACCTATGAAACTTTGTCTGGCCGTAATCGCATTCGCGCTGTTTCACGCTGGGGTTTGGAGCAGTCACGCGCAACCCAGCGTTTTTACCTTTCAGGGCAGGCTCGGAGATCAGGGAGCACCGGCAACGGGCCTGTACGATCTGAAGTTCACGTTGTTCGATGCGCCGGTTGGTGGAACGACCATTGGTGCGGCTAATGTGGTGAACGATGCGACGATCTCCAATGGGTTGTTCAGCGTGGTTCTTGATTACGGCGGGGAAGCGTTTGATGGCAATGGCCGCTGGCTGGAAATCTCTGTCCGGCCGGGCAACAGTTCGGCGGCCTACACGAACCTGGCTCCACGGCAACTCATCAGTGCTTCGCCCTACGCGTTGTATGCCGGGAGCGTTAGGGCTGCGGGAATTAGTGGTGCCATTCCAGCGAGCCAGATTTCGGGAAAACTCACGGAAGCGCAATTGCCCGCCAATGTGGCCCGATTATTTGTCACCAATACGGCACAACAAGCCACAGGTGTGCCGGTCGTTACCGCTACATTTATCACCTCCGCGAACGTCACTTTTGGCGGCTTTGGCTACACCTCCGCGCCTGTCGTCACCGTCCTTTCAGCGACTGGTTCCAATGCATTCATTACGTCGACCATTTCGAACAGTGCGGTCATTGGGCTGACGGTGCAGAATGCCGGCAGTGGTTATTCCCCGGGTGCGACGCTGACCATTGCCCCGCCGCCCAATAACGCCTTCCAAAATTTTTCGGGAACGAACGTGTTTACGGGTGTGAACAGTTTCGTCAGCCCAAGCAACCAATTCGTGGGAACATTCGCTGGAAATGGCGCGGGATTGACGGGAATAAACGCAAGCAACCTCACTGGGATTCTGCCGGATGCTCGCTTGTCAGGAAATGTGGCCTTCCGTTCCAGGGATAATCTGTTTGTTGGCACTCAATCGTTTGGTGGAAGTATCGGCATTGGCATTGCCTTGCCGCAGGCGAAATTGCATATCCTGGGTGGCGATTTATTGGCGGGCGCTTCTGGCGAGGAATGGATATATCACACGCGTTCGCAAGCGGCCGGAGATTTTCTTCAGATCACGGACCTCGACGCTGGAGTGCCGCAATTTCAGCGCGGGTTGACCCTTACCGAATCTGGTAACGCGGGCATCGGCACCACGGGACCGGGCGCGAAGTTGGACGTGCGCGGTAATATTCGACTGGGCAACAACGGAGAGTATCTGGCTGCGGCCAGCGGCGAGAATTTACGCATCGTCCGTGGGACGGTGAGCGGGGCAGGAGGAATCATTCTAGGCACGGGCTTCACGGTTTCACGTACCAGCGCGGGTCGATACACGATTACTTTCACCACGCCATTTTCCGGTACACCCACAGTGACGGCGACAACGGAGCATGATCCTGGAATTATTAGATCGTGTGAGACAGATGGAGTCACGACCACTACGGCGATCATTCTGGTATGGAACGTCAGCAATCTGGCTTCAACCGTGGACGGCCCGTTTCATTTTACTGCCATCGGTGCCCGTTAGCGCATGATGCTGCGGTAAGCTGGAATTCGCAGATTGAAGCATTGTCGGGTTCCGCATGAGCGTCAGCACTCATCCACCGAGACTATGACATCTCACCGCTGCCATCTAATTCGGCGCGCCTCGCAACGCTGCTGGCCGAGTGCTTCCGCCAGCTGCATTATCGAGAGATTCACCGGAGCAAGATTGTGCTCCGATGAAAGCACCGGAGCCCAACGAATCGGTCCCGTGTCACGCCCCCCGACACCCCACTCGCCCCCCTCCCCCCCGCGTCAATGAGCCGCGAAAGCTTCAGGCGAAAAATCATCCGCGTGATACGAACTCCGCACCATGGGGCCGCTGGCCACATGCTCGAACCCAAGTTCACGCGCCCGGTTTCCATACGCGAGAAATCGCTCCGGCGGGACGAACTCCACCACCGGCAAATGCTTCAAGGTCGGCTGCAGATATTGCCCCAGCGTGAGCAGGTCGCAATCGACTCCACGCAAATCGAGCAGCGCCTGCATCAATTCCTCCTCCGTTTCGCCCAAGCCCAGCATGAGGCCTGATTTCGTGTAAAGACGGCCTTGGCTCCGCTCCTTCGCCTTCCGCAATACCGTCAGCGACCGCTCATACGTGGCCCGCGAACGCACGGTCGGCGTCAACCGGCGCACCGTCTCCAAATTGTGGTTGTAGATGTGCGGCCGGGCGCTCAGCACACAATCGAGGGCGGCGTCGTTATCAAGAAAATCGGGCACCAACACCTCCAACACAATGCCCGGGTTCAGCGTCCGAACCGTCTCGATGGTCTGACGAAAATGCTCCGCCCCACCATCCGGCAAATCATCCCGGGCGACCGCCGTGATCACCACGTGCTTCAATTGCAGGCGTCGCGTGGCCTCGGCCACGCGCTGGGGTTCGTCAGCCGCCAGCGCCAGCGGCTTGGCCGTCGTGACCGCGCAAAATCCACAGGCACGCGTGCACCGGTCGCCCGCAATCATGAACGTCGCTGTTCCCTTGCTCCAGCACTCCCAATGGTTCGGGCATTTGGCGCTTTCACAAACCGTCGGCAACTTCAGATCCGCCAGCAACTGGCGCGTCTGACCAAAGGTATCGCTCGTCGGCAGCCGCAGGCGCAGCCATTCGGGCAGACGCGGACGCGTTGGTGCTGGCGCAGGCCCCGTCAGGTTTAGCCCGGAAGTATTCGGTGGTTCGGCGGTTTTCATCGCGATATTCTTTGTCATTCAGGAGACGCCGAATTTATTCTCGGCCCACCAGGCGCTAAGCTGCTCGACATCGAAATCGGCCAACACCTCGCCATCGACCTCAATCACCGGGGCCAGCGTTTGACCGGACAGGCGCAACATCTCTGAGCACGCGCGCGTGTCGGCGATCACGTCGAGCTTTTGGTACGGCAACCCGCGCTCGTCGAGCCAATCCTCGGCTTCGTGGCACCAGCCGCAGTAGGGCTTGATAAATAATCGAATTTGTGGGGCGCTCATGCAGACCGGTGCGTCGCGGCGGAAACTATTCGGTGATAAACGTATCGCTATGCTCGTAGCAGGGGGCACAACAGCACAGCAAGGTCAGCGGACGCTCGCCCGTGTTCCATAGCTTGTGCTTCTTCCCGGGGGGAATGGCGATGGCGTCACCCGCCTTCACCTCCGCCAGCTCTCCCTCAATGCGCATCCGGCCCTGGCCCGAGGTGATGAAATAAATCTCTTCCGTCTTGGCATGATAATGTTCCTGCGTGCTGGCGCCCGCCGGCAAGCGTGCCTCGGCCAGGCTCTGGTTGCGGATGGCCGAGTTGCGGTAGGCCAACAACTCCCGAATCTCCGAGCCATCTTTCGTCATAAACGGCGGCGCTGCATTCAAATTCACGATTTCCATCAGGCCCGGACAGTATCGTGCAGGAAGTCCAGAAACGAGAAGAGAAATTCCATGGGGGCAAAAAGATTTCGGGGAAAAATCCGAAGCTGGCAAATAAATTATCTGGCAAAAATAAATGCCAACCGACCCCGGCGACGCGCCGTCCCGCGACACGGCACTCGCCTCGCGAGATCCGACACTCGCCCCACACACCTCCAAAGCGGCGCTTGGTCAAGTCCTGGCTAAAAGTTGACCCTCAGTTGTTGGGCTTTATTCGTTTGTCCACATGCCTCTGCGTGATCCGGTCTCATCTTTTTGCCGGAATCACGTCATCTCGCACACAAGGTTCCGCGACGATTCCACTGGCGATTTTCGACCCCAATCCCAAATCCAGATGGCCAAAATTCCAGCATCTAAGATTGCACGGGGCGGGCTGGCAAAAAATTATGGGCAAAAAAATTTGGAGGCGTCGAGAAAGACGGGTGCTAACTGTTGCAGTGGAATAGTGCATCGACTCGCGAGACCTCCATTCCTTTGCCTAAACTCCGGCGAACGGCCCATGCGGGTGGATTAGGATAAAGAGCGCGCGGCGGCCAGCCTCGTGTTCTCGGATGCCTGAAGTGAGTTCACCCGTCAGGCCCAAAAGACTTTTGGCAAAGGAATGGAGGCAAAGGAATAAGGGCTCTCATTACGGTCCCCAATTCCCATGTCCCCAATTCCCATGTCACGTCCGGGGCTTTGCTCCTGCGTCTTTGACGTGTGCTTGGCAGTTTCTACATTCTCGCTTCTGGCGGGATGGGCAAAGGAATTGGGACATGGACCCCCTCCCCCGCTTCGCGCCCCTTGACATGGCCTGGCGTGCGCGATTGACTGGCCACATGAGTCCCATGCCGTCGGATGATTCCGTTTCGACAATGAATTCCTCGCTGCTCGGGCAAAGCCGCCGCCGGTTTCTTGCCGCGACCGGCCTGGCGACGGCGGGGGCAACCGTCAGTGCCCTTCCTCTCTTGAGCCAGGTTCCGGGTGATAGACCAAAAGTGGTGCATGAGGTGGCCGTGTTGAACCCGCGCGGACGAGTTCCGGTGGGATTGATTATCGATGATTCGACCTGTCTGGTGAACCTGAACCGGTTTGCCATGCCGCAATTCAACACGGCGTTTGCCGGGGCCGCCGAGGTGTATCACCGCAATTGGCGCGAATGGCCGGTGGAAATTCCCGATGCGTTCGTGCGTCGTTTTGGCGAGTGGTGTGGGGAACACGGGGTCAAAGGCAAATACAGCATCGTCCCCTACCCCGCGTGCGTTGGGCGGCTGGATCGCATGTTGCCGGGCTGGACGCAGCAGGAGCTCAACGAAAGCATCGAGCTGGTGCGCACGCTGATGACGCCCAACTGGGACATTCATCCGGAGATGGTGACGCACACGCGCGTCATCGATCTCAAGACCGGACATCCCTACGCGGACCATTCGCTAAAGTTCATGGAGAACTGGGAATGGACGACTGGCCGCAGCGTCGATGAGATTGCCGCGTATATGGCCTACGCTCTGCGCATCCTGAAAAATGTCGGCTTGCCTTGCGAAGGCATCACCACGCCGGGCGGCTTCGGGAACAAAGCGCTGCCGCAGCTGGCCCAGGCGACGCTGCAGGCTGTGCGCGATGTCCATCAGGCCGAAATCCCCCACTATTTCCGGCATCTCTACGACAAAGGTTCCGAAAGCGTCGCGCCACGCGTCGAATACGCGGCGGACCTGGACGAGCGTGACCCGCGTTGCGTGGTCAGCATCATCGGCTGCAGCGGCGATTGGACCGGCGGTTGGGACAACACCACCCCCGGTGGCGCCGACAAGTTCATCACAGAAGATCTGCAACGTGGCCGGCTGGTCGACGTCATTGAACGCGGCGAACCGGCGTTGCTCCTGGCGCATTGGACCGGCATCTACTGGAATGGCCAGGAGCTCGGGTTCAAAATCTTTCAAGAAGTGGTGCGCCGTTTGCACGCGCGCTTCGACAACCTGCATTGGATGAAGCTCAGCCAAGTCGCCCGTTATTGGGCGGCCCGCGAGCTGACGCAATTTGAGCTGGCGGACAAAAAGCTGACTCTGCGCGCGCCGTTTGCCTGCCCGGATTTCACTCTGCGCTTCCCGGCCGCGCCCGGCGTCCAACCGCGTTTTATCATCGCGTCCCAGCCGCCCATCTCTTACCCCGAAGTGACGCGCCGGGTCGACCTCAAGCCCCGCACCTGGCTCCGGGAAGGGGAAACGGTGACGGTCTGCTTTGATTTGCCGAAGGGAAAATCGCAGTGGCTGCAAACAGCGGGGTAGAAAGCAAAACCGCTCAGCGGTTTTGCCTCAGCCCGGATATGAAATATCCGGGCTGCGCAGAGCGGCCCGGGATTTCAGCGGAGCGCCATAAGGCAGGCTCTTGGGCACTGGCGCGAACTCTTCGATGGCCTTCCACAAGCGGCTGAAATCCTTGTTCACGTCGCCGCTGAGACAATCGGTGATGTCGTCCGCCAACTCGGGGTATTTGTCGGTGATCTTGCGAAAGCTGAAATTCGGATCGTAAAACGCGTAGACCAGCTTGCGCATGTTCTCGATCCCTTCCCGCAGCGACGCCGCGTAATCGGCGAAGCGTCCGGGAGAAAAATCCCGCTCGACCAAGGCGTGATGCACCGCGTCGGCGGCCATCACGCCGCTCTTGAGTGCCAGCATTAGCCCACTGCTGAAAACCGGATCGAGGAAGCAAAACGCATCGCCGACCAACAACAACCCCGCTCGTCCGCAATGGCGGCTGTGAAACGAATACTCGCTGGTGAGGTAATAGGGCCCCACTTGCGTGCCCACCGAGAGCTGCTCCTTAATCCAGAGGTTCTCTTCGATTTCGCGGCGGAAAATTGTCTCAGGCGACTTGACGCCCGCTCTGGTCAAATACTTGCCCTCCGCCACCACGCCCACGCTGACCATGTCGTTATGCAACGGGATATGCCAGAACCAGCCTTTCTCCGGAATCATGGCCACCGTGGTCTGGCCCTCATCGATGCCGCCCTCGCGCCGCGAGCCCTGATAATAGGTCCAGACGGCGACTTTGTTCAGGAAGGGATCTTTGACGCGCCAGCCTTGTCGAACGGCGGCAAAACCCTCCTTGCCGGAACAATCCAGCGTCATCGGGGCGCGATACTCCATCACCGCGCCGCCCCGGGTGCGGACGCGCACGCCGGTGACGAGATCGCCGTCCTGCAGGAGGGCGCTCACCTCGGTTTCTTCCAGCACTTCGACGCCGCGGGCGCGCGCGCGCTCGACGAGCATCTGGTCAAATTCGGACCGCAGCACCTGCCAGGTTTGGGCCACCGTCTCGCGGTCGTAGCGGTTGAAGAAGTAGAACGGCTGCGACGCCTTGCCGTTGGGCGCAACGAACTGCACGCTGAATTTCTTTACGAAGGCGGACTGTTTCATCTGCTCGACCAACCCGAGGCGTTCGAGGGGTTGATAGGTAAAGGGCAGCAGCGATTCGCCCACATGATAGCGTGGGAACTTCTCCCGCTCCAGCACCAGCACCCGATGCCCTTGCTCGGCCAGCACCGTGGCCGCCGCGCAACCGGCCGGCCCGGCGCCAATCACAAGAACATCATGAGCAGAAGAAGATGGCATGGAATTCGAGGCTGGCTCAGGCGTTCCGGCGAGGACTCGGGGCTATCGGCGGCAGGATCTCAACGATCTCGGCCAGCGACCGGCCCTGGGGATCCAACAGACTATTGCGACGCCCATACAGCCGGTGCGCGCCGGTCAGGCCAAGCAGCCGGCTGATGATCTTGTCCGACGCCAGTCGAAGAAATGCCATGGGGCGGCTGGTGTATTGAATGCCATGATCTTTCAGAATGCGTCCGAGCGGAAATCGTTCTTCTAGAATCGCGGCGCGCGCCGACTCAGGGAAACAGTCGAGCTGGATGCGAATGGCGCCAAACTCCACCGGCGTCTCCCGTCCGTCCAGCACCAGCACCACCTCGCGAAAATAATGGTCCCCCCGCCGCTCGCGGCTGACGAGCCGCAGGTGAATGCCGGTTCGGTGGAAATTCTCCAGCGTGGAGGTCATGTCGCGCTCGTGCACAAGCAGGCGGTGAAACGGCTCCGGCAAGGCCTCCCCCTCCATGACTTCAAGTGGCGGCAGCAACAAGCCGCTGCGCGCATAAAATTCATCCAACGGATAGGCCACCGAGCCTTCCACCGCCGCCGCGGGCGGGCGAAGCGAAATGGGAACAGAATCAGCCGCCTTAGACATAACGCGTCCCCCGGTGTTCGGGCAGAAAAAACTCCTGCAGCAGGCGATCGATTTGAAGCAATCCCTCGCGGTGAATACAAATGTCGTCCCCGTCCAGCGCGGCGAACCCCCAATCGCGCAGGCGCTGCAGCGGCTGGGCAAAGCGCTCGGACGGCTCCGTTCCAAACTTCTTTTGAAAATAGGCACGACTCACCCGCCCCAACTTCAATTGCAGAATAAACTCCCGCACGTAACGCTCGTCCGCCGTTGGCGTCAGTGCCCGATAAATCGGGAGCTCGCCGCGGCGCACTCGGGCGACATACGGCTCGAAGTCATGGTGATTCTGATAATGCACGCCGCCCAGATGTCCAAAGCTCGCCACGCCCAACGACAACAGGTCCGCGCCCGCCCAGAGCCGGTCGCGATAAAGAAACTTCGTTCGGCTCCGATCTTTCACCGCGGTGTAGGCGCTGGCCACCGTGTAGCCGGCGCCCTCCAGCTCCTGAAACGCGTACGCCACCCAGCGCCGCTTCGTCGCCCAGTCCGCCACCGGCGCCACCAGCTTCCCTTCCACCTTCATCCGCTGATAAATCGTGGTGTTATACGGAATCTCCATCTCGTAAATGGTCACGCTGTCCGGCTCCATCTCAATGGTGCGCCGCACGCAGTCCCGCCAGTTCTCCTCCGTCTCTTCCACCATGCCGGCGATAAGGTCGATGTTGACCTGCGGGAAGCCAATCTGGCGCGCAAACCCATACGCGCGCGCAATCTCCTTGCTCTGATGCGCCCGCCCGTTGATCTCCAAAATGTGATCATTGAAGTTCTCCACCCCCAAGCTCAGGCGCGTGACCCCAATCTCCCGAATGGCCCGAAGCTTGTGCTCCGTCAGCGTGCCCGGCTCGCACTCGAAGGTCACCTCATCCACCTCATCCCACGGCATCACCCGCTGCATTGCCCCCGCCAATTGCTTGAGCTGATCGACACTTAAATAACTCGGTGTGCCTCCCCCAAAGTACACAAAGCTCGGCCGCCGATTTCGCAACAACGGCTGGCCGGCATACAGCGACAGCTCCTGCACCATCGCGTCCAGATACCCCCGGATGGCCTCCGAGTCCTTGTCGGTATAGACCTTGAAATAACAGAAATGACAGCGCTTCCGGCAAAATGGAATGTGAACGTAGGTGCCCAGTTCCGTCCCGGGCACGGGCGGACGCTCCAAGGCAGCCGTTACTTCCGGGACATGCTCGGGCTTCCAGTAGGCAAACGGCGGGTAGTTCGAGACGAAGTAATTTCCCACCGTCGTCTCTTTTTGCAGTGGCGGAGCAGGTGTCGGCGGCGCGGTGGGCGCCGGTGTCGTGGAGGAAGGAGGGGCACTCATAACTGGCTGTTTTAACGAACTCCTTTCGCCGCTCCGGGACC
>Ga0070694_100001825_pt1 | contig 12608 bp, 3 predicted proteins | sample KBSK1251metaG_FD_65470 | JGI IMG/M metagenome (GOLD analysis project Ga0070694, IMG submission 65470) | Corn, switchgrass and miscanthus rhizosphere microbial communities from Kellogg Biological Station, Michigan, USA - KBS K1-25-1 metaG | ecosystem: Host-associated > Plants > Roots >... | reverse complement strand
CATCGCCAAGGTTTTCGACGGTGGCGTGGCGGAAAACGGACGCCCGTTTTTTGTCATGGAACTGGTCAGTGGGATTCCGCTCACGCGTTATTGCGACGAGCAGCGGCTGACCCTGCGGCGCCGGCTGGAACTGTTTGTGAAAGTGTGTCAAGCGGTGCAGCACGCGCATCAGAAAGGGGTGATCCACCGCGACCTCAAGCCTTCCAACGTGCTGGTTCTGCTGGAGGCCGGCGAACCGTCGCCCAAGGTGATCGACTTCGGCATTGCGAAAGCCACCGCGCAGCCGCTCACCGACAAAACCCTCGTCACGCACGTGCTGCAACTGGTCGGCACGCCCGCCTACATGAGCCCCGAACAGGCTGAACTGACGAATTCGGACATCGATACCCGCACCGACGTCTACAGCCTGGGCGCATTGCTTTATGAGATTCTGGTGGGACAAACGCCGTTTGCCGAGACGGGCCGCACGCTGGCGTTGGATGAATTGCTGAGGCGGATCCGCAACACGGAAATCACCGCACCTTCCGCACGTCTCGTGGCACTGCGTCCACCTGAATTGCAGGAAGTGGCCCGGCGGCGAAGCGACGAGGCGAGTCATTTGTGTTACTGCGTTCGCGGGGAGCTCGATTGGGTCACGCAGAAGGCCATGGAGAAGGACCGCGAGCAGCGTTACGAATCCGCTGAAGCGCTGGCATCGGATGTGCGCGCCTATTTGGCCGACGAACCGATTCAAGCCGGACCGCCTTCGACCTGGTATCGGTGGCGCAAGCTGGCGCGTCGTCGCCGCAGGCTGGTGCTGACGGCGGCAGCCGGGTTGTTGATGCTGGTGAGTGGTCTGGTCCTGACGTCGCTCTTGGCGCTGTGGGCGAACCGCCAGCGCCAGGACGCGGTGGTGGCGCAGCATGCGGAAGTGGCGCAGCGGCTTCGCGCGGAGCAGGCGCATGAGGCTTTGCGCCAGCAAATCTATGTGGCGGACCTGAATCTGGCCCAAGAGGCGTTGCAGAACGGCCAACTCGCCCGCGTGCGCGAACTGCTCGAGCGCCATCGTCCGCAACCTGGAATGCCCGATCTGCGCCATTGGGAATGGCGCTACCTGTGGCAACAAAGCGCGAGCGAAAGACAAATCGTTTTGCCGGCGTATCACCGACCGATCCGGAGTCTCGATATTTCACCGGATGGCCGATGGCTGGCGTGGGGCGCGGAGGATGGCGCGTTAAAGGTTTGGGACCTGAGGGCGCGAGAGGAAGCGGCGCAGCTTGAATCGGGGGTGGGCGACCCTGCCATCGTCGCGTTCTCACCGCGGCGAAATCGGCTCGCCGCGTCGGTTCGCCGCGGGCTCGTCAAGGTCTGGACAAGCCCGTCGACCAATGCAACGTCGGACGGTTCGTGGACTGAACTAGCACAATTGCCGGAGGAAGGGTGGGTTCGAGCGCTTTCATTTTCGCCGGGCGGAGTGGAATTGGCCTGTCTGGGCGACCATCGTTTGGTGGAACTTTGGCAATGGGCGCAGACCAATCGCTTGGCCAGCAACCCCATCGTGCCACTGCGGGATCCGTACAAATGCAAGATTGCATTTTCCCCCAACCACCCCTGGCTGGCAGTGGGAGAAACCGACGGACGAATTCGTTTGTTGGAGCTTCCATCACTGCGGGAGCGTTTGCAGTTCGCGGCCACGCGGGAAGGCGTGACGGCGCTGGCCTTCTCGCCCGATGGCAGAACTCTGGCCAGCGGTTCAGGCTACAACGATTTGGCCATCCGCCTTTGGGAGCCGGCCACCGGCGGGTTGGTGAAGGAATTGCGCGGCCATACCGGGTGGGTGATTGCCCTGAGCTTTTCGCCCGACGGCACGATGCTGGCGTCGGCGGCGACGGATCAAACCATTCGCCTCTGGGATGCGCGAACGTGGCAGGAACTGACCGTTTTGCGGGGTCACCGACACGAGGTGTGGGCGATAGCTTTCTCCCCGGACAGCCGGTTATTGGCCAGCGGCAGCCGGGCGGGAGAAATCTTCCTTTGGGACTTGAGCCGACCCGCCGGACGAGCCCCGCGCCTTGAGGTCACGGGGGAGAATTTTCGGGACATCTCATTCGCGCCGGACGGGCAACGTTTTGCCGTCTGGCATTGGGATGGGGCCGTAACGCTGCGCAGTGTAGCGGAGCCGACTCAAAGCAGGCGCCTCTCGGAATTGGGGACGAATAACTATGGGGCGTTGTTTTCGCCGAATGGCCGGCACGTCGCAGTAGGCACCCGTTCAGGGAGCGTTCGTTTGCTGGATGGTACGACACTGGCAGGAGCGGGAATGCTGCTGGGGCGGGAGGATGGTCGGATGCGTCCGGTGGGGTTCACGGCAGACGGCAAGAGATTGCTGGCGGAGGCGCGTTTGTCGCCTGACGCGCGCTGTTATTGGTGGGATGTCGATACGCGGAAGCTGCTCGGGTCATGGTCGGTGGGGCCGGTGAATCATCGCGTGGCCGTCTCTCCTGTGGGGGATCTGGTGGTGACCGGGGATTTCGATGGCTCCGTTCGCTTTTGGGACCTGATGGAATTTCGTGAGCTCGGGCGAGCGGAAGCGCATCGGACGGAGGTCGTGGGGCTGGCATTTTCGGGCGATGGCCAATGGGTGGCGAGCGGCAGCGGTTATGGCGACATCGTGATCTGGAATGCCCGCACGCGCGCACCACAGCTCAAGCTGCAAAGCCCCGCGGGCGCGATTTATTCCCTGGCCTTTTCTGGTGACGGCAGACGGCTGGTCCTGGGCGGCAACTGGCAACAAGCGGTGCAGCTCTGGGACGTGGCCAGTGCCCAGATAATCGCCACTCTCCCGGCCCAGGGGGCCATGCACGAGACCATGCGATTCGCACCGAACGGCAACGAATTGGCCACGGTCAACAGCGACGGCACGTTTCAGCTTTGGAGGGCGCCTGCTTTGGGGGAAATCGACCCGCCGAGCGCGGCGAACGGCCAGGGGCGCCCGTAAAAGGGAGCTGTGAGTCAGGGGTCGAGGGTCGGGTGCCGAAATTCCCTTGTCCCCAATTCCTTGGTCACGTCTGGGCTTTGATGCTGCATCGGAGTAGACATGAATTTGGCGCTTCACAACCTCGTTTCCGGCGGTATCGGGCAAGACGCCTTCGGATTGGACCTCTAAGCGTCCCTTTCATCGAAAACTTCAGAAATCGTATCGCGAATAGGATTGTTGAGCCGTTTCGTCGGTCGAATTCGGATGTAGAAGTGGTGGCGCTCTGATTTTCATCCAGGAGGTGGCGCCGCCAATCGAATAAAACAGGCGTTTGGCGCCTTAACAGAAGAAAGGCAAAAGCTATGGCAGAACTCAAGCCGATGTTCCGCTGCTGGGTCGGTGCAGCAATGGGGCACTTCTGGGGATTTCTCGCGGGAGGTCACTTACATCCTGACCGTCCAGTGACGGGCGTGCTGACATCTGGGTTTCGCGTCCGCGAGCGGATATCCAGGCTGGTGGCGGGAGCGCCTGGCGACTCGCGGTCGCAATCCTTTAATTTTTCGATTTCTGCAGGCGCCAAGCTGGATAGCGCTTTTTCATCGTGCCATCTCAGCCGACGGGCTGCGCATGACCACGAAAGCGCTTAGACTTCGAGCCCAATCTTGAGGCTGCGTAGTCGCTAAAATGGAGTAGGACCGGGCCGGACCAGCGCAAGCTGGAAAGGCCCGGTCCTGTTTCATTAAGACACGACGTCATCAGTCAGTGCGGTGGCGACTGACTGAGGACGCTTTTTGTTTGGCTCCAGCTTCGCGCAAGAATGGGGCCAAGCTGCCCAGGCGTAACAGGCGCTGGTTGAACCAATGTCGGCATCCGCTCCCGATATGTCATCACCAGATCGAGTTCCCTGCGGATGGCCTGCCAATTCTCCTCGAGATGCGATGGTTGGTAATCAGCCGGGCGCTAGCCCGTCGGTCAGCGGACGGTTGATGAATGGTCAGAAAAGTGCCTAGGCGGCGAGCCTCGTTGAACGCTGCTCAACGCTCAACGCTCAACGCTCAACGTTCAACGCTCAACGTTCAACGCTCAACGTTCAACGCTCAACGCTCAACGTTCAACGCTCAACGTTCAACGCTCAACGTTCAACGCTCAACGCTCAACGTTCAACTTCCAGGCTAGGGCAACTGCAGGACCCGGTAGAATCGCTGCGGATCGTTCAACGGAACAGGATCGAGAACTTGCTTGGGACCGGCGGGGCCGAAGACGTTGGCGTAGCCAGGCAGCACGCGCCAATCCGGGGAGGCGGACAAGGCGCTGGTCCATTCCACCCGGTATTGTTTGCCCGCTTCCATGGGGAACGTGAAGGAGAACCCGCTCTCGGTGTGCGCGATATTCGAGGCGCGGAAATCGTCGTCCACAATGGTGCCGATGGCGTTGGTGCCCAGCCGAACCAAAGAAGGATTGAACAGATTGATGAGAAACGTCTTGTTTGACTCGACGACGGTGTCCCCGCGCAATTCCACCTCGAAGCGTTGCTGCGTCGTGCCGGGCGTGAATGTGACAGTTCCGACCCCGAACACGTAATCGAAGCCGGCCTGCGCGGTGAGGTTGGAGGTGGCATAACGAACGGTAATCAAGTTGGCGCTCGGCGCGGAAAGCGTGGCCATGAATTCAATGAACCGCTCCCCCTCGCCGTCGCCTTCCCAGCCCGAAGCATTCGAGACCGAAACGCTCGGTTGTGGATCATCGTCCTGAATGACCGCATCGCCCCGCGCCGTCGCCAGGATGGCGTTGACCGCATTGGTCAGGAACAGGAAGAACGTCTCATTCTGTTCGTCGAGTGCATCGTCGAGAAGCGGGACAGCAACCGTCAGGTTGGTGGTGCCGGGGGGGAAAGTGAGGGTGCCGCTGCGCGGCAGGTAATCGACACCGGCTTGGGCCGCGAACCCGATGGCCGGCTCGCCTGTGGCAAAATCAACCGTGACGTTGTAATCGACCGGCTTGAGGAGGCTGACGGTGAACTCCGCGGCAGCCGCGGCTTCCGAGGGAGCGATATTGCCCACCGAGAGCGTCAGCGGCTCGTCATCGATGATGGTGCCGACGGCCACGGCGCGTGTAATGGGCAGAACCGTGGAACCAGTCAATTCGACCGTAAATGTCTCGTTGGTTTCATCCTCGAGATCGCCCAGGACAACCACCGTGAGGGGTCGAATCGTTTCGTTGGGCGCAAAAGTGACTGTTCCGTTGGTGCCGATGTAATCCACTCCGGCCAGGGCCAAAGCATCATGCGTTTGGAAATCGACGGTCACGACCGTGTTGGTGGGCTGAGTCAAGCGCACGTTGAATGAAAGCAATCTCCCGCCGGCATCGCCCTCCATGATGGAGGCGGGAGCGATTTGGATGCTGGGCGGCTCGGCGATGGTGAGAAACTGGTTGGGCGCGACGTTGACCAACTCCTGCACGATGCCGGAAGGCCATTCGACGCGGACGATGTCCGTCTGCGTCGCGTCGCCCAGGCCGAAATGGGCATCGAGCGTCTGAGGACTGCCGGTGCCATCGCGGGCGGCGATCGAGCGCAACTGCCACAAGACTTGTCCATTGACCGTCGTTTGCACGCGGACCTTGGCGCCCACGCCGGAGCGGTTGGAACTCTCGCCCTGCAACTGAATCGTCAGCCAACGATTGCTGTTGCCGTTATTGCGATAGAGAAAGTTTTCTCCGGTCAGATTGGAGACAAAGATGTCAAGAAACCCATCGTGGTCGATGTCGACAAAGGCGCAGCCGCTGGAATTGCCGTGGTCATTGGCGGGGCTGCCGGTTTCAATTTTGCTGAACGTGCCATCGTGGTTGTTGTGATAAAGCAGGTTGTTCAACCCGCCGTCGTTGGAGACAAACACATCAAGCCAGCCGTCATTGTCGAAATCGCCCCACGAACAGCCGGTGGAATTGCCGTACTCCAGGCCATCGGTGACCAACTCGCCCGTGGTGATGGGGGTGAACCCGCCGTGGCCGTCGTTCTGAAACAGCGCATTGTTCTCGCCGCCGTTGTTCACGATGAAGAGATCTTCATCCCCATCGTTGTCGTAATCGACCCAGCTGATGGACGTGGAATTGCCGCCGGCGGTGGTGACGGCATTGGTGAGGCGGGCACTAAATGCGCCAAATCCGTTGTTGGTGTAGAGCGAATCGTTGGCACTGAGGAATCCACCGAGGCCCACGTTGGCGACGGCAAGGTCGGGCGCGCCATCGCCATTGGGATCGCCCCAGGCCACCGAGGAGGTTACCTTGAAGGTATCTGCCACCGGCGGGCCCGTCGTGATTCGGGTCAGGTCGCCATTGCCTTTGTTTCGATAGAGGGAGTTCTGAAAAATGCTGATGCCCAGATAGAGATCCAGCCGCCCGTCGCGGTCGTAATCGCCCCATGCGGCCGAGGTGTATTGGCCGACATCCACCGGCAGTTCCGTGCCGCCCGCTTTGCTGAACGTCCCGTCGTGGTTATTGCGGTAGAGAATGTTGGTCGTCCCCCCGCCGAAACCGCCGCCGCCAATCTGGCTGTTCACGGCCAGCAAATCCAGCCACCCATCGTTGTCGTAGTCAGCCCAGACTCCGTTGAGCGTATTCAGATAATCCTGCGCCACCAACGAGGAGGCGACGCGGCTGAACGTCCCGTCGCGGTTGTTGTGGTAAAGGGTGTTAAAATCCGTCCCGCCGCGCGGGATGAAGACATCCGGATAACCGTCGTTATCGTAGTCGCCCCAGGCGCCAGGGAGGCTGTTGCCAGGCTCATGGACGAGGGCTCCCGCCGTGAGTTTGGTGAAGCGCGCGTCGAACGTCAAAGTCGCCACCGCGCTCGTGATCGACCCGCCACTCGAACTCGCCACGACAAAGTAATCGCCCGCGTCCGCTAAAGTCAGGCCGGTGAGGAGCAGAAAATCCTCCGTCTCGCCCGACAACACGGCGGCGCCTTTGTGCCATTGGTAGGTAATCGGGTCGTCGGCAAAGGCGACGACTTGGAATAGGACCGTGGCTCCGGGGCTCGCCGAAGTACTCACCGGCTCGAAGAGGAAGGTGGGCTGGCCGTGGCCGAGCCATGCTCCTCCCAGGAGAACGGCGGCGATGGATAGGAAAGTCTTCATGCGCATTTCAGTTCCCGGGTTGCTGGCCGAAACAGACCACTCGATAGAAGGCGTGGGGCGAGCCCGGCGGCGCCGGGCCGGACCACTCGAGGGCGTCGCCTTGCGCCCGCAGCCCGTCGCTAACCGTGGCCCAATCGCCTTCGCCCAAACCGGCGCTGCGCTGCACGGCGTAATGCGCGCCGGGGGTCGCGTTCCATTGGAGATGCACCATGGCTCCTTCCAAGCGCACGACCGTCACGACAAAACGGCCTGCCGCCGCCGCGGCTGCTGGTTTGAGCAACGTGAACGAATCCGGGATATCGCCTTCCGCCGTGAGGAACCGTCCGTCCAAGCGTTCCCCCTGCACATCGAGGACCAGCGTGCCTAATTCCAGGTAGGAAGCGAACATGACGGGATGGTTGGTGGGCTGCGTGCGGAAGGTGGCCTGCCCGGCCGACCCGGCGACCACATAAACTGTGCCCGCATACGGCACCGTTGAAGAGGCGCTTTTCACGTAGGCGCCGTTGCCGTCTTCATCAACCCGACCGCTGCCGAGATCCAGAAAGTTCGAGGCGAGAACATTGGTGGAATAACTGTAGTGGCCGTACATGAGATAGGAGCGCTCGTAGATGTGGCTGTGGCCGCTCAAGACCAAATCGACGCCGTAGGATTCGAGAATGGGGACGATGTTCTCCCGCATTTCGACGAGCTCGAAATCCAGCCCATCGCCGTTGTCGGAGCTGTGCGACCCAAACGTGTAGGGCGGATGATGGAAAAAGGAGATGAGCCAATGATTGGTGTTGGCATTCAAATCCTGCCGCAGCCACGCCGCCATCACGCCGTTGCTCGAGCGCTCCGAGGTCATGGCATCGAGGCAAACGAAATGAATGTTGCCGTAGTCGAAGGAGTAGTACTGCTCGGTCCCTGACGGCACGCCTCCCGCCTCGCCGTTCTTGGGAAACTCGAAGATGCGGTAATAAGGAATATTGGGTGAGAAACTGTGCGACTGGGCCGTCTCATGATTGCCCACGCAAGACCAGACCGGCGTCTGCTGGAGCAGCATCGGATACATGTTGAACACGGCGGCCTGGTATTCTCCATCCGTTCCCGAGTTGTAGGCGTTATCGCCCAACATGAGGAAGACGTCGGTATAACGGTCGCCCGCCAGGTCCAAGTACGCGTCGCGCGTGCTGCGCTGCCGGTCGGCGGGTCCGTTGCCGGCCGTGCCGGCATCTCCAATGGCCCAGATGCGGGTCGGTTTGGCCGTGGTCGGCGAGGTGATAAACGATAAGGCGGGACCTTCCACCAGATTGGTGGCCGTCGTTCCGACCGAATAATAATAGCGCGTATCGGGAACCAGATTCGTCAACACCACCAGATGTTCGCTCGTGGAAACGGTGTCTTCGGCAATCCGGCTAAGATTGCCCGGGTCCGTTCCGAAGCGGACGCGGCTGTCGACGGGACGATTGGAGCGCCACCGCACGATGATGCTGTAGGGGGTGCCCATTTGCAGGTAGGGCCCGCGTGTGATCACCGGCGGCACGGACGCATCATAGGCCGAGGGAATGAGCTGCACTCCATTCACGGCCGCGCGCGGGGTGGCGCCCAAGCCTGACCGGGCCGCGGCCACGATGGTCACGCTGTTCGAGGTGAGCCCGTTGAAGCGAACGTAGTTTGCTCCCGGCGTGTTGCGACCGAGGTCCGAGGTTCCAGAGCCTTGGGCGTAAACGCCGCTGAAACTGGCCCAGGCCGCATCGCGCAGAAACACACCATTGGTGCCCACGCGAATCTGCGCCTGCCGGTCCCCTCCCCCATTGTCGGTATCGGAATAGACGAGCAAGTCGTAAACGGGATAAGGAATCTGCGAGAGTGTGATGGTGCTGTTGGTCTGAAAGCCCGTGGTCCCGTTCTGGTCGCTGCCAAATCCTTTCATAAGCTTGTGATCGCCAGAGAGCGCGCTTTGAATCGGCTGCTCCCCGCCGTTGGCAAAATCTGCGCTGACATCCACGGTGGTGGGAGTTCCCAGGCCGTCGCGCAGATTCGGACCGGCCACGGTTCCATTAGTAAAGACCAGGACGTTGTTCCAATAGCGCTGCGGCAATACCCCGGCCGACTCGGACGGCGTCAGCACTTCCGTCGGTCCACCGAAGTTGGGAAGGAAATTGATTCCGACGGGCGCCAGTGGGCTCAGCACGGTGATTTCGATGGGTGGGGAGACGTTGGTGCGGCCACCGTCATCGTAGGCCACCGCCACGACCTGGAACCTCCCAGGCAATATGCTTTCCCAAGAGAAGCGATAGGGGCTGTTGGTCGCCTGTCCGAGGCGGCGGTTGCCTTGAAAGTACTCGACGCGCGTGATGTTGCCGGCACTGGCGGTGGCCGCGGACGTCAGCACCGCCACGCCCGGAGCGACATAACTCGCGCCATTGGCCGGAGAGGTGATGGTGGCTTGCACCGGCGTGGCGGCAGTGGCAAACGACCACTCGAGCAGCTCATGCCGATGGGAACCCGTCCCATTGGCCGCCGTAAACCCAAACCACGCCTGCCCTCGGTCCAACGCCAGGCGCGTCCCAAGATCCAGGGGCACCGCCAGCGCCGCCGTGGTGGCGCCATCCAAGAACACCGACAATGTGCCCACCTGATAAACGAGCCGGACAGAGTGCGGGAGGCCATCGGCGAAGTTGGGCACGCCGTTGGTGAGCGCGCCCAGCGAGGCGGTGTGTTCCGCGGAATTCGTTTGTTGGGTGCTGGGCGTGCCGCGGCTATGAACACTCACATGGGGCGCAGGAGCGTCGTTGGTGGAGTTTTGGCGCGTATCGAATTCCACCGCCACGCAATTGAAAACGCCACCGAACCCCAGCGCGCCGCCCGCCGGCCCGAGCGACGGCACGCCCGCGTTTTGAATCACGAAAGCCAACCCTTCGCCGCCCACTCCGGAAGGGTCCGATATTTGGAACCTGGCCGTCGTCTCGAATCCCGGTTGCACGAAACGTTTGTGGTGATACCAAACGCCGCCGACGCGCCCCGGGTCCGAAGCAGTCAGCCGCACCTTTCCGGCAATCACGGCCGCGTCGCCCTGTAATGCGAAATCGTCGGCCGCATTAAATTGAGTGACGGCGAAAGCAGGGACCTGAGCCGGGGTTGGCGTCGCGTGCGCCAAAAAGAGGAGGACCGGAAGCATCGCCAGCCTGGCCGAAGCGAGCCGGCTACGCCGGGCCTGGGAACATTTCGCCAGTTTCCAGGCGCGGGAGCGTGGTCTGGGGGCAGAAAGGGATCTCATGGGAGGACAAATCAAATTAAGACGCGGCAACAACAAACACACAACATGCGAACTGCGGATTCGCCAAGATGACATCGGAACGCGCGGCGAAGTTACAGTTTCTTTGCCGGAGGAGAGCAGTGAAATCTTGTAAACATGCTAGACCCCCTGCGATGAAGCTGATAGAACAGCGCCCAACGCGGAGGGGTTCCGGCGTCCGCGTGGCCCAGGACAGCCCATCAACAGGCTCAGGCTCAGGGGGCCCTTCCCGGAACAATCGCCGTCCATGCACCCAGCCGTCGGCAGGATAAATGGAAATGGATAAAGGACGGCCAACCGAGTTTGTCCCGGCCAGCACAGCGCCGGGTTGGTCCGGTTCATGTGAAGAAGGAACTCGATATACTGATCGTCGAAGACGTCGTTCAAGACGCGGAACTCATCGAAGAAGAATTGCGAGCCAACGGAATCGCATTTCACACTCGGCGCATCGAAACGCGCGAAGCGTTTCAGGAAGAGTTGACCAAGCGGCGCCCCGATGTCGTGCTGTCGGATTTCACGCTGCCCGCCTTCAGCGCGCTGGAAGCCTTGCACCTCCTGCGCGATATGCAGCCCAGCGTCCCTTTCATTCTGGTCACGGGAACGCGTTCCGAAGAAGTGGCGGTGGAATGCATTCATGAAGGGGCCGACGATTACCTGTTGAAGGCCAGCCTTCGGCGCCTGCCCACTTCGATCAAAAACGCCATTCAGAAACGGGCGATGGAATCGGCCCGTCACCAGGCCGAATCGGCCCTGCGCAGCAGCGAGGAGCAATACCGGCTCATCGCCGAGAACACCCGCGATCTCATCAGCCTGGTCGATGTCAACGGCCGGCTCCTCTACGCCAGCCCATCCCACCGCGCCAGCCTGGGTTACGACCCCGAGGGGCTCATCGGCAAGGAACTGTTGGACGTGGTGCATCCGGAAGATCGATTCGTCCTGGGCGCCGCCTGGGAGCAGGCCCTCGTCAACCGCGAAGCGCGCACCGCCGAAGTGCGCCTGCGTTGCCACGACGGCACTTACCGCTTCTTCGAGTCGGTCGGCAATTGGGTGCTCGACCCCGAGGGCCAGCCCCAGCGCGCCATCGTCGTCTCGCGCGATATCACGCGGCGCAAGGAAGCCGAGGCCGCCCTGCGCGGCTTGCCCGGCGCCATTCGCGAAGCCCAGGAAGCCGAGCGCCGCCGCGTCGCCGCCGAATTGCACGACAGCGTCATTCAGATCCTGTCCGCCGTGAAATTTCGCGTGCAAGGAGTCGAAGAAAAGCTGGCGGACAAGGACGAAGCGTGTTGGCGCGACGCCTTGAAGGCCGAAGCGCATCTGGAGAAAGCCATTCAGGAAGTGCGCCGCATCTCGCGCAACCTGCGTCCCAGCGAGCTGGACGATCTCGGCCTGGCGGCCGCCCTCCGCAGCCTGTGCAGCGAGTTCAGTGAGCGAACCGGCATCGCCGTCGACCTCGGCCTGCATCAGGTGCCCCCTTCCCTCCCCGCCGAGTTGGAGCTCCATCTTTATCGCATCATCCAGGAAGCGCTGGGCAACATCGAAAAGCATTCCCGCGCCTCGAATGTCACCATCCAGCTCCATCGCCGCGGTTCCTTGCTGCGCACGTTGATTCGTGACAACGGGCGGGGCTTCAATCCGCTTCAGCCGCACAAGCGGAAATCCAAACCCGGCATGGGCCTGGTCGACATGAAAGAGCGCGCGGCCTTCGTCGGCGGCAGCTACGACCTCCGCTCCACGCCCGGCGTCGGAACGGAAATTCTGATTGAGGTGCCAATTCGGTCTGTGGAAAACTCCAAATCAAAACCCGGTGAAAAAGGACAAACCCAAGAAGATTAAACTGCTGCTCGTGGACGATCATCCCATCGTGCTCGACGGCATCAAGGCTCATCTGTGTGCTCAGCCTGACTTCGAAGTCGTGGGGGATGCCGCCAACGGCCAGGAAGCGCTGCGCAAAGCCAAGCTGGTGCTGCCCGATGTCGTCCTGCTCGACATCAACATGCCGCACATGAACGGTCTGGAGGCCATTGTCAGCCTCCGCCGCCAGGTTCCCAACGCCAAAATCCTGGTCTTGACCATGCACAACAGCAAGGAATATATCGCCCAGGTCGTCCGCTCGGGCGCCCGCGGCTACCTGCTCAAGGACAGTCCGCCCGCCGAACTCGTCGCCGCCATCAAATCCATTCATAACGGCGAAGTCTGCTTTAGCCCCAGTGTTTCCAAAGTGCTCGTGGAAGAAATGGGGCTA
>Ga0070694_100001823_pt1 | contig 12617 bp, 6 predicted proteins | sample KBSK1251metaG_FD_65470 | JGI IMG/M metagenome (GOLD analysis project Ga0070694, IMG submission 65470) | Corn, switchgrass and miscanthus rhizosphere microbial communities from Kellogg Biological Station, Michigan, USA - KBS K1-25-1 metaG | ecosystem: Host-associated > Plants > Roots >... | reverse complement strand
GGTGTCGGGGTTCGTCTACCTGACCGGCGGGGCGGAGAGCCCGTTCTCCTTCCTGTACCTCCTGACGATCATCATCGGCAGCCTGCTCCTGGTGCGGCGGGGCGGGTTCCTGGTGGCGGCATGCTCCTGGCTGATGTACGCCTCGATGATCCTCCTCATCCAGCATGGCTGGCTCCGGCGACTCCCTGCGGACGCCGGGGATGGCGAGGAGGCCATGGTGCGCCTGCTGTATTCCCTCGTGGCGCATCTGGTCTCGTTCTTCGCGGTGGCGTACCTGGCGTCGTATCTGACGGAAAACCTGAGGAGCACCGGGCGCGAGCTGCAGATGCGACGGGAGGACCTGGCGCAGCTGCGCGACTACAACGATCACATCATCGAGAGCATGAACTCGGGTCTCCTGACCACCGACTGGGAGGGGACGATCACGTTCGCCAACCGCGGCGCGGCGGAGATCACCGGACGGGGGGCCACGGACCTGGTCCGTCGCAACATCCTGCAGGTCCTGGGCCAGCCGCCCGAGTTCCTGCAGCGGGTGCGCCTGGCCCTGAACGAGAAGACGCGGTACCGCGTGGAGCTCGACTACGACGACACGCGGGGACGGCGACTGTTCCTGGGGTTCACCGTCTCGACGCTGCGGGAGGGCACCGGCGTCCCTCTCGGCATGATCTTCATCTTCCAGGACCTCACCGAGATCCGCGCGCTGGAGGATGAAGTGGCGTTGAAGAAGCGCATGGCGGCGCTCGGAGAGATGGCGGCCGGCGTGGCGCACGAGCTGCGTAACCCCCTCGCCTCGATCAGCGGATCCGTGCAGGTCCTGAAGCGCGACCTGAAGCCGCAGGGCGAGGCGGGAGAGCTGATGGACATCGTGATCAAGGAATCCAAGCGGCTGGACCAGATCATCCGGGACTTCCTGCTGTTCGCGAAGCCGGGACGCTTCCATGCCGAGACCGCTGACCTGGTGGGCGTGCTGCGCGAGACGCTCAGCCTCCTGGAGAACAGCGACGAGATGCGGCCGCACCACAGGGTGGAGACGCGCTTCCGTCCCCCCGCCATCCCGCTCGATTTCGACGTGAACCGCATGAAGCAGGTGTTCTGGAACCTCGCCAAGAACGCGCTGCGCGCGATGCCCGAAGGGGGCGTCCTGACGGTGAGCGCCCTCGATCTCGGGGACGGCCAGGTGACGGTCACCTTCGCCGACACCGGGATCGGCATGTCGGAGGAGGACGTCGCCAGCAACTTCCAGCCGTTCCACGGGTCGTTCCCGAGCGGCACCGGCCTGGGCCTGGCAATCGTCTATCGCATCATCGAGGAGCACCGCGGGAAGATCCGCGTGAAGAGCCGCAAGGGGGCGGGGGCCGAGGTGGTGCTGCACATGCCGCGCGCCGCGTCGCACCAAGCGGCCCAGGAGGAGAGACGTTGGACCGCGTCCTGATCGTCGACGACGAGAAGGGGATGCGCGATTTCCTCTCCATTCTCCTGAAGAAGGAGGGGTACGCGGTGGCCCAGTCGGAGTCCGCCGACCGGGCGGCGGAGCAGATCGGCAAGGGGGAGTTCGACCTGATCATCAGCGACATCTCGATGCCGGGCAAGTCCGGGCTGGAGGTCCTGAAGCAGACGAAGGCCGCCAACCCGGACACGCCGGTCATCCTGATCACCGCCTACGCCTCGACCGAGAGCGCCATCGAGGCGCTGAAGCTCGGCGCCTACGACTACATCGTCAAGCCGTTCGACGTCGAGGAGTTGAAGGCGGTCGTGCGCAACGCCCTGGAGAAACGCCGCCTGGAGCACGAGAACCGGGCGCTGAAACGGGAGCTCAAGGAGAAGCTGCGCTTCGACGAGATGGTGGGGGACGGACCCCGCATGCGCGAGGTGTTCGACCTGATCGCCAAGATCGCCCCGACCAACAGCACCGTCCTGGTCTCCGGCGAGTCGGGCACCGGGAAGGAGCTGGTGGCGCGCGCCATCCACGCCGGAAGCCCGTGCCGCGACCGCCCGTTCGTCTCGATCAACTGCGGGGCGCTGCCGGACGAGCTCCTCGAGAGCGAGCTGTTCGGGCACACGCGCGGCTCGTTCACGGGCGCCGTGGCCGCCAAGAAGGGGCTCTTCGAGGTCGCCGACGGAGGCACCATCTTCCTGGACGAGATCGGCGACACCACCCCGGCGATGCAGATCAAGCTGCTGCGCGTCCTGCAGGAGCGCCGCATCCGGCGGGTCGGCGGGACGGACGAGATCGAGGTGAACGTGCGCGTCCTGGCGGCGACCAACCAGGACCTCGAGCAGATGGTGAAGCAGAAGCGCTTCCGCGAGGACCTGTACTACCGCATCAACGTCATCCAGATCCGCATGCCGGCCCTGCGCGAGAAGCCGGAGGACATCCCGAAGCTCGCGCTGCACTTCCTGATCAAGTACAGCCGGATCATGGGGAAGAAGATCACGCGCATCAACGAGGACGCGATGCGGCGCCTGGCGGCGCACGACTGGCCGGGCAACGTCCGGGAGCTGGAGAACGTGCTCGAGCGGGCCGTGGCGCTCGAAACCTCCGACGCGATCACCGAGGAGAGCCTGTCGCGCGACGTGCGGAGCGGCAACCGGCCGGCGCAGGAGTTCCCGCTGGCTCTCGGCGACGGCGGCATCGACCTCGAGCGCCAGCTCGAGAGGCTGCGCGAGCACTACATGGACGAGGCGCTCCGCCGCGCCCAGGGGGTCCAGACCAGGGCGGCCGAGATCCTCGGCATGAGCTTCCGCTCCTTCCGCTATTTCGCGAAGAAGTACCGCCTCCTGGACGGGCGCAAGGAACCCCGGGCCAACGTGGGCTGATCCGGAACTCCAGAGCGAGGCGACGCGTGCCGGCGAACCAGGCAGGGGACCACCGGGCCGGGGCCCGCCTGCAGGCGGTCCTGCCGGCGCTCCTCCTCGCGCTTCTCCTCGCGCTGGCGTTCCATGGCGCTCTCGGCGGGCGCCTCTTCTACCTGCGCGACATCTCCCAGAACCACGCGCCGCTGCGCGCCTACGTCACCGAGCGACTGGAAGAGGGATCGCTGCCGCTCTGGGACCCGTACCACGGCGGCGGAACGCCGCTCCTGGCGAACCCGAACGCGCTGGTGTACCACCCGATCACCGCCCTGTTCTTCCTGCTGCCCTTCGAGACCGCCTTCACGCTCTCGATCGTCCTGCAGTTCATCATTCTGGCCGCGGGGGGCTACCTTCTCTGCCGGGCGATCGGGCTCGGGCGCGAGGCGGCGACCCTTTCGGCGTGCATCCTGTCCCTGTCGGGTCCCGCGGCGTCCCTGGCCAGCATCCAGAACGTCCTGTCGGCGGCGGCGTGGGTTCCCCTCGGGCTCTGGGCCTTCCTGCGCGGCCTCGAGCCCGGCCGGCGCTGGCTCCTCGCGCCGGCGGCCCTGTGCGCCGCGGTCGTCCTCGTGGCGGCGGAGCCGGCCTCGCTCCTGGCGCTGCTCCTCGTGGGCGGCGTGCTCGGCGCGACCGCGAGGACCCGGTCTGGGCGGGCTCCCGCGCCGGCGGGGGCGATCGGTGCGCTCGCGCTCGTGCTGGTCCTGGCGGTCTTCCTGGCCGCCGCGCAGGTCCTCCCGGTCCGGGCGCTCCTTCCCCTGGTCGAGCGCGGGGCGGGATTCGCGGAGTCCGAGGGGATGAAGTGGTCGCTGGCCCCGTCGCGCCTCTTCGAGGCGGTCCTGCCGCGGCTGTTCGGCGATCCGACGCGGATGTCGCCCCTGGCCTGGTGGGGAGGGTTCCTGTTCGAGGGGCGCTATCCCTTCCTTCTGTCGCTCTACCTCGGCGCCATCCCCGCCCTCCTGGCGGCGATCGGGGCGCTGCACCGGGGGGCGGACGCTGCGCGCAGGCGCTGGCTGGCGGTCGTGGCCGCGTCGTCGCTTCTCCTGGCCCTGGGATCCCACAGCGCACTGTACCGGGGCCTGTTCCATCTCGCAGCGCCGCTCCGGCAGGTGCGCTATCCCGAGCGCTTCGTCCTCGTGGCCCTCGTGGCGCTGGCCCTCCTCGCGGGATACGGTCTCGACCGGCTGCGCGCGGGTCCCCTCTCGAAGCGCGCCGTGTTCGGGGTGGTGGGCGCGGCCGCCACCGCCTTCCTCCTCACGGCCGCGGCCGCCACGCCCCCCCTGGCCGACCGGCTGCTCGCGGCGATCGCGCACGTCCCCGCCCCGTTCCTCGTCTCGGAGGCGGCGCCCATCCTGCGAGGCGGACTGCTCCACACGGCCCTCTGGGCGTTCGCGGAAGCGTTCTTCCTGGCCGCGGTCGCCCTCCGGCTGCGCCGGCCGCAGGGGACTCTCGCGGCGCGCGTCGCCCTGTGGGCGGTGGTCCTGGTGTCGGGGAGCTCGATGTGCCTCGCGTCGGCCCCGGCGCTCTCCACCGCGGCTCCCGGCTGGCTGTCGGCCCCCTCGCCGCTCGCCGCGGTCGTCGGTCACGGCGCCTCGGCGCCGCGGATGCACCACGCGGCGCGTCCGCCCGACTTGAGCGTCTGGGGAAAGACCGACGAGCTGATCTGGGGCTTCCGGTTCGACCGGTTCGTCTACGCGCTTCTGACCGGCCATCCCGAGAAGGTCCCCACCATCCTCGACGCCGCCACGGACCGGATGGACCTGAAGGAGAGCGCCGATCTCGGCCGGGCCCTGGCCGATCTCTCACCCGAGGCGAGGGTCCGGGTGCTCGCCGCGTGCCGCGCGGGGCTGCTCCTGGATTTCGCTCCGGGCGTCGAGGGAGGGCCGCTGGAAGGGTCGGCCCTGGAGGGCTTCAGCCGGCCCCCGCTGCGCGTCCATCGTGTGCCCGGGGTCGTGCCGCGCGTGCGGCTGGTGGGCAGGGCGCGGCCGTTTCCGGCGGACCGGTCCCTGGCGGACGCGCTGTCGGACACCGGATATGATCCGGAGCGTGAGGTCCTCATCGACGGGCTCGCGGGAGACACGGGCGATGAGTCGTCTGCTCCCGGCGACGCGGGCGAGGCGTTGCTCGCCGGGGACTCGCCGGAGCGGCTGGTGATCCGGGTGCTGGCCCGGAAGCCGGGGCTCGTGGTGGTCGCCGACGCATTCGCCCCCGGCTGGCGGGCGAGCCTGGACGGGCGGGACGTCCCCATCCTCCGCGCCGACGGCCTGTTCCGGGCCGTGACGGTGGACGCGGGAGATCACGAGATCGAGATGGTCTATCGGCCGCCGGAGGTCCGGGCGGGGATCCTCCTCAGCCTCGCGGCGATCCTCGTCACGGCCGCCCTCGGCGCGACCGCCGCGGTGAGACGGCTGTGATCGCGACGACCGCGCGGAGCGACCGGATCCTCCTCGTCCTCCTGCTGGCATGTCTCGCCCTCGCTTCCGGGCTGAGCCCGATCACGAACTACGACTACTGGTGGCACCTGAAGACGGGGGCCCTCATCCTCGAGGCGAAGGAGGTGCCGCGGGCCGACCCGTTCTCCTTCACCGCGAAAGGGGAGCCGTGGGTCGATCACGAATGGCTGTTCCAGGTTGCGTCCTACCTGGGCCACGTCGCGCTGGGGCCAGCGGTCTTGGTGGCACTCAAGGCGCTTTTCGTCCTGGGCCTCGCCCTGCTCATGGCGCACCACGCGCGCCGCGAAGGGAACTCCGAAGCGGGAATCGCCATCCTGACCTCGGCCGCCCTGGTCGGCGCCTCGTTCCGTTTCGATGTCCGGCCGGAGCTGGTGAGCCTTGCGGGGCTGCCGCTTGTGATCGGGCTCGCGATCCGGGCGCGCGATACCGGCCGCCATCGTCTGCTGCTCGCATTGCCGGCTATAGTCGCCCTCTGGTCGAACCTTCATCCCGGGGCGATCCTGGCTCCCGTAGTGCTGGCGGCCGGCGCCCTGGGAACCTTTCTTCACGAGCGCGTCTCTTCCCAGCCCGCCGCAGGGAGCCCTTCGGACACGCCTTCGCGGTTCGCGCAGCGGCTCGCCCTGGCCGCGGCCGCCACGGCGCTCGCGAGCGCGGCCAATCCGTACGGCTTCCGGATCTACCAGGTCCCCTTCGAACTGTCGCGTCTTCTCGCGTCGTTGCCGTCGCCCAACCTGGAGTGGGCGAGGCCCCGGGTCGCCGACTTCCCGCTGTTTTTCGCGACGGCCGTCCTGACGATCGTCATCCTGATCGTCTGCCGGCGCCGACTCGATCCGATCGCCGCGCCGGCGCTCGCGCTCGCCGGCGTCCTGGCGGCCGCGCACCTGAGAAACATCGGCCTGTTCTTCGTCCTCCTCCCGTTCGGGCTGGCGCGGCCGGCGGCCGCCCTGTCGATCCGGCTCATGTCGGGGGCGCTCGCTCGACGGCTGGCCTCGCTGCGACCCGCCTCCGGATCCCCAGCCGCCCCGCCCGGAGTGCGCCCCGGCTTCGTCGCGGCCGTCGTGGTGTACGTGATCTCGGTGCCGCTCCTCACCGTGCTGCCTCCGAAGCTCGCCTGGGGGCTCGGGGTGGCCCCGGACAACGAGCCGTCCCGGGCGGTCGATTTCCTCGATCGCGAGAACGTGGGGGAGCGCCTGTACAACGATGTGCGCTTCGGCGGGTACCTGATCTGGAGGCGATTCCCGGGGCACCGGGTCTTCATCGACGGCCGGAACGAGGTCTACCCCCGGCTCCTGCGGGAGGTCTTCGCTTCGGTCAACGACTCGCGGGCCTGGCAGGCCTTCCTGGAAGGGCAGGGCATCGACGCCGCCTTCGTGCGCTATTCCCCATCCCTGGAAAGGGTCGTGATTCCGGGGCCGGACGGCCGGCCAGGCAGGGTCCTCGAGCGCGCCTTTTCGGCGAACCATTTCCCGTCCCGGGACTGGGCCCTGGTCTACTGGGACGATGACGCGATGATCTTCGCGCGCCGCATACCCGAGAACGACGACGTCATCGCCCGGCTGGAGTACCGTTCGGTCCAGCCCGAGGACTGGCGCTACATCCTGGCGGGGGTCCTGGCCGGCCGCGTGGAGCCGGGCCCCATCCTGGCGGACCTGGAGCGGAAGCTCCAGGACGATCCGGGCTCCGCCCGGGCGCGGATGCTGCTCGCGGCCTTCCGGCGTGTCTCGCGGGCGGACGGTGCCTCAGGAGACGCGCTGCCGGGACGGTGACAGTCCGTGTCAGCGGGCGTCCGTCCATCTGACGAATCTTGTTAATATCGGGCGCCCGGGACGTGGAATACGGCGTTTCGAGTTCGAAACCGGCGGAGTAACCTCGCATGATCCAAGCACTTGCAGGCGCCACCCCGGCCCCGCCTCCCCGTGGCATCCCGCTTGCTCTAGGTAGGGTGCCGAAAGGAGGCAACTCGAATGCGCAAGGAAAAAGGCTTCACACTGATCGAGCTGTTGATCGTCGTGGCGATCATCGGGATCATCGCGGCCATCGCCATTCCGAACCTGCTGAACGCCATCGACCGGGGCAAGCAGAAGAGGACCATGGCCGATATGCGGTCGCTCGGTACGTCGATCGAGTCCTACGCGGTAGACAACAACTTCTACCCGAAGGGCATGGCCAGCATCGCGGCGGCGGCCCTCAGCACGCACGTCTCGCCGATCTACATCAAGACGGTGCCGACGACCGATGGCTGGAACAACGCCTGGGACGTCGATTCCTCGGCGACCGGCTCGCAGTACACGATCACGAGCCCGGCGAAGGACGGCACGCAGGGTACGCAGACGGGCGGCCAGACGGCCGACTTCACCTGCGACATCCTGTTCGCCAACGGCCAGTTCTTCCAGTGGCCGCAGGGTACCCAGACCTAATAGTCCGGGGACCGAGAATCACGCGGGCGGCGCCTTCGCGCCGCCCGCTTTTTTTTGCGCGCCCTCCGGGCCGCCATGACCGAAGGCCCGGCGGGAGGCGGGGAGCGTCGCGTGCAGCCTGACGACCTCCGGAGCTGCCGCCTCCCTGTCCTGATCGCCGCGCTCGGCTGCGCCCTGCTGGCGCTCGCCGTTCTCCTCCCCCCCGAAATCGATCCGGTGGCGGCGGCCGCCTGCAAAGTGATCCTGGCCGGCGCGGCCTGCCTCCTCGCCCTGGAGGCCGGCCACCGGCCGGTCTTCCTGCCGTCCTGGACCTGGGGCCTCCTGCCGTTCGCCGTCGTGTCCATCGCGGCCGCCGCCTGCGGCGCCCGGGCGCTGGACGAGGCAAGCGATGCGATGGCGCTCGTTCTGGCGGCGCTCATCGGCCGCCGGGTGGCCTCGGAGCCGCGGACGCGTGACGCGCTGATCGGCCTCCTGGTGGCCCTCGCCTGCGTGGCGGCGCTCCGGGCGGCGATGCAGCACCACCTGATCTACCCGATCGAAGCGCGCGCCGTGCGCGCCGGGGCCGAAGACGGATCGGCCTTGCTCCTGGCGCGGCTCGAGGCGGGGCGACCGTCCGGGCCCTTCACGCTCCCCGCCGCGCTCGGGGGCTTCCTCGCGATGACCCTTACGTTGACGCTGTCCCTGGTGCGGCGCGCGCCCCGATGGAGCGCGCGGGCCCTGATGGTCATGGCGTTTCTCCTCCAGGGATACGCGCTCTTCCTGACCCGATCCGTCGGGGCTCTCCTGGTCACCGCGGTCTCGGTCGTCCTGTCGCTGCCGCGTCTCGCGCCCCGGCATTCGGTCCGCCTGCGCACCGTGGTCCTGGTGCTGGCGATCGCCGGCGCGGCCTTCTTCCTGTACGCGCGCCGCGTGGAGATCGGCTCGCCCGGCGCCGACCCGTTCATCCTGAGGGCCGGCAACTGGCGCGCCGCCGCGCACATGATCCGCGACCATCCGCTGTTCGGCACCGGGCCCGGTTCGTTCGGCACGTTCTACCCGCGCTACATCGAGCCCGGGATGAACGAGACGCGCTACGCCCACAACTCCTACCTCCAGGTCGCGGCCGGATGGGGGATCTGGGCGTTCGTCCCCCTGGCGCTCCTGGCGGCGGCCCTGGCGCGACGGCTGCGCTCCGCCTGGCGCACAGGCAGAGAGGACCTGCCCGTGCTCGCGGCCGCGGCCGCGTTCCTGGTCCACAACCTGGTCGACTTCACGGCGTTCCTTCCGGGCGTGGCTCTCCCGGCGAGCGTCCTGCTCGGAGTCGGGCTGGGGCCGGTCCCGGGCGGGAATCGGGCGGCGCGGCCGTGGCAGGCGATCCTGGCGCTGCTCGTGGCGCTGGTGCTCCCGTTCCATGCTGTCGTCTCGGCCCTCTCCCGGATGTCGCTCGAGCGGGCCCAGGCCGCCGCCGTCGACGGGGACACCGAGGGGGCGCTGCGACTGGCTCGGCAGGCGGCGCGCTGCCGCCCGTCCGATCCCTCCCCCCCGGCGTTCATCGCGGAATGGGTCCTGGCGCACGGCATGGCGGATGCCGGGCTCCATGAGGAAGGAGAGCGTGCGGCGCAGCGCGCCGCCGCCCTCGATCCCGAATCGGCGATCCGCCACTACACCGTGTCGCTCTACGCCGCCGCCGCGTCGCGCCCCGCAGAGGCCAATCGCGAGCTTCGCCTTGCGCACCGGCTCTACCCCCGCAAGGAGCTGTACCGCCTGGCGCCTCGGCCGTCCGTGCCGGAGGGCCGATGATCCGGAGAGCCCTCCTGGTCCTGGGAACCGCCATGGTCCTCGTCGCTCCGTTCCGCGAAGGGGGACGCGATCCGGCCTCCCTCTTCCTCGTGCACAGCCTGGTCCTGGCGTACGTGATGGGGGTGATCCTGGAGCGAGCCCGATCGGTCGACGCGGGTGTTGCCGGGGACCTGCGATCGCTCGCCCCGGTCTTCCTGCCGATGGGGCTCGGACTCGCGGCGGCCGCCGTGTCGGGGCTTTCGGCCGCCTACCCCTTCGCCGCGGGGCTGGGGTTTCTGGACCTGTTTGTGCCATGCCTCGTGTGTACCGCCGCGGTGGTCGGACGGCCGGGTGCCGACGATCTCCGGACGCTTCGTCTCGGCGTGGTCGTCTCCTCGGCGTTGCAGTCGATCCTGGCGCTTCTCAGGTACCCAGGCGGCGGCGCCATGGCGGCCGGCGCCTCGTTCCTGAATCCGAACCACCTGGCGGCGTTCCTGAATCTCGGATTCTTCCTGTGCGCCGCCGCCGCCGCGGCCCCCGGCGCACGGAGCCGCACCCGTCTGGCCTGGGGAGGGACCGCGGTCCTCCACCTGGTGGCCCTCGGGGTGCTGCAGTCGAGAGGGGCGTTCCTGGCGCTTCTCGCCGGCTCGGCGATCCTGGCATGGCGCATCCGCCTCAGCCTGACGCCGCGCCTGCGCGCGGCCGTCATCCTTGCGATCGGCCTTCTGGCCGGCGGCGCCGGACTGGTCCTGCACGGGCGGTTCGCCGGCGCGGACGACCCCTACCGCTATCACCGGCTTTCGATCTGGAAGGCATCGATCGGGATGGTCCGCGAGCGCCCGATCCTCGGGTTCGGCCCCGGAAGCTTCCCGCATGTCTCGCCCGCCTTCAATTTCCCGGCCGGCGACGGCCCGGTGCGCTACGGCCGCGCGTTTCGCGAGGCGCACAGCGCCTGGCTGACGCTCACGGCCGAGGCCGGGGGGCCGGCTGCTCTGTGCTTCGCGATCGCATCGGTCGCCTGCCTCCTCGCCCTGATGAAAAGGGGAGGCGCGCCGGACGAAGTCCACGGCCTCGCGAGCGGCGTCGGCCTGGCCATCCTGGTCCTTCTCGTGCAGGCGGCGGTCGAGGACCTGCAGGACCGTCCCGCCCTGACGATGATTCCGGCCCTTCTGGCCGGCACGGCGCTTTCGGTCCTTCGGCGTCCCTCCGGCTCGGAGCGCCCCTCCCTGAATGCTGCGCCGAGGGCCCGGCTGATCGCCGCCCTCGGTCTCATCTACCTGTTCGTGCTGTCCGTCCTGCTTCCGTACCTGGGCGACCGCGAGGCCAGGATCGCCCGCAGCCTGGGGCGCGAAGGGCTGCCGAGGATGCGGCGCGCCGCCCTCCTGGTCCCCATCCAGCCGGAGTACCACCACGACCTCGCCATGGCCCTCCTGAACTCCGGGCCCCTCTCGCCCGATTCCCTGGCCGACGCCCAGATCGAGCTTCTCGAGGCGGAGCGGCTGAAGCCCCTGGACTATCGCTTTCCCCTGCTGCGGGCCCGCCTCGAGGCGCGCGCGGTACCTCGCGTGTTCGAGGACCGGGGGGCGGAGGAGCGCGCCCTCGACCTGTACGACCGGGCGATCCGCCTGGCCCCCCTCGACCCGCGCCCCCGGGTGGAAATGGCGGCGCTCCTCGTCGATATGGGCCGGCGCGCGGACGCGCTTCGGGTGGTTCGCGAGGCGCTCCAGATCGAGCCCGCGTTCGTGCGCGCCCGCATCATGGAGGGATCCCTCCTGCTCGACCTGGGCCGGCGGGACGAGGCGCGGGCGGCGCTCGCGGCCGCCGGGGCGACCCTCGCGGCCCTTCCGGCCCCCCTCCCGGAGGGGGGATACGCCCGCGAGATCCTGGCCGACGCCCGCTCCGAGCGGGAGCGGCTGGAATCTCTTCTGGGGGGGCCGGCGACGGCCGGGAGGTCCGGGACACAGCCCGGGGAAGGGGCCCGGAACGGGCCGTCAGGACGCTAATCCGCGCCCCCGTCAAAATGTGGACAAGCCCCCGCGCGGGAACTATATTGCACCTTCGCAAGTCCTTCATTGTGTGAGAGATGACGGAGTAGCGCGGTGTGCGGCATCTGCGGAGTCTTCGAGTTCGGAGGGGGTGCGGGCGGGGTCGAGGAGAAGACTCTCCTCCGCATGCGCGACACGATGACCCACCGTGGGCCGGACGACGCCGGGATCCATATTTCTCCCGACCGCCGGGTCGGCCTGGCGCACCGCAGGCTGTCGATCGTCGACCTGTCACCGGCCGGCCGCCAGCCGATGTCGAACGAGGACGGGACCGTCTGGATCACCTTCAACGGCGAGATCTACAACCACGCGAAGCTCCGCCCCGGGCTCGAGGCGAAGGGGCACGTCTATCGATCGCGCACCGACACCGAGACGCTCCTGCACCTGTACGAGGAGGAGGGGCCCGATTTCGTCCGCCGGCTCGAAGGGATGTTCGCCCTGGCGATCTGGGACGAACGCCGCAGGGAGCTGCTCCTGGTGCGCGACCGGATCGGCGTCAAGCCGCTGTACTACACGGTCCTCCCCGGGGCCGTCCTGTTCGCCTCGGAGATCAAGGCGATCCTGGAGCATCCGCGCGTGTCGCGGCGGATCGACCTGGCGGCCTTCTATCACTACCTGACGTTCATCGCCTCGCCGGCGCCGCGCACCCTGTTCCAGGGAGTCCACAAGCTGCCGCCCGCAACGCGCGTGATCATCGACGGCCGGGGGACCATCCGCTCGGAGAGCTGGTGGGACCCGATGGACGCTCCCCCGGAGGAGGGGGCGCGGTACGAGGACGAGGACTTCTGCGCCGCCCGGGTGCGCGATCTCCTGACGAAATCGATCGAGAAGCGGATGATGGCGGACGTCCCGTTCGGCGTGTTCCTCTCGGGCGGGCTCGACTCGTCCGCCAACGTGGCGCTCATGGCGCGCATCATGGACCGGCCCGTGCGCACCTTCTCCGTCGGCTTCACGGACCATCCGGAGCACAACGAGTTCACCTACGCCCGCAAGGTGGCGCAGCTCTTCAAGACCGACCACCACGAGGTGCAGATCGGCTGGCGCGACCTGCTCGATTTCATGCCGGACCTGATCTTCCACCAGGACGAGCCGATCGC
>Ga0070694_100001822_pt1 | contig 12620 bp, 9 predicted proteins | sample KBSK1251metaG_FD_65470 | JGI IMG/M metagenome (GOLD analysis project Ga0070694, IMG submission 65470) | Corn, switchgrass and miscanthus rhizosphere microbial communities from Kellogg Biological Station, Michigan, USA - KBS K1-25-1 metaG | ecosystem: Host-associated > Plants > Roots >... | reverse complement strand
GATCGTCAATCGCCTTCTTCGCGGCCGCGGCATACGCATCGGCCGATGCGTACCGCTCCTCGATCGACAGCCGCGGATCACCCGTCGCCATCCTCTCCGCCTTCGTTTTCGCGAACCCGACCATCTGGCCGGTTCCCTCGCAGCCGTCATTCGCCTGCGCGCCGGCGCGGAGGGCCCAGCCGGTGTACGTCGCGAGCGGCGCGGTCACGTCAGGCAGCCGGATGCCCGCGATGTCGTTGCCGTCCGCGTCGGTCTTCGGGACGAAGGTCGGATAGATCGGTCCGTTCACCGGGTTCTCGAACATCGGCGGCTTGATGGCCGGCGGGTTGATCGTCGCGATCCCCGTCTTGTAGTAGTCCGGGCCGTAGTTGAGCAGATAGCGCGTCGACTTCAGGCCGGTGTAGGCGACGCCCGGAATCTTCGGGAACCCGACCTTGTCCTGCGGCAGCGCGGGCACGAGCGTTCCGTCCGCCAGGCGCGGAACCGAGGTCGGAGGCGGCGCGGTCCCCTTGGTCGACCACTGATCGAGCGCTTCCCACAACGCGCGCAGGATCGGCCCCGAGTCGAGCGGGTTGCCGAACTGCTGGCAGGCGCCCTTGTTGGCGCCGTTGCCGACACCGTGCTGGTGGCTCGAGATGAAATAGAGCCGCGCCATCGGGTGATCGGGCAGATCCATCTTGCCCATCGGGTCGGTGTGGAACAGCGACGCGCCCTTCACCCAGTACTCGTTGGCCGAGTAGACCTCCATCGCCAGCGGGCAGGTGTTGGTCTTCGAGCACGCGTCGTAGCGCCCCGCGGTCTTGCCGCTGATCGGATCCTTCAGCCGCTGGTTCGCGAACGGGAACACGCCTTCGGCATAGAGCTGATCCTGGCGATTGCGCTCCGTGCGTCCCGGCTGCGAGAACCGGCTGTTCATGTTGATCCCGTCGGCCGCCGCAATCCACTGCAGCATCCCGTCGAAGACGATCCTGCCGTTCTCCGCCTGGTTGAAGCCGAACGTGCGGAAGTCGTTCAGCATGCGCCCCGGCTGCGAGCGAACCTCCGTGTAGATGCGCGTGATGTCGCCGGCCAGCGGATTCGCCGTCCCGGCTTCATCGGCCTTCTCGTAGCGGAGGAACGCGTTGAAATCGCGGACCGCCGCGAAGCCGACGCCGTTCACGGTCGGATCCTTCGCGGTGTACGAGAGCTCGTAGATGTCGTTCGCCTTGAAGCGCGTGCCGTCGGGCAGCAGGTGAATCGACGTCCCGTCAGCGTTGTACGCCCAGCCCGACGCCGGCACGACCTCCGGCACATCGTCCAGGTGGACGCGATGCGTGAGCGTCGCCTTCGACTTGTCCGTGCTCGCAGCCGGGTAGTTCAGCGCATACGCCGGCGCGGCGCTGACGATGTACTCGTAGGCCGGGCCGGTGATGGAGGACCCGTCGGGGTTCTTCGCGACCGGCAGCGTGATCGTGATGTTGTAGTCGTCGCTGCTCGTGCCCGCGCTGAAGTCCCAGCCGCTCCAGACCATCGTGTAGCCGCGCGGCGCGAGGAACGTGTTCGCCAGCTTCGCCGGGTCCGTCAGCGCGCCGGGATCGTCTCCTCCGCCACCGCGGTTCAAGGCGTCGTGCGTCTTGCCGCCGCGGTTGGGTGGCTCGTACATCACCTTGTGGTTGCCCTTCGACAGGTCAACCGGCTTCAGGATGTAGAAGTCCACCGCGTATTCGACCTTGCCGCGCGCGTTGCGCGGCGCGAGCTTGATGTCGACGATGACCGAGTTCTTCGGATCGTTCGGGTCGAGCTCGCCGTACGCCTTGCCGACCAGCTTCTCGTACTGGCCGACGCCTTTGAAGGCATAGCCGCCGAAGGTCGGCGACTCCTTCGTGACGATTCTGATCTTGGTGATGCGCGCGTCGGCTGCGGACGCAGCGACGAGCAGAAGGGCTGCGGCAAAAACGACTTTGATGCGCATAGCGGCCGAATATTACCGCGTTTCTGGTTAAATACGGGCCATGCATCAGAGGCACGCGGCCGTCGTCGAGCGCCCCGTCAACACGGCCGGCCAGGTGCTGTTTGCCAGCCTCGTCGGCACCACCATCGAGTTCTTCGACTTCTATATCTATGCAACCGCGGCCGTGCTGGTGTTCCCGCGCCTTTTCTTCCCGGCGACCGACCCGGCGTCCGCCGTCCTCGCCTCGCTGGCCACGTTCGCGATTGCCTTCGTCGCCAGGCCCATCGGGTCGGCGCTCTTCGGCCATTTCGGCGACCGGATCGGACGCAAGGCGACGCTGGTCGCGGCGCTGCTGACGATGGGCGTCTCGACCGTGGCGATCGGCCTGCTGCCGACCTACGCATCGATTGGCGTGGCGGCGCCCGCGCTGCTGTCGCTCTGCCGCTTCGGCCAGGGACTCGGCCTTGGCGGCGAGTGGGGCGGCGCCGTGCTGCTGGCCGTCGAGAACGCGCCGCCGGGCCGGCGAGCGTGGTACGGGATGTTCCCGCAGCTTGGCGCGCCCATCGGCTTCTTCTTCTCCGGCGGCGTGTTCCTGCTGTTGTCGGAGTACCTGACCAACGATCAGTTCTTCGCCTTCGGCTGGCGCATCCCGTTCCTCGCCAGCTCGGCGCTCGTGCTCATCGGCCTGTACGTCCGGCTGACGATCTCCGAGACGCCTGTGTTCCGCGCGGCGGTCGCGCGGGAGCAGCGCGTCAGGCTGCCGATGTTGGTCGTGCTGCGCGATTACGCCGGCACGCTTGTCAAAGGCATCCTCGCGTCGCTGGCGACCTTCGTCCTCTTCTACCTGATGACCGTCTTCGCGCTGTCATGGGGCACGACCGCGCTTCACTACGCGCGCTCGACGTTCCTGCTGATTCAGCTCGTGGGCATCGTGTTCTTCGCGTTGACGATTCCGTTGAGCGCGGTGCTGGCCGAACGCGGGAGACGGGCGACGCTGATCTGGGTGACCGTCGCGATTGCCGCCTTCGGGCTCGTGGTGGCGCCGATGCTGTCGGCGGGCATCGGCGGCGCCACGCTGGCGATGATCGTCGGCCTCTCGCTGATGGGGCTGACCTACGGCCCGCTCGGCACCACGCTCTCGGAATTGTTTCCGACGGCGGTGCGCTACACCGGCAGCTCGCTGACGTTCAACCTCGCGGGGATCTTCGGCGCCTCGCTCGCGCCGTACATCGCCACGTACCTCGCCACGAAGTACGGGCTGCAGTACGTCGGCTACTACCTCACCGGCGCCGCGGTGCTCACGCTCATCGGCCTGCTCGCCATCCGCGAGACGCGCGACCGCCAACTCTAACCGGGTCCGCGACGCCCGGCATCAGTTGCGTCGCGGAACCCGGCCTACGTACGCCTACCGCCAACTCTAGCCGGGTCCGCGACGCACGGCATCCGTCGCGTCGCGGAACCCGGCCTACGTACGTGGGGCGGGTCCCGCGGAGCAATCGAGATCCATGCGACGCGGACCCGCCGGAGTTTTCTGACGCGATCGACCGCCCGATGACGAATTTCGCCCTTCACACGGCGTCACAGCGCCGTGAACAGGCTCATTCCGCACGGAGTTGCTGCGGCACCCGCTTTGCCTTTTCGTTCGCCATGACCCCGGAGCAGCCGAAGAAGACGCGCTCGAAGGACGAGTTGATCATCGCCACTGCGGTCGCGGTCGTGTGCGCGTTCGCGCTGGTCGTCCTCGCGGCGCGGCAGACGCCGGTTGCCGGCCGCGGCCGCCCCGGCCTGTCGCGCGCGCAGATCAATGCCGCTGAAGAGCGCGCGATCTGGGCCGACCCGAAAATCGCCACCTCGAGCGGCGGACCGATCGTCACGATGACCGGGTGCGTCGAGAAGCGCGGCGACGGCTACAGGCTGACCGACACGGAAGGCGACGACGCGCCGCGCGCGCGCAACTGGAAGTCCGGCTTCTTCCGCAAGGGAACTGTTGCGCTCGACCTCGTCGACGGCGGCCAGACGGCGCCCTTCAAACATGTAGGCGAACGCGTCCGCGTCATCGGGACGCTCGACGACCGTGAGCTGACCGTGCGATCGCTGCGCCGCGTCGCAGATTCCTGTAGCTAGGCGTGCTATAACGGGGACCGCCGTTAGGTGTGTCCTACGAGCCGTCAGCAGACCCGCTTGTCGGGAGAACCATAGCTCACTACCAGATCGCCGCCAAGCTCGGAGGCGGCGGGATGGGTGTCGTTTACAAAGCCAGGGACAGCAAGCTCGGCCGCCAGGTCGCGCTGAAGTTCCTCCCGCCCGAGTGGAGCCACGACGAGCAGGCCAAACAGCGCTTCATCCGCGAGGCGCAGGCCGCCTCCGCCACCGACCATCCGAACATCTGCCCCGTTCACAGCATCGAAGCGACCCCCGACGATCAGCTCTTCATCGTCATGGCGTACTGCGACGGGCAGACGCTGAAGCAACGGCTCGAGAAGGGGCCGTTCGGGATCGAGGACTCGCTCTGGGTGGCGACACAGGTGGCTGACGGCCTGGCGAAGGCGCATGCGCAAGGCGTCGTCCACCGCGACATCAAGCCCGGCAACCTGATGCTGACCGAGGATGGCGTCCGCATCCTCGATTTCGGCCTGGCCAAGTTCGCCGATTCGCTGCAGCTGACGCTCGCCGGCTCGATGATCGGCACGGTCGCCTACATGTCGCCCGAGCAGGCGCGCGGCGAGGAAGCCGACGCGCGCAGCGACATCTGGTCGCTCGGCGTCGTCCTCTATCAGATGCTGACGGGCGAGCTGCCGTTCAAGGGCGGGTACCCCGAGGCCGTGTCGCACGCGATCCGGACCGACGAGCCGGCGCCGCTCCGTTCGAAGAACGCGGACGTCTCGATCGACGTCGACACCTTCGTGCTGCGCGCGCTGAAGAAGAACCCGAAGGATCGCGTCCAGACGGCTCGCGAGATGGCGCGCGGCCTGCGGCAGCTGCAGGGGATGACGGTCCCGCAGGACCTGCAGACGCAGGTCATTCCCATCTCCCGGCGCTCGATCGTCGTCCTGCCGTTCGTCAACCTGACCGAGGGGGACGACTACTTCGCCGACGGCCTGACGGACGAAATCATCACGGACCTCTCGAACGTCCGCGCGCTGCGCGTGATCTCGCGGACGTCGAGCATGCGCCTCAAGGGAAGCGGGGATCAGCTGAGCGACATCGCCTCCAGCCTCGGCGTGCAGTACGTGCTCGAGGGGTCGGTGCGGCGCAGCGGCGCGTCGCTGCGCGTGGCGACCAAGCTGATCGACATCGCCAGCGATTCGGCGGTCTGGGCGCACAAGTACTCGGGGACCAGCGAGGACGTCTTCACGATCCAGGAATCGATCTCACGCGGCATCGTGGACGCGCTCCACCTCGTGCTGAGCCCGCGTGAAAGCGAGCGACTCGTGGCGCGGCCGCTGGACGACATCCGCGCGTACGAGTCGTACCTCAAGGCGAAGCGCGAGATGCTGACCTTCACGAAGGAAGGCCTCGACCGCGCGCTGGCGTTCCTCGAGAACAGCGAACAGCTCGTCGGCGAAAACATCCTGCTGCTGTCGGCGACCGGGCAGGTCTACTGGCAATACGTGAACGCCGGGATCGACAACGACCCCGTCTACCTGGAGAAGGCCCGCGCCGCGGCGGAGCGGATCCTCGCGCTGTCGCCCGAGTCCGAGCACGGACATCGGCTGCTCGGCCTCGTGCAGGTCCACGAGGGCAACGTGCGGGAGGGGATCCGCAGCCTCAAGCGGGCGCTCGAAATCGATCCAAACGACCCCGACACGCTCGTCTGGCTGTGCGTCTTCTGCGGCAACGCGGGCAAGTCGGCCGCCGCGCGGCCGTGGGCGGAGCGGCTGAAGCTGATCGACCCGCTGACCCCGCTCTTCCAGGTGATTCCCGCCGTGCTGGCGGCGATGGACGGGCGGTTCAAGGAGGCGATCGAGGCGTTCGCGCCGCAGTACGCCGGCAATCTCGACAACCCGGGCGTCAGGCTCGCGTACGGCCAGACGCTCGCGCTCGGCGGCCGCGTCGACGAGGCGCTGCCCATCCTCGACGCGCTCGTGCGCGACCTGCCCGACAGCCCGTTCGCGCAGCTGGCGCGGTTCTACGCGTCGGCGTTTCGCGGCGATCGCGCCGCCGCCAGGGCCAGCATCACGCCGGAGGTGCAGTCCGTGCTCGGCAGCGATCCGCAGTACTCGTGGTTTCTCGCCGAGTGTTACGCGCTCATCGACGATCGGCGCTGCGCCCTCGAGTGGCTCGATCGCGCCGCCTCGCGCGGGTTCATCAACTACCCGCTGCTGGCCGAACGCGATCCGTTTCTCGAGCCGCTTCGCGGCGAGCCAGCCTTCCAGGAATTGATTGCCGGCGTGAAGCGCCAGTGGGAGAGCTTCGCGATATGAGCCGTGTGGCCGAACCGCCCCACCGGAGCGCGAAGCGCATCGGCGGGCAGGCTGACGTCGTCCTCGTCAGCATGCCGTTTGGCGAGCTGTTCTCCCCCTCGATGGGCCTCAGCCTCCTCAAGGGCGCCCTCAACCGCGACGGCATTGCCAGCGTGGTCCGCTACTTCGGCATCCCCTTCGCCAGGCGCATCGGCCGCTCGCTGTACTTCGACTTGTCGAGCGACGACCGTGTGTCGGCGCGCCAGCTCGCGGGCGAGTGGCTGTTTGCGGGCGCGCTGTTCGACCGCACGTCCGAAGACGACCAGCGCTACGTCGACGACATCCTGCGCTGCCGTTCGGGCTGGGTCATCGACGACGTCGCGCCGCTCCACCCGGCGACGATCCGGCGGCTAGCGGACAACCGGCGGCACGTCGAGCCGTTTCTCGACGAATGCGCCGACGACATCCTCGCGCTGCACCCGCGCCTGGTTGGCTTCACCACCGTCTTCCAGCAGCACGTCGCCTCGCTGGCGCTGGCGCGCCGGCTGAAGGCGCGCGCTCCGGGCATCACGATCGTCTTCGGCGGCTCGAATTGCGAGGGCGTCATGGGCGCGGAAACGGTGCGCCAGTTTCCGTTCGTCGACGCGGCCGTGTCGGGCGAGGGCGACCTGATCTTCCCGGAGATCGTGCAGCGCGTCTTCAAGGGCACCTCGCTCGCCGGGCTCGACGGCGTGAAGACGCGCGAGACGGTGAGGCGGGAGTTCCTCTTCGGGTCGTTCGACAACGCGCCGCCGGTGCGCGACATGAACGCCCTGCCCTACCCGGACTTCGACGACTTCTTCGCCGAATTCAACGCGACCGGATACAAGGGCACGTGGCAGCCGCGCCTCTTCTTCGAAACCTCGCGCGGCTGCTGGTGGGGCGAGAAGAAGCACTGCACCTTCTGCGGGCTCAACGGCCAGACGATGGAGTTCCGGAGCAAGAGCGGGGCGCGCGCGCTCGAGGAGCTCACCTTCATCGTCCGGCGGCATCCAGGGTGCGAGATCCAGGTCGTCGACAACATCCTCGACATGCGGTACTTCAACGACTTCCTGCCGGCGCTCGCGGCCAGCGACCTCGAGGTCGAGCTCTTTTACGAGACCAAGGCCAACCTGAAGAAGGAGCAGGTGCGGGCGCTGCGCGACGCCGGCGTCACGCAGATCCAGCCGGGCATCGAGAGCTTCAGCGACAACGTGCTCACGCTGATGCGCAAGGGCGTGACGGCACTGCAGAACATCCAGCTCCTGAAGTGGTGCACCGAGCTCGGCGTGCGTCCCTACTGGAACGTGTTGTGGGGCTTCCCCGGCGAGCCGCCGGACGACTACGGGCGCATGGCCGACATCGTGCCGCTGCTCACGCATCTGGTTCCGCCGATCGGCTTTGGCGGCCTTCGGCTCGACCGGTTCAGCCCGAACTTCTTCGACGCCGGCAAGCTCGGGTTCGCGAACGTCCGTCCGCTGCCCGCCTACCAGTACGTCTATCCGGTGCCGCCGCCGGCGGTCGCGAACCTCGCCTACCACTTCGCGTTCGATTACCTCAACGAACAGCACGTGGAGGAGTACATCGGGCCGCTGTTGAAGGAACTGCGCGCCTGGAAGTCGCTCGGCGATCAGAGCTCGCTGTTTCACGCGGAGGCCGGCGCGATGCTCGTGATTTGCGACACGCGTCCGGCGGCCCGCGCCGCCGTCACCGTGTTCTCGGATCTCGACCGACTGATGTACCTGCACTGCGACGCGATTGCCGACGTCCGCGGGCTGGTCGAGATCGCGCGGAGCGAGGGCTACGAGGCGACCGAGGAGTCGATCGCCGAACGCCTCGCGCCGATCTGCGCCAGCGGGCTGATGCTGCGGGACGGGCGCCGCTATCTCGCGCTCGCCGTCAAGCTCGGCGCGTACACACCAACACGCACGGCCAGGCGCGCGCTCCGGAAGACGATCGAGCGCGCGCACTTCGACGCGCGGGCCGTGCAGGAGCTGCTGGTTTCGGTGTCCCGCAGATCCCGTTCGTACACCGAGAGGAGGGTGTGATGGCCAAGAAGGGCGCAGCCAAGAAAGGTGGCGCGAAGAAGAAAGGCGCCAAGAAGAAGGGCGGCAAGAAGAAGCAGGGTCCGGTCAAGTCGTTCTGATCTAAGGCGCGGCGGTCGTGCCCCGGGTTGACACGACCGCTGCGACACGGCAGAGTTCCCCCGCCATGAAGAAATCGCTGCTGCTGCTCTGCCTGACCCTTGCCGCCGGTTCGCTCCAGCTCCATGCCCAGGACGCCAAGGCATCGCTCGAGGCGGTCAGCGCCGCGCTCGGCGCCGCCAACCTGCGGACGATCGAGTTCTCCGGCCGCGGCTTCGACGGCACCTTCGGCCAGCCGTACGACGCGAACTCGCCGTGGCCGCGCTTCGCCGTCCCGGCCATGACCGTAACGATCGATTACGCGACGCCGGCGATGCGCGACGATCGACGGCGCCAGCAGTGGGAGAACCCACCGCTTGGCGGCGGCTTCCAGCCGATTGCGGGCGAGATGCGGCAGACCTGGGTGTTGAGCGGCAGCTACGCGTGGGACGTGACGGGGGCAACCGCGACGCCGTCGGCACCCGAGCGCGACTTCCGATCGGCCGTCGATGGCCGGCTGACGCAAATCTGGGCGACGCCGCAGGGGTTCATCAAGGCGGCGATCGCGAACAACGCCACCGCGAAGACCGAAACGATCCGGGGCGTCAAAAAGACCATCATCAGCTTCACCGCGCCAAACAAGATGAAGTTCGAAGGCGTGGCCGGCGATCAGAATCTGCTCGAGCGCGTCGAGACCTGGTACGGCTCACCCGTCCTTGGCGACACGAAGTTCGAGGCGGCGTTCAGCGGCTACAAGGATTTCGGCGGCGTGAAGTTCCCGACGCGTATCGTGCAGCACAACGGGCCCTATCCGATCCTCGACCTGGAGGTGACCGACGTGAAGCCGAACGCCGCGGTCGTCATTGAGGTGCCCGCCAACATCCGCAATGCCCCCGCGCCGGCGCCCGCGGCGCTGCAGGCGGAAAAAGTCTCCGACGGTCTCTGGATGGTTCAAGGCACCGCGAAGAGCGTTGCCATCGAGATGAAAGACTACGTCATCGTCGTCGAAGCGCCGGAGACGGAGGCGCGCTCGATCGGGGTGATCGATGCGTTCAAGCGCGTGATCCCGAACAAACCGATCAAATACCTGATCAACACACATCACCACTTCGATCATTCGGGCGGGCTGCGGACGTATGTGGCCGAGGGCGCGACCATCATCACGCACCAGAGCAACATCGCGTTCTACGAGAACGTCTGGCGCAATCCGCGGACGATCGGTCCCGACCGGCTTGCCAAGTCGCCTCGCACACCTGTCTTCGAAGGGCTCACGGGCACGCGGCTGATGAGCGACGGCGCGAGGGACATCAACATCTACCACTACGCCGGCAACATGCATAATCCGGGGATGCTGATGGTGTATCTGCCCCGCGAGCGGACGCTCATCGAGGCCGACTCGTGGTCTTCCCCCGCGGTCGTCGGCGATTATCCCGGTGCGGTCGCCAACCTCGTGCAGTTCTACGAGTCCGTGCAGCGGCTCAATCTCGACGTGGAGCAGGTGGTTCCCATTCACGGCCGACTGACGACGTGGGACGAAATCCGCCAGTCGGTGCAGACCTACGGCAAGACGCAGCAGAGAACCAACTAATGGGAGGCGGACCTGAAGGCCCGCCTCTACGAGGAGCGACCATGGCAAACCTGATCGGCTCGAAGACGTCTGACTGGCGTTCAGACGGCTCGCTCGCCTACGGCCTGTTCCGCTTTACCTTCGGGCTGAACATCATGATGCGCGGCATCGTCCGCATCGCGCTCGGACTTCCGGCGTTCCAGAACTACATGCTCACGCAGTTCAAGGACGTGCCGGTGATGCCCCCGGCCTTTTTAATCCCGTTCGCGTCGGTCCTGCCGTTCGTGGAGACACTGATCGGGCTGTGCATCCTGGTCGGCTTCCAGACGCGCGCCGCGCTCGTCGCCGGCTCGCTGATGATCGCGGCGCTGACCTTCGGCACGATGCTCCGCCAGGATTTCACCATCGCGTGGCTGCAGCTCGATTACGCGATCGCGTTCTTCATCCTGATCGCGCTGCGCTCGTGGAACCTGATGTCCGTGGACGCGATGATGCGCGGGGGCGCGCCGGAACCCGCGGCCCCCGCACGTGCGGTCTAGCTTTTCTTCGCGCCGGCTTCGATTTTGCCGCGCACCGTCGCGCCCTCGGCCATCAGGAACTTCGGCGCGACGATGTCACCTTCCACCGAGCCGGTCGAGAGCAGCTCGACCTTCTCGGTGGCACGCACCGCTCCCGTGACCGCACCGCTGATCGTGATCGTCTTCGCGGTCAGATCCGCTTTGACGGCGGCGCCGGGCCCGATCAGCAGGCTGTGATCGCCAAGCTCGATGGACCCCTCGACGCCGCCGTGGATGGTGAGGTCCTCGTTGCTGATAATGCGTCCCTCGACGCGAAGAGATTTCCCGACCCAGGCGGCGACGCGCCGCTCGGTGAAGGTAGTGTCGTCGGCCATACGCCATTATGTTTCGGCCCGGCGCCTTGACACCCACAGAAACTCAGCGACAGAATCCGCGGTCGATGAAACGAGTGCTGGTCGGTCTGGTCCTTGTGGTCACGGCGGCCGTGAACGGCGCCCTCGTGCGCGGCCAGGCCGCCAGGGGCGGCCCCGGCTTTCTCGAACGGAATTTCTCGCCAATCGCCTACCTGAAGGCCTCGAATCCGCGTGCCGATGCCAAGCTCGGGTTTGGGAGCGCACTGACCGGGCGCACGCTCGTCATGAGCCGCGACGGCAACACGCTCGCCGTCGCCGCGCCGGATGAAAGCAGCGCGGCCACGGGCGTCAACGGCAACCAGAAGGACGACACGGCCGGCGGCGCGGGCGCGGTCTATGTCTTCACGCGCGGCGGCGCCAGCAGACCCTGGACCCAGGAGGCGTACCTCAAAGCGTCCAATACCGACGCCTACGACAGCTTCGGCTTCTCGCTCGCCATCGACGCCAACGGCAACACGCTCGCCGTCACGGCGACGCGCGAGGACAGCAGCGCGCGCGGCATCAACGGCAGCCAGAGCGACAACAGCGCCGAGGACTCCGGCGCGGTCTACGTCTTCACGCGCGCCGGCGGCAAGTGGTCGCAGCAGGCCTACGTCAAGTCGTCGAACTCGGACGCCGGCGATCAGTTCGGCTGGTCCGTCGCGTTGAGCGACGACGGCAACGTGATGGCGGTCGGCGCCTCGACCGAGGCGAGCAACGCCAGAGGCGTCAACGGCAATCAGGCCGACAATTCAGCCGCGAACGCCGGGGCGGTCTACGTGTTCACACGCGCCGGCGCGAGCTGGACGCAGCAGTCGTATCTCAAGGGCGAGCAGACCGACGCCGGCGATCTCTTCGGCTTCTGCGTGGACCTGTCGAGCGACGGCAGCACGCTCGCCATCTGCGGGTACGACGAGGATGGCGGCGTGCCCGGCGTCAACGGCAACCAGGCGGACAACTCGAAGGGCGGATCCGGCTGCGCGTACATCTTCGTGCGCGACGGCGCGTCGTGGAAGCAGACGACCTATCTGAAGCAGTCGAACCTGAATCACAACCAGGATGCGTTCGGCTCCGCGATTGCCCTGAGCGGCGACGGCAGGACGCTCGTCGTCGATGCCGCGGACGAGGACGGGACGGTCGGCGGCATCAACGGGCAGCAGTACGCGGGCGAGCAGATTGGCGACAACTCGAACGGCGCGATCTACGTCTTCGTCAACACGAACGGCGCCTGGTCGCAGCAGGCCTACATCAAGTCGTCGAACGTGCGCGTCAACGACCAGTTCGGGATGCGCCTCGCGGTCAGCACGAATGGCAATCTGCTGGTTGCCTCCTCGATGCTGCAGGGCGGCGGCGGCCGCGGCGCAAACGCCAACCAGCAGGACTTCTCGGCCGAAGAGTCGGGCGCGGTGTATGTCTTCACGCGCGCCGGCACCACGTGGACGCAGCGCGCCTACCTGAAGTCGCCCAACTCGGACGCCTACGATGAATTCGGATCCGGTGTCGCGATGAGCGGTGACGGAAACACGCTTGCGATTGCGGCATTCGGCGAGGACGGCGGGTCTGCAGGTGTCGGCGGGAATCAGGCGGACAACTCGGTCAGAGCGTCCGGGGCGGTCTATATCTATTAGGTCCGGCTTCAGCCGGACCCTCCTGCCCCGGCCACAATAAA
>Ga0070694_100001821_pt1 | contig 12622 bp, 9 predicted proteins | sample KBSK1251metaG_FD_65470 | JGI IMG/M metagenome (GOLD analysis project Ga0070694, IMG submission 65470) | Corn, switchgrass and miscanthus rhizosphere microbial communities from Kellogg Biological Station, Michigan, USA - KBS K1-25-1 metaG | ecosystem: Host-associated > Plants > Roots >... | reverse complement strand
CCCGCGCTGCCAAGGAACCACCCAGCACTTCTTTTCATAGAAAATTGTACCTACAGATTAGTCTGAAGTTCCTTATCTATCTATGCCAGCGTCTGATCGGCAATTAATGTAATCCGAAATCCTGTACAAGCTCGCGTTAGTTATGGAATGAGATTCCTTACGAAAAAAATAGAGTTACGAGGAGAAAATTATTCGGAACCAAATTGGGATCAAAAAAAGAGAAAAAGGAAGGGAGGCTTATGGTTTGCAGTTTATGGCAGGATCGGGGTCAGTGGTGCAGTGGTCGCTGCCTGCTCCGCCGTCAACAGAGTCGTTTCCGACTATGCCGTCGATGGAATTGACTGCAGTGTCGTCGCCGTCGCCTGCAAACAGCTGGTCATTCCCGATGTCGCCAACGCCATCTCCAAACAGCCTATCCTCTCCAGCATCGCCATACAGGATGTCGCTTCCGTCCTTGCCGTATACCTTGTCGTCGCCTAGTCCGCCATGCAGCTCGTCATCTCCGTCGCCGCCATAGATGCGCTCATAGTCGTTGGGCGCCAAACCGCCATCGTCCCCAAACAGGATGTCATTGCCTGAATCGCCGAAGACCTGGTCTGCCTCGGTGCCACCGTGAGCGATGTCGTTCCCGGATCCTCCGTAGACATCGTCTTTGCCAGGACCACCGTCAAGGTTGTCATTGCCGGCATCGCCGTAAACCTGGTCTGCTCCGCCTTCGCCGTTTCCTGTATCCAAGCCGACTCCGCCGCTTATGAAGTCGTTACCAAGGCCGCCAGAGATGTCGTCGTCACCAATCTCTCCAAAGATTACATCGTTACCATCGTCTCCGAACAAGTCGTCATTTCCGTCACCGCCACATATCTTGTCGTTGCCGCCTAGGCCGTGGATGACGTCGATGCCGCCCATTCCGAAAATGACGTCGTCACCTGGAGTGCCGTTGATTGTTTCTGCGCTGCCGTCGCCGACTATGGCTCCACTGGGTGGTGCTGACTCACAGATGTTCTCGGTCGGGGACGAGATAAGCTCGCACGCGTACTCGACATCTGGACTCGTGACACACACATCGCCGAGCTCGTGGGCTCCACCATCAATCACATCGTTGCCTACGACTCCATCGACTTCGTTGAACTTGTCGTCGCTTGCCCAGCCTGTTAGGATGTCGTCACCAGGCCCTCCCTCTAGGGAGTCACGTCCATTACCTCCGAGCCCAATGTCGTCGCCGTTGCCGCCTGATATTTGATCATCGCCGGCTGAACCATCCAAAATATCAGCGTCGTCGCCTCCTACCATATCGTCGCTGCCTGTTCCTCCTTCAAGCCAGTCGTTGCCTGCGCCTCCATCTATGATGTCGTTCCCAGCGCCGGCCCTTACGTAATCGTTGCCGTCCCCACCGTCAACCTGATCTTCGTCGCCACCGCCGTTTATGAAATCGTCTCCTGGACCGCCGGATAGAAATTCTAAGCCACCAGTATTAAAGTCACCAAAGATATAGTCGTTGCCTTCCTCCCCGAACACACTGTCGACGCCGCCACTACCATATACCAGGTCGTTTCCGAGACCGCCATAGACGGTGTCGTCGCCGCCTTCTGCGTAAATCTTGTCATTGCCTGCACGGCCACAGATGATGTCGTTACCTGAAGACGCAAAGATCTTATCATCGCCACCCATCGCGTCTATAATGTCAACGCCAGATGTACCCGTGATTACATTGGGTCCATCAGTTCCGACAATAGTTGGATTTTCACACGGGTCCGCAGCGGCAATTACTTCGAGATCTGACACAGATACACTGCCCGTAACGATCATGCCTTGAATCGTAGCTGAAGTTCCGAGCGTTTCACATCCCGTGGATAGGTCAGGGTCATGTAGGCAGTCGTCGGTGCCACCTGCCGCAAAGTTGGCGTCATTGTTGATAACTCCGTCCCGGCTGTCGAGATCGTCATTGCCGAGCTGACCTGAAAGTATGTCGTTACCAGTGCCGCCATTAAGCTTGTCTTCAATCGGGCCGCCATCGATGTAATCGTTACCTGGCCCACCGTTGAGTGTAGCTGGGGCCGCCCCGCCTAAAATAATGTCATTCCCATCTTCGCCCTCTACTATGTCGATCCCGTCACCAGCTTGGATATAGTCGTCGCCTGGTCCGGCAAATGTCCTACCTATTGTTAGATCGCCTTCATTCTGATCGCTCTCTCCCTCGAAAATTACATCGCCACCGTCGCCACCGAAGATGGTGTCCGGTCCTAACCCGCCAAACAAAACGTCCCTGCCAAGTCCCCCATCAAGGAGATCTGCATGGTCGACACCGTACAATATATCGTTTCCATCTTGTCCATACAGCTCATCGTCGCCTACGCCGCCATTGATATAATCGTGGCCTCCACCGCCGCAAATAATGTCATCGCCGCCCTTCCCAAAAATTTGGTTATTCAGCGCGTTCCCTTTGATTATGTCGTTGCCATTAGTTCCCCCAACGTTTGCCTGGGTCGGACCCATTGTTATAGTAGGACTTGCACATGGATCCGCCTGCGCGTTTGTCAGCGGAATCTGAATTGTCGCTATTACTGCCGCGAATAAGGCCAGAACGGTTAATCTCATATGATTCGAAGAGAATTCTCGATGAGTATTAAAAAAAATTGTGGTATAACAATCGCTATTGTACTGTAATAGCAGTATCATCACTACGATGGAATAGAATATGACTACCTGATACTAAGGCCGGGCTGCACACACTATTTCAGAACCAACGGGTTTTCGTGCATACAACAGGAGTCAAGATGCGTACTATTGCCGGGGTCGGCCAAGTTACTTCCCCTGCAAGATTCAAATTTCGAAGAGAATTTATTTTGAGGCCGTTGAAATCTGAGGCTAGATCGGCGAACATAAGCCGTCCACTGAATAGTTCTAGCTTTATTCTAAGGCGCCGCTCTATTTTCAGCGGTCTGGCAGGTCATTCCTGCACAGGCTTCAAGCGCTGCACGCCACTCTTCAAGCGCGGGGATCTTGGATTTCCATGGCTCTTTGGAAGCGGCGTTCTCCAATTCGTAGGGGTCGCTATTTAGATCATAGATCTCTTTGAAGCCGCTACCTTGGATCGCGTACACGTAGTCCTCCGTACGTATTGCAGTGTACAATAGATCCTCTATCAGGACGCCGTTTCTCCACGAAATCGATGGGTCGTTAATCAGCGGTACAAGCGAGCGGCCATCAATCTCTATGCCCGCCTCTGCCCTTGCAAATTCTAGAAACGTCGGGGCAAGATCGTTGTTTATGACCAGCTTGTCGATTGTCTGGGGTGCGACCTGAGGGACGCGCATGTAGAGAGGTAACTTGATCGATTCCTCGTAGACTTTTTGCTTGCCATGGAATCTGTGCTCACCTAGAAGGAAACCATTATCAGATGTGAAAACAAACACCGTCTTCCAAAGTTCGTTATTATTCACTAGTGCCGTCGTCACTTTGCCTATCAAGTCGTCTACTGCGCGCATCGATTCCAACCGAGCGTGGAATAGGTCGTCAAGGCAGGCAATGTGTGTACTATTGAGCGGCTGGTACCTCAACCTCCACGGCTTGTCATTCACGTCTTCCTCGTTAAATGATGGAGGCATCAGGTCCAGGAAATTCAGGCCGGCTGTGGTGCCGATGTGCCTTGGCGCGGGCCGGGTTGATTTGATATCGCCATAGTTTAGTTCGCATGTAGTGGTTCTGCCGTCCTCATGGGGTGCGAGTGGGTTTATGTAGAGGAAGAATGGTGTAGCGTCGCTTGATTCCCTTTCATTGATTACTTCAACAGACCTCTTGGCTACTATGTCTGTCTGGTATTCGCTCCACTTATTACCATACTTAACTAACACGCCATTGTCGTTGAATGTATATCCAAACATCCAGTAGGTTGAGCTACCCGTGGTTGCCTGCCAATCGTTCCAACCGGGGGGGATGTAAGTCAGCTCTGTATCTATTCCATATCTGTTAAGGTATTTTCCCACAAAATCAGTGTGGTACCCGGAGTCCTGGAGCCAAGTAGCCAGTGTTGATGAATCATTTAGTTTTGTGACTCCGCCTAAAGGAGGGGCGTTATTCCAAACATCGTGATTATGAGGATACTGGCCCGTCAGGAATGTGGCCCGTGAAGGACAGCATAAAGGATAAGTTGCGAGGGAGTCGCTAAACGTTACTCCCTTGTCAATGATGTGACGCTTCAGGTTGGGCATGAGACCTTCTTGGAGGAGCAGATCAAGTGACCTCTGGTCGAGGTCATCGGTCATGATAACTACAATATTCGGCTTGAAACTGAAGGCAGCGCTTGCAACATTGCTGGATTCAGGAAGGAATATTAAATTTTGGTAAGGAATAATCAAAGTGGCGACCGCCAAAGTACATAGCAGCATCGAGAGGATCTTCCCAGCCCGTAGATGCATGCCCGCTCTTGAGGAGACGACTATATAAGTTCCCGGGGTAGATGCTCGCAGTTCTTATGCATTAGCCAGTACAGATTCCGCTTCTGAAATAACTATTAGTTATTTTGAAAATATTCTGGAGTAGATTCAATTATCGCAATGCCTGTCCTCTGATCTTATCTCTAATCCAATATCCTATTGCGATTAGTCTGAATCGGGAGCAGTATGTTTTTCGCCATCTTGCGCGTATAGGTGACACATAACAACTTGCCATCAAAATTGGGGGCGCGCAGTAATCGCAATGCAAATCCATAAAAAGACTTTGCCACTTTTTTGATAGAGATTCAGATCCGTGCTCACATTATATCTTTGTCAGTTTTACTTTTTGACCATTATTTCTTGTCCCTTAGTCATGTTGCTTTCTAAACGCTTGGCGAACATTTTTCCACAATGGGCCGACTGCGGAACAAGACGGGTTTTCTTCAGTGCCGTGGACATATGGAACAAGAACCCCAGTTAATCCATAAAAATTAAGAACGATCATTTATTGAGCTAGAAATACCCAGATGGTCAGGGGCAGGGCGAGCGTAGCACATAATTGGAAATTGTTCCTTAGCCTCGCTTTTTCAATGATCCTTCTTTCATCCCTTATTCCGCCGATATTTGCGCTAGATACTTTCAAGGTTTTTGCTGGGAATGACTCTGTAATGGTACCAGGCTCGCCTGAACTCCAGCTTGGCCAGTTTACCATCGAAGTTCGGTTCAGAATAACGGTGGATCCGCCTGAGCGAGGATACCTTGTAAGCAAAGGCGCCGTGGCAAATGGGAGTGTCCTTCAGGACCAGAACTATGCGCTCTTTCTCACAAAATTGAGGAGCGTTGGAGGAGGCTTCAAGTCTGTGGACGGGAGCTACAATTACATCTATTCTCCGCCTGTCTCCACCGGCACATGGCATGTGGCCAAACTGAACTATAACGGAAACGTACTCGAGCTTTCTATTGACAACGCGGTTGTTTCATCCCGCTCGCTTGGCAAACTGGTCGACAACAGGGCTCTTGGTGATTTGAGGATAGGCGCGAACGCAAACGGAGTGACAGACATGTTCTACGTGGGAGATATTGATTACCTCGAGATTCTTGACCAAAGTGCATCTGCGACAGCGTATTCCATTGACTTTGACGGAAGTACTGATCCCTCACCTAGCGATTGCTCTGAGATTCCCATGAGTGAGCTCAGAGGAGCCGTTTTTCTGGACCCAATCTTGGCCAAGAAGGAAAACGGAGGGACCGTCCTTGCCAACTGGGCTGCGGTGAACGAGAGCATGAGTTATGTAGCCTCAAATGGCATGAATTTCATCCGAGTGCCGTATTACTGGGAGGCATATGTTTACAATCCGGTGGAATTTCTAGATCGGCTCGAAGTCATTGCACAGGCCGCCGCTGACAATGACATTTGTGTTGTCTTCGCCAACTTTCATTGGTACACTACCAGCTACTGGAAGCTGGACGTGATTGGAAATTCTGACGGGAAGGGGTTTCCGTCTTTTGTTGTAAAGGGTTTCCCGCGGGTAAACGATGATTACGACGCCACCGCGGCGCCGTTCTGGGACGCGTTCCTTAGTAAAAAGATATTCATTAACGGGACGAACGTTTGGGATGTTCAAAGCGCATTCATAAAAAAGGTCATCAACAAAGTAGACCATTACGATAGCGTCTCAGGCTACGAGATACTAAACGAGCCGCACCTATTCAACAAGGCGATGTACGACAAGCTGGGTAACTACCATACATACATGGCAAAGGAGATCAGGGAAGTTTCAAGCAAGAAGATATTCTTTGACAGGGAGACTGCAAGGGGCTTCCCGAGGGACGCCAGTTTAGAGTACAAGATAGTTCCTCAGGGAGTGAACGGTCTTGTTTACGAGCCGCACATGTACTCTGTACCAACTTCTGGGAGCCAAGGCGAGATGCAACTTGATACCTTTAACAAGTGGTCCAAGGATTGGGGGGTAGAAATCATGATAGGAGAATGGGCTGCTGACACCCAGGAAGGTACAAGTGTCTTCATAGAAGACTTCAAAGACAGAGGATTTGGGTGGACATACTATGCTTGGAGACCGACAACTGGCCGAGGTTCGGGAAACATGCTCTACGAAAGTGATTCATCGTCTCCAACGATTTATCTGGAATATGTCGTCAATGCTCTACAGAATTTCTATTGAGAATAGAATACGCTGGAATCAATTGCATCACTGAGCTAAAACTGCGGCGACTTTAGATTCGAGGATACTTGGTTCGTTTCTTGACTAGCACGGCATTGGAATCCAAAAAACCCGGCAGACGATGGAATATAGAGAGTCTTCAGTCATTGAGTGAAAAGAATAGGACTAATAGTGCCAACTAGTTCGTCGTACTAGAATTTCAATTAATTTAGCGCACGAATTCTCGCAGCTGAAGCGAAAATCTGATTTCGGGTCCCAAGTCTACGGGAAACTCGAGAGTTCCAAACAAAAAAGAGAGGGATGAACCTCTATCTTCCTTCGATGCTCAGTAGACGGTTTTCATCGCAGCTTCTAGATCCAGGAGGTCTGCGGTAGGCGCAGTCGAATCGCTGTCATAAAGCGCTCCGCCCAGCCCTGAAGCTTTTTTCTTCCAAGAGTGGTAACTCCAGCCCATTCCTCTGTCCTTGAATGCCTTTAGGAAGGTAATTGCTTCAGACTTGTTGTCTGCCGCCCATTCTACTATGAACATCTCAGTGCCCCATTGCGTGGACCAGGTCTTGAAGTTGTTTAACATCTTTAATCCAGTGCTCCCGGTAGTTGGAACTGCATACAACTGTGCACCATACACAAGTTTTGAAACACCAATTGGCTTTATCTTGTACTCTAAAGTAGGGTCCCTCACGAATCCCCAGGCGGTTTCTCTGTCAAAGAATACCTTTTTGTCCGTAATCGCCCTTATCTTTTTGGCCATGTAAGTATGGTAGTTACCTAACTTGTCATATTGGGATTTGGCAAATAGGTGTGGTTCGTTTAGTATTTCAAAGCCTGCTACGCTGTTGTAGCCCTTCACTTTGTTTATCGCTTTGGAAAGAAAGTCCCATTGATAGTCCCAAACTTTCTTGCCATTTACCATAATGTTATTGCTCAGGAACTTCTCCCAGAACGGCCCTGCTGTAGACTTGTAGTCGGCCTTTTTCGGGAACTCGTCGACTACGACCGAAGGGAATCCTCTGCCGCCGTCAAGGTTCCAGTAGCTAGTTGTGTGATAGTGGAAATTAGCGAAGACGACGCACATTCCATTTGCCTGGGCAGTTTTTGCAACTAGATCCATCTCCGCCAAGAATACTGTCGGGTTATTGACGTACGCCTCCCAATAGAACGGCACACGGATAGAGTTTATCCCGTGCATCTTCATGTAGCCCAAGGTTTCCTTCACATAAGTTGTCAGCACTGTGCCAGAAGGTGCTTTCTCTCTTTTGCCGAGAGTGCTATCTTCAAGGGCAGCGGCGTAGAAGTTCTTTACGGGTATATTTGCACAATTCCCCGTAAAGGCCTCCGCGGGTGACGGGTGTACTGCAATAGATATGATAGACGCAAGGAGTATCACAGACAGTGAAATTCCAAAAAGCGGCCTGGAAAGTATTGCTTTGTGATAAAATCTATTCAACAAAACGTCGGTAATATCATGCTTTATATTTTTTGTGTAAGAAGATTCTGCATTCGGAAGACGCAGTTAGATCAATCGTTGATCTTTTGCCCCGGTTTTAAAGGTAACTTGTGAGAGAGACTGAGATTTACAGAACGGTCGTTGGAAGGGGACAAGTGAAAGAATTTGACTGGAGTTCAGAATTGCAATTGTCTCGACCAAGATCAAAAATAGTAGTCAAACAGAAGAGAAGGTGATTATGGTGCAGTTCTGTCTTCGACGTTTTGGCAGCTTACTCCTGCGCAATCTACGAGAGCGGCACGCCACAGTTCGAGTGCTTCGATCTTGAGTCTCCAATCGCGTACACCTGCTAGGTTCTCCAGTTCATAGGGGTCGTTATTTAGATCATAGATCTCCCTGGCTCCGGAGTAGTGGGACGCGTAAACATAGTTCTCTGTGCGGATTGCAGAATATGCTTCAACTTCAATAAGGATCCCGTTTCTCCACGAAATTGTTGGGTCGTTTATCAGCGGTACAAGAGAGCGACCGTCCATCTCTATGCCTGCCTTAGCCCCTGCAAATTCTAGAAATGTTGGGGCTAGATCGTTGTTTGTAACCAGCCTGTCGATTGTCTGGGGCGCGACTTGAGGGATGCGCATGTAGAGAGGTTGCCGGATAGACTGCTCGTAGATGTGCTGTTTGGCGTGCAATCTGTGTTCTCCTAGTAGGAACCCGTTGTCAGACGTGAATACCAATATCGTGTTACGTTCGTTGTTATTGTCCAAAGCCGTAGCTACATCGCCTATCAAGTCGTCCACTGCTAGCATCGAATCCAATCGGGCATGGAACAGCTCATCAAGACATCCGATCTGGGCGTCATTTAGCGGAGCGTAGTGATATTTGTTTGGCTTATCGCTCACGTCCTCCTCGTTGAATGAAGGAGGCATCGATTCCAGGAAATCAATGTCAGCAGTTGCACCGATGTGTCTTGGAGCAGCTCTGGTCGTCTTGATATCGCCATAGTTCAAATTGCATGCAGTGGTTTTGCCATCTTCGTGAGGCGCAAGAGGGTTTATGTAGAGGAAGAAAGGCGTGGAGTCGCTTGATTCTCTCTCATTGATTACTTCGACAGATCTCTTGGATACCACGTCCGTCTGGTAATCGCTGGCAGCGTCACCATATTTGACTAGCACTCCGTTGTCGTTGAATGTGTATCCATACATCCAATAGGTCGAGCTTCCAACAGTAGTCTGCCAATCATTCCAGCCTGGAGGTATGTAGGTCTCCTCTGTGTCTATGCCATACGAGTTAAGGTATTTTCCGACATTTGCGGTATAGTATCCGGCATCTTGGAGCCAGATAGGCAGAGTAGAGGAATCGTCCAGCTTTGATACTCCGCCATTTGGCAGTGAGTTAGCCCACACGTTGTGGTTGTGAGGATACTGACCTGTCAGGAATGTAGCCCGCGAAGGACAGCATAGAGGAAATGAAAAAAATGCTTCGCTAAAGTTCACCCCCTGGTCGATAATATGTTTTTTCAGATTGGGCATGAGACTTGCATTGAGCAGTATATCAAGCGAATGTTCGTCAAGGTCATCGGCCATAATGACGACAATATTGGGAACTTTAGGCTGTTCGTCCGCAGTTGAATTCTGTTGCTGCACAACGATCGTCCCAAGTGCTCCAGATGATAGAGGCACCGGGCTTTGATCAACATTACTCCAGGTGAATATCTTGAGCGTATAAGTCCCGGGCTCATCAAGCTCAATCGGCGCGCCAGAGTCGATGCCAATCTCTCCGGACAGCGGTACTGCTACTCCATATCGGACATCAAGGTAAACTACTATGCCCCTACTGTCAAAGACTTCAGTAATGTAGTCAAAGTGTTCCGCGGTATAGTCCAGATTCCGGACAATTCCGTTTATCACGAACGGTATCCCGTCACTGACGGAGCTCAGCTGGGTTTCTCCGGTATGCAGGTCAGGAATTGAATCTTCTGTATAATTATAGCTGCGAATCTCCGAGACTTCAAGAAGAGACGGCACGCCTCCAGAATCGAGGCTAGCTATCTGAATGTGGTTATCAGCGAAGGCAACTCCGCCTGCAAAATCGACCGCCAACGGGGGCAGCAAGATAAATGAAAATACAGCGAATACGGCTAACGAAATTGGAATCGCTTTATCGATGAACACCTAATTGCCCCTCCAAATCGCGAAACTCATTGGAGATGATAAAAACAGGATTATTTCTGCCGCGCTTTGATCGAGCATCCTGACCTTCAAAGTTCATCTCCTCTTGGTGTAAGCGCCGAATAAAAGTTTTTTTTGAGTTAAGCCGCTGGGCTAATTATTTCTGAATTCGCGCAACCCACTAACGCAATAAGATTTCCTCTCGGTACGTAAACATTGTAAAATACTGCTACCCTGAACAATCAAGATACTGGTTCTTATTTTGAGGATTTAGTCGTTGCATTTGTAGTCGGAGACATTATTGCCTCAACTTCCAATTCGCTATACCTAAACAACTCCAGGCATGCTCTCCCTTTTTCAGTTGTCCGAAAACCCTGGTACGGTTCTGCCAGTTCCTCAATCAGGCCCAGCTTCAAAAGGTAGTTCAAGTATCTAGAAAGCTGGTAGAAGTTTATCCCGGCGCTGTAAAGAATATGGGTTTTCTTTACGGGCTCGTTTGCGATGTCCAAAATCCTCAGCATGATCGCCAGCATGTCTCTCTTCTGCTGCCCGCGGACTTGACCCATGAGAGATGCTGATGTGTTCCGAATTATATATATCGATAAGGAGCTCTAACATGTAGTTCACGTTACTGAATAAGTCTGGCCGTATTGCGCGAATAGTCGCTTTTCCGTCTGCCAGTCAATCGCCAGGAGATCGATTTCTTAATCTGCTTGGACAGAGACTCCGTTCATGCTAATTTCAGGAACATATCCCAGCTCCTTTAGCCGGAACATTATGAGCTCCGCGCTTTCGTCCACAGTAAAGCGATCAGTTTCAATGATTGTCTCTGGATTTACCGGCTCCTCATATGGATCCTGGATTCCTGTCATGTCTGTTATCTCGCCTTTGAGGGCCTTCTTGTAGAGGCCCTTCGGATCCCTCTTGATACATGTCTCAAGCGGTGTATTCACAAAGACCTCCACATAGTCGACTATTTCCTTCCTAGCATATTCTCGGAATGATCGATACGGAGCGATAAGTGACACAAGGGTGATGATGCCATTCTTCGCGAGCAATCTGCTTAGGTAAACTACCCTTCTTGCGTGCGTTTCCCTGTCATTTTTTGTGAATCCAAGGTCCGGGCTGAGTTGTTTACGAACCTCGTCCCCATCTAAAAGTTCAACACGGTACCCCAGCTCCTTCAGTCTCTTCTCTAGCGATCTTCCGATCGTGGTTTTGCCAGATCCTGAAAGGCCGGTGAGCCATACGACAAAGCCCCTATCTTTCAACTGAGATCGTCGTCTCCCGATTCTATGTTAACGCATTTATTGAGATTTCTTGAAACTAGCCTGTTAGCCATTTCGCCGTTACGATACTCCATACTCTGAAGGATTATGGGACTGCTTATATCCCATATGGCATGTTTAGTCTATACTTGGTATTATGTAATTTGGCTCTCGAACACCTGCCCGAAATTGAGCCATAATTACTCGCAGAATGTCCGGTGGAATGACTTCTGGGAGGAGCTATTGTCGCTAAGCTGGTCGTCGGTATAATCTGAAATATATAGTTAGGATTACACATGGCTTAAGTACCCGAAGAGGCGCTCTGCAGGTATGGAATCAAAGGTGGACACAGAGTTCGTATCTATCAAAATCTCTAAAGATCTTTATGCGAAAGTTGAGAATAGAGTGAAAATGTCAAACGAGGAATTCAAGAATGTTGAAGATTATGTCACTTTTCTTCTTACAGAGGTTGTCAGCGAGGCCGACTCCCAAAACGCTGACGGCAATGCGTATACAAAGGAAGAAGAAGAAGAAATAAAGGGTCGGCTCAAGAATCTAGGCTACATCTAGAAACTTAGAGCATCATCTCTTTTTCTTTGTTAACTCAGGAAATCACGCTTATTCGTAGGCCTGGCATCTAGATTAACTAGAGGCAGTCTTGTAGATCGGTTCGCAACTTTTTATCGCGTCCACAGATTCTCGGAAAAATTGCTGGTATGCCTCAGGACTCACATCTTGCTCTGCAAAATATTTCATCCGAATAATGGCGGGCGACTTGCCAGAAGCACGTTTGTACGGATTGGAGTGGAGTCTAAGGTTTAACCTGATCAATAATTTGTGAAACAGGCGTCCAAGGTCCCTAGTTTCTTCTTGGACTGAAGATGGATGACTAAAGAAAAAGGTAATTACACCCCGAACCGAGCCGGAGTTGCCCATCTGATATCCCATGAAAACTCCCACTTGCTTTCCTTCATACTTTACGTAGACATATCTCCCTATGAGGTCAGCATCTCTCTGCTCCCATACAATTACATCCTTGAATGAATCTCGGAGCAACTTCTCAAGTTCCATAAGCAAAGTATCCGGAGCCGACAACCTATAATCTTTGTTAGGTGCGAATTTA
>Ga0070694_100001820_pt1 | contig 12631 bp, 8 predicted proteins | sample KBSK1251metaG_FD_65470 | JGI IMG/M metagenome (GOLD analysis project Ga0070694, IMG submission 65470) | Corn, switchgrass and miscanthus rhizosphere microbial communities from Kellogg Biological Station, Michigan, USA - KBS K1-25-1 metaG | ecosystem: Host-associated > Plants > Roots >... | reverse complement strand
GCCAGCAGCAGTTTGCCGAGATCGTGAAAATGATGCGACGCAAAAACGTGCGACATCGGCTCGCGTTTGGCGAGCAGCACCGCCATCGCAATGACGAAGGACATCGCCGACACCGCTTGCCCAGCCATCAAAAGCAGGCCGAACATCGTCGAGAACCATTCCGGCTCCAGCGACATAACCCAATCAATCGAAGCGAACGTCACCGTCAACCCATACAAGACCAGCCCCGGCCCGCTCACCACTTGCAACCGCCGCACGATTGCCGGATCGGATGTCTGATCCTGTTCGCGCGACCATCTATTCAACAAGTACGAGAGAGTAAGCCAGACGGCAAAGTAAAACACCGCCCGCCCGACAAAGAACGGCAGATTGAGATAGAGAGCTTTGTGCTTGAGCACCTCGCTGCGATTGACCTCTTCCGCCACGGCCCACGGATATAAATGATACTTGTACGCGCCGAGCAGCAGCGGCAGAAAAAGCAGCGCCAGCAGCGGCAGCGTGCGCGTGCCCGCTTCGAGCAGTCTCCGAATGATCAAGCCCCACGCGCCGCCCGACAAATGCTGCAACATGCAAATCGCCAAACAGCCGAGCGCGATTCCGACCCAGAAGATGTAGCCGATCAAATATGAACGGAAAAATTGCTCTGGCGCTTGCGATACCAGTGCGCCCACCAGCAGCAGGACTAACCCAACCACGCCAATGATGAGCGAGCGCTGCTGAATGCGGCCGATTTCCGGCGGAGCATTGTAGGTCTCCATCATTTCGGCGTTCCTCCGGGCGCCACGCCTTTTGGCAGTGCGGGGTTGAGTTTCTGCCATTCTTCGGGAGACATATCGCTGCGCGTGGCCCGCTGGCTCAATTGCAAGGCGCGAATGTAAGCGACAATCGCCCAACGGTCGCGCGGCGTGATCGAATCAGCGTAACTCGACATCGCGCCAAAGCCGTTGGTGATGACATCGTATAAGTGGCCGACCGGCGTTTCACGCAACCGGTCATCGTGAAACGTAGGCGGGCGGCGAAACCCGCGCTTGGCGATCATGCCTTCGCCATCACCGAGACGGCCATGACACGGCGTACAGGAGATGTTGAAGCGTTCCCGCCCACGCGCGAGCACCTCAGCGGTAATCACAAACGGGAAAGCATTCACCTTATCTTTTGCCCCGGCCTGTTCGTTCATCACGACACGTGCGAGCGGACTCTCTTCCGAGAGCGAGCTGCGTGGCACCGTGCCTTCCACCAGCGGGCGCGATGAGCGGTTATCTTCAAAAAAATTGCTCGGCGCGTAAGGCTTATACTTTGGTTGATCGTGCATGTCTTGACGGCAGCCTGAAGACAGTAGGCAGTAGGCAGTAAGCAGTAGGCAGCAGAAGACACGCAGTGCGTATAGAGGCCGCGGCGGTCGCGTCTGCCTACTGTCTACTGCATACTGCATACTGCTCTTCTCAATACTCCACATCACTCACCTCGTGCGGCGACAAACTTTGGAGGAATGTCCGGGTCGCTTCGAGATCGAACTTCGGATCTCTGGTCTCGATACAGAGAAAGAAACGATTGCGCGACGCGAGCTCAAAACGCGGCGCATTGAAGACCGGGTGATACGGCATCGGCAAGCCATTGAGCGCCAGCATGCCAAGCACCGCAAATAAAGCCGCGCCGAGCACCGTCGTCTCAAATGTGATCGGAATAAACGCGGGCCAACTATGCAGCGGACGCCCGCCGATATTGATCGGATACTCGATCACCGAGGTGTAGTATTGCAGCAGATAGCCGCCGATGCCGCCCAAGACGCCGCCGATCAGAACAATCAGCGGTAGCCGGTTGTGATGAAAGCCAATCGCTTCGGCCAGTTCTTCAATCGGAAACGGCGAGTAGGCATTCATCTTCCGATAGCCTTCATCGTAGGCTTGCCGCGCTGCCGCCACAATCGCGCTCGGATCATCGAACTCAGCCATCAAGCCATAAAGGTCTGGTTTCTTTTTCATCTCTCCCTTTCCCATTCACCCCCTCACCCCCCTCACCCCGTCTCCCTGTCTCCCCCTCTCCCCTTTCACGCCGCTTCTTGCTCATCCTTCACTTCCGCCTGCGGCAAAATCGTCCGCATCTCGAAGATCGAAATCATCGGCAGGAAGCGAATGAACAAAAAGAGCAAGCTGAAGAACAAGCCGATCGAGCCGATATACATCGCCCAATCCCATCTGGTCCCGGAGTACATGCCCCACGATGACGGCAAAAAGTCACGATGCAGGCTCGTCACGATGATCACGTAACGCTCCAGCCACATGCCGATGCCGACGACGATTGAAACAATAAAGAGCGCGGTGGTATTGCCGCGCAGCCGCCGCGACCAGAGAAATTGCGGGACGATGATGTTGCATAAAATCAGCGCCCAATACATCGGCGCGTAAGGCCCGGTCATGCGATTCCGGATCATGAACTGCTCGTAAGTGCTCGCGCTGTACCAGGCCATGAAAGTTTCCATCATGTAGCCGTAGCCGACGATCAAGCCCGTCGCGAGCATGATCTTGGCCATGTTCCGTAGGTGGCGCATAGTGATGAAATCTTCGAGACCATAAAACTTGCGGAGCGGAATCGCGAGCGTCAAGACCATGGCAAAACCGGCGTAGATGGCGCCCGCCACGAAGTACGGCGGAAAGATCGTCGCGTGCCAGCCAGGCACGATGCCCACCGCAAAATCGAAGCTGACTACCGTATGCACCGAAATCACCAGTGGCGTGGATAATCCGGCGAGGAGCAAATACGCGGTTTCGTAACGATGCCAGTGCCGCGCCGAACCGCGCCACCCCATCGCGAGCATGCCGTAAACGATCTTTCCAGGGCGAGTGCGCGCGCGGTCACGCAACGTCGCCAGATCGGGAATCAAACCGACAAACCAGAACATGGCCGAGACCGTGGCGTAAGTCGAAACGGCGAACACGTCCCACATGAGCGGACTGCGGAAATTCGGCCACATGCCCATCGTGTTCGGATACGGCAGCAGCCAATAATCGAGCCACGGGCGGCCCGTGTGCAGCGCCGGATACATCCCAGCGCACGCTACGGCAAAGAGCGTCATGGCTTCGGCAAAGCGGTTGATCGAAGTGCGCCATTGTTGACGCAGTAAAAGTAAAATAGCTGAAATCAGCGTGCCCGCGTGGCCGATGCCGATCCACCAAACGAAGTTGATGATGTCGAAGGCCCAGCCCACCGGCACGTTGTTGCCCCAGATGCCAATGCCCGTCAGCACCAAATAGCCGATGGTATAGAACATCATCATCATGAGCGCGAAGGAAATCCCGAAGCCGATGTACCAACCGCGCGGCGTGCGCCGCCGTAGGGCAATCGCGCTGATCTTGTCAGTGACCGAAGAGAAGGTATGGCCCGGCTCGATCACTGGCGCGTAGTGCGACGAGTGAGATTGTTCATGATGAGGCGATTGCTCGTCAGGCATGTTCAATCTCCTTGTTGGGATTACGCACCGAAGCCAGATAGGTGGTGCGCGGCTGCGTGTTGAGTTCGGCCAGCACACCGTAATTGCGCGGCTCGGCTTTGAGCTTCGCGACGCGGCTCTTTGGATCGTTGATGTCGCCGAAGACGATGGCCTGCGCGGGGCACACCGCCTGGCACGCCGTCACGACCTCGCCATCGCGGACTGTGCGGTCTTCTTTCTCCGCCTCGATCTTGGCGTGCATGATGCGCTGCACACAGTAGGTGCATTTTTCCATCACGCCGCGACTCCGCACCGAAACTTCCGGGTTGCGCAGCATCTTCAAGGTCGGCGTATTCCAATCGCCGTAGAGCAGAAAATTGAAGCGCCGGACTTTGTACGGGCAGTTGTCCGAGCAGTAGCGCGTGCCGACGCAGCGGTTATAAACCATCGTGTTCAAACCTTCGGCATCGTGATTCGTCGCATTGACCGGGCAGACCACTTCGCACGGCGCGTTCTCGCAATGCTGACAGAGCATCGGCTGGAAGTGCGTCTCTGGATTGGTGAGTGCCCCTTTGAAGTAAGTGTCTATGCGCAGCCAATGCATGATGCGGCCATTGATGACCTGCTGCTTGCCGACGATGGGGATGTTGTTTTCTGCCTGGCAGGCCACGACGCACGCATTGCAGCCAACGCACGATTGCTGATCTATCGCCATGCCCCAGGCATAACCGTCGTACTTGAAGCCCGGATAGAGTGACAGCTCTTTTGATGGCGTGTGGGCTTCATGATGCGCAAAATCCGGCGTTTTCTGATATTCCTCGAGTGTCGCGGTGCGAATGATGTGGCGGTCTTCCAAACCTTCGAGCGATTGCTGCATCTGCATACAGGCGAGCGCATAGCGTTCGCCCGTGTCTTTGACTTCAATGCCAGTGGCAAACCAGGGTGCCGTTGAAGTGCGCAGATCGTAAGCATTGGAGCCTAGCCCTGTGCCGACGTGGCCCGCGCGCCAGCGGCCATAACCAAGCTGGACGGTGATCGAATCATCTGGTTTACCGGGCATGACCCAGACAGGGGCGCGCATCTTGCGATTTTGGTAACTTAATTCGATAACCTTGCCATTCGCTTGCTCAGGGTGCTCCGTTGAAGCTAAACCAAGTTTCGTCGCTGTCGCCGGACTGATGAGTGCCACGTTATCCCAGGTCAGTTTCGTCAATGGCTTAGGCAACTCTTGCAACCAACCGTTATTCGCAAAGCGGCCATCGTGAATCGCCGGATCAGTTTGAAAGATGACTTCCATCCCGGAGAGCGCAGGCGTCCCGCCCGCGTTTATAGATCCTGGTAATGCATTCCCATCACTGCCCCGCGTGGCCGCATAAAGTGCAAGTACTAAATGTGCTTCACTCATCCCAGTCTTCGGCGACAACGCTGTATTAGTGATGAACCCATCATGCAATGCCTTGCGCCAAAACTGCTCGAAATCACCGCTCGGGCGTGCCCCTCTCCAGTAATCGCGAATGATGTCGCGGCCCGAACGTTCCGGCTGTTTGGAAAATGCCGCGAGCAGTTCGTATGAACTCTTGCCGTGATAGAGCGACGCAATCAGCGGCTGCATGAGCGTCACCGTGCCGTCGTAAGCCCGCGCATCACCCCACGATTCCAGATAGTGCGCTTCGGGAATATGCCAGTGGCACAGCTCCGAAGTTTCGTCGTTGTAGAGACTGAGATGGACGCGCAGCCGGACTTGCGAAAGCGCCTCTCGGAATTTCAGATCCGCTGGCACGTTATAAACTGGATTGCCGCCAATAATGATTAGCGTATCAACTGCGCCAGCATTCATATCCTTCACCAGCTCACTGAGCGAGGCCATCTGATTTACTGGATTGGCTTCGAGCGAAGCAGTGTGAATGACGGTGCTGCCGACGTTACCGAGCGATTGATTCATCCCGTGCGCCAGCGCGTGAACAGCAGGCGGCTGGTGATCTCCAACAATAACGAGGCTCTTGCCGCGATGTTGCTGAAGCTCAGTGGTGAGCACGGTGAGTCGCTTCGCTAGAGACTGATCGGACGAATCAAACTTGAATATCGTCCGCCATGACGCTGAATCACTTCCTGACTGTGCGCCCAAACTCGCAGCGACAGCAAACGCAAATCCCGCAATCTCAGTTGCCTTCATCGGCCAACGATGATCCGCTTTTGCTCCCGTGATTGTTGGCGTACTTTCGAGGACATAAAGCCGATTCATCTCGCGCTTGCCCTCAGTCAATCGCCGCTTCGCCGCAAACTCGCGCGCATAACGCAACCGCCCCGGCCCGCTCCCCAGAAAATCAGCATCGAGTGAAAGAATGACTTCCGCGTTTTCAAATTTGTAGATCGTGTTGATGTCCTGCCCGAAAGCGAGTTGCGCTCCGGCTCGCACGTTGTCACGCCCGACAGGCTCGTACTGATGCCACTTCGCGGCGGGAAATTCAGCAAGCAACGATTGCAACTGAGCAGCGAGCGTCGGCGAAGTGACTGTCTCCGTCAGAAAGCGCAGCCCAGCGCCTTTGCTCGCGCGCTTCCCTTCGATCATCGCTTGCATCTCGCCGAGGAATGTCGGCCACGGGCGAATCTCGCCGAGGTGGGTGAGCGTCTGCGAGCGATCCGGGTCATACAGCGAGAGGATCGAAGCTTGCGCAAAAGCATCGGTCGCGCCGAGGCTCGCCGGATGCTCCGGGTTGCCTTCGACTTTGATGGGCCGTCCCATATGACTCTTAACCAACAATGGCTGCGCGATTCCGCCGAGCGTCATGGCAGTGGCGAAAAAGAGCGGCTTGCCGGGCGCGAGACCTTCGACCGGTTTGGTATAGGGCGCGATGTATTCATCGGGCTGGCGCGTGCAACCCGTCAAACCCGCCAGCGCCAATGATGCTCCCATCAATTTAAGAAAGTCGCGGCGGCTGGCGGCATCAGTCCACTCCGATGCCTGGCTGGGAAATTCGCGGTGCAGTAATTCTTGAAACTCTGGGGTCTCGGCCAACTCTTCGAGGCTGCGCCAATACTCGCGACCGTGAGTCCCGGCCAGAGTCGCGTGGGCGGCAACTGGATCAAGCGCAGTGGCTTGTTTGCTTGGGCAGACGGCTCTGCCCTGCGGTTGCTCGGTGGCCGCGCCTTCTGTCTTTTTCAGCCGGTCGCTCACGCTCCCGGTACTGGTTATCTCCATGTTGGTCTTCAACGCTAGCTTGATCTTCAACGATGGCAAGTCGAACAACTCGTCATCACCGCCGGGCTTTGAATTTTGTACTCCGACTTGAGTCTCAAGCCTTCAGCCAGTTGGTTGTAGCCGGGCGGCGGCCATTCCATCTCAAAAACTTTCTCGCGTGGCCGAATGAACTTCTCCGGCTGGCGGTGGCATTCCAAACACCACTCCATTTGCAGCGAGGAAACTTGCCACGTGAGCGGCATTTGATCTACACGCCCGTGACAGGTCGAGCAGCCGACGCCTTTTTTGACATGAATGCTGTGATCGAAATAAGCGAAATCGGGGAGGTCGTGAACGCGCGTCCACTGAATCGGTTTGCCGGTGCGCCAGCTTTCGCGGACTGGTTCGAGGTAGGGGCTGTCGGCGAAAAGCTGCGAGTGACAATTCATGCAAGTCTTGGTCGGCGGCAGGCCGGCTACGGCGCCGGTTTCGACTGTCGTATGGCAATAACGACAATCAATCCCGTCATCGCTTACGTGATGCTTGTGGCTAAATTGCACCGGCTGCGCGCGCGCGACATAAGCTTGCGTGACATAAGACGACCGATTGATACCCGCCAGCACCCATAACGACGCCGCGAGAATAAAAAGCGCGCCGAAAATACTCACCTTGGACAGCGTGTTGGTGCTGCGGTGAAAGATTTGGGGCATACTTGTGGTCTCTGCCTTGCCCTACAGTGACAATCACAATGATCAACTTACATTTGGGATGCGTGCATAGAAACATGGAAGGCGACGCAAAGTCAAGAATCAGGTCAGGGGAAAATTTGAACGACTGAGTAGAGGACAAAATTGGCGGGGCATCATTCTTTAACTAGCCGACGCAAATCATCTTCGCCCGTGAGTAGCACCCGTTCACTATCGTCCTTTAACTCATATGTAAAAGCGCTTTCCGGCAAGCGCGTCGGCACTAGAAATGGGATCCGGCCTTGAGTGGCGGTGAGTACGGCACGCTGCGGTTGCGTGTAAGCGCCGCCCACGCGCAAGGTGAGGGTGATGTAGCCGAGCGGACGCTGTGAGGTGATCTCGAATTCGAGCGTAATATTTTCGGAGGTGGCCGCGATCTGGCGCGGCACGATGCTGATGTCATTCTGCGGCAAAAGAGCAGGCGGCGGCGACGAAGGAGCGAGGCCTGCGGTCTTGGACTGTGGCAATCCCGTGCCAATGGGCGCGCCGCGAATGATTCTGACCGCGCCGCGCTCATCATAGATGACCATCGTGTAATTGCCATTGACCTGCGGCGCATTGAGCGGGAAAGAGAGTTCTTCGTCCGGGCGCAACGCGAGCAGCACGGGTGCGGCTTCGTTCAGACGCTTGCCGTCATCAATCGTCACCGACGCGCGGCCTTTGAAAGGCTGCCGCGCATCAAGGTTTTGCACCACCAATTGCAATTGCCCGTTGCGGCTCTCAACCACTCCGTGTAGCAGCGGCGGCCCTAACTCCGGCGCTACACCGCCAGGCGCAGGCAACTTTTCACCAACGCCAAGTGGAACGGGCGGCGCGGCGGATGAGGGAGCAGGCCGCGAAACGGTGGGGCTTACTCCAGGCGGCGGCAAACTCACGGCCGTGCCGATGGCCGATGGAGGAGGCGCGGATGCGTTGGAGGACGATCCACCAGATGAAGAAGACGATGTTGCCAAGGGTGGGGCAACAAGCGACGCGTTAGTCGCTGACGATGAACCATTCAGTGATGAACCATTCGGCGAGGCGCTTAACGGAGTAGCAGGCGGCGTATTTTTTGTCAGCGGCGATTGAGACGACTTTGTCGCGGGCGGCGCGGCTGTCAATGATGCCAACGGCGCAGGCGCGGCCCACTGGCGCGAAGCAATTAAGATAATCGTCTCCCGCTCCGCCTGACCGAGTGGAGTGGAAGAGGCCGGAGATGAAACAGGCGATGAAGCAGGTGATGAGCCCACTGAGACTGGCTTTGATTGGTCAGGCGATCGAGCATCAGCCATCACCGGCTGCGGAAGGCCAGTGACAACTTTTGTCGGCAGATCGTAAGTAGGAGTGGAGTATTGATCAATCAACCCCGATTTCTGCAACTGCTCAGCATACGCGCGCGCCTGGTTCAGGCTGGCAAATTTGCCGAGGCGCACCCGGTAAAGCACACCCTGCCCTGGGATGTTTGCCTTGACCCAATAAGCTTCCAGCCCGCGCGCGCGTAAACCATTGACTAACGCCTCCGCGCTCTCTTGCGATTGCAAAGCTGCAACCTGCACGGCATAAGCCCTGGCCTGCGCCATAAGCGGCGCGCGCCAGCCTCCAAACAAAACGGCAAAGGCCAAGACCAGACTGATTGGCTTAGCGTGACCCATCATAACTTTCTACCCGGGGCTGGTGTAGATTGAAGCCTCTCGGTGGGAATCAGATGACTCCATAGAGTGACAGTACCGCGACATCATAACAGAAACCGCCGCGCATGCCCATCTTGATTTTCACGCGCCAAGCCCGATAAACCGGCCTTTTTATTAGCGCGTCCAGAAAGTCCTACTTGAGTAGTTGACATTCAGCGCCGACTAGATTATCTTGACCGCCAGTTAAGTCCTACAATGGTCGGAGAACATAACCGGGAGCAGGAGCGACCGGCTGAAAAGGAGACGATGAAAGGCAAAGCCCAACATAAACTCGGAGAACGCGAGCTGGACCTCATGCAGGCGCTCTGGAAGCTTGGCCAGGGGACCGTGGCCGAAGTCCATCAAGAGCTGCTTGAGGAAGGCCACGACATCGCTTACACCACCGTGCAAACGATGCTCAACCGGCTCGAAGCCAAAGGCCGCGTCGCGCGCGACGCCTCTGACCGCGCGCATCGTTATCGTCCGCTGCTCAAAGAACCAGCCGCCGTGACCGTGGCCATCAAACGGTTAGCGGATCGTTTCTTCAGCGGCTCGGTCGAAGAGTTGGCCACCCATCTGGTGGAAAAGAATTTGACGCCGAAGCAACTCGAACGCATTCGCGCCATGCTCGATGAACATCGAAAGGAGCCGCCGAAATGAATGCGTATCCGACGCTTGTTTCATGGGCTGTTTATCTGTGGCTCAACCTAACGTTGCTCGGAGCCTCGTTAGCTCTCGGAGTCGCGATTGCCTTCAAGTTTATTCCGACCAGCCTGTCCAGAATGCGGTACTTCATCACGCTGGCAGCCTTCTGCGCGGCTTCGTTGCTGCCTATTCTGGCGACGATGGGAGTCAATTTCAGGCAACCTGCGAGCTTGAGGCCGCCAGAAGTCTCGAGCCGTAACGCATTATCAGACAACACCAGGGATTTAGTGCCCGCGATTGAGCCAGCCCCACCAGTATCAGCGGATTTTCGCCAATGGGTGCCGGGTTTCGCACGCCGCTTGAATGAGCACCCGCTGGCGGCGGCGCTTCTATGGTTGTGGCTCAGTGGTTCGGCCTTACTTCTGGGTCGGGAATTGATCGGGCACATCAGTTTATGGCGCGCGCGGCGCAAGTGGAAGTTGGCGGCGGCGACCTTGCGGCAAGCATTGAGTTGGCCCAATCACATTCCGCTTTATCTTCACCCACACTCAGGCCCCAGCACCGTCGGATGGCTGCGGCCAGCCGTGGTCTTGCCGCAACGCTTATTGAATGATTTGCCATCCACCGCGATCATCCAAGTCGCGCAACACGAACTGGCGCATGCTCGCTGGCGTGATCCTTTGGTGAATGCGCTGCTGCGTCTACTCCGCGCGCTGTTGTGGCCAAGTCTGCCGCTCTGGTTCCTTGAGCGTCTGACTTACACTGAACGCGAAGCCGCTGCAGATCAAGCCGCGATTACTGATCGCCATGCACATCCTGAGTCGAACCGATTGGCGTTGGATTATGCCGCTTCGCTCCTTTCAATCGCCGAGTGGGGACAGGCCGCAGCAGCCCGCTCTTTCAACCCGCTTGGCACACAAGCGGGAGGAAGAAAGGCGCTTGAAAATCGCGTCTATCGTTTGCTCAAAGCTTCTCCGCGATTGAACCTGGCGCGTGCAGTACTGGGCTTGGCCGCCTTGCTTGGTGGACTAATGACTATGAATTGGCTTCCGATGGCAGTTGCCGAGAGACACTCCGCCTCTAGCGGATTGGATCGGGCTGACGCGCCTCCCGCAGCAGGCGCGAATCAAACTGCCGAAAAATCTCAAGCAGTAGCCAAACCAACAACCAAGCGCGAAAACTATCCGACAACCCTTAACCAAGGTAGTGTGGCTAGCCGCGCGACGATTCAGCAAACGGCGCCTGAAGAAAACGAAAAGGCGCCCGCTTCACGAACCGAAGGAGAAACGAAGTCACCTGCGCAGAGCACACCGCCCTATCCCCCAAACAGAATTATCTTCAATAAATATGGAGCTGGCAGCGCAGTGCTCGTTCGCCAGACGGTTGAAGGAGAAATCGAAGAGCCGTTACTTCCGCGATCAGAGGCACAGATGAAGGCCGCGGCCACCAAGCAAGTGATGCCCTCATACCCCGAGGACGCAGCCCTCGAATCCCGCTTTTCTTGGGTCAGGGTGTCCGTCCTGGTTGACGAGGACGGCCATGTCATCTCAACTCGGGCGAGGGCGGGGAACCGGAATCCGATCATCGAACAGCGAGCCGTGGAAGCTGCGCGCCAATGGGAGTTCACTCCCGCAACCATAGATGGCAAGCCCATCAAAGTGTATGGAGATTTGACTCTCTCCGGCTCACTGGATAGTTCAAAAGGTTGGGTCGAAATCAGGTAGTTAGACTACACAGCATTTGTCAAAGAAGGAGAAGCGTGATGATCAGAGCACTCTTTATGACTCTGTGGTTATCGTGTCTCTTGACGCTGGTTGTGAGCGCTCAGACGAGCGATGGAGGACGGCGTTTCGATGCGCCTCCGGCAAAAGCCGCGCGCGACTTGGTCAAGCAAGGGGTCGAGTTGGCGGGCCATGATCGCTTTGATGAAGCTTTGACCACACTCAAAAAAGCTATTGCCGCCGCCCCCAACTACCTGAGCGCCCACCAGGAATACTTGCGCCTTAAAGCTAACTTCCAAGGCAAGGCGGACGAAGCCAAATCAGAGTACGAGGCATTGATCGCCAAAGAATCGGATAATCCAGTCTATCCGATGGCCATGGCTCTGGTCTTAAATCGCAGTGGGAATAATCAGATGATGGCGTGGTTCAAGCAGGTCGCGGAACTAGCGCCAGAATGGTCGTGGGGTCATTATGCCAAGGCGCATCTCGTCTGGGGGAGAAACTACCTCATGATTAACGAGAAGCTTGGCGAGAAAGGAGAGCAGATCCTGGCTGAGGCGGCGAAAGCGATTGAAAAAGATCCCTCGGTCTACGAGTTCTACAGCCTGACTCTTTTTTTCCAAAAGCATCTCGGCCTCACTGACGCGGCCATCGTGACGGCAGAAAAGATGAGCCAGCAATCGGAACTTCAGGCCGCCGGGCTGACTGAAGCTTGGGGCCTGCGCCTGACCAAAGCCAAAGGCTCGGAGCAAGCGAAAGAAAGCTTGAAAGCGGAACTGACGAAGCTCTCGCAAGGCACGCGCGACATCAAACTCCTGGCGGCGATCCGCGGGGCCTACGCGACCTTGCTCAAAGATACGGCGAGCGCCGATGCCATCGAACGCCAGATTCGCCAGCTTGACCCCGCCTGGAATCCAGGGCGCGGCCAGGCCTGGTTCAGCATCTTCACCAACAGCAGCGGTCTGCCCTATGCCATGCTCGCCGTCAATCGTCAGTACGCGATCTATGACCAGATCAGGCAGATTGCGCTTCGGCGTGAGGCTGACTGGCGAAAAGAAACACGCGCCTACGAAAGCCTGCTTTCAATGGATCCAAACCTAGGCCTGAAAAAGCAGATTTATGCGATGCTCTTCAGCACAGCGCGCAAAGCTGGTGAAGTGGAAGCGATGATCAAATATGGCGAACAGATCTATGCCCTTGATCCTACCGATACAGCGCTCTTTGCCAGGGTCGCGATCGTCATGGCAAATAAGAAAATGGATTTG
>Ga0070694_100001817_pt1 | contig 12640 bp, 21 predicted proteins | sample KBSK1251metaG_FD_65470 | JGI IMG/M metagenome (GOLD analysis project Ga0070694, IMG submission 65470) | Corn, switchgrass and miscanthus rhizosphere microbial communities from Kellogg Biological Station, Michigan, USA - KBS K1-25-1 metaG | ecosystem: Host-associated > Plants > Roots >... | reverse complement strand
GTGACCTCGGACCCAGCAGCCGACGAAGAAGAAGGACTGACATTGGTGGGCTGCGGAGTCGCCGCTACCGCGATCAACGACGGCGACTCCGCAGTCAGGGGAGAGGAAGGTGGCGCTTCAACCAGAGTCAGGCGAACAGTCGATTCAGTCGGGACGGCAGGAAAGTGAACGGGCAGCCGATGGCATCGACCGCAGCGCGAGCTGTATCCGAATGTCACCGCTTCGCAGAAGTGGCAGAACTTCCCAGTCATGCCAACCCGCTCCGCACCCGCGCGACGCACGACTGGCCTGTTCGGGTCATACGTTCTGCCCCGCCACCGCGCGGGGTTCAGCGGGATGTTGAAGAGCGCGCCGATCGTTCCGGCCGTGACGATGACCATGAGGACGGCGACGACTTCGATCACTTGCTCTCCCACTCCGCAACCGCGAGCGAGATTCCGCGCTCGAGCAGGGCGGCGAGCACGGCGTAGAAGTCCACGTCCGGCAGCGGCTGGTCGCGCTTCTCGTCGGTCATGACGCTGCCCGTGCGCGCTCGGCGACCAGCGCCAGCATCGCCTTCGTCCAGAGAACGGTCGGGATGGTGCCGAGCTTCTCGCTGATCTTGTCGACCTGATCCGCCGTCGGCACCTGGATGGCGTTCTCGATCTTGCTCATCGTCGGGATGTCCACCCCGATGGACTCGGCGAGCTTCGCCTGCGTCAGGCCGGCTCGCTCTCGGTAGTGGGGAATTGACGTTCCAGACACAGGCCACGACCCTCCTCGGGTGTCTGCAACCCCTTACTAAGGGTGTTGCTTTCCTCGGTACGTCGCCTAGTATCGCTGGGCTAGCCACGGCGTCAATAGGCTAAGCAGAGAAAGTTAGGGCAGTACGACCGGCAGGCGGGCGGCCGCGGTCGCACTAGGGAAACGTGGCGTTACTGGCTATCCGGGGAGCAGGGGCCTACGTACCGTCTCTGGGCGTGCCTAGAGACACTGTGGCGCGCCGGGTGCGCATCGCCCTAGCCGAGTCCGACATGAAGGACCAGGACGTCGCTCGGGAGGCGAATGTCTCGGCTGCGTGGCTGGGCAGCGTAAAGCAGGGGCAGGTGAAGAACCCGCCGATCGACAAGCTCCGCGATCTAGCCCGCGTGTTGGGAAAACGAACCAGTTACTTCACAGCACCGTTGGGATACATCCCAGTGGACGAGGTAGAGAATGGCCTCCTTGTGGGTGTGAGCGAGGACGACCGCGAACTGCTCGGACGCATCGCGTCGCGACTTGCCGCCGGTCCGCTCGACGAGAAGGCCGCCGATGATCCCCCGGAGGCCATGCCGCTCCCGCGGCGAAGGGCACGCTCCTAAAGCTAGTCGGTGGAGCGGGTCCAGCACGCCGAGACAGCCGACACGCGAGCAAGCGGAACTAAACAATGGTTCAGGGCCACGCGGGATACGCTGATGGCCTGTTAGGGGTGGCGGCATGAAAAGCAAGCGACTTGATGGGACATGGCGCGGCTGGCTTTGGATGCTTGGGCTCGCACTGATCACGTTCGGCTTCGCGATGTGGTCTGTCCTCGGCTTCCTTACCGGCGAAGTCGTTGGGTCGTTCACGGTCATCGGACCGACGCTCGTGGCCGTTGGCGCGTTCCTGCTTCTGGTCCGCGCCGGCACCTTCCCCCGGAAGGCGTAGCGCCGCCCGCCCGCGGCGCCCGCACTTAGCTCGTGCCGATGACGGGCTGCACCGATGCCGCGACCGATTGGATCGGCCCTGTCGCTGGCGGTGACTCCGCGCCGTGCTTCGTCGTGATGCCATAGACGAACTGCGAGAGTCCGTATACGGGTGCGAAGACGTGGAGCACCCAGAACCCGAAGAACGCCGATGGGTCGATGAAGTCGAACGCCGGCGCGCCGACTGCTCCCGCGAATCCGCCGCTGACCCACGTCGCGATGGTCGCGATCACGAGGGTCGTGCCAACGGTGACGAGGCTGGCGATCCGACCGCTGATCTTCGCACCAAACAGGATCTCCTGAACGAACGGGACGACCAGGCCTGCGATGAATGCCGCGATGACTTGCGCGCTTTCCATGTGTCCCTTCTTTTCTGCTGGCTACCGAGCGAAGTGATAGAGCCCGAAGTGGTCGAGGAGCGCGAGCACGACGATGAGGAACAGGATCAGGTAGGCGATGCTCTTTAGCGTCGGGTGGACCGGGATCAGTCCCAGGATCCAGACGACGATGACGACGGCGACCGCGAGGATGAGCAGGAACACGAGTGTCTCGATCATGCGCCGGCGGCCTCCTTCGATTTGTTGCGCGCGCAACGCGCTAGATGTCACGGAGCTTGTCGAGGCGCGCGAGCGCCGCGGCGATCTCGGCCTCCTGCGCGGCGTCGAGCTGGCCGTTCTCGCGCATGTAGACGACGCACGGGTTGTACGCCGTCTTCATCGACTCAACGACCGGCCACACCGTGGCCTCGAGCTGCTGCTTGAACCACTCGTTGAACTGGCCGCGGTCCATGTCTCCTCCTCTCGCTTCGTTCGGAATGACCGCGCCGCCGCCGAGCACGGCGCCGTCCTCCCAGGCACGACGGAGCTCGTCGATCGGCACGGTCCAGCGATCGGCCCGCGTCGGGCCCCAGCGGTCGGGATCCTTGACCTCGACCTGGTCGCCGTCGACGCCGGTCACGAGGACCGCGTGCAGGCCGCGGAACCCCTGGTCCATGCGGCGTGAGAGATCTCCGTGCAGCTCGAAGACGATCGCGAGGCGTCCAGCGCGGACGTACGCGAGCAGCTCGTCGAGCGCGAGGTCGCGCGCGAACACCGCGGTGCACGGCACGCCGTACTCGTTGGTGAGCGCCAGACGCGCGGCCTCGAGGGTGATGCCGGCGTCCTTCGCCAGGTCGTCGACGCCATCGTCCGCGATGTCCATCGCCTGTCGGATGTCGGCGATCGGAACGGTCCAGCCGGTGTAGAGCTCGATGAGCATCTTCGCAGACGTCGGCACGCAGTCGCCCTGCCCGACGTGGTCGGCGTCCCACTGCGAGTAATAGACGTCGGCGACCGCCGGCAGCGCGACCGGCGCGGGCACTGGCGGTGGCGGTGGCGGTGGCGGTAGTGCCGCGGCGCGCGGTTTGTTCATCGTCGCGAAGTACGCACGCAGCGCCTCGAGCGGGTACGGCGAGATCTGGCCGGGCGGGTTCGGGTAGCGCAGCTGCCCGACGTTGCCGGTCACGGCCTTCCGGAACGCCTCCGCGGTCCACTCGTCACGGAGATCCGGGCCTGCCGACGGCCACACCGTCCCCGGCGAGAGGATGGCCGCGACCTCGGCATAGATGTCGGTGCCCGCGGTGCCCTTGTGCTCGACCAGGTCGCGCGCGTGCGCCGCGACCTCATGAGCGGCATGACCAGACTCGTGCGCGACGAAGTCGTCGTCGACGGGGCTCTGCGGCGGGAACGCGACGACCGGCGCGCCGACGGGTCCAGCGACGGTGAGGGGCGCCGGGCCGGCAAGCGGCGGCGCGATCACCAGTGGCGCGATCCCGACGATGTTCGCTTTGTTCATGCCGTCGGCGCGCGGCACGAACACGGGTGGGAGCAGCCAGGGCACGAGCCGCTGGACGCTTGCGGCGAAGATGCGTTCCCAGTCGGCGGCGACGGTCACTTCTCACTCACCAGCGGCCTCTTCGGCTGCACGCACTCTTTGTGGCGGAGGTTGCAATCGGGCGCGCCGGCGATGAGGTCCTGTCCCGAGTAGCACGGAAGCTCGCAGACGCAGCACGTGCCGTAGATGACGCGCTTCTTCTCTTCCATCGACAGCGGTCACTTCCTCAGCTCGGTCATCGAGACGATCGCGCCGCGGTGGATGGTCGTCTCGCTCATGTGCTCGGTGACGCTCCACGAGCCGCAGAGCACGATCTTCTCGTCGTCCTGCTTGAGCAGGTAGCCGACGCTCCAGCACTCGCCGGTCTCCGCGTTGCGCGTTCCGTGCGCCTGCCAGCCGTCCTTCGTGAACGAGTCGACCCACTGGACCTCGACGATCGGCGGCGGCTTGTGGGTTCTCGTCATCTCTGCGTGAAGTAGTTGAAGGCGAGGATGCCGAGCGCGACGATGATCGGCAGGAGGCGCTCGATCGTCCAGCGCGTATCCGCCTTCGCGTTGTTGAACATCCCGACGAGCTCGGTGCGCACCTCCCGCACCGCGGCGGTCAGCTCGCTCTTCGTGGGGTAGAGGCCACGCTCGCTGCCGATCTGCTCACGCAGCTCGTTGGCCTTTTCGTCCTTGTAGGTCTGAATCTCGCGCGCGAGACCGAGCGCGGCTTTGTCGGCTTCGTCCTTGATCTTCAGCGCCTTCTCGCGCTCCACACTGACCTCGGTGTACCGGCGGTCGCGCTCGTTGTAGAACCGCTCGTCGGCCGCGCGCAGCGCGTCGAAATGCTGCTTGAGCGTGTCGACGGTCCAGCCGCCGCCGGAGCTCGACTGGGCGTAGGGACGCGTCTCCGACAGGATCGCGATCGCGCGCTCGTGGAGGTTGTCGAGTTTCTCCGACGCGTTGCGGCTGATCGTGTCCTGGCGCGCGAGCGCGGCCTCGGCCGTCGCGATCTTCGCGTCGAGCTCGGCGATGCGGGCCTGGGACTCCTCGAGCGTCTTCACTGCAGGTCACTCAGTCGGGTGATGTCGCGCGCAACGCTCATCCGTCGTTCCAGCTGCGCCGTAGGTAGCGGATGACCGCCTTGATCGTGTCGTCACGCTGCGCTGGCGTGGCGGTGCCGCTTGGGGCGTTCATGAAGAGTCCGACCGTGGTCTTGTCCTGCGCGATCTGCGGATCGGGCGGTGGTGTTGGGTTAGGAACGTAAGGATCGAAGGTCACGACGCCGGCGGCGGACAGATAGATGTTGCCGTGTGGCTGGTCGAACGCGTCGCGCAGATCCGTCTCCTGCTGCGCTGTCGTTTCGACGATGACGCACCCGGTGCGACTGCCAAGTGAGAGCCCGGTCTGAACAACGACACGGTCCGCGGTGCGAACGCTGGCCTGCACCTATGCGATCCGCACCGCGGTGATCTGGCTGGCGTTGTTGCCGACGCCCCCCGCGCTGAGTGCGGCCTTGATGTTCCCGGTGTTGTGGCTCGAGGTGCAGCTCGCCTTGACCGTCGTGGTGCCGCCCAGCGTGATGACGGCCTTCAGGGTGATCGTGCCCATCTTGTTGCCGGCCACCCCACCGCGGAACATGTACTGCTCGCCGCTCTCCCAGGTCGTCGTCCCGTCCCAGAGCCTCGCGAAGATGGCGCAGGGGTTGTTCGCCACCGGATCGCCCGACTGGACGTCCACGGTGGCGATGACGATCCAGGTCCCCGCGGCGAGCGAAACGCTGGGGCCGTCGTACCAGGTGCCCGCGGTTGCCATCGCGACGTCACCGCTGAGCGCGGCCTGGGCCGTCGTCAGCGCGAGCCCGTGGTTGTGATCCGACCGCGGGAGCGTCGTGGCGGATCCGTTCGCGGCGGCATAGGCGAACGCGACCAGCGCGGCGAACGCCTCGCGCGCATGGCGATGATCTGCGGCGGCGACCGTGGACGTCGTACCGGTCGCCTGCGTGTCGCCCACCGCGCTCGCGCCGGGCGCGGTCGGTGTCGCGACGGTGATATCGACGCGGGTCGAGGGCGCGTTGTCGGTCGCCGTGACCAGCGGACCGATGAAGTTCAGGGTCGGGCGGTTGCCGACGGCCCCGCCCTCCTCGAGCACGGCGATCGACGAGACGCTGGCGATGAACGTCGGGATGAGCGTCGGCGGCATGACCCGTGTCGAGGCGACGTCCTTCGTCTGGATGTAGTGGAAGCTGGTGTCGGCCACGTAGCCCGCGATCACGCCGAGCATGTCCGGGTTCCCGACGGCGGTGTTCGTGTTGGAGAAGACCACCCCGATCGCGGAGTCGATCGTGAGCCGCGGGGGGCCCGCGAGGATCGAGCGAATGAAGCGGTACCGCGTGTTGGTGCCGTCGTAGATCGGGATGAGCTGCCCGACCGCGAAGCCGGCGGTCGAGGCGACCGTCAGCGTCGTGTCGCCGGTGCCAGTCGTGACCGCGAGCGTGGTCTGAGTGCCCGCGTTCGGCGTCATCGGCTGCGCGATCGTCGTGCCGCCGGCCGCGTCATCAGTCACAGTCGCCGCGACCGTCGCGCCGAAGTCGTCCCAGAGTCGGACCTCTGTCGGCGAGCCGCCGAGGGCATTGCCGGCTTCGTCGATGACGCGAGTGAGGAAGGCTATCCGAGCCACTTAGACACTCACCGCCGCTGGCAGCTGAATCGGGAAGTCCGCCTGCGAGTCGCCGACGCTCACGCTGTACGCGTACGTCCGGTTGCCGGTGAGACGCGTTTTCACCCCGGTGATGAGCCAGCGGTTGCGCTCGCCAGCGAGCGTGCCCGACGCGGATCGCCCGATCGCGCACTCCATGAACGCAAGAGGCGCCGGCCGCGTGCCCGCCCCGAGACGACCCACGATCGTGTCGATGAGGAATCCGGCCTTGAGCCCCTTCTGCCGCACCACGAACGACGCGCGCCGTTTGACCCGGCGCGTGCGCAGCTCGGCATAGGCCCGACGCTTCAGATCGGCCGCCGGGATGCTCGTGTCGTTCACGTACCCGGCATCGAGGATCCGCCCGAAGCGCGACCAGGAGACCTCGTCGATGGCGGTGACCTCAGAGGCCGCGGCGCCGCCGCGGCGCATCTTGTTGACGTGATCGGAGACGACGGTCTCCTCGGTGTAGTCCTCGAACGCGAAGAGGGTCGAGCTGTTGGGCGAGCTTGAGACGCTGAACGCCGCGAGCGTGCGTCGCAGCCCATAGGTCACGATCTTGTCCGGCCCGATCGACAGATAGACGTTCGGGACGTACCTGATCAGCTGCTCGAGGGCGCTCTTGGGCGATTTGTATGACCAGTCGAGACCGCTGAGGAAGGCCGAGAACTGGACGCCCGGCCAGTCTGGCTCGTTGGCGGTGATGATCGCGTCGTCGATCGTCGATCCGGAGAAGCTCTGGGCCTTGAGCGCGTCACGCACGATCGCGATGACGAAGTTCCGGTCGCTGTCAATGATGCCGGTCTTGTTTAGCGATCCCGTGGCCGTCTGCGCCAAACGCACCGCGTAGTCCTGAACCGCGAGCCGCCAGGCTCTGCCGACCGGATGCATCTCGATGTCGGTCAACGTGTTGATGAAGCCGCCGAAGAGCAGCGTGACGTTGTCGTCGTCGTAGATAAGCACCTCGTGGTACAGGCGCGGCACCTGGATGCTCGCCAGATCGCGCTTCGGATCCTCGAGCACGAAGCTCGCGGTGGCGATGCGCGCGATGTCGCTGTCGAGCGGCGTGAGCGTGCTGAAGTCGACGCGCAGGGTCACGTCGACGGCGTTCACGGTGATCTTCACGCCAGGCCCTGCATCCGGCGCTCCTGGGTGAAGACCCGGCCGATCTCTTCGGCGAGCTCGGTCTTCGTGAGCCCGACGACGTCGCCGTTGATCGTGATGTTCACCCCGCCGAGGGCCCCCGGGCGGTTCTGGCTCGCCGGGATGATCGCCTCACCCTTGTGGATGCGCGCGGTCATATCAAACGGCACGTACGGCGTGCCGGAGGCAAACCCGAACTGCTCGCCGCCCTGGCGATCAGTCTGGGTGCGCTGGATGATCGTCGTATAGATCATCGCGCTGCGGGTCCGTGCGATCTCGTTCAGCGTGCGCTCGGTGTTGTCGGCGTCCGGGAGGTCGATGCCGATGTGGCTGATCAGCGGGATCTTCACGCCGGGAAGGTTGTTCATCTTCTCGATGATCCCGTTGAGGAGGTCGATGACCCCGTTGATCATGTTGCTGAAACCTGTCAGCAGGAAGCGCCACCACTCGACGAAGAAGTCCTGCACCTTCGCGAACTCGAGCCGGAACAGCAGCGACAGCATCGTCCAGCTCGCCTCGAGGTCGTCGAGGTGCGTGCCGACGTAAATGACCGCCCCGATCGCGGCTACCAGGACCCCGAACAAGATCAGCGCCGAAGCGACCGCGATGCCGAGAGCAGCCAGCGCGGCGACCGCACCGGCGCCGCCGCCGACGAAGTTGCCGAGCGCGCTCGCCCAGCCCTGGATGATGTCATCGAGCCCGGTCGCCTTCACGATGACGACGCCGGCGGCGGTGGCCTCGGCCCAGTGCTGCACCGCCGGCGGCAGCTTCTCAAACTTGTCCTTGAGCCCGTCGAGCTGCCGGACGAGCTCGTCGAGCTTCGGCTTGACCGCGCTCCAGAAGTTGCCGACCGCGGTCTTAAAAATCTCCCAGAACCTCGGGATGTTCTCCTGCGCCCACTCGATCGCCGGCCTGATGTGGAAGATCCACAGCACCTGCCACTGGATGCGGATGTCGTTGATGAGGCCCATGAAGTCTTCCGCCTGCTTCTTGCCGATGAGCGAGGCGAGGAACCCGCCCGCCTCCGGCTTGGCATGGGTGAAGACATCGACAATCTCTTTGCCAACGGTGACCGCACCCTTGATGAAGCCGACGAACTTGTCGAGGCCCGCAGTGACAATAGGCAGCGCGCCGGTCGCGAAGCTGAGCAGAGCGCCCGATGCGTCAGCGAGGACGGGTAGGAATGCCATGCCGATCTTGTTCTTGAGTCCCTCGATGTTCTCGGTCATGTCCTTCTGCGACAGAGAGAATCGCTTCGCTGCCGCGAGCGCCTTGTCGTCGAAGACAAGGCCCAGTCGCTCGGCCTCATCACCCAGTGCCTTGAGTCCGTCCTTGCCCTGGTTGAGGAACGGCAGCATGTCCTTCCCGGATTTGCCGAAGAGCTCCATCGCGAGACTCGTCTTCTCGACGCCGTCGGGCATCGTTCGGAACCGCTCGGCCACACCCTCAAGGGTGCGCTCGAAGTCGATGTGTCCGTCCTTCGCCTTGACGACCGCGATGTGGTTCTCCGAGATCGCCTTCGCGTTGTTGTCGATGTTCTTGGAGAAGATCCCGAACGACTTCGAGAGATCGTCGACGCTCAGGCCCAAGCGGTCACCGATAGCCTTGAACTTCGATGCTTCGACTGCGGTCAGTCCGGTCTCACGCTTCAGCTTGGCGACCTCGCCAGCCGCGGCCGCGCTCTTCACCGCGAGCGCGGTGAGCGTCCCGACCACGGTCACGACCGCGGTTGTGGCGATCGCGAATGCCGCCGTGGCGACCTTCGCTGCGGCACCGAGTCCCTGGAACTTCGTCGTGACGTTGCTCAGGACGCTCGAAGCTGCATCCTTCGCGGTAAGAGCAATGGCGACTTCGACAGCGGTGGATGCCATCTAGTTCTTGCGACCCTTCGCCTGTGCTTCCTCGATCTTGCGTCGCATCTCGAGCGCCTCACCTTCGACGGTCATGTAGTCCTGCCAGCGGACCATCACGTCAGCTGGCTGATCCAGATACCCACCGGGCTCTGGCAGTTGCTTGAACTCCCGACAGAAACTCATGTCGTTGAAGTCGGCTGGGACGTCTCCCTTTCCGGCAAGGGTTGCGTCGAAGATCCGTTCGCGCTCGCTTTTGGGGCTTTCATCGCCTCGACGATCTTCTCGGCCAGGTAGGCCAGTCCTGGCTCGTCGATCTCGGCCCAGCCATCCGCGTTCGTGACATCGATGGGCTGGTCATCCTCGTCGGTGAGGTTCCCGCTGATCGACATCGAGGCGAATGCCCTGAGCATCTTCTCGAGGTTGCCCGACTGCATATCGCGGAAGACGCGCATCCGCGGATTCGTGCGGATGACGAGGTGCTGGCCTGCGAACGGATCGCCAAGATCGAGTTTTGCGGTACGGATGTCCTTCTTCATGGGAGAGTGACCAGACCGTTCGTCACCACGGCAGAGAGGTCGTAGGCGAGCGCCGAGTCATATTCGTTGCGCATCGTCGCGGTGAAAATCGTGTTGGTGTCCCGCTCGCCGACCGCGAAGGCCGACCACTTGCCGGGGAAGACGATGTCGACCGTGCGAAGGACCGGACCGGTCGAGCCCGCAATCGCCGACCCGGTCGCGGTGATACGCGCGACGCGATTGGTCCCCGCTTCCCACACGCCACGCTCGGTGACGGTGGCCGCATTGCCTTCGAAGGTGACCTCGAGCGTGAACTCACGCTTGCCGCGGCCGATGCCGCCCAGGGTAGGCGCGACGCCGTCGGCGAAGTATTTGCGCGCCAGATGGTTGTTGATCGACAGCTTGAAACCGATGAAGCGACCGGTGATGTATGAGCTCGGAACGGCACCCGCGGCACCGATGGCGAACTTCGTCAGGTAGGTGTTCACGTCCTCGACGGTGCGGTCGCCCAGAGCACCGGTGAAGGTGGTAGTGCTCATGTCTGTGCCGATGATCCCGACGCTGAACGTCCAGTAAGAGTTCAGTGCGCCGGTGATTTCCATCGTGTCGACCATGCAGTAGTTCGATTGGAACGCCTGTGTGTCATCGCCCCACTCGAAGGTCGCGCTCTTGAGATCATCGGTTCCGGGCGTCGGCACGAAGGTGTAGTCGTAAGCCGTCACGCCGCGGACCACGCCAGCGACGCCACCCTTGAGGGCCAGCTGGAACCACCAGGCCAGGTCCTCATAGGACACTCCGCCCTCGAGGGGCAGCGAGGACGTGACGACGCCGAGCGTCGAGCGGTAGTTCGAGATGAACGTGCCGCGGTCCTCTGCCGGCGCAATCAGATCGATGTTCTTCTCGATGTGGCCAGTCGCGTAGACCTTGCGCGTCGCGGCGAGGTCCGTGCCGCGCGTCACCTCGATGGCTGCCTGCAGTTTCCTTAGAGCGACTTCACCCACGGCTACTTCCCACCCTTCTTGTACAGGCCGCTCTTGGAGAGCTCGGCCTTCTGCTCATCGGAGAGCGCATCGACGTCGTCCTTCGTGAGATCACGGGCGGGGACACCGTGCAGATAGGTGCCACTGCCGTCGTACTTGTAGATGACGGTCTGCGCCTTCTCGCTCTTGTCCTCGGTCGGGGTCTTATCTGTCATCGCGGGGTTCTCCTTTTCTCAGCGGGGGTCGGTCTACCTGACTTCAAGCGACGCGCAGATAGGCGCCCTTCACTGATGCTTCCAAGATGAACTCGAGGGCGTGACGCTCCGGGTAGAGCGGCTCGACACCGATCGGGCCGCGGACGCTAACGATTCCGGCATTCGTCGCCGTCCCGCCGAGCGAGACCGAGCTGTACGCGGTGAAGTACGCCGGCACGAACTCCTCGAGCAGCCGCGTAGCGGTGCGCATATCCGAGCGCGACACCGAGACCATCAGCTGCATGCGGATGCGGTGCACCCAACGATCGAGGTCCGTTCCAAATGGAACGACGGAGGTCTCGTCTACGAGACAGACGTGAACGAAGTCGTCCTGTTGCATCTCTGGGACAGCTCGAAGCGACGAGTACGCCACTTTCACGGTCGCACCGGAGGCCGCAGTGATGCGTCCGGCACCGTTATAGATACCAGGGACAGAGGTCACCGCGCCGCCCGCGATACGTGCGCACTCATCAAGGATCGGCTGCCTGTTCACTTCAGCACCATACGGATCGCCTGTTCCACGGCGCTGCGCATGACGTTCTCAACCCGACTGTGCGTCGCGTTGACCGTCGCATCTAGCACAGGTTTGAACCGCTGCGAGAAGAAGTTGGCACGCGACCCCGGCGTCACGAGCGCGCCCTTCGCGTTGATGTGGACCTTGAATGTGCGCGCGTGGCCACGGGGGGAGTGGATACGGCGGTTGCCTTCCTCCGCGATCGCTGTCGCAGCTTCCTTCAGTGGCCCCTGCGTGATTCGCGAACGCGACTCGGGCACGATGCGCTTCAGACCTGCGGTGAGTTCCTCAAGTCCGGTGACCTTTACGTTGATCACGCCATCACCAGCCGCTTGTAGGAGCGCAGCACGGTATACGCGAATGCCGGGATGGCCTTCGGGATGTCCGGCATGTACGTACCGCCAACACCGACTTCCATGTCGCTGCCCGCAGATCCACGTGCGCGATAGAGGTTCACAACGGTCTCGATGCAGGCTTCCTTGATGTCGTCGGGCACCGTGCTGCGGCCCCAGGTGCCGGTGATCTCGACGGTGAGGTCGGATGCCGGGAACGAGTAGTCGCTGCCGGTGGGCGTGTTGCCAATCTCGAGCCAGAGGATCGGTTCGCCCGTGGCGCGGCCCTCGGGCATGAGGCGGATATCCGCGGTCGGCACGGTGCGCCACGCCTCGGCGGTGTTGGAGCGCACGCGCACCAGCGTCGGCGCGGCGGTGAGTGGCGGGCGGATGAAGATGCGATTGGAGCCGTCGCCGCTGAACGTGCGCAGGACCGTCTCGGTTCCGAAGCTCCGACCGGTCATGCGATCGAAGTGCGCGGAGACGCCGAAGATCAGGGTCGAGATGACCGCGTCGTCATTCGTCCCGAGCTCCGACATCCGCGCCTTCACGTCAGCGAGCGAGGCGTACTCGCTCATCAGGCAGTGATCGTGACGTTCACAGCGATCGTGGTCGCTGCATACGTGCCAGTGGTCGTAATCTTCGTTCGCCAGAGCGGCCCGATGATCCCGTCATGAACCGTGTCGGCGCCGAGCGTCCCATCAGTGAGCACATACGGCGTGGTGATGGCTGTGCGCGATGAGACGCTCTGCACGCGCGACTTGCTCACAGTCGTTCCCGACATGTTGCAGAC
>Ga0070694_100001816_pt1 | contig 12642 bp, 11 predicted proteins | sample KBSK1251metaG_FD_65470 | JGI IMG/M metagenome (GOLD analysis project Ga0070694, IMG submission 65470) | Corn, switchgrass and miscanthus rhizosphere microbial communities from Kellogg Biological Station, Michigan, USA - KBS K1-25-1 metaG | ecosystem: Host-associated > Plants > Roots >... | reverse complement strand
ATTACTCTGGTTATGACTTTTGGCTGACGAAGCTGAACCAGTTCAACGGAAACTACAATGCCGCCGAGATGGTCAAAGCTTTCATTACGTCGATTGAATATGGCCGCAGATTCGGGCCATAAAGGTACAACAGGGCCGACCCTGCCGAGATCCCTTTAGAGGAAATCAGCGGGTGCATCTGTTGTGCAAGCAACTGCAAACCGCATAGCTGGCGATGAAAAGAAGAAACCGGCCCCGAAGCGTTTTTCGTCTTGCTGTCCTGGCCGTTGCGTACCTTTTCTCTTCGTCCGCAGGGACGCCCTCACAATCTTCGAATCGAAATGTCGCTAAACCGGAACTGGTGATCCAGACCGGCCACAGCTCAGGCGTTAATTGCGTCGTATTCGGACCGGATCAACGTTGGTTGGCCTCGGGTGGTGCGGATAAGTCGATTAGAGTTTGGGATCTGGAGTCGGGTCTCGAGCTGCGCGCGTTAACCGGTCATCAAAGTTGGGTCCGGTCGCTGGCCGTCAGCCACAATGGTGAGTTGCTGGCTTCGGGCAGCAATGATCACACAGTTAAAGTCTGGAACGTTTCTTCCGGTCGCTTGATCGTGACGCTTCAGGGTCACTCCGGCGTCGTCGAAGCAGTGTTGTTCAGTTCGGATGGCCAGCGGATTATTTCCGGAGGCTCTGACAACACGATTAGAGTTTGGGATGCGGCAGCGGGCAAACCTCTGCAAACACTCAAAGACCACACCGCCGCCATCACTGCGCTGGCGGTTAGCCCGGATGGCCAGAGTCTCGCGTCAGGTAGCGCGGACGGCAAGGTGATTCTTTGGAATACGCTTGACTGGACTTCGCAAAGGACTCTCAAGGGGCAAACAAAGAAAATCGGCAGATTGGTATTCAGCCCTGACAGTCGAACATTGGTGTCGGGAGGCGCAGATAACGAGCTGGTGCTGTGGGATGCGGCCAGGGGAAAACCTCGAGCCACGATCAAAGTCGCTGCGGTGACCGCCGGTTTTGTTAGCGACAGTGAATTGCTGACGACCACGCCGGACTGCACCATTGCTTCCTGGGACCCGGCGACTGGAAAGCAAAGAAGAATTGTTGCCGGTGCTGCCGATGCGCCGGAAACGCTGTTTGCCACATTCAGCCGCGACGGAATGTACCTCGCCGCCGGCAGTGGTAATCGATCGATCGAAGTTCGCGCCGTGCGGGATGGAAAAGTTGCGCGCACACTGGCGAGCCACTCGGCGGCATTTTTCTCGGTTGCCTTCAGCCGTGACGGCAGATGGCTGGCTTCGGGAGCAAATGATCACAGCATCCGACGCTGGCAAATAGCAACGGGCAGAGAGATGCCAAAATTGTCGGGCCACAACGGCTGGGTGCAGGCCCTGGCGTTCAGTCCCAACAATCGTCAGCTTGCTTCCGGGAGCAACAGCGGTGAAATAAAACTTTGGGACCTGAACACTGGAGGCGAAGTTTATGGCCAGTCATATGCCGGCGACCGAATTCACGCAATCGCATTGAGTGATGACGAAAAATGGTTGGCGGCCGCCGGGACGGGGCAAACTATCTACCTGGTCGATCTCGTTACGAAAGAGACGCGCAAACTCGCGGGACATGCGGGAGAAATCACCAGTCTGGCTTTCGCTCCTAACTCCTCGTTGATTTTATCCGGCAGCACTGACAAGACGATCAGATTGTGGAACGCGAACAACGCGACTCAGCTGAAAGCAATCACCCTGGACGATCAGGTCAATGCTATTGCTGTGAATGCAGACGGCAGCCTGGTGGCCGCGGGCACCGCGGAAAAGCGGATTGAACTGTTCCAGTTGAATGCCGGCGTGCCTGGCTCAAGACGTACCCTCACCGGGCACACGGGCGAGATTTTCACTCTGGCATTTAGTCGTGATGGGCGATTGGCTTCGGCGGGTCTGGATGAAACCTTAAGAATCTGGGATCCGAAAACCGGAAGCGAGGTTCGCACGCTCACGGGTGTTCCCGGAGAGGTCAACGGAATTGATTTCAGCAGCGATTCACGTTTTATCGCCTCTGCGAACAGCGATGGCAGCATTGTGATTTGGGATACGCAGGCCGACGTCGTGGCCGCGGTGGTGGTCTCAATTCCAGGCACCGATGATTGGCTGGTGGTGACGCCTATTGGTTTGTTCGACGGCTCTCATGCGGCCTGGAAGCTGCTGCTTTGGCGTTTTGCGCAAAGCACTTTTAAGACGGCGCCGGTCGAATCGTTCTTCAACGAGTTCTACTTTCCCGGGCTGTTGGCAGAGGTGCTGGCAGGCAAGAATCCAAAAGCGAAACAAGATATCGTTAACAAGGATCGACGTCAGCCGTCGATCAAAGTTCAAACAGAGAATTCAGCCGGCGCCACCGGCGAGCGTACGGTTCAGTTGAGACTGGAGGTAACCGAAGCACCGCCGGAAGGTGACTATAAACAGGGCAGCGGCGTGCAAGACCTGCGCTTGTTCCGCAACGGACTGTTAGTGCAAGCCTGGCCCGGTGATATTTTGCAGGGCGCCTCGACGCGCATGATCGAAACCAGGGTGCCGATTGTTGCCGGAGAAAATGAATTCACGGTTTATGCTTTTAATCGGGACAACGTGAAATCAACCGACGCGGTGCTTTCTATCTCAGGCGCGGAAAAGCTTCGCCGCGCGGGTACGGCGTACTTGTTCGTGGTGGGCATCGGTAAGTATGCGAATTCAGAATACAACCTGAACTATAGCGTCTCGGATGCGACCGAAATCGCGACCCAATTAAAGAGCCAGCAAGAGGGATTACGTCGCTATGAAACGGTCGAGGTGATCTCGCTGCTCAACGAAGATGCAACCAAACAGAATATTCTGCTGGCACTGAAGCTGTTGGCAGGTACGGTCAAGGGCACGTTGCCGAATAATGCGCCCGCTGATCTCTTGAGGGTCAAACCGGCGCAGCCTGAAGACGCCGTGGTCTTCTATTTCTCGGGCCACGGAAAGGCCAGCGGCGATCGCTTCTATCTGATTCCGCACGACCTTGGTTATCTGGGGCCGCGTGCTGAACTGGATCAGACTGGAATGAAGACCATTCTGACTCACAGTGTGTCTGACATCGAACTTGAAGAGGCCTTGAAACCGCTCGACGTGGATCAGTTGCTGCTGGTGATAGATGCGTGCAATTCGGGCCAGGCGCTTTACGCGGTTGACGAAAGGCGCGGCCCAATGAATACGAGAGGGCTGGCGCAACTGGCGTACGAAAAGGGAATGTATGTGCTCACCGCTTCGCAAAGTGACGAGGCGGCTTTCGAATCAAAAAAACTGGAGCACAGTTATCTCGCTTACGCTCTGTTGGAGGAGGGAATCAAAGCTGGTGCCGCCGACGCAGACGGGAATGGACAGATCTTCCTCAATGAATGGTTTAATTACGCGACTGACCGCGTGCCCACAATGCGTGTAAAAAAAGAGCAGACCCGAAAGCAACTGGAAGAAGACGAGGACGAAAAGCGGGTGCAGCGGCCCAGAGTCTTCAACATGCGCGAGGGCGGAGCCGAAAGGTTTATGATTGCCCGGCTCGCCGCCAGGAACCCTTCAAAGTGAGCCGGCGCGAATCAAGAGTGAAGAACATGGAGCCCAACAGCATCACCGACGTCGACACGAAAGAAAAGGAAACCATGCCGGATGAGCATGGGAATTCGCCAAACGTCGATACCGAATTTCTCATCGGCACGACCCTGGACGGCCGTTATGTGATCAAACGAGAGCTGGGGCGTGGCGGGTTCGGAGTGGTCTACCTGGCTTCGGACGAGAAGGTGCTTTCTCGTCTGGTCGTCGTGAAGGTTCTGCTCGATGAAAAAATTAGCCACAAATGGAGCGTAAGAAAATTCAAGCAGGAGATGGAAGCTCTGGCCCGGATTGATCACCCCAGCGTGATAGGCATTTTTGATTCGGGCCAGCTGGCCGATGGCCGGCCTTACCTCGTCATGCAATACGTTGACGGCGTCAGTCTCAGATCGGTCATCAATGTCGAAGGCATGGATTTATTCCGGGCGGCAGACATTGTTCGTCAAATCGGAAAGGCCCTCAGCGCCGCGCACGATCGCGGAATTTTTCACCGCGATCTGAAGCCCGAGAACATCATGCTGCAGCAACTGGCTGACGGTGACGAGCAAGTCAAGATCATCGATTTCGGCGTTGCCAAAGTTAAGGACTCGGTGATCTCGATGAGCACCGCGAGCGATCGAAGTGCCGGTACGGCGGCTTATATGTCGCCCGAACAGCTATGCGCAGGCTCCATAACTCCGGCCAGCGATGTTTATGGTTTTGGGATTATTGCCTATGAGATGTTGACCGGCCGGCGGCCAATGAATCCTGATTCGGCCTATCAACTGCTGGAATTGCAGCGTTCGGGAGTGCGCATTAAGCCGCGAGAACTGCGACCCAACCTTTCCGATGCGGCTGAAAGAATAATATTGAAGGCGCTTTCGTTCGAACCCGAGAACAGATATGCGCGGGCCCGAGACTTTGGCGATCAGCTGGCAGCCGCTTTGCTGGGCGAGGAACTGCAAACCGAACTTCACCCGCTGAGAGCAAGCAAGAAGGACGAGGCGCTTCCGCTCGAGACGGCGCATCTCCTTTTCATGGACATCGTGGGGTATTCCAAACTCCTGATGGATCAGCAGAAGGAAAGCATCAGGACCCTACAGGAAATTGTCTTGTCCACGGAAGATTGTCGCCGCGCCGAATCCAGCAACAGTTTGATTCGACTACCGACGGGTGACGGGATGGCCCTCGTCTTCTTTAGCGATCCGGAAGCCCCGGTGCGGTGCGCGGTCGAGATCAGCCGAGCCCTGCGAGCACACCCGGAGCTCGAACTGCGCATGGGAGTACACACTGGTCTGGTTTATCGCATCGCCGATATCAACACCAACATGAATGTTGCCGGCGGCGGCATCAACATCGCACAGCGGGTCATGGACTGTGGCGATCGCGGACACATCCTGCTTTCCGAACGGGTGGCCGACGACCTGGGACAACTGGGACGATGGTCCGGTTGTTTGCAGGATCTGGGAATCGCCGAAGTGAAACATGGCGTCAAGGTCCATATCTTTAATCTGTCCGGAGATGACTTTGGAAACCCATCGCCGCCCACAAGAATTGAGACGGTTGGTAAGCCGTTTCCCAAGCGGGCACCCGTGATCGCCGCATGCAGCCTGGCGATTATTACGATCGCCGTAGCCGGAGCCTGGCTTGGGCTGAAATCGAAAGCTAAGCCCTCAACACCCGTCACCAACACGGCCGCCGTCGCGCATCCTGGACCTGAACAATCTCTGTCCTATTGGCTGACGGTGCAAAAGATGCTCAACGACAAGCCGCTGGGCAAGCCGATGGAGTCAGTGGGTAATATCATTTTCGGTAATGGTTGGAGGTTTCGCTTCAACTTAAAGCCATCGCAGCCGGGAGCGCTGTATTTGCTGAATGCCGGCCCGGGAAAAACTGGCGCCCCGGAATACAACATTCTCTTTCCCTTACCCCAACGGAATGGGCACACATGGCAAGAGCAGAGGTTGGATGCCAGACTGGCGGCGGACCAGACGATGCAATCCGATTGGTATCGATTTGTCGATCAGCAGGGCGTCGAGAAACTTTGGATTATCTGGTCGGCCCAACCGATACCAGAACTGGATGAGATTTTTCGTCAGGCCGCGGCCAACAAACAGAATCCAGGGGTGGTCACCGATCCTCTGCAGATTGCCTTGATTGAAACTTATCTAAAGCAGTATGAGCGTGAGCGTCCGGAAAAAGTCGACGAGTTGTCGAAGAACCTGACATCTGTAAAAGGATGGGGAAACGTGGTGGTAAGTCTGGTGGAACTTCGTCACGCGGAGGTGTGAGAAACAGAGTATGCAGGCAAATCGAGTCCGCAGAACGCTCGTAATGGTAGTTACCGCCGTCGCCTGGTTAGGACTGACCGGTGTTGCGCTGGCCCAGGAGGAAGACGAATCGAAGTCGATCAAAGCCGAGGTGTTCATCAAAGACCGGCAGGCTGCGCCAAAAAGAGGTCGTCCGGCCGGCAGGTATAAGCCGGCCGCGAAATCGGCAAACGAAATCAGTTCGACTGTGCCGCCAGGCACAAGCTTCGCGGAAGTCGGCGTCACCTTCTGGCGATTCCGGCCGGCGACCGCGGCCGACAAGACAAAGGAATTGGTGGAAGAGGCTGACAATCGAACGACGGAATGGACACTCGAACGGATTGAAGAAGGAACGCCGCTGGCGCCGGGCCAACGGGTGCGTCTCAGTGTCGAGTCGTTGACGCGCTCCGGATATCTTTATGTGATCGATCGCGAACAGTATGCGGACGGCACCTTAGGTGAGCCGTCGTTGATCTTTCCCACCCAAAGGTCGCGCGACCGGAACTACGCCAAGGCCGGCCGTTTGATTGACATACCTTCCGCGACGGGAAGATTCAATATCAAACCCAGCGACGGTCCGAAGGTTCATGTTGGTGAGTTGCTGACTCTATTGGTTTCTTCACAGCCCTTGATCGATCCGAATGAACTCCAGGCCAAAGCCATCAAATTGCCGCGGCAACAGGTCGAATCGTGGGAGAAGCAATGGGGCGCGAGGCCTACGAAGTTTGAATTGGAAGGCGGTGCCGGATTACCGATGACCGAGAAAGAGCAAGCGGCGCGTAATAATAATGGTCAGGAGTTGACTCAGGATGATCCCGTTCCGCAGACTGTCTACCGAATGGCGATCAAGACAAGTGATTCAATCGTTCTGAGCGTGCCGCTGAGGTTTCGCCGGTAGCAGGCGCCCAGTCTGGCGCGGTTTAGCCGGGCCGACTGTGCTTGTTTTGAATTTGCTTCGCTGGAAGGCTCCGAATCTTTCGTGGGAACCAGAAGACATCTTCGCCTACTGATTAGTGCGATTTATATGTGACCAAAGGGACCCCGAATTCTGAAAGTTGCGAGTTCGAGCCTCGTCGCCCGCTCCAAATTCCGCAGTACTTATTAAACTCAAGTTTCAAGTCCGGTAAATCATTTCGCATTTCGTGAACTGTGCGCAGCGCTTTATCCATGACGTCAGCTATCGCTGAGCTGACGCTGACAATATCGCCTGCGTGCAATTCACGCTCATACTCGATGTGTTGCTCAACGGCGGCCATACCAACTCCCCGCTCCTGAAAACGTAATCCGGAGAGTCCCGGCCTTTTTACTTACCCAATCGTTACCGAAGTTTTACAACAGAGTTATGACTTGTCACGCACGCCTGGCCTATTGTCCATGCCAGACGAAGGGGTGGCACGATTTATGGACGGTTGGCAATACCAGGCGGCTTTCGTGATCCAGTTTCGACCGGAAACCGATATTAAGGCCGAGCGATTCGAGGGCCGGGCGGAGCACATTCCATCGTCGAGACAAACACGCTTTCACTCACTCGACGAGTTACTTGCTTTCATCGCGAGCACCCTGTCTGAGATTAGCAATACCGAGGAAGCGCAATCGTAACGGGTAATTCGCGTTGAAGAAGACCAAATGTTTCTTCCGTCTGCCGATTCAATTCTGGTCAGGAGCACAGTTATGAAGTTACATCAAAACACCAAATTAGCGGGCAGGCTTTTCATGCGCCAGCGCTCGACGAGCCTCGGATTAATAATCATTCTTTTGGCGCATTCAGCAGTACTTCTGGCGGCGCCGGACGGCTTCCGGCCGCCGAAGATCAATGTTGGCAGTCTGCGCACTGGACTAATCGTTCCCCTTGCTGCATGTGTGCTCACTCTCAGCCTACTGCTCTTCGTGAGCCCGTCAGCCTCACCTTCGAGTTGTCGTCGCCAGTGAAAATACAGACTCTTCTAACCCCGGTTGCATGAAGCATCGAGATCGGCAAAACTACGCGCTCAATTCAGGTCTGTCTGAGCAGGAGCTTCCCGGATGGCCAGATCAATTGTCTCCATCGTTGTCGCTGTGGTCACATGGTTGCCGCACTGATTATGCTTTTGTTCCTGCCAGTGCATTACATGCTGTGGGCCAAGTTTCCGATCTGGCACCACCTTTTCTTTTTGATTTCGCTCGTTCCGACGCGGTTTATTGGGCGCAGCAGTTCGCGCCAGGGTCGCGGGTTGAGTGTTATATCTGTCGCACTCGTGGCTTGAATTCCTTAGGCTTGCCGTCGTGGATCTTGAGCCGGGCTGGCTGACGCCGGGCAATTGTTTTGAGAAGTCTTTCTCCGCGATGTCGAGAATGCGTCGCGGGCTCCGTCTAACCTATGAAAGCACAGAGGAATTCAAAATAAGAAGGAGCAGAGCCATGAAATACATATTGATGATGAACACCCCGGAAAGAGGAGCCTACAGCATTTTCAACTGGCCGAAGAAGGACTTCGAGGCGCACATGGCGTACTGGAAGAGCCTGAACACGGAACTCGAAAAATTGGGAGAGTTGGTGGCGGTCGAAGGCTTGACCAGCCCGGATCAGGCAAAGCTCGTGCGCGCCGGCAAAAACGGCACGCCCGTCACGGACGGCGTGTTTCCGGAATCGAAGGAGTTTCTCGCGGGCTACTGGATCGTCGATGTCGAGAGTCCGGAGCGGGCTTATGAGATCGCCGCTCGGGCGTCGGCTGCTCCGGGACCCGGCGGGACCGCGTTGAACATGGCGATCGAGGTGCGGCAGGTGATGACCAGGCGGCCGGATGAAACGCCATGACGCCGGGTTTGCTGAATACTCGTTCCGAGCATCTGTTGCGCGAACTCGCGCCCCAGGTGCTGGGCGCGGTGGTCCGCCGCTTCGGTGATTTCACCGCCGCCGAGGATGCGGTTCAGGAGGCGCTGATTGCGGCGTCTCTTAGATGGCCCCAGGATGGCGTTCCCGACTACCCTCGCGCCTGGCTGATTCAGGTGGCCTCGCGGCGCATGCTGGACTACTTGCGCAGCGAGACGGCCCGGCGGCTACGGGAAACTGCGGCGGCCATGGAGATCGAAAATCTTGCGCCGGCAGCCGATGTGGAGAGTGCGACGCAGCAGGATGATACGGTCGTTCTGCTATTCATGTGCTGCCATCCTGCGCTGACACCGTCATCGGCGATCGCGCTGACGTTGCGCGCCGTGGGCGGACTAACCACGGCCGAAATCGCCAACGCGTTCCTGGTTCCCGAGTCGACGATGGCGCAAAGGATCAGCCGGGCCAAGCAAAGCATCAAGACCTCCGGCGTGCCGTTCAGCATGCCGGAAGCGTCGGAACGAACGGCACGGCTCGGTTCCGTCCTGCACGTGCTTTACCTGATCTTTAATGAGGGCTACAGCAGCAGCATCGGCCCGGACTTGCAGCGCAGCGATCTGGCGAATGAGGCAATTCGGCTTGCCCGGGCAGTTCACCATCTGTTCCCGGACGATGGCGAGGTCGCCGGACTGCTGGCCTTGATGCTGCTGACAGATGCCAGGCGCCTGGCGCGCGTGGGGCGAGATGGCGAGTTGGTTCCGCTGGACAAACAGGATCGAACTTTATGGGACCAGAAGGCCATCTCGGAGGGCGTCGCGCTGATCAGCCGGACCCTTTCCCGCGGATCGGTTGGCTCCTACCAGTTGCAGGCCGCGATCGCGGCCGTCCACGACGAGGCCACTAGCGGCGATGATACCGACTGGCCTCAGATTATGGCGTTGTACAGCTTGCTCATGCGCATGTCCGACAATCCCATGGTGACGCTCAATCACGCCATCGCAGCAGCCATGGTCCATGGCCCCGCAACCGGCCTCAAATTGTTGGAAGCCCTGGACGCCGATTCTCGAATGGCTGGTCACTATCGCCTGGATGCAGTTCGCGCCCACCTCTTCGAGATGGCCGGAGATCATCTTTCAGCGATCGCACACTACCGCGCCGCAGCCCGCCGCACGACGAGCATTCCGGAACGCGATTACCTGACGATGCAGGCCGCCCGACTGGCGTCGTAAGGATTAGCTGCCGGGAGTTATCCGTAACGAAAGCCGGACCGCGACTGTCCAAAGGTTTCTCGACGAAACTCTTTGGGAGAGTAGGCTACTCGGTGCTATATAAAGCTGGCACAGAAGCGCAGCTACAACCTCACTCGATGGATGATGTTTCATAACGGTTCAGTGACTACACGGCCCACAGATATAAGTATCGATGAATACCTCCGTGAACGGCTCATGCCGGTGGAAGGTTCGATTCCTCATATATCCGGAATCGAGATGTATGGGAATTCTGTTCCTGTCGAAAGTGTAGGCGGGGATCTGTTCGAATACATAAATTTCCAGCAACGCTATGACATCGAGGTACGCATTCATCAGGCGCTAAATTTATCGAAAGAATTTCTCGATCCGCTGCCGCCAGGCGCCACACCGCGTAATTCCGTAGACGATCATGTGGAGTGGATGAGATCCCGACCGGACTATCGCTCCGAAATGGAAGTCGAATACAGATCTGCACGAAGCTCGGAGCAAGTACGGGTCGCTGAAGCTCTCAACGAGCTCCACAGTACGGCAGGCGTCCTACTAGTTGACGCACAGGGACACGGACTAATTTCGGCGAAGATTGCGTCAACTGTCCATGATACGTTTCATGCTTTCATGCTCTCCGAACTCGATCATCACGGAACGACGACGCCAGAGCTTTTTGAAAACATCAACCTGCGTTTGGCGCAATCGGTCACGGCTCGTAACGCATTGGGGATAAGTCAGAGAGAAAATGCGCGCGAGCTTGCGACTATGCTTTATGGCGAAGTCCATCCCTACGGCTATTTCCGATTTGTAAATTTTGGACACCCGCCGCCGCTTGTGTTCTCGGCTGAATATCGCAAGTTCGTCGAGTTGGACAAAGATAGAATGTTGCAATTCCTGCCATTGGGCCTACAGATCCCTGCTGATCATCCGGATCGTAAGCGGTATTTTTCAATGCAATTTCGGCCCCGGCCGGCCAATTCGTCCGATGTTGCCGAAATTACGCTAATGAGCCCGGGCGACATTCTTTTCCTTTATACCGACGGCGTATATGACGGGAGCGATACGCAAGAACGCCAACACCTCGAAACTGTGATGCGGGAGAACTATTCGAAGTCAGCCAGAGACATCTGCAATGCGCTGATTGAACACGCCACAAAAGATGACGACCATTTGCGGCAGATTGGAGAAGCGGAGCACCTTGACGACAAAACAGTCTTCATCATTAAGCGGGAGTGAAGGACGCGTCAGCGCGCGCTCGACACGACGGGATACCCGCGCTCCAACCGCCGATCGAGGATGATCGCGCATCGGCGTCATGGGTTTGATCACAACAAAAGAGGAATTACTTATGTCTACCAAAGCCAACGCGCTCCCCCAATATCTCGGGAGCGGCGATCCCGCTCTCAAAGACTACTACCCGGCGTGGCTCGACAACATGGCCGACGACGCAACCGTGGAGGGCTCGATGCTGGACGGCGCCGTGCAGGGCGCGGAGGCCGTTCGGTCGGTCGTGCTCACTATCCGCTCGCTGTATGACCGCCAGGAGCACAAGTTCGCTGGGCCTTACAGCAACAACGGCTTCCTCGAGGACTACGTCGCTGAGGTCCACGGCGAGCCTATCGGCTGTGTCGTTCTGGTCACCTATAATGCCGCCGGGCAGACCCAGCATGTCGTGGCGAGTTACCGGCCGCGCAGCTCGCTGCTGCTCTTTTCCCGCTTGCTGGGTGAGAAGTTCGCGGGCACTCCTATTGCCGAGCACTTCGCCCCCAGGGAGTCCGGAAACTTGTCGAAATGATCCGCTCCTGATGCAGGCAAACACGGAATCGGTGAAGCGTGTTGTGCCGATGGTCGAGTTGCTCTATTTCGACCCTGGCCAATTCGGCTTGACGAGTACGCCGACGCGATCATCGAAACGTTCTCGATAGGACTGACGGGCGGTTAAATATCTGACCGTTGAGTTAGGTAAAGGAAGCGGAGGAAAAAATGACAAGTCCCATTCTGGTCACCGGCGCGGCGGGCCGGATCGGTGCAGTAGGGCGCACAGTGACCGAACTGCTGTTGAAGCAAGGCCAGGCGGTGCGTGCGATGGTACGAACTGAAGACGAACGCGCGCAAGCGTTGCGCGAGATGGGTGCGGAGGTCGTGGTCGGCGATCTGCTCGATCTCGATTCGATGCATAGGGTGATTGCCGGCTGCGAGACGATGTACTTCGGCATGTCGGTTTCGGATGCCTATCTGGAAGCAACGGTCAACGTGGCGGCGGTGGCGAAGCATCACGGCGTGAAGGCGTTCATCAATATGTCGCAGATGACGCTCTCACAGATGAGCATTACCGAAACCACCGCGAGCCCCCAGCACAAGCTTCAGTGGCTGGCCGAGCAGGCGCTGAACTGGTCCGGTCTGCCGGTCGTGCACGTGCGGCCGACAGTGTTTCTCGAAGGCTTCTTCCTGATTTTCACTTCGGATTCGGTAAGGGAATCAAATCAGATCAGATTGCCATTCGGCGAGGGCAAGACTTCGCCGGTCTCAGCGGAAGATGTTGCCCGTGTGGTCACCGCGCTGCTCGTCAATCCGCAGCCACACATCGGCAAGATCTATCACCTGACCGGCCCGCAGTCTGAGAACATGTATTTCTATGCACAGGAGTATTCGAAGGCGCTGGGCCGCACGATTGCCTATCAGGATATTCCGCTCGATCCGTGGCGAAACG
>Ga0070694_100001814_pt1 | contig 12646 bp, 15 predicted proteins | sample KBSK1251metaG_FD_65470 | JGI IMG/M metagenome (GOLD analysis project Ga0070694, IMG submission 65470) | Corn, switchgrass and miscanthus rhizosphere microbial communities from Kellogg Biological Station, Michigan, USA - KBS K1-25-1 metaG | ecosystem: Host-associated > Plants > Roots >... | reverse complement strand
TTGCGGCGGGCGCCCTGGCCGGGGCGTTGTTCCGCGGGTTGCCGTTCGCGGCCGACATCATGCGTGTCACTGCGGGCCCCGCTCCCAGCTGTGCCGGTCCGGTCGTGCCGACGATGGGCGTCATTGCAGATCAGGACGCGGCGGGGCGACGTCGACTGGATAACAGTAAGCCGGTCCCAGCGAAAGCCGAGATCATCAGCGCGTGGCAGCAGCGTCAGGACGCGATAAGGTCATTTCGCTTCGCCTGGGTCGAGGAGCAGTGCCATCAGCGAGGCTGGGTGCCGAATCCGAGGTATCCCGAGCGCGAGTGGTTGGCGATCCCAGGGCTCCTGGTGGACCGGAGCTATTCCGTCACCAAGACTCTTGCGGTAGACGCCACGATGATGCGCTATGGCTTCGAGCTGGATCGGAGCGAGGAGCCCGACGGGATTGACGTCGTCTCGCCTCACGGCGACAACCGGGGCCTCGGCGTCCGAAGGCACTATTCGTACCTGAGCGTATTCGACGGACGACGAGGCGAAACGCGCGTGTCGCCGCTGCTGGGCTCTCCTCCCGCGGCCATCCGGCGGCTCGACGCGCCCGTGGACGCACAGAACCTCGATACGCGGGCCATCCTACTCGCCTTTCGACCCCTCGACAGCACGATGGGCCATCTCCTCATCGATCGCGCCGTCACCAACGAGCGGCGCGCATTTTACCGGGGCCGGTCCACGTTCCTCCTCGAAGAGCGACACGATCCGTCCGGCTGGAAGACAATGCTATGGATCGAGCCGGAGCGGGGTTTCCTCGTGAGCCGGTATGCCGTCTTCTTCGAACAGCACTGGATCGTCGACGTCGACATCGACTACACGCAGGACGCGCGTTGGGGTTGGATTCCCAGTGGATGGCGAATCACGGAGATGTTGGCTGACGGATCCCGGAGGCTTGTGTCTGCGGCGACCGTTTCGAGCTACAGCATTAATCAGCCAATCAGTATCCAAGAGTTCAAATGACGCGAATACCGGAGGCACTATCGCCATGAACAGAGTCCACTACGGGGCCGTGGCCGCTGGCGCGCTACTGCTGACGCTTCCTGCGCCGCTTCGCCAGGAGCCGACGAATCCTGCGGCCGCCGTCGCCAAGTCGCCCATCTTGGTGAGGGCAGAGGAGATGAAGTGGGAGGCCTGCTCCGCGGCGCTTCCACGCGGACCCAAGTGCGCCACGCTCGAGGGCGATCGAACGGTGGCCAACGTGCCGTTCACGTACCGCCTGAAGATACCCGACGGCTACCACATTCCACCACATTTCCACCCAGCCGACGGGCACCTCACCGTGATCGCCGGCACGCTCAACTTCGGCTGGGGTGACACGTTCGACGTGAAGGCAACCAAACCGATGCCGGCCGGAAGCTTCATCGTCATTCCGCGAGGGGCTCACCATTTTTATTGGACTCAGGGCGAGACGATCGTCCAGTCGCACGGCATTGGCCCCTGGGGAGTGGCCTACGTCAATCCTGCGGATGACCCGAGGAAGAGGTAGCGACGCGTATGGCTTCTACCACGCAGATCCAGGCGAACGTCAAGCAAGCAGTGCCCTTCTTCTTGGTTCAAGACATCAACGCGTCCATTCGCTTCTACGTCGATGGTCTCGGATTCGCCATTACGCACAAGTGGATTGACGAGGGCAACCTTCGGTGGTGTTGGCTTGAGCTGGGCGCGGCCGCACTAATGTTGCAGGAGCGCCGAGATGATGGACGGCACGGTCCGGCAGCTGAAGGGAAGGTCGGCATCGGAGTGTCGATCTATTTCATCTGTAACGATGCCCTCGCGATCTATCGGGACATTACGTCACGCGGCATTCAGGCCAGGAGGCCGTTTGTCGGTAATCGAATGTGGGTTACGCAGACTCCGGACCCGGATGGTTATGATCTCTTCTTCGAAAGCCCCACGGATGTGGCGGAGGAGACGGTCTACTCTGAGGATGCCTAGTTCGTGCCGCGTGCAAGCGCGATCCGTTAGGCGCCCGCCCCACCCAGGCCCGAAATAGCCCCCGCAACTCGTTACAAATTGCATAGTTCCATCCCCATGTATTAGTTTGGGTCCACTGTGGCTTCGGCGCCACGTGGCCGGCAGGTACACTGAAGCAATGAGCACGCCTTTCGAGCAGGAGAAGGGATTTCGGCAGCTCCTCGATGCCGCCCCTGATGCGATGGTCGTCGTTGACGCGCGGGGCACGGTGGTCGCGCTCAATCGGGAGGCCGAGCGACTCTTCGGCTGGACCGAGGCAGAGCTGCGGGGCGAGTCGCTGAATCGTGTCATCCCCGCGCGCTTCCAGCAGGTGCCTGCGTCGCAGGGTGCGCCGGTCAGCCTCTTTGCCCAGCGGCGGGACGGAGGCGAGTTCCCCGCGGAATTGACCCGAAGCCCCCTTGGCCCCAGCAACGACGCGCCCGTTTTGGTGACGATTCGCGATCTCACCAAGTGGCGGCGCGCTCAGGAGACGCTCTTCCGGGAGAAGGAGCAAGCCTCCGTCACCCTCGCGTCGATCGCGGATGCTGTCATCACGACCGACGTGTCGGGAACGATCACGTATCTGAATCCCACGGCGGAGCGGCTCACTGGCTGGCGTACGACCGAAGCCCTGGGGCAGCCCCTGGCCACCGTCTTCGCGGTCATCTCCGACTCGACCCGGCAACCCATCGAGAGCATCCCCGCCCGCTGTCTCCGCGAAGGCCGCGCGGTGGATTTGGCTGACGGCGTGCTCCTGCTACGCCGCGATGGGACGGAGGTGCCGGTCGGGGACTCGGCGGCCCCGCTCCGCGACCGCAACGGGGCTACGATCGGCATCGTATTAGTCTTTCACGACGTGACTGAGAGGCGGCGTGCGGTCCGCCAGCTCTCGCACGAAGCGACGCACGACGCCCTCACGGGCCTGGTCGGCCGGAAGGAGTTCGAGCGCCGGCTGGCGCGGGTGGTGGCGGAGGTCTCGGCCGGTGTGGCGGAGCACGCGCTGTGCTACCTGGACCTGGACCGATTCAAGCTCGTGAACGATACCGGCGGTCACGAGGCCGGCGATAACCTTCTCCGCACCATCGCCAGCCTGTTGAAGGGTCGGCTGCGCAGTCGCGACACGGTCGCACGCCTCGGGGGCGACGAATTTGGTGTCCTGCTCGAGCACTGCTCGTTGGCGAAGGCGGAAGGAATCGCGGGCATCCTCCAGCAAGCGATCGAGGGCCACCGGTACGTGTGGGGGGACAGGAGCTTCTCGGTCGGCGTCAGCATCGGCGTCATCCCGATCCCCGCCATGAGCGGAGGAACGGCTGACGTCCTACGTGCCGCCGATGATGCCTGCTACGTTGCCAAGGACGCCGGTGGAAACCGCGTCCACGTCGCGCGGCTAGCGGCTCCTGGGGTCCAGCAGCAGGTGGAAGGCCGACGAGTCACGCGCCTGACGCGAGCGATCGATGAGGGCCACTTTCAGCTCTACGCTCAAGCCATCGTACCCCTCGCGCCGCAGCACCGACCCCGTCCTCGGTGCGAGATTCTGTTGCGCTTACCGGACGAGCATGGTGGCCTGGAGACTCCCGACTCGTTCCTCCCGCACGCTGAGCGCTACCGGCTCATGCCGGCAATCGACCGCTGGGTCGTGCGCCAGACGATCGCGCTTCTGGGCCAGTGGCACCGGGAGCACCCGGACTGCCAGCTGCCCCTCTGCTCGATCAACCTCAGCGTTTCCTCCTTGGAGGATCCGGACCTGGTCGCCGCAGTGCGCGAGCACTTGACGCAGCACCGGCTTCCGCCTGAGGCCCTGTGTTTCGAGATCGCCGAAGCGGCGGCACTCGGGAACTTTGCCCAACTGGTCCGTCTCATTGCCGAACTCCGGGCGACGGGCTGCGGCGTCGGGTTGGAGGACTTCGGCAACGGCTTGACCTCGTTCGCCCACCTCAAGGCGCTGTCACTCGATTTCGTGAAGATCGGCGGGCACTATGTCCGGGGCGTTGTCGAGGACCCTGTGTACGGCACGCTCGTGCGCACCGTCAACGAGATCGGTCGAATCATGGGCATCACCACGATCGCCGAGGAGGTAGAGAGCGAAACCATCTTGCAAAAGCTGCGTGTCCTGGGGGTGGGATACGCCCAGGGGCATGCAATCGCGCCGCCGGCGCCGCTGGCGGATGCGGAGGGGGACGTGGCCCTGCCGTGTGTGCAACGATTGAGTGACATGGAGCGAGGCCGATGATCCTTCAGCCAAGTCTTCGAACGATCTGGGGTGCCGCTGTTGTACTCGGGGGCGCGGGCTACTTCTTGGCACGGGTTCGGCGCTGGCTCGTACTGCCAGTTCTCGCCCTCATTGCTGTCGCGGTCTGGCCAGTGTTCCGCGAGCTCCTCGACCCGCACGTGGGCCCGAGTATCCTGCGGGAAGCTGGGCTCTGGTACGTTGGGCAGATCTGCGCGGCCGTGGCTTTGGCGGTGATCCTTTGCGTAGCCGGTCTGGCTCCGAAGCGTGCGGCCTAACAAGCGCTTGAAGCTGGCGCGCGTACATTAGGGAATGAATCCCAACCTCGTACTTGGAGAAAACCTTGCGAAAGAAGACTCGGTCTCGTTCCGGTCGCCGGCGTGGGATTAGCCGCATCGACCAACCCTCCACGCGCACGCACGGCTGGTTCGTGCGGGCCGGATTCTACACGCGCTCGGACGGAGCGTCGGCGCCGAGGCACCGCAAGTTCTTCGGGGACGTGACCTACGGGGGCAAGCGGCGCGCGTTGAAAGCGGCGGCCGAGTATTTGGCGATCGTCACGCGGGTCCGGAAGAAGCGGGTCCGCTCGGTGCGGCGCGCCGCAGCTTAGGCGCATCTCGATAGGCGGCCGCGCTTGCGCGCCAGATCTGTCGGTCTTGCCATCCTACTCTTGCCTCTGGGCTGGATCTCGCTCAGCGCTCAAGATCCGGACATCGTCGGCTCCTGGCGCGGGACGTCGGTTTGTGTCGACAAGGTGCATTTCCCAGCCTGCAAAGACGAACAGGTGATCTATGACGCCCGGCGGAAGGGCAGTGCGCCAGATACGGTGACGCTTCGGGCGGACAAGGTGGTTAACGGAGTGCGAGAGTTTATGGCCGAGTTCGACTTTAGTCGAGCGCCCGATAGCACATGGGTCACGAAGTACGAGACCCCGCGGGTTCGACTACGGATTGTTCTGCGGGTGCGTGGCTCGCAGATGACAGGCGTCCTGACGGATGAGCCATCGTCTCGGCGAGTACGCGACATCACCGTTACGCGGGTTCCTTGATGCCGCGAGCTCGGGGAGTGTCGGTCGACGCTGCGCGACAGCTTCTGCTCGATCTTCCTAATGTTGTGGAGGGCCGGTCGTATGGCATGCCCTCCTTTCTACTGAATGGCCGGTTTCTCGCACGCTTTCGGGACGAGGATACCGTCCTCGTTCTGCAACTTGCGACGATGAGCGAGCGCGAAGTTCTCATGGAGCTGGACTCGGGCGTGTTTTTCTTTACCGAGCATTATCGTAATTATCCCACGGTGCTCGTGCGGCTGGCGCAGGTTGCGGCACCGCTTCTCGCCGATGTCGTAATGGAGTCGTGGCGGCATGTCAGCGCGCTGCCGCCACGGCGGCCGCGCAAGCCGGCCAAGCGACGCGGGAAGGGCGCCGCGGCTTAAGGACACATTCTATGACCACTTTCACTTCGACGCCCCGGGTAACATCCTTCGCTCCGCAGTTCTTGGTCGACGATCTCACGCGCTCCATCGCGTACTATGAGAAGCTCGGTTTCACCTTCGGCGAGCCCTGGGACGGGTTCTATGCGATCGGTCAGGTTGACGGGCTGGAGCTCCACCTGAAGGAAGCGCCGAAGGATGAGGGTGAGCGTCGGCAACGGCGCGAACATGAGCATCTGGACGCCGCCGCCGGCGTGGATGGCATCGAGGCGTTCTACGCGCGGTGCACCGCGAACGGCGCGCGGATCGTCAAACCGTTGACGGCGACCGCGTGGGGCACCCTGGACTTCTACCTCGAAGACCCGGATGGCTACATCGTCAGCTTCGGCGGGCGTCCGGCCACGGTCTGAACGCCATAGGCGCCACTCCGCACACCAAGAATGCCCGAACAAAGGAACCCGCATTTCGAGCAGGCCGTCCGCGATAGCTTCGCCGCGCAACAACTGATGGCTACGATCGGCGCTCGGCTCGCGCGCGTTGCCGCTGGCGAGATCGAGATCCGCGTTCCCTTTCGGTCTGATCTGACGCAGCAGCACGGTTTCCTCCATGCCGGAGTCGTGACCTCCGCGCTTGATAGCGCTTGCGGATACGCCGCGTTCAGCCTCATGCCACAGGGTGCGGGAGTGCTCACGTTGGAGTTCAAGACAAACTTCCTAGCTCCCGCCCGCGGAGCGGAGCTCATCGCGCGCGGACGTGTGGTGCGGGCAGGTCGGACGATCACGGTGTGCCAGGCCGAAGCATATATGCTTTCCGACGGCACAGAGAATTCAGTGGCGACCATGCTTGCCACGATTATGACGATTCGTGGCCGTCCGGACATCGTCGGCTGAATACTGAGGCTATCAGCCCTGCGCCTGAAGCTGGCGGCGCCGTCTTGCTGTGGTAGTCTTCTATCTGTGAAATCTTCCAGCTCGCGCCGGAGCTTAGCGCGATTCGTTAGGCGGCAGCCACTCATCACCCAGCGACCCTCATGAAACCTTATCTCATTACCACGGGCATTCTCTTCGCGGCGATCACAGTAGCACATGCGTACGGGGCCATCGCCCGAGGGCACATGCACCATACTGACCTGCTTGTGCTGGTGAGTGCGGGGCTCAGTATTTGGGCGTGGCGGTTGCTTCGAAAAGCTGCCGCCTAACACATCAGGAGGTACCATGTCTGCCCACAGTCGCGCCGCCCGGAAGCGCTGCACCGGGGCCTTGCTGCTGATGACCCTGCCGGGCGCAGCCTGTCAGGCGTGGCATGCGGAGGCCGGCGCCCCACCAGCTGTACTCGCGACTCACCAACCAACGAAACTCCGCGTCACGCGCACGGACGGCCGGCAGGTGGTCCTCCAGCATCCGGCGGTCAGGGGAGACACACTTGTGGGCATCGCCCACAACCAGAACGAGCAACAGGAGGTGCGCGTCGCACTCACGGACGTTCGGCAGGTGGCGACTCGGGGCTTCAGTGCGGGACGGACAGTCGCGCTTGGTGTCGGCGTGTTGGGCGTCGCAGCTATTCTTCTCGCTGCTGGCGCGTGTGGTGCGGATGGTGGCCACATGACAGTCTCCGGCTGTGTCGGCGCGAACTGAGCGCCATCCTTTAGGCCGCAACGAGAGTGATGCGATATCCCGCAGTTCTAGACGATTTGTCGACCTCGTTGCAGAGCCGCTCGTAATGAGACCCCTTCGGTACTCCATCAACGTCACCTTAGACGGGTGCTGCGATCATCGGGTAATGATCGCGGACGAAGACGTGCATCGTCACGCGGTCGAGAACCTCAAACAGGCCGATGCGCTCCTGTTTGGCCGGGTGACGTATGAAATGATGGAGGCAGCCTGGCGGTCGCCGCGGACGGGCGCGATGCCTGATTGGACGGAGCCGTTCGCCCGCACGATCGACGCGGCCAAGAAGTACGTCGTGTCGAGCACCCTTACCCTAGTCGATTGGAACGCGGAGCTCGTGCGCGGGGATCTGGGGCGGGCCGTGCAGCAGCTCAAGCGGGAGTCGGGGAAGGGACTGTTCACGGGAGGCGTGAAGCTCCCGCTGGCGTTGGCGGAGCTGGGATTGATCGATGAGTACGAGTTCGTGGTGCATCCCAGGATAGCGGGCCATGGGCCGACATTGTTCGCGGGGCTATCGAAGCATGTCGACTTGAAGCTCGTGAGCCGGCTGGAGTTCGGCTCAGGGGCGGTGGCGATGCGGTATGAGCCGAGACGGTAGCCCGATAATTAACGGCCTTTTTTCTTCACCTCGTCCCACAACCTGTCGAGCTCTTCCAGCGAAGCACGGCCCATCTCCAGGCCGCGCTCCTCTGCGAGCGTCTCGACCTGTTCAAAACGGTTCATGAATTTCGCGTTGGCGCGCTCGAGCGCCTGACCCGGCTCGACGCCGAGCTTACGCGCGAGATTCACGGCGGCGAACAGCAAATCTCCGATCTCTTCCTCGATTGTTTCCCGTTGCCCGTTGCCACGTCCTTTAGGGCCCGTTTCCCGTTCCACCTCCGCCGTCTCTTCCTTCACCTTCTCCATTGGCCCCTTCGCATCGGGCCAATCGAACCCAATCCCCGCAGCACGTTCCTGGAGCCGGTACGCCATGAGTAAAGGCGGGAGCGTTGGGGGCAGACCGGCGAGGGTGCTGCGCTTCCCGCCCGCCCGCGGTTCGCGTCGCTTGGCCAGCTCCCAATTGGCGTGATCGCCGGCGCTGCCACGTCCCTCGCTGAACAGGTGCGGATGGCGCCGCCACATCTTCTCTTCGAGTGCGCGCGTGACGACTTCCGCATTGAATTGCGATCGCTCCTCGGCGATCACGATCTGAAACGCGAGGTGGAGCAGGACGTCGCCCAGCTCGTCGCGCATGGCGGCGGGGTCGTCGGTCTGGATGGCCTGATCGAGCTCGAGCGCTTCCTCGACCAGGTACGGACGGAGTGTCTGCGGAGTCTGCGCGCGGTCCCAGGGACAGCGCTGTCGCAGGTCGCGGACGAGTGCGAGAGCACGTCCAAGCGCTGAATCGCCTTGCATTTAGCCTCCGGGCCGGGTAGAATACCCGCGCCAGTGAGCGTGTCAACGAGTCGCAGGGCCTGGGTGGAAGTGGACGTGGATGCCCTCGTCGACAACGCCCGAACGGTAGCAAAGATAGCAGGCACACGGCTCCTCCCTGTCGTCAAGGCAAATGCGTACGGGGTCGGAGCCGTCACTGTATCCAAGGCCCTTGAGCAGCTCGATCCGTGGGGGTACGGCGTCGCCACGATCGACGAAGGCGCCGAGCTGCGAGCGGCCGGGATCACGCGTCCGATTCTCGTGTTCATGCCGACGCGCGCCCAGTTGTTCGATGACTACGACCGCCATCAGCTGACACCGGCGCTCGGCGATGCCGGCAGCATCCTCGAGTGGACGACGCGCGGCGATCGCCCTTTCCACATCGAGATCGATACGGGCATGGGCCGGGCCGGTGTGCGCTGGGACGAAGTGGACGAGCTGGGTGCGGCTATCGATACGGCGTCGTTCGAGGGCTGCTACACGCATTTTCACTCGGCTGAACGCGATGCGGGGACTCTCGATCAGCAATTGGACCGGTTTCAGCGGGCGGTAGAGTCTCTGCCGCGCCGTCCCCGGTTGCTTCATGTCGCGAACAGCGCGGCAGCCCTGCGCGGACCAAAGTTCGCGTTCGACCTGGTACGGCCGGGCATCTTCCTCTATGGGGGATTGGCCGCTGAAGCACTCGAGCAGCCGCGTCCGGTTGTGAGCATTCGCGCGCGGGTGCTGAGCGTGCGGCGGATCCGCAAAGGTGAAAGCGTGAGCTACAACGCCAGCTGGGTCGCCCCGCGCGACACCGTCGTGGCCACGCTCGGGATCGGATACGCGGACGGCGTCCGGCGCGACATGGGACTTGCCGGGAAGGCGCAGGTGCTGCTGCGCGGCAAGCGTTGTCCCATCGTCGGCGTGGTGCAGATGGACATGGCGCTGGTGGAAAGCGGCACCGTGGAAGTGCAGGTCGGCGACGTTGCGACGCTGCTCGGCGAGGAAGCAAAGCAGCGCATCACGCTGGCCGAATTCGCGGCGTGGAGTGGTGAGCTGGCGCATGAGGTGCTGACGGGTCTGGGACCGCGCTTGCCGCGAGTGTATGCGTGACGAAGCACTCGGGGCGCGCTGCCATCATCGTGCTCGACGGGCTGGGCATCGGACCAGCGCCCGACACGGGGCAGTACGGCGATGCGGGCTCGGATACGCTGGGGAACGTGGCGCGTGCCGTTGGCGGACTGAAGCTGCCGAATCTGGAAAAGCTGGGTCTCGGCAAATGCCGGGAAGGATCCGTGATCGCCGGGCTTGCGACCGGGGTGAGCCCGAGTGCGGCGTACGGGATAGCCCAGCCGGCGTCAGCGGGGAAGGACAGCACGACAGGCCATTGGGAGATCTGCGGCGTGCTGCTGGAGAAAGCGTTCCGCACCTATCCGAAGGGTTTTCCGGTTGCGTTGCTGGACGAGTTTGCGCGGCGCACCGGTCGCGGTTGGATCGGCAATAAAGCGGCGTCGGGGACCGCGATCATCGACGAGCTCGGTGCTGAGCATCAACGCAGCGGGAAGTGGATCGTCTACACGTCGGCCGATTCCGTTTTTCAGATCGCGGCGCACGAGACCACAGTTCCGCTCGACGAGCTATACCGGGCGTGCATGGTAGCGCGCGAAATGTTGATAGGGGAGCACGCTGTCAGCCGCGTGATCGCGCGGCCGTTCGAGGGCACGCCGGGGGACTACCGCCGCACCACGCACCGGAAGGATTTTTCGCTCGCGCCGGTCGGCACGACGCTGCTGGATCGGCTGGCCGCGGCCGGGGTCGAGCGCGTCGGCATCGGCAAGGTGGACGATCTGTTTGCAGCTCGAAACATCAGCAGCGAGCACACGCCGACGAACGGGGACGCCTACCGCCTCATCGAGCGGGCGCTCGAGACGCTGGAAACGGGATTTGTGTTCGTGAACGTGATCGAGTTCGACCAGACCTGGGGGCACCGCAATGACGTGGAGGGGTTTCACCAGGGTCTCAGGGAGTTGGATGCCTGGGTGCCGCGGCTGCTGAGCCGGCTGCGGCCCGATGATCTCGTCATTCTGACGGCGGATCATGGGAACGACCCAACGACGCCGTCGACCGATCACTCGCGGGAAATGGTCCCGCTGCTGGTGCTCGGTCCCAAGGTAAAGCCGCGCTCGCTCGGCATCAGGCGCACGTTCGCCGATCTCGGGCAGACCGTCGCCGAGTACTTCGGTGTGCCCGAGCTCGCGGCGGGTGCCTCGTTCCTGGGGGACGTGTTCGCGTGAGCGATCTGGTGACGCAGGCACGCGCCGCGATGCGCAACGCGTGGGCGCCCTACAGTAGTTTTCACGTCGGCGCCGCGATCGAGGCAGCCGACGGCAAAGTGTACGTGGGCTGCAACGTCGAAAGCGCGTCGTACGGTCTCACCATCTGTGCCGAGCGCATGGCGTTGGGGGCCGCGGTCGTGGGTGGGGCGCGCAAGCTGAAGCGCGTCGTCGTGACCACCGAGGTCGATCCGCCCGCGGCGCCATGCGGCGCGTGCCGTCAGCTGCTCGCGGAGTTCGGCCTCGATTTGGAAGTCATTGCGGTCGGTCCCACGTCGGAGCGGCGCTGGAAGCTCGCCGCTCTGTTGCCCGACGCTTTTACCAGGGAGACGCTCGACCGGTGATGCGGTACTTGGCGTTAGCGTTATTGCTCGTAGGTCCGATCGCGTGCGTGGAGGTGGCCACCGCTCCCGGCGTGTGCCCGACGTTCTGTCCCAGCGGGGCGATCGAGAGTTTCGACACGATCTTCACCGACATCATCGTGCGGGATTCGTCCTACCGCGGCTATGTGCAGCCTTATCAGGCGGAGGCGATGACGGCCGCGGACATTCCCGGCGTCATCGACAGTCGCGCGTTCCTTGTGATGAACAAGATGTTCACGACCACGACGGTCCGTGCCGGTGACACCACCACTGTCCCTGTGGTGGCGGACTCCGCCCAGTTGCGACTGACCCTCCTGCGGCGGGACACGCTAGCCACCAATCTGCGGCTCAACCTGTACTCGGTGCCGGTGACTGCGGACTCCACGGCGACGTTTGCGTCGCTCGATCCCTATTTCACCAGCCCGCCGGTCGACAGTGTGAATATCTCGGCCGTGCTGGCGCGTCCGCCGATTACCGATACCACGACGCGCCGCATTTGGGGCGATTCGATCTGGACCGACTCGGCGGGCCACGTGATTCGGCAACTCGACAGCGGGCGAGTGCTCTTCATTTATTGGCACCTCGATACGCTGAAGGCGCCGCTGGTTCAGGCAGACTCGGGGAGATTGGGATACGGCATCCGCGTTGCGGCGGACTCGCTGGCGACCGTCTCGGTCGGGACCCTGGACGGGGGCAGCAACGCGTTCTTCACGTGGTACTACCACTACACAGTGCCCGACACGGCGACCGCGACGCCCGATTCCGTCAGGACGGGCGTTCAGCCGCTCGCGCCGAGCTTCGACAGCTTCGTCACCGACCGGGCGGTGACGCCGCTCGATTCGAATCTCACGGTGGGTGGGGCGCCGTCGGCGCGAACGCTGTTGCGCGTGGACCTGCCGAAGTTCTTGCACGACAGCATCGACGTGGTGCGCGCGACGCTCATCCTGGTGCCGGTCGGGCCGGTGTCGGCCTCGCCCGCGGACTCGTTCGAGATTCGCGGCAAACCGGTGCTGACCGACGTCGGCGCGAAGTCGCCGACCTCCGATCTCTTGATGGGCCGAACGACGATCCACGCGAATTCGGCCGATACCGTACGGATGGAGCTGACGGACTTGGTGCGGAACTGGGCACTCGATACGACCCAGACCACGAGCTTGTTTTTGGGCCAGGTGCCCGAAGCGGCGTCCTACACCGAAATCCGGTTCTATTCCTCGCGCTCGACCGCATTCCGGCCGGCGCTGCACATCTCGTA
>Ga0070694_100001813_pt1 | contig 12650 bp, 14 predicted proteins | sample KBSK1251metaG_FD_65470 | JGI IMG/M metagenome (GOLD analysis project Ga0070694, IMG submission 65470) | Corn, switchgrass and miscanthus rhizosphere microbial communities from Kellogg Biological Station, Michigan, USA - KBS K1-25-1 metaG | ecosystem: Host-associated > Plants > Roots >... | reverse complement strand
GCCACGCTCGCCACCTTGGGCTCGTCGCCGCGGGTGGGCTCACGATAGAAGAGGAGCGTCACCACCCCCATGGCGGCGGTGATGCCGGCGCTCACGAGGAAGACCATCTCGACACCGACGGTGGTCCTCACCCGGGAGGCGAACAGCGGTCCGATGAAGGCCCCGATGTTCACCACCGTGTAGTAGATCGAGTACCCGATGGAGCGGACGTTCTCCTTGGCGGCGCGGGCCGTGGTTCCCACCACCACCGGCTTGACCACGGCCGGCCCCATGGCCGGGATGAGCATGATGACGTGCATGAGCGTGAACAGGGGGAGGAGCTCGCGCACGCCATGCATCCAGGAGGCGGAGAGGGAGCCCAGCAGGAAGTTCCCGATGGCCAGCATGAAGAAGGCGCCGGCCAGGGTGCGCCGGAAGCCGAAGCGGTCGGCCAGCGCCCCGCCCAGCACGGGCATGAACCAGACCACAAAGCCGTAGTAGCCGATGAGCCAGGTGGTCTGCGCGCTGGAGAGGCCGAGCCGCTCGTGCAGGTAGATGGCGAAGACGGCCTGGGGCCCGTAGTAGGCGAGCCGCTCGAAGAGCTCGGTGAAGTTCGCGACCCAGAAGGATCGCTCGAACCCGGTGCGCACCTCCTGCCAGCGCTGCGCGAAACTCACGCGGCCCCCCTCGACGTCGGCGGATGATACGTCAGAGGGTGCCTAGGCGGCGTCCTTCCACATGGGAAAGGTGAGCGCGAACAGCTCGTCACCGCAGTCCTCGTAGTCCCCGAGGAAGGTGACCGCCTCCCGCCGTGAGCGGCGTGCGTAGTCGATCTCCGACTCGCTCCGCTGGCGGTGCACCGACCACACCGTCTCCGACATCGACCAGTGCACCTCCGTGCCCCAGGTCACGCGATGGAACGGCGCCACCTCGGAGACGGGGATGGTCGTGCCCTCCAGGCTGGCGATGACCTCCAGGGCCTCCTCCCGGGACCAGGCGGCCTGGCCATCGAGGAGGCCGGGGAGGAGGAGCGCGTTCTGCCGCAGCTCCCTGGGGATCTCGTCGGGGAGTCTCATCGCCTCTGCAGGAACCTCGCCCGCGCCTTGGCGGCCTCCACCTCGCGGTAGCGCGGCGGCGCCTGGGTGACCAGGGAGTCGAGCAGCCGGTGCGCCGCGTCCGCCACCTCGTCCACCGCGCGGGCGAAGGCTTCCTCGTTGGCCGTGGACGGCTTGGAGGTGCCCGAGAGCTTGCGCACGAACTGGAGCGCGGAGGCGCGGACCTCCTCCTCGGTGGCCGGCGGATCGAAGTTGTGGAGCGTCCGGATGTTGCGGCACATGGGGCACCTCAAAGACGTCTCGGGGAGTATAGGATCGCCGGCGGAAAAGGAAACGGCGGTGCCTGACCCCTTCTGGCTCTCCCACGACGACCTGCACGTCCTGCCCGTGCTGCACGACCGGCTGGAGTGCGCGGCGGCGGTGCGGGAGGCGGTGCACTCCCTCGCGCCCAAGGCGCTCGTGGTGGAGATCCCGTCGTCCCTGGAGCGGGCGTGGCGGCAGGCGGTGGGGCGCCTGCCCGCCCTCTCCTTCGTGGTCTTCGAGACCGCGGAGCGGGAGACGATCTACCTGCCCGTGCACCCGGCCGATCCCATGGCCGAGGCCACGCGCCTGGCGGCCGAGCGCGGCCTTCCCCTGGCCTGCGGCGACCTGGACACCGACGGGTACGGCGCCTGGCGCGACGCCGTTCCCGATGCCTACGCCCTCCATCGCCTGGGCCTGCGCGCGGTGTTCGACGCTTTCCGGCGCCTCCCCCGGGGACAGGATCCCGCGGACGCGCGGCGGGAGGGAGCACTCGCCCACCACGCCCAGCGCCTCCGCGCGGAGCACGGCGGTCCCGTGCTGGTCGTCTGCGGCATGCATCACGCGGAGGCGGTGGCGGCCGCGCTGGCCGCGATCCAGCCGACACCGATGACGCTGCCCCGGCGCCAGGGCGCGCGCGTCGTGCATCCCGATCCGGAGGGACTGGCCGAGATCCTTCCCGAGCCGCCGTTCTACGTCGCGGCCTGGGAGGCCTTCCGGTCCGGTGCCGTCCTTTCCGGGGAGCCCGCGCCCGTGGCCGCGGGCCGCACCCTGGGGCCGTTCCGCGTGCTGTCGGGCGGCAAGGGAGACGATCCCGCCCGCGTGCGGGCCGCGGTCGCGCGCGCGGCGGGCAAGGCGGGGAGCGGGTACCGGCTCGACCGCCTGCGCCTGCAGTGGGCTCTGCTGCGGGAGGCGGAGGCAGCGCTGCTGGCCGCCGCACCCGACGAGCGGGTGGAGCCCTGGCAGCGGCGCAACCTCGCCCGCTTCGCCCGCAACCTCGCCCGCCTGTCGGGCGCGCTCCTCCCCGACCTCTACGACCTCGTGGTGGCGGCACGCGGCTGCGTCTCCGACAACTTCGCCTGGGAGCTGCATCGCCTGGCCTCCGCCTATCCGGACCAGGCCGATGCCGCCGCCGACGTCCCCACCGCGCGGATCCGGGCCGAGCACCTCTGGCAGAGCCTGCGCCGCCTGCGCCTGCAGCGCCGGCTGCGGCGGCCCAAGCAGCGCGGCCTGGACGCGCTGCTGCGGCGGCGCCGGCCGGGCGAGCGCTTCCCCGGCGAGTGGCTCGCCGGCTTCGACGAGAACGCGATCTGCTCCTACCCGCCCGAGGACGTGGTGGTCGAGGAGTTCGGGCGCTATCTGAAGCGGCGAGGCAAGTCCATCCTCTCCGAGGAGCGCGCGCGCACCGTCCCCTTCACCAGCTCGGTGCTGGACGGCATCGACGTGCGCGAGACGCTGCGCCACGTCGGCGATCGCCGCCCGTGGGTGCGCGAGCTGGGCCGCGTACCGGGAGAGGTGGGGCCGGTGGTGGTCGTCTTCGAGGACGAGGGCCGCGGGGAGCAGGGCCGCTTCCCGTACGCGCTCACCTGGATGGGGGAGCACGCGCAGGAGTCGGACATGGCGTTCTACGCCACCGACCCCGCGCAGGGGATCGTGGGACCGGGGATCTGCCGCGTCACCTATGGCGGCTTCCTCCTCTCCTACCCGCCGGGGCGCCTGGCCGAGGTGTGGTCCGACCCCGACTACGCCCTGGCCGAGACCAAGGCAGAGCTGCTGCTCCTGGCGGCGCTCGACTACGCGCAAGAGCGGATCGTGGTGCACGTGGCCGCGCGCCCGCCGCGCGGGATCTTCCAGACGGTGGCGGGACGGCTCGATCGGAAGATCCTCCACGTGCCCCTGGGAACCCTGTCCCCCGCCACCTTGCGCCGCCTGCGCGTCATGCACGTCCTGGCCGGGCACGGCCGGCGGGAGATCGCCCGGGACTACGTCTGGTGAGCTTTTCCTTGCCGGAAGCGGGTTTGCGGCATACGATACGTCCCTCTCGCCGACCTCCGGCTGAGGAGCGCCCCTCCCGAGGGCACATCCAAGGATTCGATGAAATACCGTCACCGCGGCTACCGCGATGCGGAGCGGGACGACCGCGACCGAGATCGTGGATCCCAGCCGCCCCAGGGCACCTTCTCCCGCCCCCCCCAGGACCGCTCGGCCATCGCGCAGGGGGAGCGCGCGCAGCAGCGCTCGCTCCGTCACGCGGTGGAGCGCGACGCGCGCGAGGTGATCCGCTGCCCGAGCTGCGGGCGCAACGTCCCCACGCTGGCCATGGGGGGCGAGATGCGCTGCAATTCCTGTGGCGCCTCCTTGCGCGCCTGCCGCACCTGCCGGCACTTCGACACCTCCGCCCGCTGGGAGTGCCGGATCTCCGATCGCGTGCCGGCGCGGGTCCCGGACAAGGCGGCGGAAAACACGTGCCCCGAGTTCTCGGCCCAGCTCATTCTCGATGCCACCGGGAAGCGCACGGCGCCCCCCGGCGGTCCCAACTCGCGCGGCAACGATCCCAAGTCCCTCTTCGAGAATCTGTTCAAGCGCTGAAGACCGCCGCGGCCGCCTTCGCCACCGTCCTCATCCTCTGCCTCCCCGCCGCCGCCAGCGACGCGCGCCTCCTCACCGGATATCCGCTCGAGGTGCGGATCTCCTTCGACGCCGCTCTCTTCCACTGGCTGGAGTCCCTCACGGGCGCCACGCTGGGGAAGACCGTGCCGGCGCACCGGCAGGAGTACAAGCGCCTCTTCGGCGACCTGGACGAGAACGACCGCAAGTACCTCGCCGACTTCACCCGGGTGCGCGTGGCGCACGCGGAGGCGCCCGCTCCTCCCCTGGCGTATCGGGGGATGAACGCCATGCGGGAGCGCCTCTTCGACGGGGACGAGGCCGACCCCATGACCGCGCTCGCCAGGGAGCTGAGCGCCGAGGACATGGCGACGCTGCGGAAGAGCCTGGCCTGGTTCGCCCCCAAGTACGCCCGCATCTGGCGGGATGGAGAGGTGCCGCAGGCGTTCCTGCGCACGGCCCGCGAGGATCCCGCGCGGGCGCAGCTGGACGCTCTGCTGGTGCGGCTGGCGCGGTTCTACGGCGTGCCCCCGGACGGCGCGCCCCGCCCCCGCCTCCTCCTCGTGCCCGTGCCCGGGGGCTGGGGGACGCACGCCTACGCGCTGCGCCGCACGCTGCTGCTGGAGATCCGCAAGGGAGACCGGCTGGCCGACCAGGCCTCCGTGATCGTGCACGAGAACGCGCACTTCCTGTTCTCGCGCATGCCCGCCCCGCGCCAGGAGGCGCTGGAGGCGGCGGCGCGCGCCGCCTCCCCGGGAGGGGGCGACGCCTGGGAGCTCCTGCACGAGGCACTGCCCACGGCGCTCGGCCAGGGGGTGGCCGACCGCGCCTTCTCCGCCGACTGGTCCACCGCCTTGCGCTGGTACCACAAGCCGGACGTGGACCGTTACGCGAAGGCGCTGCTGCCGCTCGTGGACCGCACTCTGGCCGAGGGCGGCGTGCTGGACGCGGCCTTCGTGGCGCGGGCGGTGGCGGCGGCTCCCCTCACTCCCCGATCACCTTGACCAGCACGCGCTTGGGGCGGCGGCCGTCGAACTCACCGTAGAAGATCTGCTCCCAGGGACCGAAGTCGAGCTTCCCGCCCGTGACCGCCACCACCACCTCCCGCCCCATGATCTGGCGCTTGTGGTGCGCGTCCCCGTTGTCCTCCCCCGTGCGGTTGTGGCGGTAGCGCGCGGGATCGTGGGGTGCCAGCCCCTCCAGCCACTTCTTGTAGTCCTCGTGCAGCCCGGGCTCGTCGTCGTTGATGAAGACGCTGGCCGTGATGTGCATGGCGTTGACCAGGCACAGCCCCTCCCGGACGCCGCTCCCCGCCACCACCCCTTCCACCTGGGGGGTGATGTTGACGAAGTCCATCCGGGCGGGGATCTCGAAGGTCAGGTAGCGGGTGGCGGATCGCATGCCGACGGCTCCTTTTCCGGTGGCCGGGGCGGCTTGTCCCGGCCCCGGCCGGACCCTATATTCCCGCCCCGCCATTGGCATGAGGTGAGGGGATGCGCAACGGAGAGCGTGGAGAAGGCCGGCTCGGACTCCTGATTGCCGCGGCGATCGTGGGGATCGGCGCCTTCCTGGGCGTGAAGATCGTGCCCGTGCGGATCAACGCCTACGAATTCCGCGACTTCGTGGAGCAGCAGTGCCGCACCGCCGCCCTCACCCACGACGACAAGAAGATCGCCAAGGAGATCATGGAGAAGGCCGACGACCTGGAGCTCCCGCTTCAGCGCAAGAACCTCCAGCTCAAGCGGAGCAGCAGCGAGATGATCATCAAGGCATTCTTCGAGATGCCCATCGACCTGAAGGTGACGACCTACAACTTCCACTACGAGGTCAATACGCGGGCGCCGCTGTTCTAGGCGCCTCGTAGACCACCTTCCCGCCCGCGATCACCGTCCGCACGCGGGAGTCCCCGAACCGGTAGACCAGGTGATGCCGGCCGGGGACGCCGTGCACCACCAGGTCCGCGCGCTTCCCCTCCTCCAGGCTCCCCGTCCGGTCGGCGCGCCCCAGGGCGTGGGCGGCGTTGAGCGTGGCGGCGGTAATGGCCTCGTCCACGGTGAGCCCCGCCCACAGGCAGCCAAAGACCAGGATCAGGGGCATGGACTCGGTGGGGCAGGTGCCGGGGTTGAAGTCGGTGGCCAGCGCCACCGGGACGCCGGCCTCGATCAGCCGCCGTGCCGGGGGTCGCTGCGCGGACCGCAGGAAGAAGCCGGCGGCGGGGAGCAGCACCGCCGTCGTTCCCGCCCGGGCCAGTGCGTCGATCCCCTCCGGGGAGACGTGCTCCAGATGGTCGGCGGAAGCGGCCCGCAGGGAGGCCGCGAGCGCGGCACCGCCGTCGTCGGCGAGCTGATCCGCGTGGAGGCGGACACCGAGGCCCGCCCGGCCCGCCGCCTCCAGCACGGCCCGGGCCTCCTCCGGGGTGAAGGCGTGCGCGTCCACGAAGGCGTCGGCGTACTCCGCCAGGCCCTCCGCGGCCACGGCGGGGAGGGCCTCTTCCACGAGGAGGCGCACCCAGGCGGCCCGGTCCTGCCGATGCTCGGGGGGAACCGTGTGCGCCCCCAGGAAGGTGGGGACCACCTCCACGGGATGGCCGGCGGCCCCACGGCGCAGGGCCCGGAGCTGGCGCAGCTCGGCCTCGAGGGTGAGCCCGTAGCCGCTCTTGGCCTCCACCGTGGTGGTCCCGCGGGCCAGCATGGCGTCCAGACGCGCGCGCACGAGGGCGGCGAGGGTGTCCTCGCTCGCCACCCTGGTCGCCGCCACGGTGGAGAGGATGCCGCCCCCCCGGGCGGCGATGGCCTGGTAGGTGTCCCCCCGCAGGCGCTGGTCGAACTCGCGCTCCCGCCATCCTGCGAAGGGCAGATGCGTGTGGGCGTCCACGAAGCCGGGGAGGACCGTACCGCCCTCCGCATCCACGGTCGTGGCACCGGGGAGGGGGCGCACGCGGGCCTGGAATTCCTGACGGGAGCCGGCGAAGACGATGTGTCCGTCCCGGCAAGCGACCGCCGCATCCTGCACCACGCGCAAGCGGTCGAGGTCCCGGCCCAGGCGAGGGGTCCGGCCCTCCGACGTCGCCAGCTCCCCGATGCCGGCGACGACGAGGTCCGCGTCGATCATCCGACTTCGGAGCCGGTCCGGCGGCGCAGGAACCGAAGGTTGTCGACCTCGGCGCGCTCGGTCTTCCGCAGGTCGAGCAGGGAGAGGTGCTCCTGCACCGCGCTCCTCAGGCGGTTCTCGAAGACGTCGCGCTCCAGGCGGGCCTGCGCGATCTCGCTCTCCAGGGCGGCCAGCTGATCCTGCGCCTGCTCCAGGAGGCGCTCCGCCTTGATGCGGGCCTCCTTCACCAGCAGCTCGGACTCCACGCGCGAGTTCTCGCGGTGCTCCTCGGCCATGCGCTGGGCGGTGAGCAGGGTGTCCTGCAGCATGCGCTCCCGCTGCCGGTAGTCCTCCAGGCGCTCCCGGAGCTGGCCCATCTCCTCCCGCACGGTGGCGTTCTCGAGGTTCAGGCGCTCGATCTCCTCCGCCACCGACTTCAGGTAGAGCTTCACCTCGTCGGGGTCGTAGCCGCGCACCTTGCGCGTGAACTCCTGTTGCTCGACGTCCATGGCGGTCAGGCGGGCGCTCACGGTGACCTCCAACGATATCGGGGGGAACCCGCGTGGAACATAATGCGACGTTTCCATCATGGCAAGCGTTCCCCGAAGAGCGCGCGCCCCACCCGCAACAGCGTCGCCCCCTCCTCGATCGCCACCTCGAAATCGTCGCTCATTCCCATGGAGAGGTGGGGAAGGGGGCGTCCGTGACGCCGGGCCGCCTCGTCCCGGAGCCGGCACAGACGCTGGAACCAGGGACGCGAGGCCCCGGGATCTTCCGAGGGCGGCGGGATCGCCATCAGGCCCTGGAGGTCCAGGGCGGCAAGCGGCGCCATCCCCTCCATCAGCGCCGGAAGGGCGGCGGGCGCCACTCCCTCCTTCGTCTCCTCGCCGGCCACGTTCACCTCGACGAGCACCGGCTGGACGATCCCACGCGCCGCCGCCCGGCGGTCGATCTCGCGCGCCAGCTCCAGGCCGTCCACGGAGTGGATGAGCTCGAAGGCCCCCACCGCGTGCCGCGCCTTGTTGCGCTGCAGGTGCCCGACCAGGTGCCAGCGCGCGGGAGGACCGACCTCCCCCATCTTGGCCAGCGCCTCCTGTACCCGGTTCTCGCCGAAGACGACCTGCCCCGCCTCCGCCATCGCACGCACCCGGGGCGCCGGCACGGTCTTGGTCACCGCCACCAACGTGACCCCGCGCGGGTCCCGTCCGGCCCGGCGGCAGGCGGCCTCGATGCGGGCCACGATCGCCGCCCGCGCGCCGGCCTCCTCTGTCAAGGGTCCACGAGCACGCCGGCCTCGCCCCGGTCGAGCGCGAGGTTCACCAGGCGGTCGGCGTGTCGGTTGTCCTCGCGCGGGACGTGGACGATGCGGAAACGGGGAAAGAGCCGGATGCGGCGCATGGCCTCCGCGTGCAGCGGCTTCAGGTCGGGGTGGCGCACCTTGTAGAGACCCTGCACCTGGCGGACGATCAGCTCCGAGTCGGCGCGGATCTCGACCTCCTCCGCGCCCCGCTGGGCCGCCATGTCCAGCGCGGCCAGCAGGCCCTCGTACTCGGCGGCGTTGTTGGTGGTCCGCCCCAGGGTGCCGGCGCGCCCCTCGAGGTAGGCGTCGTCCTCCCCCAGCACGGCCACGCCCCATGCGGCGGGGCCGGGATTCCCCCGCGAGCCGCCGTCGACGGCGGCTCTAAACCGAGCCGCCATGGGTGGCCGTCACCTGGCCGTTCCCCACCGGGATCTCGGGGGCGGTCCCCGACCGCAGCACCGGCTCGTAGTAGAGGAAGCGGCGGCAGTTCCCGCAGGAGTGGATGCGCGCCGCCATCTTGATCTCCTGGAACACCTGGGGCCGGATCCTCACGTAGCAGGACTGGCAGACCTGGGACTCCGCCCGGGCCAGGAAGATGCCGGCCCGCGCCTCCTCCACCCGCCGCACGGCGTCCACCAGGTCCCGCGGGAGCTCGACCTCGATCGCCGTTCGCTCCGCGTCGGCCTTGGCCGCCTCCTCGGAGGCGAGACCCGCCTCCCGCTCCACGCCGGCCACCTCGGCCGCCACCTTGGCCCGCTCCTCCTGGATGTGGGAGGCGCGCCCCTCGAGGTCGGAGCTCAGGGTCTCGAGCTCGTCCATCGCCTTCAGCACGGCGTCCTCGTGCTCGGCCGCGTGCGCCTTCACGGCGTCGATCTCCTTGAGCACGGCCGCGTACTCGCGCTGGTTCTTCACCTGCATGAGCTGGTCGGTGAACTTGCGCCTCGATTCCTCGAGCTCGGTCAAGGACTGCGTGCGCGTCTTCTGGTCCTTGTCCAGCTCGTCGTGGCGGGCCTGGATGGCGACGTACTCCGCATTGCGCTCGCGGAAGCGCGCCTCGATCTCCTCGATCCTCGCTGGAGCGCCCTCCGCGACGGCGCGCGCGCGGCGGATCTCCAGCGCCAGGTCTTGGATCCTCAGGAGCCGCTTGAGCTGTTCCTTGGCGTCCACGGGTCCCTCGAAACACGAAGGGCGCTCGGTCTTCGAGCGCCCTTTGATGGCAACCGCCGGCGGGAGCGTTCCCCGCGTGGGCTCGTTCGATCGGGCTCCCACGGGCAGAACGACCGCTGGTAGCGCTTTAACTTCATGTGCCGTGGGACCTTACCATTGGGGACCTTCTCCGTCAACTCAGAGCAGGAGGAGTCGCACGGCGAGGAGGGCCACCGCCATGGCCACCGCATCCGCGAGCAGGCAGGCGAGGAGAGCGTGCCGCGTGCGCTTCACCCCCACGGCGCCGCAGTAGACCGCGAGCACGTAGAACGTGGTCTCGGTGCTCCCCTGGATGGTGCTGGCCATCAATCCCAGCGGGCTATCGGGGCCGTGGGTCTTCAGGATCTCCGCGGTGAGCCCGAGGGCGCCGCTCCCGGACAGGGGCCGCAGCAGCATCACGGGGAGGAGCTCCGCCGGGACCCCGACGTGCGCGGTGAGCGGGGAGAGCGCGGAGACCACGAGGTCGAGCATCCCCGAGCCCCGCACGATGCCGACCATGACCAGGATGGCCACGAGATACGGGAGGATGCGCAGCGCCACCTGGAACCCTTCCTTGGCCCCCTCCACCAGGGTGTCGTAGACGCGCACCCCCGCGGCCCACCCGGCGGCGACGAGGCCGCCGATCAGGAGGGGGAGCGGCCAGGACGCCAACAGGTCGCGCGCCCCCGTCCGCGCGCCGTGCACGACGAGACCGGCCAGCACGGCGAGCCCGGCGAGGGCCACGAGGAGGGCGGCCCCACGGGAGAGCCTGGGAGGCGCCGCCGCGGTCTCCTCCTCCACCACCGCGGGGGCGGCGCGCTCTGCAGGCGGCAGGCGGAAGCGCGGAAGCCGCGCGAGCAGCGTGGCCGCCAGGGCCGCCGTCACGGTGCCCACGCCGGCGGCGATCCAGGTGGGGACGAGAATGGACGCGGGCGCCGCGCTCCCCGCGGAGACGCGCAGGCTCAGGAGCGTGGTGGGGATGAGGCCGAAGCCGGCGGTGTTGAGGGCGAGGAACAGCACCATGGCGTCCGTGGCGGTCCCCGGGCGCGCGTTCAGGCGATCCATCTCCCGCATGGCCTGGACGCCGAACGGCGTCGCCGCGTTCCCCAGGCCCAGCGCGGTGGCCGAGAGGTTCAAGACCACCGCGGAGAGGGCGGGGTGCCCGTCGGGGATCCCCGGGAAGAGGCGCCTCAGGACCGGGGCCAGGAGCCGGGCCAGACGCGCCAGCAGCCCCGCTTCGGAGGCGACGCGCATGAGACCGAGGAACAGCGCGAGGGCGCCGGTCAGCCCCAGCGCCAGGTCCGCCGCGCTGCGCGCCCCGCCCAGCGCACCCTGGGTGACCCCCTCCATCCCGTGGGGGCTCCAGGCGGCGAAGACGACGGCCAAGAGGACGGCGGCGACGAAGACGCCGTTGAGCAAGGCCCCCCCGGGCTAGCTAGGCGCGGCTTTCGATCTCGAGCGCCCGGCGCAGAAGCTCGTCCTCGGCTTCCTCGTGGGCGCGGAGCACATCCAGAAACGTGGCCAGGTCCTGGCGCAGCGACGGCATCTCGGCCGGTGCGCAGCGCTGGGCATGCAGTCTCGCCATCTCCAGCGTGTCCAGCAGGCGGGCGTGCTGCTCGGAGAGGCGCCGCACCTCGACGGTGGTGCCCGGGAGCAGGTCCAGCACGCCGTGGTAGAGCCCGCCCTGCTCCTCCCCCGCGAAGTGCTCGGTCAAGCGCTCGATCAGGCTCCCCAGCTCCGCGGACAGACGGGCGGACGCCTCCGGAACGCCGGCGTCGATTTCCGCCAGCATCTGCGTCAGCCGGTCGAGGTAGAAGTGGACCTGGCGGTGCTCCTCCAGGTTCTGCACGGTGAGGTGCTGGAATGCAGGCGAGCCGGACATCGAGGCCTCCCTTCCCCACCGCTTAACTTCACTCGCGGCGGAGGCGCCGTCAAGTGAGCAGGCGCGCCTGCTCCGGGGCGGCGGCCCGCGCCAGGGCGGCCTCGATCTCCTCCCCCACCTGCTCCGGGGTCCGCTGGGAGGGGTCCACCTCGAGGACCTGGACCCGCCGCCGGCGCAGCGCCCCCCCCACGAAAGCATAGGCATCCTGCAGCCGGGCCTGCGCCGGGGCCAGCTCCCCGGCGGGAAAGCGCAGGAGGACGAGGACGTCGGGGGCCGGCGGGCGCACCAGGTCGAGCACGTTCAGAAGCCAGACCTCGGTCGCCTTCCCCAGGAACCGGGGCCACTGCCCCACGGGGATCCGGCGCTCCCCGCGCAGGTAGTCGAGCAGGCGACGCATCTCCGTCTCGTCGAACTTGCCGGCGTAGAAGGTGGCCTCGGCGAAGGCCAGCAGGTCCACGAGCGCGTTTCCGTCCGTGGCCACGAACCGGGTGGTGCGCCCGTGCTCCAGCGCCTCGTCCACCTGCGCGCGCTCCACCATCTCCGCGAAGCGGGCGCGAGCGTGCGCTCCCCCGCGGTGGAAGAGCCAGGCAACGAGCGAGGGCCAGGCACGCCGTCCCGTGAAAGGCACCCCCGAGGCCTCGCGCACGCCCTCGGGATCGGCCTCCAGCATCGGCTCGGTGAGACCGAGCGTGTAGCCGGTGCGGCCCAGGCGCTCCAGCACCGCCAGGAAGTAGGCGCGGCGAGGCTCGGGGCGCACGGCGCAGACCGCCACCCGCACCGGGGGCGTGGGTCGAGGGCCGGGGACCGGAGGGGGCGGGGGGGCGAGCGCCAGCACGTCCTCGCGCACGCGGGCGGCGATCTCCGGCGGCTCCCCTGAGGGAGCGTAGCTGCGCGGCTTTCCCACCGAGACGTCGATCCCCAGCGGCACGGGGATGGCCTCGCCCCGCGGCCAGATGCGCTCGGCCCCCGAGAGGAACACGGGGACCACCACCAGCTCTTGCACCTGCCGCACCAGGCGCCCGATGCCGCCGCGGAAGGGGGCGACCACCCCCGGCTCCCCCCGACTCCCCTCCGGGAAGAAGATGAAGGACTCGCCGCGCGCGATCCCTTCCACGATGGGCGCCAGCGGATCCATGCCCGCCAGCGGCCGCCGCTCGATGGGGATGCCGTTCATCAGCACCATGGCCATGGTGCGCCGCACCAGGTTCTTCCCGAAGTAGTCGGCAGCCGCCACCGGGTGCACCCGAGGCAG
>Ga0070694_100001812_pt1 | contig 12658 bp, 11 predicted proteins | sample KBSK1251metaG_FD_65470 | JGI IMG/M metagenome (GOLD analysis project Ga0070694, IMG submission 65470) | Corn, switchgrass and miscanthus rhizosphere microbial communities from Kellogg Biological Station, Michigan, USA - KBS K1-25-1 metaG | ecosystem: Host-associated > Plants > Roots >... | reverse complement strand
CGACACCAAGGGCCTGGTGCAGTTCGGCGCCTCGCCACGCGCCACCATCTTCCTGGCCGTGGCGGCCAAGGCGCACGCCTTCATCCGGGGTCGCGGCTACGTCACCCCGGAGGACGTGAAGTCGATCGCGTTCGACGTCCTGCGCCACCGGATCATCCTGTCGTACGAGGCCGAGGCCGAGGACGTCACGACCGAGCAGATCATCCAGAGGGTGCTCGATACCATCGAAGTCCCCTGACGCCCTCCGGATTCGAAAGGGGTGGCGTGAGCGATGCTCCCCGCAGAGATCCTGAGGAAAGTGCGGCGGATCGAAATCCGCACCAACCGCCTGGTGAACGAGTCCCTGGCGGGGGAGTACCACTCCGTCTTCAAGGGGCGCGGCATGGAGTTCTCGGAGGTGCGGGAGTACCAGTTCGGCGACGACATCCGGAACATCGACTGGAACGTCACGTCGCGCATGGGGCACCCCTACGTCAAGAAGCACGTGGAGGAGCGCGAGCTGACCGTGATGCTCCTGGTCGATTTCTCCGGATCGGGGGAGTTCGGCACCCGGCGACAGTTCAAGCGGGAGATCGCCGCCGAGATCTGCGCTTTGCTCGCCTTCTCCGCCATCAAGAACAACGACCGGGTGGGCCTGGTCGCCTTCACCGATCGGATCGAGACGTTCCTCCGCCCGCGCAAGGGGAAGGACCACGTCCTGCGCGTCATCCGAGAGGTCCTGTACTTCCGTCCCGAAGGGCGCGCCACCGACCTGGCCCAGGCGCTGCAGTTCCTGTACCGGACGGTCACGAAGCGCGCCGTGGTGTTCGTGATCTCCGACTTCCTGGCCGAGGGGTACGAGCAGCCGCTGCGCGTCGCCGCGCGCAAGCACGACGTGATCGCCGTCACGATCACCGATCCGCGCGAGGAGGACCTGCCGCCGATCGGCCTGGTCGACCTGGAGGACGCGGAGACGGGAGAGCGCGTCCTGGTCAACGCCTCGGACCGCCGCACGCGCGAGCGCTTCCGCGCCTGGGCCGCGGCGAGGCGGACGGCCCGCGAGTCGCTCTTCCGCGGCAACGCCATCGACGCGCTGGAGCTGTTCACCGATCGTCCCTACGACGTTCCCCTGGTCCGGTTCTTCCACAAGCGGGCGCGAAGGATGAGCCGGTGAGCCGTCCGCTCGCCGCGCTGGCCGCGGGCGTCCTGGCCTGCGGGGTGCTCGCATCGGCGGCATTCGCCGCGGAGAGCCTGCCTCCGCAGGAGGCCGGCCCGGTCCGGATCGACGTGGCGGTCGACAAGCGCGACGTGACGATCGGCGATCCGATCGTCGTGACCGTCCGCCTGACGCATCCCGAAAACGTGAAGGTCGGCGCGTTCGACCCGGAGCGCTCTCTCGGGGACCTGGCGCTCCTCGATCGACGGGCCCCAGAGCCGGAGAAACTCCCCGACGGGCGGATCCGCGAGACCCGGGTCCTCCGCGTGGCGCGCTACGAGACGGGCCCGGCCACGATCCCGTCGTTCGAGGCGGTCTTCACCGGTCCGGACGGGAAGGAGGCCCGCGTCGCCACGCCCTCCGCCGCCGTCACGGTCTCCTCGGTCCTGGCGGAGGGGGACACGGGACCGGCGGACATCAAGAAGCCGGCCGAGATGCCGGAGCGCGCCCTCTGGCCGTTCGCCGTGGCCGCCGCGGCGCTGGCCCTGGCGCTCGGGCTCTGGATGTGGAGCCGCTGGAGAGCGCGCCGCGCGCAGGTCATCGCCCCTCCGGAGCCCGCGGCCCCGCCGCGGCCGCCGCACGAGATCGCCTACGGCGAGATGCAGCGCCTGCTGTCCTCGGGGCTTCTGGAGAAGGGCCGGATCAAGGAGTTCTACATCGAGCTGGCGGAGATCATGAAGCGCTATCTCGAGGCCCGCTTCGGGGTCGATACGTTCGAGCGCACGACTTCGGAGATCCTGGAGGCGCTCCGGCTGGCGCGCCTGCCGGTGCGCGGCATGACATCCACCTCGGAGTTCTTCGGCGCGTGCGACATGGTGAAATTCGCCCGGCACCTGCCCGCGTCCGAGGAGACCCGCGCCACGGTCGAGCGGGCGTACCGCCTGATCGACGAGACGAAGGCGCCGGAGCAGCCGGCGGAGATGCCGGCGGGCGTCGCCGCGGGAGGGGCCCGCTGATGCTGCGCTTCGCCGCCCCGTATGCGGGGGCCGCCATGGCGGTCGTCCTGGGGCTCCTCGTCTGGCACCTGGTGCGCAGCCGGGCGAGGCGGGCGAGCCTGGTCTACTCCATGACCTCCCCGTTCCGGGCCATGCCGCGGGGCTGGACGGTGCGCCTGCGCCACGTCCCCATGGCGCTGCGCGTGCTCGGCCTGGCGCTCCTGGTCGTCGCGTTCGCGCGGCCGCAGACGGCGCACCACGAGGAGGAGGTCCTGACGGAGGGGATCGACATCGTGCTGACCGTGGACATCTCCGGCAGCATGCGGACCGAGGACTTCAAGCCGAAGAACCGCCTGGTGGTCGCGAAGAACGTCGTGGGCCAGTTCGTCAAGGGACGCCGGAACGACCTGCTGGGCCTGGTGGTGTTCGCCGCCAACGCCTACACGCGCTGCCCCCTGACGCTCGACTACGGCGTTCTCGTCGACCTGCTCGACAGCGTCGACTTCGCCACCCGCGAGGAGGACGGCACCGCCATCGGCATGGGGCTGGCCACCGCCGTCTCGAGGCTGAAGGACGCCAAGGGGAAGAGCAAGGTGATCGTCCTGCTCACCGACGGGCGGAACAACCGCGGCCAGATCGATCCGTTGAGCGGCGCGCGCCTGGCGCAGGCGCTGGGGATCAAGGTGCACACCATCGGCGTGGGCACCGAGGGGGAGGCGCCGTACCCCGTGGACGATCCGATCCTGGGACGGCGCTATATCAACGTGCAGGCGGACATCGACGAGGAGACCCTGCAGCAGATCGCCGACGCGACCGGGGGCCGGTACTTCCGCGCCACCGACGCCCAGGGCCTGCAGCAGATCTTCGGCACCATCGACCGGATGGAGCGGACCGAGATCAAGGTGCGCGGGTACACGCGGCACACGGAGCAGTTCGCCTGGTTCCTCTACCCCGGGGCCCTGCTGATCCTGCTGGAGCTGGCGCTGTCCGGCACCATCCTGAGGACGATACCCTGATGCGCTTCGCGGCCCCCGAGTACCTCTGGCTCCTCTTCGGACTGCCGATCCTGGCGGGGCTCTTCGTCCTGTCGTTCCGGCGCCGCCGGCGCGCCCTCGAGTCCCTGGGGGAGCTGCGGCTGGTGCGCCGCCTCACCACGAGCGCCAGCACCGAGCGGCGGATCATCAAGGCGGTCCTCGTGGGGGTGGCGGTGCTCTTCCTGGCGCTGGCGCTGGCGCGGCCGCAGTGGGGGGCGAAGCTCGAGACCGTCACCCGCCGCGGCGTCGACGTGATCATCGCCGTGGACACGTCCACGAGCATGCTGGCGGAGGACGTCAAGCCGAGCCGCATGGCGCAGGCGCGCGCCGCGGTCTCGGCGTTCGTCGACCTGCTGCGCGGCGATCGCGTCGGTCTCGTCGCCTTCGCGGGGACGGCCTACGTCGCCTGCCCGCTGACGCTCGACTACACGGCCGCGGCGATGTTCGTCGACGTCCTCGACACCGATCTCATCCCCATCCAGGGGACGGCGATCGCCGAGGCCATCCGGGCCGCCACCTCGTCGTTCCGGCAGGGGGAGAGGCGCCACAAGGTGCTCGTCCTTTTGACCGACGGCGAGGACCACGAGGGGGACGTGATGGCCGCGGCGCGCGACGCGGCGCAGGAGGGGATCACGATCTTCACCATCGGGATCGGCAGCACCAGCGGCGAGCCGATCCCCCTGCGCAACGAGCGGGGGGACATCATCGGGTATAAAGAGGACAAGAATCACCGCAAGGTGACCAGCCGCCTCGGGGAGGGGGACCTCGAGTCGATCGCCCTCGCGACGGGCGGGAAGTACTTCCGCTCGACGCCGGACGGGATGGAGCTGCAGCGCGTGTACGAGGAGATCTCGCGGATGGACCAGAAGACCATGTCGGGCCGGATGCTCAGCGTCTACGAGGAGCGCTACCAGATCCCGCTCCTGGCGGCGCTGATCCTGCTGGCGCTCGAAGCGGCGCTCCCCGACCGCCGCCGGGGCGCGGCGGCGCCGGCGAAGCGCGAGCCCCGGAAGGAGGCGGCATGAGGCCGGCGCTCGGGCTCGCCTGCATCCTGGCCCTGTCGTTGTTCCGGCCGGCGGTAGCCGATCCCACGGCCTCGCGGAACAACGAGGGGAACAAGCTCTACAACCAGAAGCAGTACGACGAGGCCCTCAGGATGTACACCGACGCGCAGGCCTCCCGACCCGAGGCGCCGGAGCTGCACTACAACATCGGCAACGTCCTGTTCCGGAAGAAGGAGTACGACAAGGCGATCGAGGAGTACATGCGCGCCCAGGCGGCGCCCGACCGCGGCCTGTCGCAGGCGGCGACCTTCAATCGCGGCAATGCGCTCCTGATGCAGGGCAAGCCGGAGGAGGCGATCCAGGCCTACGTGCAATCGCTGCGCGCCCGGCCGGACGACGCGGACGCCAAGCGCAACCTCGAGCTGGCGCTCCGGTTGCTGCAGGAAAAGAAGAAGAAGCAGCAACAGCAGCCGCAGCAGAACAAGGACCAGAAGAACCAGCCGCCGCAGCAGTCCCCGCAGCAGGAGGGGGCCGGGGACAAGACCCCGCCGCAGAAGCGTCCGGGCGAGATGACCGAGCAGGAGGCCCGGCAGGTCCTGCAGGCGCTGCAGCAGGAGGAGAAGGAAGGGATCAAGAAGCACGCCCGGGCGGCGGCGGGGGACCGTCGCGAGCCGGAAGAGGACTGGTGAGGGCGCGCATGAAGCGACTCGCTGCCGGGGCGATCCTGGCCGGCGCATGGCTCGCCGTCGCGGCCCCGGCCGCCCTGGCGCAGGAGATCAACGTCCGCGCCCGGGTCGATCGAAACCGGGTCGGAGAAGGGGGCCAGGTGATCCTCACGGTCGAGGTGTCGGGCCCGACCCTGGGCGAGATCGCTCCCCCCGATGTGTCGGGAATCGTCGATTTCGACATCGTCGGGGGCCCGGTGCCGTCGTCGCGGTTCCAGTGGATCAACGGCAGGACCTCCGCGACCAAGGCGTGGGCCTATGCCCTTCGCCCGCGCCAGACCGGGTCGAGGACCATCCCCGCGCTGGGGCTCCTGGTGGGTGGCCGCACGTTTCGCACCCAGTCGATCGACGTCGACGTCGTTCCCGGGGGAACCGGCGCCTCGCCGACGCCGGGGGGCGTCCCGCCGGGCGTGCGGGGCGGCCCGGGACGTGCCGGCGGCAATCCGAGGGCCCCGGCGGAGCCCGAGGCCGCGCCCGGGCGCGTCTCGGTGGCGGCCGAGGTGGACCTCCGGACCGCCTACGTGGGGCAACAGGTGACCCTGCGCGTCCTGCTCGACACGCAGCCCGAGACCCTCAACGTGGGGGGCAAGGAGTCGCCGACCTTTCCGGGTTTCTGGGCGGAGGAGATCAAGCTGCCCGAGAACCTCGATCTGCGGCGCGTCCAGCGCGGCGGTGAGGTCTTCAACGAGTACACGCTGATGAAGCGGGCGCTCTTTCCGACCGGAAGCGGCCCGCTGTCGATCCCGCCGATGACGTACCAGATCCAGGTGCGGCGGCGCACCCAGGACCCGATCGAATCGTTCTTTTTCACCCCGACCGAGACGCTGACCCGGCGCACCGAGCCGATCACCGTCCAGGTGCAGCCCCTTCCGGCCGCGTCGCGGCCGGACGACTTCTCGGGAGCGGTCGGGGCCTTCACCCTGACGGTCACCGCCGATCGGTCCGAGTCGCGGGTCAACGACGCCATCGGGCTGAAGGTGCGAGTGGCCGGCGAGGGGAACCTGAACGCGGTGAACGCGCTGCCCCTCCCCGAGCTGAGCGATTTCAAGCAGTTCGCGCCGAAGGTCACGACGTCGACCACGGTCGTGTCCGATCGCCTGCGCAGCGAGAAGGTCTGGGACTATGTCCTGATCCCGCTGGCGCCCGGGACCCAGACCATCCCGCCCGTGCGCTTCTCCTTCTTCGATCCGCGCGCCGGAGCCTATCGCACCGTCGCGAGCGCCCCCGTCCCGATCCAGGTCGCGAAGGGGGGAGAGGGGGTCGGGAGCGCGGGCCCGATCGTGTCGCAGAGCGACGTGCGCCAGCTGCGGCGGGACATCCATTTCATCAAACAGGCCACGGACGGGCTCAAGGACTGGTCCCGCCCGTTCTATCGCACTCCGCTGTTCCTGGCGCTCCTGTTCCTGCCGGTGGCCGCGGACCTGGGGGTCTTCGTCGTGGCGCGGACGCGCGACGCCCAGCGGGCTACGGCGGGGCTGCGCCGCCGGCGGCGGGCCCGCCCCCTGGCCCTGAAGCGCCTGAAGGAGGCGAGGCGCCGCGGGAGCCCGTCCACCGCGAGGGCGTTCTACGCCGAGGTCGCCAGCGCGCTCAGCGACTACGTGGCCGCCAAGTTCGACATCCCGGCGGCCGGGCTGACCCACGACCGGATCGAGGAGCTTCTGGTCGGGCGCGGCGTGCCGGAGGACGCCCGGAGGGCGTTCCACCGCTGCCTGGAAGCCTGCGACTACGCGCGCTTCGCGCCCGCCTCCTCGGGCGCCGAGGAGATGCGGCGGACCCTCGTCGCCGCCGAGGAGAGCGTCACGAAGCTCGAAAAGTCGCTCGGCGCATGAGGCGCCCCCTGGTCGCGCTCGCGTTTCTCCTCCTCGCCGCCTTCGCGCCGGCCGGGGAGGCGCGCGCCTCCACGGTGCGGGAGCTGTTCGAGGCCGGCAACGGCGCCTACGAGCAGGGACGCTACCAGGACGCCGCCGCGTCGTACGAGAAGATCCTCGGATACGGGGTCGTCGATCCGCGTGTCCTGTTCAACCTGGCGAACGCCCACTTCAAGATGGGGCGGCTCGGGGCCGCGATTCTCAACTACGAGCGGGCCCTGCGGCTCGACCCGTCCGACCGGGACGTGCGCGACAACCTCGAGTACGCGCGCGGCCTGATCCGGGACCGCGTGACCGAGGCGGAGATCCCCTATCCGGTGCAGGTGCTGAGGGGCTTCATCGATCGCCTGTCGATCGATCTGCTTGCCGGGGTCTTCCTGTGCGCGTTCTACCTGGCGGCGGCCCTTCTCGGGGTCCTGCCCCTCACCACGTCCTACACCGCGCGGCGGGCGCTGGGATACGGCACCGCCCTCGCCGCCCTCGCGGTCCTCGCCACGGGGATCGCGCTCGGCTACGCCATCGATCGGACCACCTCGGAGCGGGCCATCGTGATGGAGGACAAGGTCGACGTCCTGAGCGGGCCCGCGGGCGACAACACCGTCCTGTTCACCGTGCACGAAGGGGCGAGGCTCGAGCTGCGGAACCGGCGCGACGGCTGGTACCAGGTCAGCCTGCCGAACGCCATGAGCGGCTGGGTCCCGGCGGCGGCGGTGGAAAAGGTGTGATCGGCCTCTACGTGCACGTGCCGTATTGCACGGTGCGCTGTTCCTACTGCGATTTCTACCTCGTCCCGGCGCGCGGGCGCGATCTGGACGCGTTCGTGGACGCCCTGTGCGGCGAGATCGCCTCCATCGGCCCGCCGCTTCGGGGCCGGGACGCCGACACCATCCACTTCGGCGGCGGCACCCCCTCGATCCTGTCCGCCCAGGCGCTCGACCGCGTGGTGCGGGCCCTGCGCGAGTCGTTCGCCATAGCACAGCAGGCGGAGATCGCCCTGGAGGCGAATCCCGAGGACATGACCCAGCCATTGCTCGAGGCCTGGCACGCCCTGGGCGTCAACCGCGTGTCGATCGGGGTGCAGTCCCTGGACGACGCCCTGCTTCGCCGGATGCGTCGGCCGCACGACGCGCGCGGCGCCCTGGCCGCGGTGGCGGCGGCGCGGCGCTCGCCCGTGCGCAGCGTCGGGGTCGACCTGATCCTCGGCCTGCCCGGCCAGGACGCCACGGGCGCCCTCGCGGACCTCGCGCGCGTCGTCGACCTCGGCGTGGATCATGTGTCCCTGTACCTCCTCGAGGTGCACGGGCGCACCTCCCTCGGAAAGGCGATCGCCCTCGGTCGTCTGGCTGCGATGGGGGACGATGCGGTGGCGGCGCTGGCCGACGCGTCGGCCGATCGCCTCGAGGCTTCGGGCTTCGAGCAGTACGAGATCTCCAACTTCGCCCGACCCGGGCACCGCAGCCGGCACAACCTCAAGTACTGGACGGACGAGGACTATCTCGGCTTCGGGCCGTCCGCCCACTCGTATGTCCTGGGCCGCCGCTGGTCGGTCCCGGGACGCCTGGACGCCTACATCGCCGGCAGGGGCGCCGGCCTCGGCCGGATCGAGGAGAGTTCCTCGCGCTCCGACCGGGCTTCCGAGGCGCTCATCGCGGGCCTGAGGCTGTCGGACGGGGTCGATCTAGCCACCCTGCGGGGACGCTACGGGGCCGACTTCACGGGACCAGGACGGGGAACCCTGGCCGATCTCGCCGGGGCCGGCCTTCTCGAGACGGAGGGGGATCGGCTGCGCCTCACGCGCAGGGGGCGTCTCGTCTCGAACGAGGTCCTGGCGCGGCTCCTTCCGGACGGCGCTCCCGCGATACGACCCCCCGTCAATTGACGTAGCCGAGCGAGCGAAGACGTTCGAGCTCCTCCTTGTCGATGTCTCGAGGCGGACCCGGCTCTCCCGTCCCGTAGTCCACGTACCGCTGCAGCTCCCCCAGGAGCCTGAGGCGGATCCCCGGTTCCTGGCCGTCCCTCGCCAGGTCGATCGATTCCCCCGGATCACGCTCCAGGTCGTACAGCTCCAGCAAGGCCCCGCCCGGTTTCGGGATCTGGATCAGCTTGTAGCGGCCGTCGAAGGCGGACGACCAGCGGCCCGCGGGCCCAGGGATGTAGTAGCGCCGGTTCTCCGGGTGGATGAGCTGGAAATCGCTCTCGGCGAAGACCGTCGTCCGCCCCGGAGCGGGGACGAACCGACCGCCGCCCCCCGGCGCCCCGGAGACCAGGAGGGGCCGTCCGTCCACCCCCTGCATGCGGCTGATCCCGGCGAGGGCGAGGAGGGTCGGGGCCACGTCGACATTCTCCGCCAGGGGGCTCGCCCGGGTTCCCGCCTCGAGGGCGCCGGGCAGGACGAAGATCAGCGGGACCCGCAGCGTCTCCTGGTAGAGGTACTCCCCGTGCGCGAAGTGGCAGCCGTGCTCCCCGAGGCTCTCGCCGTGGTCGGAGGTGAAGACGGTCAGGAGCGGGCGCGCCGCCGCGTCGGGGATGGCGGCCAGGAGGTCGCCCACGGCCGCGTCCACCTGGGCGATCTCGCCGTCGTAAAGGGCCGCCACGTGCTCGACCTGCCGGGCGGAGAGGCGGTTCTCGAAGATCACCTGCCCCTTGGTGAAGCGGTTCGACTCGAGGTCCTCGTACAGCGTGAACGGCCCCGCGAAGTCCGGATCGAACCGCCGGTCGAACGGCGGAGCGGGCCGGTACGTCCAGTGGGGATCGAGGTAATGAACCCAAAGAAAGAAGGGTCGATCGGTCGGGCGCGACCGGAGCCATTCCACCGCCGCGCGGGTGATGGCGCCGGCCGAGTTCCCGTCCCAGCGTGGCGCCGGATTGTCGTACCGGCCGAAGCCCTGCTCGAACCCCTGGCCCGGACGAAGGAACAGGTTGGACGAGAAGGCGGCGGTGTCGTACCCCGCCTCCCGCAGGATCTCGGCGACGGTCCGGTTGGCGGGGGACAGGATCGAGAAGAGCCCGCGGGCGCCGTGGGACTTCGGATAGCGGCCGGTCATGATGGAGGCCATCGACTGGGTCGTTCGCGGAAGTGTGGTGAAGGCACGATCGAACAGCACGCCGCGGGCCGCCAGGCGATCGATGTGAGGAGAGGTGGACCGGGCGTAGCCGTAGCACCCGAGCCGGTCGGCCCTCAGGGTGTCGACGGTGATCAGAAGGACATCCGGCCGAGTGCCGGAGCCGCAAGCCGCCAGCAGCAGGGCCGCCGGCAGAAGGAGCCGCGGGCTCATCATCCGGGCCATTATAGAGAGAAAATGCCCGACAACCGTGGAGGTGGACCGGATGCGGTCCCTCGGCAATTCGGCGTCTGAATTGAGACGGGGGGCCTCCTTCGGTAAGAACCCTCGGCCAATGCGAATATATACTTGAAACTAAAAGGGTTAGTCGCCTCCCGCCCGAATTCACCTCCACGAAAGTAGGGCATTTTCACACAAAATAAAGGCGCCGGCCCGCAGGCCGGCGCCCCATGGCAGAGACCGTGTTACTTCGCGTCGCCCGTGGCGAGGATCCTGATCTTCTTCGGCTTGACCTCCTCGGCCTTCGGCACGATCACCTCGAGCACGCCATCCTTGAAGGTGGCCTTGATCTGCTCGGGGTTGATCCGGGTCGACAGGACGAAGCTTCGGGTGAACGTGCCGTAGAAGCGCTCCAGGCGGCAGGCGTTCTCGCCGTCCACGACTTTTTCCTGCTTCTTCTCTCCCCGCAGGGTGATCGTGGTGTTCTCGACGCTCACGTCGATGTCCTCGCTGCGGACTCCCGGGACCTCGGCCTGCACCACGAATCGATCCGTCTCTTCATGGATATCGACCGCGGGGAGCCAGCCGCTCACCGGCTCGACCGGCGTGAAAATGTGCATCGAGGGACCGTGAAACATCCGGTTCATCTTGTCGCTCAGACTCAAGAACTCGTTCAAGGGTTCCCACCGGAGCTGGGTCATGTGTTTTCTCCTCCTTTGGACGCCGGTAATATACAACTTGAGTGTATCGATATCAAGTAATATTAGTTAATTTTGCTAAGAAACAGTAAGGCTATTATTTTCAGTATTTAGATTTGACGCCTGGGCACGCCTCAAGTCAGACCTCCTGCGATGTGCGGCTGGGAGCGCGGCCTTCTTGATCGGAGATCGGGGCTAGACTAGAATCCCCTTTTCTCCACGCTTTCCTCCGGAGGCTCGCTTGGATTTCAATCTGACCGAAGAGCAGGAGCTGACCCGCCAGACCGTACGCGACTTCGCCGAGCGGGAGATCGCGCCGGGGGCGCTCCAGCGCGACGAGACCCAGGAATTCCCACGCGACCTCATGAAGAAGCTCGGAGGGATGGGGATGCTGGGAGCGGTCTTCCCGCCCGAGTACGGAGGGGCGGGCCTGAAGTACCTCGACTACGTCCTGGTCATCGAGGAGCTGGCGCGCGTGGACGGATCGATCGCGCTCTCGGTGGCGGCGCACAATTCCCTCTGCACGAACCACATCTTCATGGCGGGCAACGAGGAGCAGAAGCGGCGCTACATGGTGCCTCTCGCCAGGGGAGAGAAGATCGGCGCCTGGAGCCTGACGGAGCCGACCGCCGGCAGCGATGCGTCGGGGACGCGATCGACCGCGGTGCGTGACGGCGGCGACTGGGTGCTGAACGGCAGCAAGACGTTCGCGACGCACGGCTCGGTCTGCGACATCGCGGTCGTGTTCGCGGTGACGGACAAGGGGCGCGGGAAGCACGGGATCTCCGCCTTCATCCTGGAGGCCGGGATGCAGGGGTTCCGGGCCGGAAAGAAAGAGAACAAGATGGGCTGCCGCGCCTCCGACACGGCCGAGATCGTCATGGCCGACTGCCGAGTGCCCGACGCCAACCGCCTCGGGCCGGAAGGCCAGGGATTCATCGATGCGCTGCGCATCCTCGACGGCGGACGCATCGGGATCGGCGCGCTCGGGGTCGGGATCGCCCAGGGGGCGTTCGAGCAGGCGACCGCGTACGCGAAGAGCCGGCGCCAGTTCAACCGTCCGATCGCCGACTTCCAGGCGGTGCAGTGGATGCTCGCCGACTCGGCGATGGAAATCCACGCCGCGCGCCTCCTGGTGCAGCGGGCCGCGTTCCTGAAGGACGCGGGGAAGGACGTGACGCGAGCGGCGTCGATGGCCAAGCTGTACGCCTCGGAGACGGCGGTGCGCGTGGCGGGCCGGGCCGTCCAGATCCACGGCGGGTACGGATACGTGAAGGAATACCCGGTGGAGCGCGCCTACCGGGACGCCCGCATCTGCACGATCGGGGAAGGGACCTCGGAGATCCAGCGCCTGGTCATCGCGCGCCTCCTCCTGGGGGAGTCACGGGCCTCCTGATGGACGACCTGGCGCGCGCGCTGCTCGGCGGGGACGCGGCCGCCCTGGCGCGCGCCATCTCGCTGGCCGAGGAGGGGAGCGCGCGCGGCGAGCGGATCCTCTCCGAGGTCTTCGCCTCCACGGGGCGCGCCTCCCGGATCGGCATCACCGGCCCCCCGGGGGCCGGCAAGAGCAGCCTGGTCAACCATCTCCTCGTCCACCACCGGGCGCGCGGCGCGTCGCCCGGCGTCGTGGCGGTCGATCCCTCCAGCGCCTTCAGCGGCGGCGCGGTTCTCGGCGACCGGATCCGCATGCAGCAGCACACGCTGGACGAGGGGATCTTCATCCGCTCCATGGCGACCCGCGGCCAGTTCGGGGGGCTGAGCCGGGCGACGCGCGATGCGGTCGATCTGATGGACGCGGCCGGTCGCGACCCGATCCTGATCGAGACGGTGGGAGTCGGCCAGGACGAGGTGGACATCGTCCGGCTGGCCGACACGGTGCTGGTCGTCCTGACCCCCGGCCAGGGGGACGACGTCCAGG
>Ga0070694_100001809_pt1 | contig 12669 bp, 9 predicted proteins | sample KBSK1251metaG_FD_65470 | JGI IMG/M metagenome (GOLD analysis project Ga0070694, IMG submission 65470) | Corn, switchgrass and miscanthus rhizosphere microbial communities from Kellogg Biological Station, Michigan, USA - KBS K1-25-1 metaG | ecosystem: Host-associated > Plants > Roots >... | reverse complement strand
CACTCCCTCTCCCCCCTGGGGAGAGGGCAGGGTGAGGGGACCTGGACCCTCGACTGGACCCTCCAGCAATGACCCGCATCGCCTGTCTCCTGCTGACGAATGGGCCGGTAGCCCCCGGAGCCCTTCTCCAGGTCGCGCTCGCCCACTCGCCCCGGGTGGAAGAGGCTGATACCGGCTGTGTCTACCTCGATGCGTCGGGTCTCCAGGGTCTCTTCGGCGACGAGCCCCGCCTGGCCGAGCGGCTTCGGGATGCCGCTGCAGCGGGGGGGCTCGCGATCCGGGTCGGCGTCGCGGCAAGCCGGCCGGGCGCGCTGGCCGCCGCCCGCCTGGGATCGGGGGTGACGGTCGTGGAGCCGGGCGGCGACACCGCCGCCCTGGCCGCGGCCCCGCTCTCCCTGCTGGCGCTCTCCGAAGACCTGGCGACCCGGCTCGCGCGCTGGGGGCTGCGCACGCTCGGAGAGCTCGCAGCCTTGCCCACCGCGGGGCTGTTCGAGCGGGCCGGCGCCGAGGGGGTGCGAGCCCAGCGGATGGCCCGGGGCGAGGACCCGCGCCCGCTCGCCTCCTGGCGTCCGGAGCCGGCCTTCGAGGAGTCGGTGGAATGCGAGTGGGGCCTGGAGACGCTCGAGCCGGTGGTGGAGCGCCTGGGCGAGCTGGCCGCTCGAGTCTGCGGCCGTCTCGGCGCGCGCGGGCTCGCGGCCGACGGCTTCGAGTGGGTGTGCCGGCTCGCCGCCGGTGGCGCGCACGCGGGCGCACTGACTCCCGCCGTGCCGTTGACCGAGCCGGCCGCGGTGACGGGTCTGCTCCGCCTGGCGGTGGACGCGCGGCCGCCGCGCGGCGTCGTCCTGGGGCTCACGTTGCGCGCCCGTCCGGTCCGGATGGCGCCGGTCCAGGAATCGCTCACCGATCCTTCACGTCCGAGCCCCCGGTTCCTCGCGGCCACCATGAATCGCCTGGTCGCGCTGGTGGGCTCGGATCGCATAGGCGCTCCGGCGCTGCTCGACAGCCATCGCCCCGACGCCGTGGGCCTGGGCACCTATTCTTCCTCTCCCCTCAGGGGAGAGGGCAGGGTGAGGGGTGAGACGGTGAGGGGTGAGACGGTGAGGGGTGGGGTGGCGAGGGGCGACGCCAACCCCGTCCTCGCCCTGCGCCGCCTCCGTCCCCCGGCTCCCGCCGCGGTCACTCTCGCCTCCGGCCGTCCGGTCGCCGTGCGCTCGAGCCGCCTCGCCGGGCGCATCGTGGCCGGCGTGGGACCGTGGCGCTCGTCCGGGGAGTGGTGGACCCCGCATCCGTGGCTGCAGGACGAGTGGGACGTGGAGCTGGCCGACGGCACGCTCTGCCGTCTGGCCCACGACGGCTCCGTCTGGCATCTCGCCGGTATCTACGACTGATGCGCGCCTCGCCGGCCCGCCCCGCCGTGACCGTTCTGGTCACGGACATGGACAATACCCTCTTCGACTGGCTCGGGATGTGGGAGGCCGCGTTCGGAGCGATGCTCGAGCGGCTCACCGCCGACAGCGGGGTCCCGCGCGCGACGCTCGAGCAGGAGTTCTTCGCCCTCCACCAGCGCCACGGCACCACCGAGTACGCCTTCGCGATCCAGGAGCTGCCGTCACTCCGTGCCCGTCACCCGCCGGAGGAGCTCCCGGGCCGGTACGCCGCGGCCATCGAGGCCTATCGCACGATGCGGCGCCGGACCCTCGCGCTCTATCCCGGGGTTCTCGACACCCTGCGGGCGGTCCGGGCCGCGGGCGCGCTGGTCGTGGCGTACACGGAGTCCCGCGCGTACTACGCCGACTACCGGGTGCGGACGCTCGGTCTCGACGGCGCGCTCGACTATCTCTACTCGCTGCCGGACCACGCGCTCCCCGAGGGCACGACGCCGTCGCAGATCCGGCGCTACCCGCCCGAGCACTACCGCCTCCGCAGGACGGTGCACCGCCACACCCGCGAGGGGGCGTGGAAGCCCGACGCCTCCGTCCTCCTCGAGATCCTGCGCGACGTCGGCGCCGACCCCCGCCGGGCGGTCTACGTGGGAGACAGCCTCGTCAAGGACGTGGCGATGGCCCAGGCCGCTTCGGTCGTGGACGTCTTCGCCCGGTACGGCGACGTCCGGAGCCGGCCGGGCTACGCCCTGCTGCGCCGGGTCACGCACTGGTCGCCCGCGATGCTGGCCCGCTCGGAGGCGCTTCGCGAGGCCGACGTCCATCCGACGCATGTCCTCGCCGACGGCTTCGCCGAGATCCTCGCGCGCGTGGACTTCCGCGGCTTCGCGCCGCGCCGGCCGGCCTGAGCCGTGTTCGTCGAGCTGCACGCCCGGAGCGCGTTCAGCTTTCTCGAGGCCGCCGCGCTGCCGGAGGCGCTGGCCGAGCGGGCGGCCGCGCTCGGCCAGCCCGGCATCGCCCTCCTCGACGTCGACGGTGTCTACGGCGCGCCCCGGCTCTACCGGGCCTGCACCCGGCTGGGGCTCTCCGCGCGGGTGGGGGCGGAGGTCACGCTGGCCGACGGCAGCCGCCTGCCGCTGCTGGTGGAGGACCGCGAGGGCTATCAGAACCTCTGCCGCCTGCTCACCCGGGTCAAGATGCGGGCCCCGAAGGGCGAGGGCGCGGCCACCCTCGAGGAGCTCTCCGAGTTCGCGGGCGGGCTCGTCTGCCTCACCGGCGGCGCGCGGGGGCCGGTGGCCGCCGTGCTCGAGCGTGAGGGCGCGCCGGCCGGGCGGCATCTCCTCGAGCGTCTCGTCTCGATCTACGGACGCTTCAACGTCTTCGCGGAGCTGCAGCGGCACCTGAGCCGTCCCGAGGAGGCGCGCAACGAGTGGCTGCGCGCCGAGGCCCGGCGCCTGCGTCTCCAGCCGCTCGCCACCAACGAGCCCCGGCTGATCGCGCGGCGGGACCGGCCGCTGCTCGACGCGCTCACGTGCATCCGCGAGCACGTCACGCTCGAGGCCGCGGGCCGGCGGCTCGCGCGCAACAGCGAGCACTTCATGAAGAGCGGGGTCACCATGGAGCGGCTCTTCGCCGACTGCCCCGAGGCGGTGGCGAACACCGGGGAGCTCGCCCTGCGGCTCGGCTTCACCTTGAAGGACCTGGGCTACCGCTTCCCGGACTACCCGCTGCCGCGGGGGGAGACCCCGATCGGCTTCCTGCGCACGCTCGCCCACGCGGGCGCGCGCACCCGCTACGGCTCTGGCCCCCTCGCCGAGAAGGCGCGGCGGCAGATCGAGCACGAGCTGGCCCTGATCGGGCGGCTCGACCTGGCCGGCTACTTCCTCATCGTCTGGGACCTGGTCCAGTACTGCGGGGCCCACGGGGTGCTGGTGCAGGGGCGCGGGTCGGCGGCCAACAGCGCGGTGTGCTACGCCCTCGGGCTCACCGCGGTGGACCCGGTGGGCATGGAGCTGCTCTTCGAGCGCTTCCTCTCCGAGGAGCGCGGGGAGTGGCCCGACATCGACCTCGACCTGCCGAGCGGCGACCGCCGCGAGCAGGTGATCCAGTACGTCTACGAGCGCTACGGCCGGCTGGGGGCGGCGATGACCGCCAACGTGATCACCTACCGGGGGCGCAGCGCGGCCCGCGAGGTCGGCAAGGTGCTGGATCTGCCCGCCGACGTGATCGAGCGCCTCTCGCAGCTGGTGAGCAACTGGGAGTACAACGATCCCGGCGACAGCCTGCTCGCCCACCTGGGCGAGGCCGGCTGCGATCCGGCCGAGCCGCGCGTCCGGCACTTCGCCCGGCTCTGGAGCGCCATCCAGGACCTGCCGCGGCACCTCGGCCAGCACTCGGGCGGCATGGTGATCGCCCAGGGCCGGCTCGACGGCGTGGTGCCGCTCGAGCCCGCCACCATGCCCGGGCGCAGCGTGGTGCAGTGGGACAAGGACGACTGCGCCGCGCTCGGCATCGTCAAGGTGGACCTGCTGGGGCTCGGCATGATGTCGCTGCTCCAGGACGCGCTCGAGATGATCCGCCGCCGCGGCGGGGAGGTCGATCTCGCTCATCTGCCCCAGGACCCGAAGGTCTACCGCATGCTCCAGGCGGCGGACACCATCGGCGTCTTCCAGGTGGAGAGCCGCGCCCAGATGGCCACGCTCCCGCGCCTGCGGCCGGAGCGCTTCTACGACCTGGTGGTGCAGGTGGCCATCATCCGTCCCGGCCCCATCGTGGGTGACATGGTGCATCCCTACCTGCGCCGGCGCGCCGGACGGGAGGAGATCACGGTGCCGCACCCGGCGCTCGAGCCCATCCTGAAGCGCACGCTCGGGGTGCCGCTCTTCCAGGAGCAGCTGCTGCGCATGGCGATGGCCACCGCGGGCTTCACCGGGGGCGAGGCCGAGGAGCTGCGGCGCGCCTTCGGCTTCAAGCGCTCGGAGCGCGCCATGAAGGAGGTGGAGCTGAAGCTCCGCGCGGGCATGGCCCGGCAGGGCATCTCGGGCGACGCGGTCGAGGCCATCATCCACTCCATCACCGCCTTCGCGCTCTACGGCTTCCCGGAGTGCGTGGTGGGCGACACCCGCGTCATCGACGCGGACACCGGCCGCCGGGTCCGCATCGAGGACGTGGTGGAAGGCCGCGCGGCGCTCGGCCACACCCTGGCCTGCGACCCGGATCTGAAGATCCGGACGCGCCGGGTCCTCGCCGCGACCGCGAGCGGATCGCGGATGGTGTATCGGCTCCGCACCTTCCTGGGGCGGGAGGTGGTGGCCACCCCGGAGCACCTGCTCCTCACCGAGGAGGGCTGGCGGCCGCTGGGGAGCCTCCGGTTCGACGATCACGTGGCGACCGCGGAGTCCGATGCGTCGTACGTCGGCTGGGATTGCGTGCTGAGCGTGGAGCCCGCGGGCATGAGCCCGACGTACGACCTCGCGGTGGAGGAGGACCACAACTTCGTCGCCGACGACCTGATCGTGCACAACTCGCACGCGGCGAGCTTCGCGCTGCTGGCCTACGCGAGCGCGTATCTCAAGGCGCATCACCCCGCCGCGTTCTACGCCGCGTTGCTCAACAACCAGCCGATGGGCTTCTACGACCCGGCCACCATCGTGAACGACGCGGGCCGGCACGGGCAGGCGATCCATCCCGCCGACGTCAACTACTCCGGCTGGCTGTGTACGATCAAATCCATGGGCGAACCCGCGGGCTCGCCGGCCGGCGCGGTGCGCCTCGGGCTGCGCTACGTCCGCGGGCTGCGGGAGGAGGCGGGCCTGCGCCTCGAGGCGGAGCGGAAGCGGCGCCCCTTCGCCTCGGTGGAGGACCTGGTCAAGCGCGGCGGGCTGCGCCGCGACGAGGTGGCCCAGCTGGCCCGGGTGGGCGCGCTCGCGAGCCTCGAGCCGGAGCGCCGCGCCGCGCTGTGGGAGGCGGAGCGCGCGGGCCGGCCGGCGGGCGCCCTCTACGAGGAGCTGGTCGCGCCGAGGGAGGACTCGCCGCTCCGACCCATGACCGCGGAGGAGCGGCTGGTGGCCGACTACGACGGCACCGGCCTCACCCTGGGCCCCCATCCGATGGCGTTCCGCCGCGGGCGCCTGCTGCGGATGGGCGTGTCGCGCGCGGCGGATCTCGCCGCCTTCCGTCACGGGGCGTGGGTGAAGGTGGCGGGCGCGGTGGTGGTGCGCCAGCGCCCCGGCACCGCCAAGGGCTTCGTCTTCCTCAACCTCGAGGACGAGACCGGCCTGATCAACGTGATCGTGCGCCCCGCGCTCTTCCACCGCCACCGGCTCGCGCTGGTCGACGAGTCGTTCCTGCTGATCGAGGGCACCCTCCAGCGCCAGGACAACGTCACCTCCGTGCGCGCCGAGCGGCTCGCCCCCCTGCGCCATCGGCTGGCGAGCGTGCCCTCGCACGATTTTCACTGAGGCTCTCCACCGCGGCCAGGAACACGCGCAGGGCCGGCGTCTCCGGCTTGTCCCGCCGGCGGACCAGCCCCAGGCGCCGCACCAGGGCCGGGGAGAGCGGACGCATCCGGAGCGCGCCCGCCCGCACCTCGTCCCGCACCGCCATGGCCGGGCTCACCGAGACGCCGAGCCCGGCGCCCACCAGCTTCTTGATGGCCTCCTCGTTGCCGAGCTCCATCACCACCCGTGGCCGCGCGCCGCCGCGCCGGAACCAGTCGTCGATCACGCGCCGGATGGTCCCGCCCCGCTCGTACAGGATGAGCGGCTGGCGCGCCAGGAGGGCCGCGGTCAGGGCGCCCGGGCCCGGCCACCGGTGACCGGGCGGGCCCACCGCGACCAGCGGGTCGAGGCGGAACGGGGTCACCGCGAGCTGGCGGCCGGTCACCGGCAGGGTGACGAGCCCCACGTCGAGCTCGTTGGCCGCGACCGCGGCGGCGATCTCGAGCGCGTTGCCGGTGACCACGATCAGCTCCAGCTCGGGATACCGGGCCCGTAGCCGGCGCAGCAGCGGGGGCAGCAGGTGGATGCTCGCGGTGGCCCCGGTGCCGAGACGGAGCCGACCCGCCACCACCCCGCGCATGTGGCGCAGCGCCTCCTGGGCCCGCTCGAGCTCGGCGAAGGCGCGGCCGGCGTGCTCGAGCAGGACCGTCCCGGCCGCGGTGGGGAAGGCGCGCTTGCCGACCCGCTCGAGCAGGGCGGTGCCGCAGCGGGCCTCGAGCTGGCGCACGTGCAGGCTGACCGCGGGCTGGCTCAGGTGCAGGCCCTCGGCCGCGCGCGAGAAGCTGCCGTGGCGGGCGATCTCCCGGAGCGTCCGCACGTGGACGGGGTTCAGGTCCATCGTGTTCGAAAGTATTCCTCATCGTTTGCATGAGAACAATCTATTTCCCTTATCGGGACGCCCGGGCCAGACTGCCGACAAGGAGGGCGACCCCCATGGGCGACGTGGCGATCCGCCCCGCGACGCCGGACGACGCCGCGGCGATCTGCACCATCTACAACCAGGGCATCGCGGACCGCATCGCCACGCTCGAGACCGAGCTGCGCACGCCCGAGGAGCGGCGGCAGTGGATGGCGGCCCGCGCCCCGCGCCATCCGGTGGTGGTGGCGGTGACCGGCGGCCAGACCGTGGGCTGGGGGAGCCTCAACTCGTTCAATCCCCGGCCCGCCTACGACAACGTGGTGGACCTCTCGGTCTACGTCGAGCGCGCCTGGCGCGGGCGCGGGGTGGGGCGCGCCGTCCTGCAGCACCTCCTGCCGCTGGCCAAGACCCTCGGGTACCACAAGATGGTGCTGGCCACGTTCCCCTACAACGAGGCCGGCGTGGCCCTCTACCGGAAGATGGGCTTCGCGCCGGTCGGGGTGTACCACGAGCAGGGCCGGCTCGACGGGCGCTGGGTGGACGTGCTGATCATGGAGCGCCCGCTCTGAGCTACGGCTGGACCGTCGTCGGCGCCCTCTGCGTCACCGAGATCGTCTCGTGGGGCATCATGTACTACGGCTTCCCGGTGTTCTTGAGCGCGATGGAGTCCGACCTCGGAGCCTCCCGGGTCGCGATCACCGGCGCCTTCACGGTCGGCATGGCGGTCGCGGCGCTCGCCGCGCCGCCGGTCGGCCGCTGGCTCGACCGGCGGGGCCCGTGGGGCCTGATGACGGTCGGGTCGTGCCTCGGCGCCGCGCTCGTGGTCGCCTGGTCGCGGGTGCACGGGGTGGTCGGGCTCTACGTGGTGTGGACCCTGATGGGGCTCGCGCTGGCCGCCACGCTCTACGAGCCCGCGTTCGGCGCGGTGGTCCGCTGGTTCCCGACCGACCACCGCGATCGCGCGCTCACCATCGTCACCCTGGCCGGCGCGCTCGCCAGCACGATCTTCATGCCGATCAGCGCCGGGTTTCTCCAGCACTGGGGATGGCGCCCGGCGCTGCTCGGGCTGGCCGCGATCCTCGCGGTCCTCACCATTCCGCTGCACGCCCTCGTGCTGCGGCGCCAGCCGCCGCGCTTCGTCAAGGGGCTCTCGCGCGGGGCCCGCGACGCGGGGCGGGGACCGGGGGTTCCGCTGGGCGTGGCCGCCCGCACCCCCATCTTCTGGGCGCTCTCCCTCGCGTTCTCGATCGGCAACTTCTCGACCGCGGCGGTCACGCTGCACCTGATTCCCTACATGGTCGAGAACGGCCACGTGGCGACCGCGGTGGCCATCGCCATCGGCTGGATGGGAGCGATGCAGATCCCGGGCCGCCTGCTCTTCGTCGCGGTGACCCGGCGCTTCGGGGCGCTCGGCGTCACCATGGCGGTGTTCCTCGCGCAGGCCCTCGGGCTCGGGCTGGTCGCGCTCGCCCCCTCGCTGCCCGGCGGCCTGTTCGCGGTGATCGCGGTGCTGGGCGCGGCCAACGGGATGGCCACGCTCGCGCGGGCCACCACGCTGGCCGAGGTGTTCGGTCCCGCGCACTACGCGACGATCAGCGGCGCGGTGGCGGTCGGCGCCAACGGCGCGCGGGCGCTCGGGCCGGTGGGCGCCGCGGTGCTCTACACGCTGCTCGGCGGCTATCGCCCGGTGTTCTGGTCCCTCGCCGGCGCGCTGGTGGCCGTGGGCGCGATCGTGGCCGCGAGCAGCGGGCGCGGGGCGCGGGTGGAGGAGGTCGCCGGCGGCGCGTAGACCACGCGTCGCCTCGAGGTTTGTGGGGTACGATATGACCCTATGCTCGCGAGCTGGGGTCGGCTCGTCCATCGCTTCCGCTTCGCGGTCATCGCGCTCTCGGTCGCGAGTCTGATCCCGTCGCTCTGGCTGATCGCCCACGGCGGGCGCCTCGCCACCACCGACGTGCCGACCACCACCGAGTCGGGACGCGCGCTCGACCTGATCGGGCGCGAATTGCCCGGTCGGCCCCCGTCGTTCAGCTTCATCTTCAGCAGTCCCACCCTGCCCGCGAGGGACCCCGCCTTCCGGCGCGAGGTCGAGCACGCGCTCGCGCCGCTCCGGAGCGACGAGCGGGTGGCCCGGGTGGTGACCGCCTACGACCCGCCGGTCTACGACGCCTCGGTACCGGCGGCCGAGATGATCTCGCGCGACGGCCGGCGCGCGCTCGCGGTGGTGGAGCTGAAGGGCGAGGCGGCCGCGTTCTCCTCGCTCGAGTTCTCGGTGCTGCCGCCCGACGTCTACCCGTCGCTCCGGGCCAAGGTGAAGACCGAGACCCTCGAGATGCTGCCGGTCGGCAACATCCCGCTCAACCACGACTTCACCGAGGTGACCCGGACGGACCTGCAGCGGGCGGAGCTGGTGATCCTGCCCCTGGTCGTCATCCTGCTCCTGCTCGTGTTCGGCTCCGTGGTGGCCGCGCTCCTGCCGCTCCTGGTGGGCGCGCTCTCGATGGCGGGCGCGATCGCGGGCACGCTGCTCATGGCCCGCTACACGTCGGTCTCGGTCTACGCGCCCAACATCGTGACCATGATCGGTCTCGGGGTCGCGATCGACTACTCGCTCTTCATCGTGAGCCGCTTCCGCGAGGAGATCCGCGCGCATCCCACGCCGGAGGCGCTCGCGCGCACCATGGCCACCGCGGGCCGGGCCATCCTCTTCTCCGGGCTCACGGTGGGGATCGGGCTCCTCGGGATGGTCTTCCTCGGGCTCGGCAACATCGGCTCGATCGGCTGGGCCGGCACCGTCGTCGTCTCGCTGGCGGTGGTCTACGCCCTGACCCTGCTGCCGGCCCTGCTCGCGGTCCTGGGGCCCCGGGTGAACTCGCTGCGGCTGCCGTTCGTCCATCCGGAGCGATCGCGAACCGGGCGCGGGCTCTGGCACACGGTGGCGGTCACGGTGATGACGCATCCGTGGGCGGTCTTCCTCTCGGTCTCCGCGCTGCTCCTGATCCTGGGGCTGCCGTTCCTGCACCTGCGGGTGGGCTCGGGCGACGTCAACGCGCTGCCCCCGGAGGCGGTCTCCCGCCGCGGCGACGAGATGCTCCGCGAGCACTTCCCGGGCGGAGACAGCAACCGCGTCCTGGTGGTGGTGCGCTACCCGGACGGCTCGCCGCTCACCGCGGAGCGGGTCGGCGGGCTCTACGACCTGAGCCGGTGGCTGGCCGCGCGGCCGCACGTGGGCCGGGTCGAGAGCCTGGTCGACCTCGACCCGAGCGTGACCCGCGAGCAGTACCAGCAGCTCGCCACCGCGCCGCCGGCGATGCGACCGCCCGGGGTGCAGCAGGTGCTGCGGCAGACCGTCGGCGGCCGGCTCGCCCTGCTCGTGGTCGCGACCGCGCTCAAGCCGTCGAGCGCGGAGGCGCGCGCGTTGGTGGAAGAGATCCGCGCCTCGCATCCCAAGGTGGGCGGCGAGGTGCTGGTGACCGGCCAGACCGCGTTCGACCTCGACATCATCAACCTGGTCACCCGGCACGCGCCGCTCACGGTGGGACTGGTCATGCTCGCCACCTACGTGGTGCTGTTCCTGCTGCTGGGTTCGGTGCTGCTGCCGCTCAAGGCGGTGATCATGAACCTGCTGTCGATCAGCGCGTCGTACGGGGCGCTGGTGTGGATCTTCCAGGAGGGGCACCTCTCGGGCTGGCTCGACTTCACGCCCGGTCCCATCCAGACCGCGACGCCGCTCATCATGTTCTGCTTCGTCTTCGGGCTCTCCATGGACTACGAGGTCCTGCTGCTGAGCCGGGTGCGGGAAGAGTACGAGCGCGACGGCGACACCGCGCACGCGGTGGCCTGTGCCCTCGAGTCGACCGGCCGGCTCATCACCGGCGCGGCCGCGATCATGGCCGCGGTGTTCTTCGGGTTCGCCACCGCGCGCTCGGTGATCATCCAGGCGGTGGGCATCGGCATCGGGCTCGCGGTGGTGATCGACGCCACCATCGTGCGCGCGCTGCTGGTCCCGGCCACCATGCGCCTCATGGGGCGGTGGAACTGGTGGGCGCCCGCGCCGCTGGCGTCCCTCTACCGCCGCCTGGGGCTGGCCGAGCGCAGCTCCAATGCCGAAGTCGTCCCCCGCTAGCCCGCCGCCCCCGCTGATCCGGTACGAGGCCGACGGCCCGGTCACCACCGAGTACCGGGTCGGGCTCTGCGCCTGGCAGGACAAGAGCATGGTGCAGGAGGGTTCGTTCTATCCCATCAAGAGCATGAAGGCGGAGGAGCGGCTCTGGTGGTACAGCCGCTTCTTCGACTGCGTCGAGGTCAACTCCACGTTCTACGCGCCGCTCTCCGCCCAGAACGCGATGCTCTGGGCCCGGCGCACGCCGCCCGGGTTCCTGTTCGGCGTCAAGGCCTACGCGCTGCTCACCGGGCATCACTTGGACGCCGGGCGCCTGCCGCCCCCGCTGCTCGGGATGATGCCCGCGCACGCCCGTCCCGACGGGCGCGGCCGTCTCGACAACGCGGTCTTCGGCGAGGAGGCGCGGGAGTGGGTCTTCGCCGCGTTCCGCGAGGCGCTGCGGCCGCTCGCCGACGCGGGCAAGCTCGGCTACGTGCTGTTCCAGCTGGCGCCCTGGGTGAAATACGGCGAGCGGGCGGTCGAGTACCTGGCGAGCCTCCCGGCGCGGCTGCCCGGCGTGACCATCGCGGTGGAGTTCCGCGACGCCTCCTGGCTGCCGCGGCATACCGAGGAGACCCTGGCCATGCTCCGGGACCGGGGCCTCACCTACGTCTCGGTCGACGCCCCGCACACCCCGGCCTCGGTCGACTCCACGGTGGCGCTGACCTCGCCCACCGCGATCCTGCGATTGCACGGGCGAAACCGGGAGGGCTTCATGAAGCAGCTGCGCGGGCAGGAGCCGAGCGTGGCCGAGAAGTACGGCTATCTCTACGACCACGAGGAGCTGGCCGGGATCGTGGCGCGGGGTCGGGCCCTGGAGGGCCGCGCCCGGCGCGTCTTCTTCAAGCTCAACAACAACGTGGGGGACGCGCCGGCCCTCAACGGCGAGGAGATCAGGGAGCTGCTGGGGCAGGAGAGCCCCGACCGCGCGGCGGTGGAGCAGGAGTGGCGGAGCCGGCGCCGCGCCCGGCCGGAGGGGCCCTGAACCCCCCGGAATCCGCGTGCTAGAATGGCGCATCTAAATCGGGCGGAGGAGCGCGCGGGGTGCCGATCTACGAGTACGAGTGCCAGGGCTGCCGACGTCGGCTGAGCCTGCTCATCCGCACGCGGGAGGCCGCCGAGGCGCCCCGATGTCCGCGATGTGGCGGCGCCGAGCTGTCGCGCCTGATGTCCCGCTTCGCCACCGTGAAGTCCGAAGATGCCCGCCTCGACTCCCTCTCCGATCCCTCCAGCTTCGGTGACCTCGACGAGAACGATCCGCGCAGCGTGGCGCAGTTCGTCAAGAAGATGGGCTCCGAGATGGGGGAGGACCTGGGCCCGGACCTCGACGCCGCGATGGACGAGGCGATGGCCGACGAGGGACCCGGCGGCGACGGCGAGGGGAGCCTCATGGACCCGGCCGGCGGCGGCGACGAGACGGGAGGCCTCTGAGGCATGAAGATCGAGGTGCACCCGGACCTCCACGCGCTCGACGAGGTCCGCTGGAACGGGCTGCTCGACCAGGCTCGGCTGCCGTCGGTCTTCCTGACCTGGCAGTGGCAGACCGAGTGGGCCGCGGCCTTCGCGACCGACCGCCCGAAGCAGATCCTGGCGGTGAAGGACGGGGCCGGCGAGCTGGCGGGGCTCCTGCCGCTCTACGAGGACGCCCCCGGTCGGCAGCGCATCGTCGGCGGCGTGGACGTCTCGGACTACCTCGATCTCATCGCGCCGGACGGCCGCGAGGAGGAGGTCTGGACCGCGCTGCTCCAGCACTGCGCGACCCAGCCG
>Ga0070694_100001808_pt1 | contig 12670 bp, 14 predicted proteins | sample KBSK1251metaG_FD_65470 | JGI IMG/M metagenome (GOLD analysis project Ga0070694, IMG submission 65470) | Corn, switchgrass and miscanthus rhizosphere microbial communities from Kellogg Biological Station, Michigan, USA - KBS K1-25-1 metaG | ecosystem: Host-associated > Plants > Roots >... | reverse complement strand
CCTCCGCGGCGGCGGGGTCGCCGGCGATGATCTTGCCCCGCGAGGCCGGGTCGGCCAGCATGCGGAGGGTGGTCGCCAGGGCGTCCGCGGCCGCGGGATCGAGGGCCTGGGGGTGGGTCGGCGTCGCGGAGCAGGTCACGACGAGCAGGGCGGCGAGCGCGGCGGTGGCGAGTCGGATGATCATGGCGTCCTCCAGGGTGAGCAAGAGTCGGACCAGCCGGGGGGCCGCGAAATCAGCGGAAATCCGCGCCGTCGTCGGCTGCCCATGGCGGTCGGCTGACAGACGATGTCAGGCCATCGGCCGTCGGCGGTCACGGCTTGACCGGCCGGGCCCGGCGGAGAATAATCGCCGCGCGACACGCCCCCTCACCCTCACACGAGAGAGGAGCCTTCGATGGCCACGACCGCCCACCGGGAAGAGATCTGGGTGCCGGGCATGCCCGAGCCGATCAGCCACTTCGTCCACGTGGTCCGCGCCGCCCGGCTCGTCTTCGTGTCCGGCTGCGTGGCCAGCGACGACCACGGGCGCACGGTCGGCGGCGGCGACATCACCGCCCAGACCCGCCAGGTCCACGAGAACATCAAGCGCTGCCTGGCCGCCGCGGGGGCCACCTTCGCCGACGTGTGCAAGGTGACGGTGTACCTCAAGAACGTGGCCGACCGCGAGAAGGTCAACGCGGTGCGGAAGGAGTACTTCGGGGCGAGCCGCCCGGCGAGCACCCTCATCGAGATCTCCCAGTTCGTGCGCCCGGATCTCCTGATCGAGATCGAGGCGGTGGCGGTCCTTCCCGAGCGGAGCGCCGGCAAGCCGGGCCGCCGCAAGCCCGCCCGGCGCGCGGCGCCCCGGAAGGCGCGCCGCCGCTGAGACCCGGCGGACGGGCGGAGCGTCGACCCGCACGCCTCAGCCGGCACGCGCCTGCTCGCGCAGGGCGCGCTTGACGATCTTGCCCGAGCCGGTCTTGGGCAGCTCGGGCACGAACCGCACCGAGCGCGGCGCCTTGTAGACCGCCATCTCGGCGCGACACCACTCGACGAGCTCGCGCTCGCTCGCGGTCGCTCCCGGCCGCCGCACCACGAAGGCGAGCACGTCCTCGCCCCGGTAGGGATCCGGCACGCCCACCACGCCGACCTCGGCGACCGCGGGGTGCCGGTACATGATGGCCTCGACCTCCGCGGGGAAGACGCTGTAGCCGGAGGCCTTGATCAGGTCCTTCTTGCGCTCCTCGATCGTGAAGTAGCCTTCCTCGTCCACCCGCCCGATGTCGCCGGTACGGAGCCAGCCGTCCGGGATGGCCTCCGCGGTCGCCTCCGGCCGGCGCCAGTAGCCCTTGGTGACCATCGGCCCGCGGATCGCGATCTCGCCGGACTCGCCGGGCGCCACCTCGGTCACGCCGTCCTGGAGGCTCACGAGGCGCACTCCCGTGTACGGCAGCGGCACCCCGACCGTTCCGTAGCGCGGGCGGTGGGGTGGGTTGGAGTGGCTGGGCGCGGTGGTCTCGGTGAGGCCGTAGCCCTCCACCAGGCGGTGCCCGGTGGTCTCCTCCCAGCGCCGCGCGATCTCCGCCGGCACCGGCGCGCCCCCCGAGGCGCAGAGCCGGAGCGAGGTGAGGTCGTACGTGGGCGTGGCCTCGTGGTTGAGGATGGCCACGTTGATGGTGGCGATCAGGGTGGTGATCGTGCACCGGTACCGCTGGATGGCGCGCAGCGCGGTCTCCACCTCGAAGCGATGGAGCGCCACCAGGGTGGCCCCGGTGTAGGCCATCAGGTTGAGCTGCACCTCCATGCCGGTGATGTGGAACCACGGGACGACGCCCAGCAGCACGTCGGCCGGCGTGATGCCGAAGAAGGCGCGGATCAGCTCGCAGTTGGCGGTGACGTTGCCGTGGGTCAGCTCGGCCCCCTTGGGCACGCCGGTGGTACCGGAGGTGTACTGGATCAGGGCGGTGTCGTGTCGCGCGCGCGGCTCGAGCGCCCGGAGCGTGCCCCCGCCGCCGACGATGCTCCGGAAGTCCTCTCCGCCGGCCGCCCGCCGGGGCGCCTCCTCGAGCAGCGACGGAGGCAGAGGCAGCGTGGGCTCGTCGGGCAGGTAGTCGCGGTAGGAGGTGAGCACCACGGTGTCGAGCGCGCTCCGGTCGCGCACGCGCTCCACCACCTCGCGGCCCGCGTCGGCGGCCACGATGACCCGCGCCTCCGAGTCCTCGAGCTCGTGCCCCAGCTCGTGCGCCTTGTGCATCGGATTGAGCGCGACCGTGATGGCTCCCACCTTGAGCGCCCCGAAGTGGGCCACCGCGAACTGGGGGCAGTTCTCCAGGTAGAGCGCGACCCGGTCGCCCGGGCCGACCCCGCGACCGCGCAGCCAGCCCGCGAAGCGATCGCTCGCCCGGTCCAGCTCGGCGAACGAGAGCTCGCGACCGTAGAAGATCAAGGCCGCCTTGCGCGGGACGCGGGCGGCGGTGGCCTTGAGCAGCGCGGGCAGCGGCTCGTCGGGCAGCCGGATGCGCGCCTCGTCGACGCCGGGGGGCCAGTGCGCCTGCCAGATCCGATCCACGGGCCGGATACTACACCGCGTCGACCCTTCTCCGCGTTGACACCCCCCGGATCGGCGCGTAGCATCCTGGCCCACGATGACGCGCCGGGGCTTCGTCGTCCTGCTGCTCCTGGCCTCGGCCGCGCCGGTCCCCGTCCGCGCTCAGGAAGCGGAGCGCCTCGAGCCCGTGGTGGTCACCGCGACCCGCGCCGAGCAGCCGGTCGGCGAGGCGCCGGCCAGCGTGACCGTGCTCTCCCGCGACGACATCCGCCAGGGCGCCGGGCAGAGCCTCGACGACCTGCTGCGCCAGGTGCCCGGGTTCAGCCTCTTCCGCCGGTCCTCGAGCCTCGTCTCCCACCCGACCACGCAGGGCGTGTCCCTGCGCGGCATCGGGCCGAGCGGGGCGAGCCGCGCGCTCGTCCTCCTCGACGGGGTGCCGGTCAACGATCCGTTCGGCGGCTGGGTGTACTGGGATCGCATCCCGCTGCAGGGCGTGGAGCAGGTGGAGGTCGTGCGGGGCGGCGGGGCGAGCCTCTGGGGCAACTACGCGCTCGGCGGCGTGGTCAACATCATCACCCGCCGGCCCACCGCGCGGGCCGCGTACTTCGAGGGCAGCTACGGCACCAACGACACCCGCAACGTGGACCTGCTCCTGACCGACGCGCTCGGTCCCGTTCGCCTGAGCGTCGAGGGCAGCCACTTCGCGACGGACGGCTACAGGGTGGTGAGCTCGGCGCGCCGCGGGACCATCGACGTCGACGCCGGCTCGGCGCACACCACGTTCAACGGGCGCGTCGAGCTGCAGGCCTCGCCGGATCTCTCGCTGTTCGTCCGCGGCAACTACTACGAGGAGAGCCGTGACAACGGCACCCGGCTGCAATTCAACAACACCGATGCGGGATCGTTCGCGACGGGCGCTCGGGCGAGGACCGGCGACGGCAGCGAGTGGACCGCCACCGTGTTCACCGACTTTCAGGGCTTCCACAGCACCTTCTCGAGCCAGGCCGCCGATCGCAACTCGGAGACCCTCGCCCTCGACCAGCGGGTGCCGACCACCGCGGTGGGCGCCGCGCTGACCTGGAGCCGTGTCTTCGGAGCCCACCGGATCCTGGCCGGCACCGACTTCCGCTGGATCGAGGGGGAGACCGACGAGCGGGTCTACGTGGCCGGGGCCTTCTCGCGCACCCGGGTGGCGGGCGGACGGCAACAGCTCTACGGCCTCTTCCTCCAGGACGTGTACACCCCGATCCCGCAGCTCGAGATCGTGGGCGGCATCCGCGGCGACTACTGGCGCGCCTACGACGCCTTCCGGCGCGATACTCCGCCGCCCGCGGGCGTCCCCGCGCGCCAGACCTTCTCCGACATCGACCGCATGGGCGCGAGCCCGCGTCTGGCGCTCCTCTACCACGCCACGCCGTCCACCGACCTGCGCGCGTCCGCCTACCAGGGCTTCCGGGTCCCGACCATCAACGAGCTGTACCGGGTCTTCCGCGTGCGCAACGACGTCACCGTCGCCAACGAGCACCTCCGCCCCGAGCGGCTCACCGGTGGCGAGGTCGGGGTGGCGCAGCGCGTGGGCCCCTTCGAGGCGCGGGCCACCGCCTTCTGGAACGAGGTGCAGGACCTGGTCGCCAACGTGACCCTGGTCGACCGCCTGCCCGACTGCCCGGCCGGGACCATCTGCCGCCAGCGGCAGAACCTGGACCGGGCACGCATCCGCGGCGTGGAGACCGAGCTCGAGCTGCGCCCGGCACGCGACTGGCGGATCGTCGGCAGCTACACTTACACCGACACCGAGGTGATCGACGCCCCGCAGCAGCGGAGCCTCGAGGGCAAGCGCCTCGCCCAGGTGGCGCGCCACGGCGCCGCGCTCACGGTGCGCTACGACAACCCCGCGCTGTTCACCGCCGCGGTCACCGCGCGCTACGTGGGCCGGCAGTTCGAGGACGACCTCAACACCCTGCTGCTCGGCAGCTACGTCCTGGTGGACCTCTTCGTCTCGCGGCGGGTGACCAAGTGGGCCGAGGCCTTCGTGGCGGTCGAGAACCTGCTCGACACCACCTACACCACCGGCCGCACCAGCGACGGCGTGGTGTCCATCGGAGCGCCGTTCCTGGTGCACGGCGGCGTGCGCCTGCAGTTCTGATGACGAACCTCCACATCCGGGTCGGGCCGCTCGCCTTCACCGCGCGCTGGGAGGAGACCGCCGCACCCCGCACCTGCGCCGCGTTTCGCCGGCTCCTGCCCTATCGCCGGCGGATCATCCAGGCGCGCTGGAGCGGCGAGGCGGGCTGGATCCCGCTCGGAGACCTCGACCTCGGCGTGGGCGCCGAGAACGCCGCGGGCGATCCGGCTCCGGGCGCGCTCCTCTTCTACCCGGGCGGGCTCAGCGAGACCGAGATCCTGTTCCCGTACGGACCCACGCGGTTCGCTTGCGCGAAGGGACCGCTGGCCGGCAATCACTTCCTCACGATCGTGGAGGGCCGCGGGCAGCTCGCCGAGATCGGTCGCCTCCTGTGCTGGGAGGGCGCCCAGGAGATCAGCTTCGAGGCGTAGCCGCCGCCGCGCCGGGACGCTCGGGCCGGGCGCGCCAGGCCTTCACCATCTCGTCGCCTCGCGTCACCTGCTCGGGCGTGAGCTGGCCGCGGATCGAGTCGCGGGCCTGCCGCGCGGTCTCGGCCTCCCGGCCGAGAAGCCCCTGGGCGGCGAGCGAGAACCACTGGTAGGCGAGCACCGGGTCGCGATCGATGCCCTGGCCGTTGGCGTAGCGCACGCCCAGGTTGAACTGCGCGAACGCCACGCCTTGCGCGGCGGCGCGCTGATACCACTTCACGGCCTCCTCGAAGTCCCGCGTCACCCCGTCCCCGTTGGCGTAGCGGAGCCCGAGCTGGTACTGGGCGGGGGCCAGCCCCTGCAGGGCGGCCTCGCGATACCACCGCACCGCCTCGGCCGGATCCCGGGGCACCCCCTCGCCGGCGGCGTAGCGCAGCCCCAGCTGGTACTGGGCGGCGGCGGCGCCGCGCTCGGCGGCCGCGCGCAGGACCAGCACCTCACGCGAGCCGGTCGGCCCGGCCAGCCGGCCCTCCGAGCGGAGCTGCTCGAGCGCGGCGCGGGCCGCCTGGTTGCCCTGCGCGGACGCGCGGCCGTACCACACCGCGGCTTCCACGTCGTCACGGTCGACCCCGCGGCCGTACTCGTAGAGGAAGCCCAGCCGGAACTGGGCGTGGACGTCACCCTGCTGGGCCGCGCGTCGGTACCAGGCCACCGCGGTCGCGGGATCGACGGGAACGCTCTGCCCGCGCTCGTGCATGAAGCCCACCAGGAACTGGGCGGAGGGGTCTCCGGTCTCCGCGAGCGGAAGCCACTCGCGGTACGCGGCGGGGTAGTCGCCCCGATCGTAGGCCCGCCGGCCGTCCTCGAAGCCGGCCCAGGCCGGGCCGGCGGCCAGCAGGGTGCCGAGCGCGACGCTCGCGAGCGGCGGCGCGAAGCGGGCGATCAGGCTACTTCCGGCTGATCTGCACCTTGATCTTGGGATACTCCGGCTCCCGTCCTTCCACGTCGACGATGCGGAGGAGCCCGTCGCTGCTCTCGAGCAGCAGGTTGTTGTTCGAGAAGCCGACGAGCTTCCCCCACGCGCGCGGGACGCCGATCTCGTACTTGGCGGGCGTCTCGGCCACCGCGGCCCGGGGCCGGAGCTCGGTGAGCCAGAGGTTGCCCGCGATGGCGACCAGGGCCAGCGCGATGACGGTGAGCACACCCTTCACGTAGCGGTCCGAGAGCATGCGGATCCTCCTCGCCCGGGCTAGAGCAGCCCGGGCACGAACGCGTCGCGCCCCCGCACGTACGTGGCCTGACGCTGGGCCGCGTTGCGGTTCACCAGCGGGCGCATGTACATGGGATGCGTGGCGCAGCGCACCTCGTGCTCGATCTCCGACCGCGGCTGGCCGCCGTCCGGATCCACGATCACCTGGAAGCGGTACTGGTAGGGATTGCTCTCCTCGGTGACGAGGCTCCGCTGGACCAGCCAGTCGTGCGGCCCGGAGAAGTCGGCGATGTAGATCGCGACGTGGTGGCCGTCGTAGGGCGCGATCGGCCCGTCGGTCTCGCGGAACACCATCTCCTGCCGGTAGCCCACGCTCACCCGCGCCGCCGCGCCCTGATCGTCCTGGGTCACGCACGCGGTCGCGCGCAGCGCCTGCTGGTAGAAGCGGGCCACCCCCGCGGCGGCGCCGCGCGCCACCGGCACCTCGACCCGGCCGATGCCGAGCGTGATGTCGGCCCACTCCGGGCCGGGGCCCACGCAGCGGAACTGATTGCCCCACGGGCAGGTGACCGCCACGTGCTTGTCCCGGACCTCGTAGGCGAAGGCGGTTCCGGCCAGCGCCTGGCGCACCGAGGCGAGCCGCCGCGTGAGCGCGTCCAGGTCGGGCACGATCAGCTCCACGTGGCCCTGCAGGACGTTGGGCTTGCCGGTGGGCAGGTGGAACTGGGTCTGCCCCGCGTTGGCCCACATGTTCTCCACGCTCACCATCAGGTAGGGATCGCGCGTGAGCCCGAGCCCCGCGATGTAGAAGAGCGTGGCCGCCTGCTGGTCCGGCACGCGCACGTTCACGTGCTCCAGCAGCAGGATGTTACCGAGATCTTGCTCCCGCCGATCGTAGGTCATCGCCGCCATGGCCCGGGCCCCTCCTCTGGCCTGCGGCAAGCATACTACCTCACCCGGGCCACCCGCACCCCCCCATTCCGGCCCGGGACCCCGGCGCGGGCGAGCCACCGCCCGAGCCGGACCAGGGCGGCGCCCAGGCGGGGCGCCAGACCCCGCGGCCCTCCCCGAGCGCGGTCCAGCAGGGCCAGCCGGGCGCTCTGCTCCCGCAGCTCGTCGAGGCGGATCGCCGCCATCTTCTCCGTGATGTAATCGCTCGTGTCCATGACCGCGCTCCTTCCTCTAGGCCGCCCGGCTGAGGCGGCCGGCGGGACGCGGGGAATCGGGCGCCAGGAGCCGCCGCACCGGACGGACCTCGCGGGGCATCAGCACCACGCGGAGCCGGGGCGGCTCCTGCCGGTCGAGCCGCCGGAACAGGTCGTTCGCGATCCGGGCGATGGAGCCGACGGTGTCCTCGCGGGAGAGCGCCACCCGGACCGACACCACCCACTCGCCCGACCAGGTCCGGTGCACGTCCGGAGCCGCCGCCGCGCCCAGCTCCCGATGGATCGCGTCGGTCAGGGCGATCTGCCGGAATACCCGGGCCTGCCGCCGTCGCTCGAGCGCCCGCGCGAGCGCGAGCAGGCCCCACACCGCCAGGAATGGAATCAGCGCGATCATGATCGTCGTCTCCGTTCCGAGGCTCATCGTATCGTCCCCTTTCGTGTGCCGTGCGTACACCGGCTGAGACACCGGGACCGGCGGGACGTGAAAGGGAGGAAGCGACGCGCGGAAGCTAGGCGGGGAGCGGATGCAGATCGGGCCGGCAGCTCGTGCAGGGCGCGAAGCCGGCGGCCTCGGCGCGCTCGCGCGTCCCGAACAGCGTCAGATCGGAGAGCGGATGCGACGACAGGGATCCACAGGTGGGCAGGCAGTATTCGACCTCCCCGTTCATCAGGGTGTACATCGCCTCGCGATGCACCCTGAAGTCGTGGTGTCCCGCGGGCTGCGCCTTCACGCCCTCGACCGCGAGCAACCGCTGTTTGAGCTCCACGCGCTTGCCCGCGTAGCCGGTGAGATCCCCGGTGCCGCCGATCACCCGGTGACAGGGGATGACGATCGGCAGCGGGTTCCAGCGCAGGGCCTGGGCCACCGGCCGGACCGCGGACGGCGCGCCGATGCGAACCGCGATCCCCGCGTACGAGGTGACCGCGCCGTAAGGCAGTGCGGCGGTGGCTTCCAGCACGCGACGCTGGAAGTCGCTCCGCGTCCGGCGCAGGTCGAGCGTCCAGTCGAGGCGGGCGCGACGGCCCTCCAGATACTCGATCAGCTCGGCGCGCAGCGCCTCGGTGGCGGCCGGGTCCTCGATCGCCTCCTCGCCGAGGAGGCGGCGCACGTGGCCGCCGAGCGAGCCCGAGGCCGGGAGGTACTGCACGAGCGCCACGCCCACCTCGGAGCGGCCGATCAGGAGCGGCCCGAGGGGCGACGGGAAGATCCCGAAGCTCACCATGCGGGAGCGGAGGTCGGCCAGGCGCGCGGTGAGCTGGGCCCGCGCCAGCGTGGCGTCGTCGCCCGGCAGCGGACCGCGCCGCGCCGCGTGCACCAGGCCGTCCACCGCGCGATAGCGTCCGAGCTCCTCCCGGCACTCGCCGCACTCGGCCACGTGCGCCCGGACCCGCTCGGCCGCGGGGGGCGCCGCCTCTCCCATCGCCGCGGCGAGCAGATGCGGCTCGATCTCCCGGCAGCTCGCAGGCATCTTGCTCATGATCGACGCTCCGTCCCCACCGGAAGATGACCGTCCAGGCCCTTCCGGATCTTCCGGAGCGCCTGGAACACGTGCGCCCGCGCGCTCTCTTCCGAGCAGCGCAGGCTCGTCCCGATCTCCGCGTAGCCCAGCTCGTGCATCTTCCTCATGACGAAGGCTAGTCGCTGCTTCTCCGGCAGCCCCCCGATCACCTGCTCCACCCGGGCCCGCGCCTCGTCGGCGATGAGCCGACCGTCGGCCCGGTCCGGGGCGCCCGCCGGCGCCTCCAGCGCCACCGCCGCGTAGGCCCGGCGCCGGCGCGACTGCGCGCGGAAGTGATTGCGGCCGAGGTTGGTCGCGATCGTGAACAGCCACGCCCGCACGTTCGCCCCCGCCGGCAGGGTGCGATACGCCCGGAACGCGCGGAGGAAGGTCTCCTGTGAGAGATCGTCGGCGTCGCTCGCGCGCGCCGTGACCCGCAGCAGGTACCGCCTGATCTCCGCGTGATGGGCTCCCACCACCGCCTCGAAGGCATCCTCTGCCATCACCCTGCCCGTTGAGACCCCGGTGCCCCCCGCCTGTGAAAAGAGCCCCGCATCCATCGGCTAACCCCGTGCGACCACGCCGCTCTCGAGCCGGGTCCCCTCCCGCTGCTCCCGCACGAACCGGACCGCCACCACCGTGCTGAGGGCCAGGCTGGTCCCCAGCGAGACCAGCAGGGTGGCCCCCAGGGTCAGGAGCACCGCCCGCTGGCCCTCCAGGATATGGCGCACCGAGGCCGCGAAGACCAGGTTCACCCGCACCGTCGGCATCACCGCCTGGGTCACGAGCCACTCGTCGCCGTCGATGGTCACGAGGCCGTCGGAGCGGCGCCGGCCCAGCTCCTCGACCACCGGGTGGTTCTTCCAGTCCTGCTGGGTGACCTGGTGCGTCCGGGGATCGAGGAAGATCGCCTGCTTGTCCCCGTCGATCATCACCAGCCAGCCCTCCGGTCCGGCGGCAGCCTGCTCGATCGCCGCGATCGAGGCCTGGAGCCGGATGCTCCCCAGCAGGTAGGCGACGATCCGCTGCTCGATCCGGATCGGCATCGCCGCGCCCACGATGAAGTCCCGGGTGGCCCGGCCGAAGATGATGCCGGAAACGGCCGGCCCCTGGGTCCGGATCGCCTCCTGGAGCAGGGGGCGGTCGGCGTAGCGGAGCGCGAGGTTCGAGCTGCCGTCCGCCGCGGTCAGCGGGCTGAACGCCAGCGGGCGCCCGTCGGGCTCCAGCACGAAGAGCGTGGGCATCTGCAGCATCGCCCGCATCGTATCGAGCTCGCGCTGGAGCGAGCGTGGCTCGTGGGAGGCCCAGCTCTGGGCCAGGTGGGTGGCCACCGGGCCGAGCGCGTCGAGCTTGTCGCGCACCTGGGCGTCGGCCAGGCGGGCCAGCACGCGCACGATCTCCTGCCGCTGGGCGCGCGCGTCCGCGAGCGCCTGCGGCTTCAGCCGGAGCGTCCACGCGAGTCCCACCACCAGGAGGGCGAGGAACGACACCACCGCCCACGTGGACAGGAGGAAGACCACGTGCGAGCCGCGGAACCCCTTCATGCGGGTCCCCTTCATTGCGGATCGATGATACCGCGCTTGACAGGGGCCCGCGCGCCGCGCATCATCGGCCGCGCGGTCTCTCGCCACGCGCTTGACCACCCCTCACCCTGCCCTCTCCCCTGAGGGGAGAGGGGGAATATACGGAGACTGCCGTGAAAGCCGCCGTCCTCTACAAGGCCAATACGCCGCTCGAAGTCGTCGATCTCGTCCAGGAAGGCCCGAAGGCCGGAGAAGCCCGGGTCAAGGTCAAGGCCGCCGGCATCTGTCACAGCGACTGGCACATCATGAACGGGGACTGGACGCCGCCCCTGCCCATGGTGCTCGGCCACGAGGCGGCGGGCATCGTGGAGGAGGTCGGCGCTGGCGTCACCAACGTGAAGCCGGGTGACCACATCATCTTCTCGTTCCGGCCCCAGTGCGGGCACTGCCTCTACTGCTCGATGGGCCGCTCGATCCTGTGCGACGGCCACGCCTCGCCGCGCTGGGGCATGCTCGACGGGACGTACCGCCTGAAGCGCGACGGGCAGGACATCTTCCAGATGGCGCGCATCGGCACCTTCTCCGAGAAGGTGGTGTGCCCGGCCGAGATGCTGGTGCCGATCCGCAAGGAGATGCCGTGGCCGCAGGCCGCGTTGATGGGCTGCTGCGTGCCGACCGGCGTCGGCGCGGTCACCCGGTGCGCTCAGGTGGAGGCGGGCGCGTCCGTGCTCGTCATCGGCTGCGGCGGCGTCGGGCTCAACGTGGTGCAGGGGGCGAAGCTGGCCGGGGCCGGCATCATCGCGGCCGCCGACCTGCTCGACAGCAAGCTCGCCTACGCCAAGGACTTCGGCGCGACCCACACCATCAACGCCAGGAGCGACAACGTGGTGGACCGCGTGCGCGAGCTCACGCAGGGGCGCGGGGTGGACTACGCCTTCGACGCGATCGGCGGCGAGACGACCACGCTGCAGATCGTCGACGCGATCCGGCCGGGCGGCACCGCGGTGATCGTAGGGATGGCCGCGCTCAGCGTGCGCGCGCCGATCACCCCCTACAACATGGCCCTGCAGGAGAAGGCCATCAAGGGCACCATGTACGGCTCGGTCCGCCCCAACATCGACTTCCCGAAGCTCGTGGATCTCTATCTCGACGGCCGGCTCAAGATCGACGAGCTCGTCAGCCGCACCTACCCGCTCGACCAGATCAACGAGGGCTTCACCGCGCTGCGCACCGGGCAGGTCGCCCGCGGCGTGGTCGTGTTCAACTGAACGCCGGCCTCTTCCTGCGCCGGCTCCTGCTGCGGTCGCTGGGGCGGCTCGTCACTCGCCGCCCCGGCGGCCCGATCGCGCCGCCGGCTCCCCTGGAGGCGGTCCTGGCCGGCGACGACACGCCGCTCTCGCTGGCCCGGCTGCTCTGCGGTCGCGACTCGGTCGCGCGCCAGGCGGCCCTGGCCCGCTACCTCCAGCATCGCGGCATCGCGTTCTCGCCGCACCGCTTCGCGCGCCGGGAAGGCGCGGGCGAGACCTACGCGGTCGAGCTCGGCGAGGGGCCGCGGGTGCTCGTGCTCTGCGCGCACCACGACGCGGTCCCCGGGAGCCCCGGCGCCAACGACAACGCGGCGGCGGTCGGCGTCCTCCTGCATCTGATCCCGCGGCTGCCGGCCCGCATCCCGCGCGGCTGGCGGGTGCGGCTGCTCTTCACCGCCGCGGAGGAGATCGACTACCTCGGGGCGCGGGCCTACGTGGAGGAGACCCCGCTCGACGGGATCGCGGGGGTGCTGAGCCTCGAGCTGTGCGGGATCGGCGACGCGGTCGCCCTGTGGGACGCGGGTCCGCCGACGCCCTTCCTCGACGCGGTCACCGGCGCGCTCGAGTCGGCCGGCCTGGCCCGCGACGCGGGCCATCACGTGGTGGGCCGCATCCCGATCTTCGGCAGCGACCACCGGGCGTTCGCGGCGGCGGGCCTGCCCGCCTACGGCTTCACGATGGTGCCGGTGGCCCACGCGGAGTCGCTGCGCCGCTTCGTGCTGAGCCCGGTCCGCTCCACCTTCCGGAGCCTGATCCGCCGGCCGCCTCCGTTTCACACCTACCACACGAGCGGCGATTCGCTCGACACGCTCGAGCCCGGCGCGCTCGGTCGCGCGACCGCCGCGCTCACCGCGGTGGTCGCGGGCCTGGCCGGCTAGGCGCCCC
>Ga0070694_100001807_pt1 | contig 12671 bp, 11 predicted proteins | sample KBSK1251metaG_FD_65470 | JGI IMG/M metagenome (GOLD analysis project Ga0070694, IMG submission 65470) | Corn, switchgrass and miscanthus rhizosphere microbial communities from Kellogg Biological Station, Michigan, USA - KBS K1-25-1 metaG | ecosystem: Host-associated > Plants > Roots >... | reverse complement strand
ACGCCGTCACGCACGATGTCGTGCTCTGCTACAACGTCCTGCTCATCGCGTCGCTCGTCGCAAGCGCGCTCGCGATGCATCTCTTCGTGCGGAACGTGATCGGCACGGAGCCTGGCGCGTACCTCGCGGGGCTCGCGTGGGGATTCGGGTCCTACCGCTTCGGGCATCTCATTCACCTGCAGCTGCAGTCGCTCTACTTTCTGCCGCTCACGTTCTTCTTTCTGCACCGGTTGATGGCAGGACGCCGGGCGCGCGACCTCGTGCTGCTCGGCGTGACCGCGGCGCTCCAGGCGATCTCCTCCGTCTACTACGGCATCATCGGCGGCCTCGCGCTGGTCGTCGGCGGCTTCGTTTTGGCGGCTGGTGTCGGCCGCTGGCGCAACGTCGCCGTGCTGCGGCGGCTGACGTACGCGGCGGCGATCGCGGGACTCCTCGTGACGCCGATGGCGATCGTTTACGGACGCGTCGCGCAGCGCGAAGGGTTTGGCCGCAATCTGTACGAGGCCGGCCGCAACGCGGCGTACGCCTCGAGCTATCTGCAGGCGCCGCCGGGGAACGTGCTGTACGGGCGCACGGGGTTGCTGCGGCAGCAGGACCCGGCCCGCCTGGAGGCGGACTCCACCGACGCGCCGCCGCGCACCGGGCCCGAGCGCGAGCTCTTTCCCGGCTTCGTGTTGATGGCGCTTGGCATCCTGGGCGCGTGGCGCGGCTGGCGAAGCGACGCGAAGCCGATCGTGCTGACGATGATCGCGGTGGCGGTCTTCGGGTTCGTGTTCTCGCTCGGTCCGGACGGCGCGCGCACCCTGTATGCGGCCTTCCATCGCTTCGTGTTCGGGTTCGCCGCCGTCCGCGCGCCGGCGCGCTTTTCTGTGCTCGTGCTGTTCGGGTTGAGCGTCCTCGCGGCGCTCGGCATCCGCGAGCCAAGAGCACAAAGAAACGCAGCCACAAAGGACACAAAGGACACGAAGGTCAAGGACACAAAGGAAAGACATTTCTTCGTATTCTTGAATCTTCGTGACCCTCGTGATCTTCGTGGCTGCGTCGTCTTCGTGGTCTTCGTGGCTGCCGTGATCGAGATGCTGCACCTGCCACCCACACTTGCCACCGCACCACCCTTGCACACCGACGTCGGCCAATGGCTCGCGCGCGAGCCGGGTGCGGGCGCCGTCGCCGTCCTTCCCGTCGGCCTCGACATCGACGCGACCCCCGCCATGGTGCAGTCGCTCGAGCACGATCGTCCGGTGGTCAACGGCTACAGCGGCCAGCGGCCGTCGTTCTACGGGCCGCTGGTCGATGCGATCAACACGTTCCCGTCCGCGGAGTCGTTGAGCGCGCTGCACGACGCGCGCGTTCGCTTCGTCGTCACGCCGAAGCCGCTCGAGCGTGCCGAGCCGCCCGTCGTGGAACGAGCGCGGTTAGCGGATGCCAGCGTCTACGAGCTCGTGTGGACCGCCGACCTGGAATCGCGCCTGGCCGCCGCGGCAACCATCCAGCCTCCCGTCGCCGGACGCATTCCATTCGGCGTGGGCGAGCTGGCGCGGTACACGGTCCACTGGGGTGGCGCGGGCGTCAACCTGGCGGCGGGTGACGTCTCGATCGGCGTCGAGCCGCCTGCATACCGCCTCGTCGTGAAGGCCGCGACGGCGCCGTGGGTGGCCAACTTCTTCGAGGCGCAGGACGTGTTCACGACGCAGGCGGATGCGGCGCTGCTGCCGCAGGTGCACGAGCGCGACCAGAACGAAGGGTCGCGGCACGTGACGCGGGCGTTCGTGTTCGACGACCGCGCGCACGTCGTCCGCACCGGCCGCACCATCGACGACGCTCGCGGCGAGGCGGCGGTCGTGCTCCCGCTGTCGCCGCACGCCCGGGACGCCGTCGCCGCGCTGTTCTACGTGCGCACGCTGCCGTTGCGAGCCGGCGAGCACATCAGGTTCCCCGTCAACGAGGCCGGGCGTAATCTCGTCGTCGAGCTTGTCGTGGACCGCGTCGAACCCGTGTCCGTGCAGGGCAGGACCGTCGACGCCATCCGCCTGATGCCGGTGGTGCAGCGGCGCGTCGAGGATCGACAGCCGCTTGCCTCGACCATCTGGCTCAGCAACGACGACCGCCGCGTGCCGCTGGTGCTCGACCTGGACGCCGGCTTCGGCCACGTTCGTGTCGAGCTGGTGAGTTACCAGGCGCCATCGAACGCCTCGCAGTAGCGAAGATGCCGTGGCGCGAAGCGCAGAGGCACGCTATACTCAGGTGAATCCAATCGAACAAAGAACGCCTTTGGGCCCGGGTGCACAGGCAGCGTGATCGAGACGCACCACCTCTCGAAACTTTACAGCCGCGGTTTGTACGCGCTGCAGGACCTGACGCTCAACGTCGACAAGGGCGAATTCGTTTTCCTCACCGGCCCGAGCGGTGCGGGGAAATCGACGCTGCTGCGGCTGCTCCTCTGCCAGGAGAAGCCGAGCGAAGGCGAGATCTTCGTCAACGGCCACGACCTTTCCCGGCTCTCGCGCGGCGACGTCCAGGAGTACCGCCGCGGCATCGGCTTCATCTTCCAGGACTTCAAGCTGATTCCGACGCGCACCGTCTTCCAGAACGTCTCATTCGTCCTCGAGGTGCTCGGGGTGCCCTCGAACCAGCAGCGGCGGCGGGCGCACCAGGTGCTCAAATGGGTGGGCCTCCAGCACCGCATCAACGCGTACCCGCGCGACCTGTCCGGCGGCGAACAGCAGCGCATCGCGATTGCGCGCGCGCTGGTGAACGACCCGGCGCTCGTGCTGGCCGACGAACCGACGGGCAATCTCGACCCCGACCTCTCGCTCGAGATCATGAACCTGCTGCGTGAAATCAACGCGGGCGGCACGACGGTGCTCGTCGCGACGCACGACCGTGAGCTGATCCGTCTGGTCGGCAGACGCACCATCACCCTCGACCAGGGACGCGTCGTCGAAATCGCATGAGAGCCATCGACTACGCGCTGCGCGAAGCGTGGGGGAGCCTCTGGCGCTCCGGCCGGTCGACGTCGTTCGCGGTGCTGGCCATTACGCTCGCCGCGGTCGTGCTCGGCGCCATCCTGCTCGTCTCGTGGAACGTTGATCGGGTGATGACGCAGTGGACCTCGGCGAGCGAGTTCTCGGTGTTTCTCCGCGACGAAGCGACGTCCGAGCAGCGGGGCGCCATCGAGGCCGCCATCGATCAGAGCGGCATCACCGAGGGACGCGAGTACGTCTCGAAGGCGGAGGCGCTGTCGCGCTTCCGCAGTCAGTTCGCGGACCTGGCGTCGCTCACCAGCGATTTCGACGACAACCCGTTTCCCGCATCGCTCGAGGTGCGCGTGCGCGCCGACGCCGAGCAGAACGGACGAGCTGACGCGCTGGTGAAACGAGTGGCCGCGCTGCCGGGCGTTGCGGACGTGCGGTACGACCGCGAGTGGCTGGCGCGCGTGTCGAACGGGTTGAACGCGATTCGCGGGGCCGGCCTGGCGCTCGCGCTCGTGATGGCGCTGGCGGCGGCGGTGACGGTCGCAGCGGTGGTGCGGTTGGGGCTGCACGCCCGGCGCGACGAAATCGAGATCATGAAGCTCGTCGGCTCGCCGGTCGCCTTCATTCGCGGGCCGTTCATCGCCGAAGGGTTTCTCCAGGGCGGTCTCGGGGCATTGCTCGCAATTGCACTGCTGTGGGCCGGCTTTGCCATCGCCCGCGCCTGGTGGGGCGGCGACCTGAGCGTCATGCTCGATGGCGCCGTGCTGCAGTTCCTTCCTGTGCGAACGGTGGGACTCCTCGTCGCGGGGGCCATGTTCGTGGGGGCGGCGGGCGGGTTTGCCGCGTCCCGGCATGCCGGATAGTGGACGAAAGCCTCGACGTTGACAGCCTCCCGGAGGGGCCGCTAGACTGATCGAAATCCTAAATATGCATTCGTCGAGGAACCGTTTGTCGCGCTTCCTGGCCGATTCACGCCCGCAGTGCGATCCGGTGTTTCACTCCCTCTCGAATTTCTACCGCGAAGAATTTGTAAAGTGCAAACGCTGCCTCGAACAGCAGCGGGAGTACTACTCCGAGGATGCCATCACCGACGTCGAGAAGGCGCTCACCAAGGTGATGTCACAACTCGATCGCCTCTGCACCAAAGCTGACGCCGATCAGGTCGTCAGTCGCCTCCTCAGACAGTTCGACGTCGTTACCGGCCTTTCGGCCTGGTCCGATCCCCGTCACACTCACTGACCCGTCCCGTTCAACAACTTCGTCACGACCTGCGTGAGATTCTCCACGCGGCGGTGCATGCTGCCGGCGCGGGGCGCCTCGTTCGCGCGGCGCTCGCCGAAAGCTCTGTCGCCGACCGGATGACATCCGCGGCACACGTCGACGTGATTGCCGTCGGCAAAGCCGCCGGGCCGATGCTGACGGCCTTCGTGGGATCCGTGAACCGGCCCCTGCGGGCGGTCGAAGGCATCGGGCCCGTACGCCCGGACAGTGTGCCGGCACACGCCGAGTGGCACGAGTCGGGACATCCCCTTCCGGACGCGCGGAGCGTCAGCGCGGCGCAGCGCGCGCTCGCCATCGCAGCCGCGACCGCGCCGGGCGATCTGCTCGTCGTGCTGCTCTCCGGCGGCGCCTCGGCGCTGATGGCGCTGCCCGCCAGCAGCATCACGCTCGAGGACAAGCAGGCGACGGTGCGCCGGCTGCTGCGGGCCGGCGCGACCATCGACGAGCTCAACACGGTGCGCAAGCACCTGTCGGGCATCAAGGGCGGACGCCTCGCGGCGGCGGCCGCGGCCGCCGTCGTGACGCTCGTGATCTCCGATGTTGTCGGCGACGACCTGTCGGTGATTGGATCGGGTCCGACGATGCCAGATCCGAGCACGTTTGCGGACGCGCTGGCGGTTCTCGATCGACGGGACGGGCGCGCGGCGTATCCGGCCGGCGTGGTCGCGCTGCTCGAGCGCGGGGAGCGAGGCGCGGTGCCTGAAACGCCGAAGGCTGACGATCCCCGGATTGCGCGTTCCCTTGCCCGGATCATCGGCGGGCGCATGACCGCCGTCGACGGCGCCGTCGCGGCTGCGCGATCGCGCGGCTACGGCGTCCACGTGATCGATCGGCCGATCGTGGGCGAAGCGCGTGAGGCGGCGCGCGCGTTCGCCGAGGAGGTGCGCTCGACCGTCTTGCGCACGAAAACCCCGGCGTGCGTGATTGGCGCCGGCGAGACGACGGTGCATGTCACCGGCAACGGTGTTGGCGGCCGCAACCAGGAGTTCGCGCTGGCGATGATGGGGTATCTGCCGGGTCCGACAGGCCCCGGCCTCACCTGCGCGTTCGGGAGCATCGGGACCGACGGGATTGATGGTCCGACCGATGCGGCCGGCGCCATCGTCGATGCCACGACCGCAGAGCGCGCCGCCGCGCTCGGCCTCGACCCGCGGCGCTTTCTCGACAACAACGACAGTTACCACTTCTTCAGCGCACTGGACGACCTGCTTCGCACCGGCCCGACGGGCACGAATGTTGGAGACGTCCAGGTTGCGCTGATCGCGTAATGCCTTCGACAGACGAGATTCTCGGCCTTTTCAAAGAGCGGGTGCACCATCCCACGTCGGCGCGCGAGCTCGCGCGCCTGCTGCGCCTGCCGCGCGACGAACGCGTCGCGTTCAAGCGGGACCTCAAGCGGCTGGCGGCATCGGGCCAGCTGATGCAGGTGCGCGGCAATCGATACGCGCTGCCCGATGCGGGCAACCTCGTCGCCGGGCGCCTGCAGACCAATCCGGCGGGCTTCGGCTTCGTCGTCCCCGACGACGCCGAGCGTGCGGAGAGAAAGGACGTCTACATCGCAGCCGCGAACCTTACGGAAGCGATGCACGGCGACCGCGTGGTCGTGCGCATCGAGCGTGAAACGCCGCGCGGCCTCGAAGGCACCATCGTCCGCATCCTCGAGCGCGCGCACGACACCGTGGTCGGGCGCTACGAGACCGACCCCGGCGGCCTGGCGTACGTCGTGCCGTTCGACCGGCGCATCACGACCGACATCCATATCCCGCCTGGCCAGTCGGGCGCCGCCGAACCCGACGACATGGTGGTCGTCCAGCTCACGCGATGGCCCACCGCGACGCGCGGCGCGGTCGGCCGCGTCGCCGAAGTACTCGGCAACATCAACGAGCCTGGCGTCGACACGCAGATCATCATCCGCAAGCACAACATCCCCGACGCGCATTCGGAGGAGTCGATCGAGGAAGCGCGCCGCCTGGGCGCCGGCGTGAAGCCGGCAGAGATCACGGGCCGCACCGATTTCCGTCCGGTGACCACGGTCACGATCGACGGCGAGCACGCGCGCGACTTCGACGACGCGATCACGCTGGAGAGGCTGAAGAACGGGCACTACTGGCTGGGCGTCCACATCGCGGACGTCTCGCACTACGTGGCGGAGGGGAGTGCGCTCGACGAGGAAGCCTACGAGCGGGGCACGTCGGTGTACTTTCCCGAGCGCGCGGTCCACATGTTCCCGTCAGAGCTGGCGACCGGCCTGTGCAGCCTCAACCCGCACGTCGATCGCCTGGTGCAGTCGTGCCTGATGGAAGTGGATCGGCGGGGCAACGTGGTGCGGTACGAAATGCACGACGGCGTCATCAACAGCGACGAGCGCATGACCTACACGGCCGTGAACGCGATCCTGACCGACCGCGATGCGGGGACGATCGCGCAATACGCCGAGCTCGTGCCGCTGTTCGAGCTGATGCGGGAGCTGTTCGACATTCTCAACGCGCGCCGCCGCCGGCGCGGCTCCATCGACTTCGACCTGCCCGAAACGGAAGTGATCCTCTCTGAGTACGGCGAGATCGAGGCGATTGTCCCCGCCGATCGGAACATCGCACATCGCCTCATCGAGGAGTTCATGCTCCTGGCCAACGAGACGGTCGCGGGGCATCTGGTCGAACATGCCGTGCCGTCGCTGCACCGCGTGCACGAGGCGCCCGACGCGAAGAAGGTGGCGGAGTTCGAGGCGTTCATCGAGCCGCTCGGCTACGGCCTCGGCGCGGCCGGGCGCTCGGTGACGCCGAAGCATTTCCAGAAGCTGATCGACCGCATTCGCGGCACGCCCGAGGAGCGGCCGATTGCCGCGCTGATGCTGCGGACCATGCAGAAGGCGAGGTACGACGCCCTGAGCCTCGGACACTTCGGCCTCGCGGCGGAGCACTACACGCACTTCACCTCGCCGATCAGGCGATACCCGGATCTCGTCGTCCACCGCAGCCTGCGCGAGTCGCGGCGCGGCCCCGTCACCGACGCGCGGCGGGAGGAGCTGGACGAGGAGCTGCCGGAGATTGCGAAGCACACCTCCGACATGGAGCGGCGCGCGGACGACGCCGAGCGCGAGCTGCTGCAGTGGAAGAAGGTGCGCTTCATGGCCGACAAGGTCGGCGACGAGTACGACGGCTACATTACGGGCGTGGCGCCGTACGGTTTGTTCATCGAGCTCGTTGAACACTACGTGGAAGGGCTCGTGCACATCTCGAGCATGGCGGACGACTACTACCGCTTCCTCGAGCAGCAGCACGTGCTCCGCGGGGAGAATACGAAGAAGGTCTACCGGCTGGGCGACAAGGTGCGCGTGCAGGTCGTGCGCGTCAACATGGAGCGGCGCCAGGTCGAACTCGGGCTGGTCGACATTCTCGAGACGGTGCGGAAGGAAGAACGGCGGCGCGGGACGCCGCGCAGCAGGACGAAGCCGAAGAAAGAGCAGCGCCGGGAGCGGCAGCGCGAGACGAGCCGAACGCAGCGTCCCGGCCGCCGCGAGCGCGCGGCCAGGAAGAAGCTATAACGGCTTCTCGTCTTCCTTCGTCGCGTCCTTGAAGTTCCGGATGCCCTTGCCGATGCCACGGCCGATTTCGGGCAGCCGGTTCGCCCCGAAGATCAGGATGATGATCACGAGGATGATCAGCAGCTCAGGAAGGCCAATGCGGCCCATAAGGTCACCTCAAGCGTGGGTTGCCGTGGAAAGGCTGAATTGTACCATGCCGTTCGCGCCGGAATGCCTTTTGAACAGGTCTGCGCGGAGGTTCCCAAAATGAGACGGCTCATCGTTGCGGCGGCGCTGGCCCTGGCGGGCAGCGTAGCCGCAACTCCCTCGATAGTGCTCGCAACTGCGCAGCAGGGCGGCCAGCAGGAAGGTCCGCTCGCGACCTTTTCGTCGCAGGCGCAGCTCGTCGAGGTCTACGCGACCGTGACCGACGACAAGGGAGAGCTCGTCACGGGACTGCGTCGAAACGACTTTCAGGTATACGAAAACAATCAGCTCCAGAACGTGGAGCAGTTCGCCTTCGGCGAGTTTCCGCTGACGGTCGCGCTCGGCGTCGATCGCAGCTGGAGCATGGCCGGCAAGCCGCTCGAGCTCGCCAAGCAGGCGTCGAAGACGTTTCTCAACCAGTTGAAGACCGGCGACCGGTCGATGGTCGTGGCCATCAGCAGCACCGCGGACGTGATTGCGCCGCTGTCGACGGATCGCCTCACGCAGGCGCGCGCCATCTCGGCGCTCGACCCGTGGAGCACGACCGCGCTGCGCGACGCGATTCTCGCCTCGTTCGATCGCCTCGAGCCCGAGCCGGGCCGCCAGGCGCTGGTGCTGTTCTCCGACGGCAACGACCGCTACAGCCGCGCGACCGAGGCGGAGGTCGTCGCCCGTGCGCGCCGCAGCAACGCGTTGATCTATCCGATCACTTTCGGGAAGCAGCGTCCGGCGTTTCTCGCGGAGCTCGCCGTCGTGACCGGCGGCCGGTCGTTCCTGCTGAAGGACGCGACGGAACTCGAAAGGACGCTGTCAACGATTGCGCGTGAACTCCGGTATCAATACCTGTTAGGCTACGCGCCGTTCGAGCCGATACAAGAGGGTACGCACGAGTGGCGTTCGATTCGCGTCACGCTGACCGGGAATCATCCTGGCCTGCGCGTGCGGGCCAGAGACGGCTACACGACGGACTGAGGCCGGCCAATTACCGGTAGCCACGATGTCCCACGCTCTCGTGATGGCGCTCTTTCAGGACGCGACTGCCGCGGCTGCGGCGGCGAAGGATCTGCGCACGCTGGGCATTCCGCGCGAGCGGGTGTCGATTGTGGCGCGCTCCCACGACGAGGAAGGGGCAATGGCACGGGCGGCGGGCGCGTCGCCGGGCTCCGAAATCGAAGACTCGCGGACCGCATCGCGGCTGGGCGAGCTCGCCGCGCACCTGGCGGCCGCGGTCGCGGTCGTGATCCCGGGAGTCGGGCCGATCGTTGCGGACGGCCCGCTGTCGGCGGCCTTCGGTGAGGCCGCCGGGCACGTGGCCGGTGATATTTCGCGCGCGCTGGAGCACGCGGGCCTCGAGGCCGGCGAAGCGTCGCGCTGGGAAAAGCGGATCGAGGGGGGTGCGTTTCTCGTCGGTGCGCACGTCGAGCGTCCGCCGATCGAAACCGCGCGCGACGTGCTGCTGCGCAACGGCGGATCGCCTGTTGCGGTCGGGACATGGAGCGATACGTAAATTGTCCTCAGTTTCGCCCGGCCAAACTCGGCGTCCACGCATCCAAAGGGGAATCCGGTCACGGATAAGCGACCCTGTTGAGGTACCTGTTTTGCAGTTGCGGTGCCTTGACGTGCTCGGTGAGAATGAGCCATACAGACGCCGCCGTAATGTCGACGACCGCACCGCAGAGCACGCCTGACCGCGCTCCGGCCCAGGGCCACCTCTACGTCCACGCCGTGGCGGGTCCACCCGAAGTCCATTTTCTGTTCGAGCAGCAGCAGAAACGCCTCGGTGGGTCGCTGGCGGCGTCGGTCATCAGCCACGGCGCGTTCCTCCTGATCTTCCTGCTCCTCGTCCGGTACGCCCCGACAGCGACGGGCAACGCGATGCTCATCGACCGGGCGCCTCGCGAAATCGTGTGGCTGGCCGAGCCAGGGGCCGGCGGTGGCGGAGGCGGTGGGGGCAATCAACAGAAAGAGCCGATTAAGAAGGCGGAACTCCCGGGCAAGGAGAAGATTACGGTCCCGGTGGAGAAGGCGCCCGCACCGACTCCTGTCCCCGAGGTGAAGCCGCCCGAAGAGGAGAAGGTCAACATTCCGGCGGTGACGATGAGCGCGGCGAACGAGACATCGCCGGGCCTGATCGAATCGAAGGAAGACACGACGTCGCAAGGCGAGGGCACCAAGGGTGGCGCCGGAACGGGTTCGGGCACCGGCATCGGCAACGGTCAGGGCTCGGGTCTTGGCGAAGGCAGCGGCGGCGGGACCGGTGGCGGTGCCTACCGGCCCGGCAACGGCGTCGAATCGCCGCGCCTGCTCCGCAGCGTGCGTCCGAATTACACGGCCGAAGCGATGCGTGCCAAGGTGCAGGGGATCGTCAAGCTCGAAGGCGTCGTGATGTCCGACGGGAGCGTCGGCGACGTGAAAGTCATCCGCTCGCTCGACCCCGTATTCGGCCTCGACAACGAAGCCATCAAGGCCGCCAAGCAGTTCCGGTTCGTCCCGGGCACGCGCTTCGGGCAGCCGGTCGCCGTCCTCGTCTCGTTCGAGATCGAGTTCACCCTCCGCTGAATAGTTTCGCGCGCCTCCAGGCGCTCCTTTGCTCGGGGTTCACTCGGTCACGTTGACCGAGATCGACGTACAGAGCCCCTCAATGGTCCTGTGCAGGTCATCGCCCACCTGTAGTGTCAGCTTGTGCATCCCCGCGGGCAACTGCATGTCGATGACGTTCTTCCCGTCGCCGAAATGCACCCACGGCGCGGCGCGCGGGATGGCCGTGCCGGGGGACAGGCAGTCGGCGTCCACGCCGATGTGATAGTGGCCGAGCGACGGCCGTGTCTCGGTGACGGTCCCCTGCGGCACCGCGGCGATGGTAAAGTCCTGCGCGCCGAATTCGAGCTTGACGGGGCTCTTGACGGTCGCGCCGTCTTGCGGCTGGACGAAGAATACTCGCGGCCCGCTTGGGCGGCACGCGGCGCCTATGAGAAGGGCTGCAATCGCGGCGGCTGCAATCCCGAACCTGTCGTAACGAGTCACAACATCTCTCCTCTGGAGCGCTTGAGGCGCGACCGCGTAGATACTACCTCTCATCGACGGCGTAAGACCTATGGATCGTTGGTCGAAAGCGCGTCATGGACAAGTAGGGCGGGTCCCGCGTGGCGCCGACGCGCCATCGCCAGTCGGACCCGCCAGTCGGACCCGCCAGTCGAAGTAGCCGGTCGAACGTAGGGGCCGACCTTCAGGTCGGCTCGACCTGGCCCGTACTAGATCCAGGCGCCGCTCGGCGCCAGGGCCGACCTGAAGGTCGGCCCCTACGTCCGGCTACGTCCGGCTTCCGCTCGAAACGTCTACTGCTGCTTGACGAGCGAGACCGTCACGTTCGTGTAGGTGAACCCGCAGTCGAACGGCACCTGCGGCGCGACGATGACAAGACGCGTCCAGTTCACGGTGCCGGACATGGCGCCGCTGCCGTGACACGTGATGATGTTGCGGCCTCCCTGCGACACGTCGAGCCTGATGACGCCGGTGACTTCCGTCGTCGCACCGATCGCCGACGGGTTCCGCAGCGTTCCGGTGAACAGGACGACCGTATTGGGGTACACGCCGGAGATCTCCGCCGCTGCGTGCGTCAAGTTCAGCTCCGGAATGGACGTCGTCTGCACGTTCGGGGTGCCGGGCGTCGTTGCGGTCATCGATCCGGTCCACGTGCCTGCCAGCGACTGCATCGCGGGCCGCATCTGGATGCTCAGCGACGTGTCTGCCACGAGTTGAATGCCGCGGAAGACCGAGTCGTAGCCGTCGTGACGGAAGCGGAGCATGCGTCCGCCCAGCGTCAGGCCGGAGAGCGCAAACCCGCCGCTCGCGTCGGTTGCCGTTGCGCGACTGATGTCGGTGCCGTCGATGATCGTCACCGATGTCGCTGGGAGCGGTGATCCGCTATCGAGGTCCGTGACGCGGCCGGAGATCGTGAACGGCGGCCCCGGCGCGGGCACCGGACCCGGCGGTGGAACCGGCGCTGGTGCCGGCGCGGGCGCAGGTGACGGCGTTGGCGTCGTCGGGGCGTCGGCGCCGCCGCACGCCATCAGCATGCCGCACAGAGCGGCCAGGACAGCTCTTCTGAAAGCCATAAACGAAAAAGGCCGGGTCCCAAAGGACCCGGCCATCGCGGGCCGACCTGCCCGCCTTCGCGTCCCGCTTCGGCGGGTCCGCCGTAGCCTTGGCGGAGGCGGAAAGGTCGGCCCCTACGTTGAACGTCGAACGTCGAACGTTGAACGTCGAACCTAGTACATGCCGCCCATGCCGCCGCCGTGCGGCATCGAGGGCGCGTCCTTCTTCTCCTCGGGAATCTCCGAGACCAGCGCCTCGGTGGTCAGCAGCAGCGATGCGATTGACGAGGCGTTCTGCAACGCGTTGCGAACGACCTTCGCCGGATCGATGACGCCTGCCTTCACGAGGTCTTCGTACGTTTCGGTCGCGGCATTGAAGCCTTCGTCCTGCTTCATCTCCCTGACCTTCTGCACGACGATCGAGCCTTCCTGCCCTGCGTTGCTCGCGATGTGGCGCATCGGCTCCTCGATCGCGCGGCGGACGATATCGACACCGACCTTCTGATCGCCCTCGAGTTTCAGGTTCTTGAGCGCGTCCTGTCCGCGCAGCAGCGCGACGCCGCCGCCCGGCACGATGCCTTCCTCGACCGC
>Ga0070694_100001806_pt1 | contig 12673 bp, 13 predicted proteins | sample KBSK1251metaG_FD_65470 | JGI IMG/M metagenome (GOLD analysis project Ga0070694, IMG submission 65470) | Corn, switchgrass and miscanthus rhizosphere microbial communities from Kellogg Biological Station, Michigan, USA - KBS K1-25-1 metaG | ecosystem: Host-associated > Plants > Roots >... | reverse complement strand
GGAGCATGGACGCCCGAACCCGGCTGAACGAAGAGCGGCGCGACCAGCATGGCCGGATCGAGACGGGTCTCGCGCACGAGGGAGCGCAGCGCGGCCGTGCGCCGCAGCCGTCGTGGACGGACCGGTCCCGCGGGTGGTCCCGCGGTGGGCGCCGGAGTCCGAGCGGCGCTGTCCGGAGGCGGTGCCTCGAGATCGATCATCGCGAACTCTCCTCTGGTTCATGGGTCAGGGCAGCGGCCGTTGCCCCGGCCAGCGCCCTCCCATCCCGGCTCGACGAGACGGCAAGGACGCGGAACCCGGCGGTCGTGGCCGCGTGGGCGGTCTCCGGTCCGATGCAGACGGCCGGGATCGAGGTGACATCCAGCGTCTCGGCCGCCGCGAGCGACAGCAGGCCGCGCACGGTCGAGCCGCTCGTCAGGATCACGGCGTCAAAGGGGCCCTCGGCCATGGCCTCGTGGAGGAGCGATCGAGACGACGGCGGCGCCTCCCGCGTCCGGTACGCGACGACATCGTCGACATCCGCACCGCGCCGGCGCAGGCGCCCGGCGAGAGCGTCGCCCGCGATATCGCTCCTCAGGACGAGCACCCGGTCGCCGTCCGCGATGGGGAGATCGTCAGCCATGGCCTCGCCGGTGCTCCGGTCGGGCTGGAAGTCGACCTCGATGCCCTCGCGCTCGAGGATCGCCTTCGTCGCGGAACCGATCGCTGCCCAGCGTGGCGTGCCGAGCTCCGTCAGCACGCGCTGGGCCGCGACGAGGATGGCCCGGGCTCCGTTCGGGCTCGTGACGAGAACCCACGCGTAGGTGTGGAGCGACCCAGCGAACCGGTCCAGGGTCCCACGCGGTGGATCGACCTCGATCGCGATGGCCGGCACGACGACGGCCTGCAGTCCGGCCAGTCGAAGCGCCGACGTGACTTCCGCTGACTGGTCCGCGGGTCGCGTGACCAGCACCCGCCGGACGCGAGTCGTGGTCCCGTCGCCGCGCGAACCGGCGCGTTGACGGTCGCGACTCGCCGGAAGCAGCTCCCTGGCCAATGCGATCGCCAGCCTCTGGCCATCCGCGACGGGTCCGCGGCGCCGTCCCCGGGCGGTTCCGGACCCGTCCGGATTGGCGTGACCTGCGATGAGCTCCAGCTCGCCACCGTGGATCGTCGCCAGCGCGCCGATCGGGGCTCGGCAGCCGCCGCCGGATGTCTCCAGGAAGGCCCGCTCGGCCTCGACGGCGAGCCGCGTCCGCGGGTCGTCGATCGCCGCGGTCAACCCCAGCATTCGGGCATCGGTCGCGCGGATCTGGAGCGCGATCGCGCCCTGGCCCGGCGCGGGCGGGATCGCCTCAGGCGCCAATCGTTCCGAGATTCGAGCGCCCAGCCCCAGGCGGTCCAGACCCGCGCAGGCGAGAACGAGGGCGTCCGTCTCTCCCTCGTCGAGGCGGCGCAGACGGGTGTCGACGTTGCCGTGCAGGGGATGGACGACGAGATCGGGGCGCAGCGCGAGGACGAAGCCCGTCCGCCGCGGGCTGTCGGTGCCGACCCGGGCGCCCGGCTCGAGGTCCGCGAGTCGGCGGTCCACGGAGTCGGGGCGGACGACCAGCGCGTCACGCGGGTCGGCTCGTGGCAGATACGCACCGATCCGCAGCCGCGAGTCCTGCTCGATCGGGACGTCCTTCGCACTGTGAACCGCGACGTCCACACGGCCATCCAGCAGCGCGCCCTCGATCGCGGCAACGAAGGCGCCCTCGCCCCACGCCGTGTCGGGCGCGCGACGATCTCCCTCGGTTTCGATCACGACGAGCCTCGTCTGCCTGCCGTCCCGCTCGAACGCGGCGCTCACGAGCCGAGCCTGGGCGAGGGCGAGCGCGCTCCCGCGAGTCCCGATCGCGATCCGAGCGCCGTTCACAGGGCGAACAGGTCACGGACGATGCGCCCGTCCGCACCGTCCGAATCGCGGCCGAGTCGCTCCAACGGCTGGCGAAGCAGTCGAGCCGCCAGATGCCGGGTCATTCCCTCGATGGCCTCGCGCGCCTCGGGCTCCAGCGTCGGCAGTTCTCGCCACAGCCTGGCCAACTCGGCCTCGCGTTCACGATCGGCGCGCTGGACCAGGGCATCGGCGGCCGCGCGCGCCGTTCCCCGTGCCTGCCACTCGAGGTACTCAGCCACCGCCGTGTCGATCAGGCGATCGATCCGTGGGTCCGACGAGGACCCGCCCGGCGCATCGGCGAGAGCGAGATCGTCCGCGTTGACCAAGCGCTCGCCGAGCCGCTCGGACAGACCGTCCGGCGTCGCGGGCGGCACGGACAGGTCGACAACGATCGCACGGCCCGCGCCAAGCTCCGCCATCGTGGCCGGACCGATCGCCCACCGCCCGCCGAGCGCAAGGATGACCGCGACAAACCGGTCCGATCCAGGGCCCGGATCGAGGTCGGCCGTCGCTGCGCCGATCGCGCCGGCCAGCGCGCTGGCCCGCTCCCGCGACCGGTTCGCGACGGTGACCCGGGCTCCCGCGGACGCCGCGGCTCGTGCTGCCAGCGTGCCCATCCGGCCTGCGCCGACCACGAGGATCCGTCGCTCGCGGACGGACCCGGTCATTCGCTCGATCGTCTCGAGGGCCACGTCCGCCAGGGAGCGACGCCGGCCCGGTTGCCACGATCGGGCGCGCCGGCCGGCGTGCAGCGCGACCGTGAAGAGCCGGTCGACGCTCGGGTCGAGCGGGCCCGACGACCGCGCCTGGTCGAGGGAGGTCCGGAGCTGATGACCGATCTGGTCCTCTCCGACGACCACGGAGTCGTGCCCGGTGGCCACCGTGATCGCGTGGCGGACAGCCTCATCGCCCGACAGGACCCGTCCACCCTCCGGCAATGCCTCGGTCAGGCGGGCGAGGTCGGCCACATCCACGCGCGCGGCGTAGGCCTCGACGCGGTGACAGGTCTCCACGACGAGCGACCCGGCGATCGGCGCCGTGCGAAGCGCCTTGGCGAACCGTTCCCGCTCGGCGGCGGGGACCTGTCGCGCGTGAACCACAACGGCGGTGATGGGCGACTGGACCGACTCGGTCATCGATCGCGGTCAGCGGAAGCGAAGGTTGGGACGGATCCGTCCCGCCGCCCACGGCCGATGGCCTGGCCGTGCCCGGTCATCGTGGCGAGGAGCAGCTGATCCATCGCCCGCTCGGCCGTCATGAGCAGATCGGTCGTCTCGGACGTGTCGAACCCGCGCCGCCGGGCGGCGACGGCCAGCTCCTGGTGGAAGGGCGCCCTGAACCGCAGGAAGCCCTCGACGGTCTGACTCAGGGACAAACCGAGGGCTGCCGCGACGGTGCCGTATTCCGCCGCCGAACCGGCGGCCGTCGTCAGATGATGGGCAGCCGTCTCGGGCTGGGTGGAGTCGAGATACTGCAACAGGCTCTCGGCGAGGAAGTGGCCGCGCTCCCGGAAGAGCAATCGTTGCTCGTCGGTCAGCGCCAGGACCCACGACAGTTCCGGTGCCATCTCGCGGCTGGCCCGCCGATAGGTCCGGGAGATCCGGCTTGGGGTCAGTCCGGCCCCGCCGATGGAAGGACGCCGCGAGCGATCGGCCGGCAGGAGACCCTCGAGCGCCGAGCGCGAGAATCGCCGGTGGCCACCCGGGGTGGTGAAGACGCGCAGGCGTCCCGCGTCACTCCACCGGCGAAGGGTGGCCGGCGAGACGCCGAGGACGCGACTGGCCTCCGAGAGGCCGACCCAGTCTGGATCGCGACCGGCGGATCGGGTCATGAAATCTACCCAAATCTACACTTACGTATCCGACCCGCTCACTGTAACACGGTTCCCGGCAGGAGGGCGGAGTCCGCCCAGGAGCGTTGCGGCGCCGCCTCGAAGACGCGCTCGTGGACGCGCATACTCCTGAGCGCCCAGGCGTCGGGGGCCAATGGTGGAGGGATACCGGATGTCCAGCGAGCGTGGCGTGCCGTCATGGGTCGTGACGGCTCGAAACCTCTATCTCGTCGCGATGGCCGTGTTCGTCGTGAACATCGTCATCGGCATCCTCAACGGGGCGGACGTGGTCGACTTCGATCGCAACCAGATCCTCACCCACGTCCACGCGGGCACGATCGGCTGGCTGACCCTGACGATCGTCGCGTCGACCTTCCTGTTGTTCCGGGCGGCCGACCAGCGGTTGATGCTGGTGCTCGCCGTGCTGGTCCCGATCTACGTGTTCGCCTTCTACACCGGGATCTTCGCCCTGCGAGCCATCGGTGGCATCGCACTGCTCATCGCGATCGGCTGGCTGGTCTGGTGGCTGTGGCGGCAGTTCCTCGCCGGCGAGCGCACGCTCCCCAGGCTGGCCGTCACGCTCGGCCTGACGAGCTTCGGGTATGGCGCCTTGATCGGCGTGCTGATCCAGGTCAGCCTGGCCGCCGGTGTCACGCTCCTGCCCGGCGACGCGATCGGGGCTCACGCGAGCGCGATGACGTTCGGTTATCTCGTGCTGGTCGCGATGGGCCTGATCGAGTGGCGGATCCTCGGGACGCGTGACCTTCCGAGGGCCGGCGTGATCCAGGTCGGGGCGTTGTTTCTCGGCGGGCTCACGATCTCGGTCAGCCTCCTCGCCGGGGCGGCTCAGGCCGGCGGCGGGATCTACCTGCTGACCCAGCTCGTGGCCGTCATCCTGTTCGCCGTTCGCATCTGGCCGAGCTCGTTGCGCATCAACTGGGCCGCCGCCGACCCGATTCGGCACTTCGCGGCGTCCTCCATCTGGGTCGTCTTCGCGCTCGTCCTGTTCATGTACATCGTGTTCAAGTTCATCTCGTCGGGCGCGACGAACACGGACCCGGGCGCGGCACCACCGATCGACCTGAATGTCCTGATCGCGAGCGACCACTCCGCCTACATCGGGATCGTCACGAACATCGTGCTCGGACTCCTGACCGTCCTGCTGCTCCGCTCCCAGGTCCGCCGCAGCTGGATCGGCCAGGTCGTCTTCTGGGGCGTCAATCTCGGGCTGCTCGTCTTCGTGATCGGGCTCATCGTCAACACGGCCGAGATCAAGCGGATCGGCGCCCCGGTCATGGGCACCACGCTCCTGGTCGCGCTCGCCATCCTGGCCTACACGGCTCTCAGGGAACCTCTCGACACGTCCGAGGCGGATCTGAATCCCGGCACCTGACCCTGCGACGACGACGGATCGTCGCCGAGGGAGCCGGCCGGCGACGCTTCCGCCATCGCCGCCTTGGCGCCGGCTCCGAAACCGACGTACGGCGGCGCCCTACGCGTTGCAGGTGATGCGGGCGCCGCGGTCGTCAGGGCAGGATTGGCGGCATGAACAGCCTCGAGATCCTTGGCGGCCGCATCGAGCGGGCCAAGACACGGCGTGACGAAGCGTTGCCGTACAGCCCGGACTGGGCTGCAGCGATGGAAGAGATCGACGAATTGCGCGCCCGACGGGCGCAGCTGGCGCAGATGGCGATCCTCGGCCGGGCGATGAACCGGATCCCGGTCGCCGGGTAGCGTTCAGCCTGAGCGTCCGGTGGCCGCGACGACGGCGCGCGTCAGCTGGTCCGTCTTGAGCGCGTCGGTGTACGAAGACAGCACCCGGCCCGGGTCGCCCGCTTCGACCGCGTCGAGGAACGCCTCGGCCTGTACCTCGTAGGGATCGCGTCCGGGCGGGACGGTCCGGATCGATCGACCGTCGTCGAAGGAGACCTCCCACGCCCCGGGATGGTCGCCGACCCGGCGGATCGTCGTCAGCAGCTCCGCCGAGGCCAGCTCGACCTCGACGAGCGCCGAGGCGATGCGGCGCGTGTTCGCGAAGCTGCCGATGGCCCCGGTCTCGAATCGCAGGACCGCGGCAGTTGCGTCGACGACGTCGGCGCCTGCCGGTACGACCGGCTCTTCCCGAGTCGACGCCGCGCCGACGACCGTCGCCTCACCGACCAGGTAGCGTGCGAGATCGTAGAAGTGGGTGGCCTGCTCGATGACCTGCCCGCCTCCTGCCGCCTCGCGATGCCACCAGGCGGGAGCCGGCGTGCCCGACAGCCAGCGGGCCGTGATCAAGGTGGCTGGCTGCTCGGCAAGGCGCTGACGCACCTCGCCCAGCGCCTCGAGCCCTCGAAGGTGATAGCCGACGGCTGCAACGAGCCCGCGGTCCTGCACCGCGGCGGCGACCCGGGCCGGGCCGTCACGATCCGTGGCCGCCAGGGGCTTCTCGGTGAGGAAGGGGATGCCGCGCCCGACGACTCGCTCGCAGACAGCGACCGCCTCGGAGGGCGGAACGCAGATGCAGGCGAGATCCGGACGTCCATCGTCGAGCAGCGCGTCGACGTCGGTGAAGGCCGGGACCCCACGAGGTCGAGCGGTCGCCTCGGCGCTCTCGATCCTGGCCGAGGCTACGCCGACGAGCTCCGTCCGCCCGAGCCGATCGAACGCGGCGAGATGCATCGGCGTGATCCAGCCGGCGCCGATCAGCGCCAACCGGAGCCGAGGGCCGGCACGGGTCGTCCTGTGTGCATTCATCGGGGACTCGGGGACTCGCGGACTCCGGGGGTTTCCCCTCGAGCATAGGCCGATGGCGATCCGGGTACCGGGCCCCGGTGCTCCGTCAGGCCGTCGAGGTGTCGGCGGTCGGGGCCGTGGGGTCCGTTTCGACGGCGGCCTTGCCGGCCTTCAGCTGGACCTTCAGCTTCTCGGTCTGACTCTCGAGCGGGCCGATGATCCTGTCGGGCGCCAATCCAAAGGCCGCGGCCACGATCAGCCCGAACTGGTTCTTGCTCAGCTCGAAGATCTCGCTCAACGGCGGAGGACCGGTCGACGCCGTTCCCGGGACGAGCGAAACGAGGATGACGCCGGCCACACCGGCCAGTCCCGAGATCAACGGCGTGTGAACGAGCCGCGCCTCGAAGAGATTGAAGTCCTCGACCGCCAGGTCCGCCGCGGCCTGCAGTCGGAGGCGGTTGAACAGGCCAACCACCGCGGCGACGAGGAAGAAGACCGAGGCGCCGATGAGCAGCGATTTCGGGACGTCGTTCAGCACCGCCAGCCCGACGAGCAGGAAGGTGGTCGTGGCGGTCAGGAGGATGGCCCGCCAGAGTCGGTTTCTCGCCCGGACCAGCCCCTCCATCGTGTCCTGGACGAACCCGTTGAGGGCATGCCGGACCTCGCGGAGGATCGCTCGGGCGAGGACGATCTCGGCGGCCGTCGGCGGCCCGTCCGACGCCGCGTCCTCGGCTGTCGCCGGGACCTTGGCATCCGCGTCGTCGCAGTCGGCTCGCGCTCGGCGGGAACGCGTCGCCGCGTCGACCTTGGCGCTCTGCATCGTCGGCGCGAAGTATTCGTCGAAGCCCTTCTTGTCGATCCTGAGAACGGCGTGGTCCAGTGCCGCCTCCAACTGATCGCGCTTGATCCCCGCGCCCGCGAGTCGGAGCTTGTCGTGGAGCGCGTCGCCCAGGAGCGCCTCCGGCGGCTCGAGGTCGATCAGGGCCTCCTCCGCCCGATCGACCCGCCGCCAGAGCGAGACGTAGCCCATCGCCGAGACCCACTCGAGACCGTTCGTCCGGCTGCGCCGAGGGGATCGAAGCAACGCCCGCTTGACCTCGCCGAGTTGCTTGTTCGCCTCGTCCACGGCCATCTGCTCGGCGGTGCTCCAGCCATCGGAGGATCCCCTGGCCTCGATCACCCTGAGACGCTTCCGGAGCTGTTCGGATCTCCGCCGGAGCTCCCAGTAGCTCCGGGTCTGGGCCACTCGGACGGTCGCGAGCATGCGCAGCGGGATCGCACCGACGATCGCGATGGCGGCGGCGATCTCCGTCCCGATGATGAACGCCGCCGCGCCCGCTCCGACCGGCGCCACGAGGAAGGTGGCGACGACACAGACCGCCGCGAGGCCCGGGATCAGTGGCGAGATCGCCCAGACGGTCGGCAGATAGGTGGTCGGCCAGATCGTTCCCGCCAAAAGAGCGACGGCCGCGAGCGCGACGGCAACGACGACGAGGACGTCCGGCGTCGTCCACAACCCCGCGAGCACGTCGCGCAGGATCGTCGCAACCGGCAGGAGGCTGGCCGCGATGATCGACAGAGCGAGAATCGCAATCCCGAGCACGAAGAGGGCGCCGTCGGACAGCATTCGCGACCGACGCGCCCGGGCGTGCCGAGCCTTGTCGGCGTGCCCCCGGTGCCGCCCGTGCGCATCCGGCCTGCCCGCGCCCGTGGCCGGACCCGGTGCAGCCTGCGCCTGCGGATCTGCAGCGTCCGCGCCAACGACTGTGTCCACGCGTCACCCCGCGGTTCGCGCGTCGTCCCCGTCACCATCGATCGTCGCGGCCGGGAAGCGACGTTCGAACGCTAGGACAGGCACGTCTCGCGTCCGTCTCGTCATTCGATCCGCACCCGATCCGTCTCGTCCTCCCCCCGACCGGTCGTGGGGGATACTGGGCGAGCGAGCCACTTGATGCCTGGAGGCCCCCATGTCCGATGACCGAAGCACGACCGACCGTGCCGGCGGCGCGTCGACGATGCCCGGACCAGCCACCCATCCCGGCCTCCTCCGCTCGCTCGCCCATCGCCTCGTGGGCGACGAAGATGTTCTCCCGGTTGAGGGACACCTCCCATCCTTCGACGGAGCGACCGGCTGGCTGAACTCCGGACCGCTGACGCCGGCGGGACTGCGCGGGCGTATCGTGGCCGTCGACTTCTGGACCTACACCTGCATCAACTGGCTGCGCACGGCGCCGTACGTCCGGGCCTGGGACGCGAAGTACCGCGGCCTCGGGCTGACCGTGGTCGGCGTCCACACCCCGGAGTTCGGGTTCGAGCGAGACCTCGACAACGTCGTGGCCCGGTCGCGCGGCTTCGGGGTCGAGTACCCGATCGCGATCGACAGCGACTACGGCGTCTGGCAGGCCTTCTCGAACCACTTCTGGCCGGCCCTGTACATCGCCGATGCCGAGGGCAGGATCCGCTACCACCACTTCGGCGAGGGTGAGTACGCCATGGCCGAGATGGTCATCCAGCAGCTGCTCGTCGAAGCGGGCGCCGAGGGCGTCGAGCCGGATCTCGTATCCGTCGAGCCAACGGGATTCGAGGTCGGCGCGGACTGGCGGACCCTCCGCACGCCCGAGACGTACCTCGCGTACGGCCGGAGCGCCGGCTTCGCCTCGCCCGAGCGCGCGCGGTTGGACGAGGCGTCCTCCTATCCCGAGCCGGGGCGGCTCGGCCTCAACGAGTGGGCGCCGATCGGGACCTGGACGCTCGCGCAGCACGCCGCCGTCGCGAACGAGGCCGGTGCGAGCATCTCGTTCCGGTTCCAGGCCCGCGACGTGAACCTCGTGATGGGCCCGTCAACCCGAGGGTCGTCCGTGCCGTTCCGGGTGCGCCTCGACGGACAAGCACCGGGCGGCGCCCACGGGTTCGACGTGGACGCGCAGGGCAACGGCAACCTCGCCGAGCAGCGTCTCCACCAGCTGATCCGGCAGGCCGGACCGGTCGTCGAGCGCCTCGTCGAGATCGAGTTCCTCGGCGCGGGCGCCGAGGCGTACTGCTTCACCTTCGGCTGAGCGAGGGACGGACGATGAACGACCGGCTCCGGCCATTCAAGCGAATCAGCGCGGAAGCGGCGCTCCATCGGAGATGCTGCTGCTGAGCCGGTCGATCCCGTAGGCGAACGCGCGATCGACGTCGCCTCCCAGCCGGAACGCGCCGCTGAGCTCCATGCTCACGAAGCCGTTTGCCCAGGCCACCACGGTCCGAGCCGCATCGAGCCCGTAGTCGGGCCCGGCGAGGGCCGCTGCCGTTCGCAGAAGCGCCGCGCTGGCTCGGGCGTTGAGCTCCGGGTCGGCTCGCTCCGCTTCGTCCAGCTGGCCGAAGATCAGGCTGTACCCATTGGGGTTCGCCTGGGCGAACGCGCGGAACGCATGGGCGAGGCGGCGAAGATCGTGTCGCGGATCGCCGCTCGTCGCCGCCGCGTCCATGGTCTCCGCGAGCTCGCCCACGACGTCGTTGGCGATCAGCCGGACCAGGTGCGTCCGTCCCTCGACCCGCTTGTACAGGGACGGAGGGCGGACGCCGACGGTCGCAGCCACCCGTTGCATGGTCAGACCGTCGATCCCGTCCGCTTCGAGGATCGTGCGGCCGGCAAGGACAATCTCGTCGAGCGAGGTCCGAGCGGGGGTCGGCACCGTGATGGTCTCCATGTATGGCTATTGACAGTAGCGATGATAGCTATCTAGGATAGCCATGTCGGACATCGTACAGCAACCAAAGGGGTCGTGGGTAACGACATGAAACTCGGACCATCGCTGCATCGGCTGGGCTCGAGCCTGGTCAACGTCTATCTCGTCGAGGAGGCCGGTCTGGTCACGATCGTCGATGCCGGACTGCCCGGCTACTGGGCGGACCTGCCGGGGGAGCTTGCCGCGATGGGCCGGACGCTCGACGACGTTCGGGCGGTCGTCCTCACGCACGGCGACACCGACCACGTCGGCTTCGCGGAGCGGATCCGCCGCGAGCGCGGCATTCCCGTGTACGTCCACGAGCTCGACGCCGCGCGAGCCCGCGCAGAGGTGAAAAAGCCCATGTCGGGCTGGGGCCCCGTGAAGATCGGGCCGCTGATGGGCTTCCTCATGTACACGGCGCGCAAGGGTGGCCTGCGGATCCCGCGCCTGACCGAGGTCGTGACCTTCGGCGACGGCGCGACGCTCGATGTCCCGGGCGCGCCACGGGTCGTCCATCTCCCCGGGCATACCCCGGGCAGCGTCGCGTTGCATGTTCCGGCCCGCGACGCCGTCTTCATGGGCGATGCGATGACGACCCGGAGCGTGTTGACCGGCGAGGTCGGGCCGCGCCCGGCGCCGTTCACGCTCGAGCCGGCGCAGGCCCTGGCGTCGCTCGCGAAGCTCGACAACCTCGAGGCGACCTGGGTGCTGCCCGGCCACGGCGAGCCCTCGAATGGGGGACTGGCCGAGGCCCTGCGCCAGATCCGGGCGAACGCCTGACCGAGGGCTCGACGCGCCGCTCGCGCCGCGCGCGCCCGTTCTCGCCCGACGAGGAGGCGACGCTGTCACGGACGTTCGGACCGGGCTGGCCTGAGTACCGGGCAACCGTGAAGATGGCCCGGATCCGACAGACCGGCCGCATCGGCGAGAGCCTCGTTGAGATCGAGTTCCTCGACGCGGGCGCGGAGGCGTACTGCTTCACCTTCGGCTGAGCGGATCGTTCTGACTGGGCGACCCGGTCGTCAGCTGCTCGTCGGATCGGCTGTCGGTCGTGACCTGTGGCCTGCCGGACATGGGCCCGCCGGCACTCATCACCGCCTGCGCATGTGTCCATGGTTGGGGCATGGACGAGATCACGATGCTCCAGGCCGAGGTCCTGAGGGTCCTGGCCAGCCCACGCCGGCTCGAGATCCTGCACGCGCTGGTCAACGGACCGATCGAGGTCGGCCGGCTGGCCGCGCGCATCGGCGCCAGCCAGCCGAACGTGTCCCAGCACCTGGCGGTCATGCGATCTGCGGGCATCGTCGAGGCCGAGCGTGACGGTCGCGAGGTCCGCTATCGCTTGACCGACCCGGATGTCCTGGTCGCCTGCGGCATCATGCGCGCCGTCCTCGAGCGCCGGCTCACCCGCCTGGCGGGGATCGCCGCGACGGAAGTACTCGCGCCGGGCGTCCCCGCTCGGGCCAACGCGAGTGCGAGGTAACACGACCATGGACGACTCTCTCAACCTGGTTCTCTTCTCCGGAACAGACGACAAGCTCCAGGCTGCCGCCGTGCTTGCGGCCGGGGCCGCGGCGCTCGGCAAGCCCGTCAACGTCTTTCTCCAGTACTGGGCCCTCGACGCCTTCCGGGCCGATCGCATTGGCGCGGATCACGGCCTTGCGCCCGAAGCCGGCGCCACGGGCAGGGCTGCGGTCGACGGCCTGCGAGCGGCCGGTCAGGCCAGCTGGGCGGAGACGCTTCGCCAGGCCAAGGAGCTCGGCGGCGTCGACATCGAGGCGTGCTCGCTCTCGATGGACCTGCTCCACCTCGATCAATCCGATCTCGACCCGCTCGTGGACGGCGTGGAAGGCGTCACGGCCTTCTACCTCAATGCGGGCGCGGGCCAGGTCGTCTTCATCTAACGGCCGAAGGAGGCCATCGATGACGCTCCAGATCCTCCAGCACGTCGACGCTCGCGGGCTGTCGTGCCCGATGCCGATCGTCAAGACGGCCCAGGCGATCCGAACCGTCGCCTCGGGCGCTCTTATCGAGGTTCTCGCGACCGATCCAGGGTCCGTCAAGGACTTCGGAGCCTGGTCGCGGACGACGGGCCACGAGCTGATCGAACAATCCGTGGACGGCGGCGTGTTCCGCTTCGTCCTGCGCCGGAAGTGAGGCATCGACCATGACAAGCGCAACCGTTGAGGGACCGCGAACGCGACCCCTCGAATCCCTCGCCCGGGCGATCGCCGATATCGAAGGACTACCCGAGCCGGCACCCGAGACACCGCTCGACCAGGCCGTCAGGACGAAACAGCTCGTGATCGTCAATTGGTCTGGCGAGCTCGACAAGGTCTGGCCGGTCCTGATCCTGTCGTCGACCGCGGCCGCGAGCGGCGTGCGCTGCAAGGTCTTCGTGACGTTCTGGGGCCTGCTGCCGTTCGTCAGGGACCAGAAGCGGATCGTGGGCGAGAACTGGATGCAGAAGATGCTGACGCTGATGCAGCGTCC
>Ga0070694_100001805_pt1 | contig 12674 bp, 7 predicted proteins | sample KBSK1251metaG_FD_65470 | JGI IMG/M metagenome (GOLD analysis project Ga0070694, IMG submission 65470) | Corn, switchgrass and miscanthus rhizosphere microbial communities from Kellogg Biological Station, Michigan, USA - KBS K1-25-1 metaG | ecosystem: Host-associated > Plants > Roots >... | reverse complement strand
CCTCAAGGAGACCGCCGATCTCCTGCAGCGGAGCGGCGAGACGCTGCTGCGCGCCGGCATGCCCGGGGCGGTCCGCGAGGCCGCGCTCTTCCTTTCGGCGCGCGGCGCACGACCCCCGATCGCCGCCGCGCTCCTGGGGGAGGCCTGCCGCCTGGCGGGGGACCACACCGCCGCCACGGGACTTCTTCAGGCGGCCCTGGCGGCGCGCGGCGAGGCGGCGGGGGAGATCGCGGGACGCGGCCGCATCGCCGCGCTTCAGGGCCTGGCCTACTCGCAGCTCGAGCTCGGCGATCTGGCCAGGGCCGAGGAGAGCGCCGCGCGGGCCCTGGCGGATGCCGGTGACGGGGAGCCCGACCTCAGGGCGCGGGTCCTGAACACCCTGGCGCTCGTCCGGTGCCGGCAGGATCGGGTCGGCGAGGCGCTCGTCCTCTGGGAAGACGCTCTGGCGCTCGCACGGCGGGCGCACGACGACCACCTGGTCCTCATGATCTCCCACAACCTCGGCCTGCCGCACGCCGCCGCGGGGGACTTCGCCCGCGCCACCGAGTACTTCCGCAACCTGACGGCCCCGGACAACAGGCGCCTGGGGCCGGAGGAGGGGGCGGCCTACCTGAACCTGTCCCGGATCGCGAGGGTGCAGGGGGACTACGTGCGCGCGGCATCCCTTCTCGGCGATGCGCGCGAGATCGCGCAGAAGCGCCGGCTGCAGGGGCTGGTCGCCGACATCCTGGAGGAGGAGGGAAATCTCTGCCGCGAGCGGGGCGACCTGGACACGGCGGGGCAGTTCTACGCCCGGGCGCGCGACGCCTTGACGGACCTGGGCCGGCCCGACCTTCTCGACAACCTCGCGGGAGAAGAGGCGATCCTGGCCTCGCGGCGCGGCAACCACGGCGAGGCGGAGACGCTGGCGGCCGGAGCGGTGGAGCGCCGCCGCGCCGCCGCCGACGCGGAGGGGGTGGCCTCCGCGCTCCTGGCGCTGGGGGAGGTCCGCGTGCGCGCCCGCGCCGCCTCGCGCGCCATCCGCGCGCTCGCCGAGGCGGCCGCCTTCTTCTCCTCGAGCGGCCGCGCGTACGAGGAATGCATGGCGCGTTTCTGGCTCGCGCTCGCCCGCCACCTGGACCGCGATCGGCACCGCGCGGTCGCGCAGGCCCTGAAGGCCCTGGAGATCGCCTCGCTCTATGACTACCAGGCCTCGGTGCTGCGGATCGCGGCCCTGGACGCCGGGTTCCACGATCTGCTGGCGTCGCTGGGGGGGGCGCCGGGGTACCTTCTCGCCGTTCCGGCCGGGGTGCCCGGGGACGCGACGGCGGATCCCGGCCGCGCCGCCGACCTGACCGTGCGGCTCCTGGGGCCGATCGAGATCCATCGTGACGACCCGGGGCCCGCCCCGGAAGACCCGGGAGTCCACCGTGCGATCCGGGCATTCTGCTACCTCGCGGTGGCCCGCGATCACCGGGCCACCAGGGAGCAGCTGGCCGAGGCGCTGTGGGGGAACACGCGCCCCCCCGCCGACGGGCCGGGCTTCCATTCCGCGATCTCTCTGCTGCGCCGGACGCTCAACCGGGGTCACAACGTGCCCAAGGACTTCATCCGGTGCGAGCGCGGCGCGTACCTGTTGAACCCGGCCTACCGCTATGACGTCGACGTCGAGACCTTCGAGCACCTGGTGCGTTCCGCGCGGCGCAAATCGTCAAGCGGCGATGCCGCGGGTGCCTTGTCGGACTATGCGGAGGCCATTTCGCTCTACCGCGGCCCGCTCATGGAGGGCGAGCACGACGACTGGATCGGCGCGCCGCGGGCCTATTACGAAGCCCTGCGCGTGGCGGCCCTGGTCGAGGCCATGGATCTCCGCCTGGAAGCCGGCGATGCCGGGAAGGAGGCGGAATGCTTTCGCGCGATCGTCGAGCGCAACCCGCTGGACCAGCAGGTCTCGTGCCGCCTGATGCGCGTCCTCGGGGAGATCGGCGACCGCGCGGGCCTGGATCGGGAGTTCGCCCGGCTCAGGCAGGCGCTCGCCGACCAGGAGAGCGCGGCGCCCGCCCCGGCGACACGCCGCGTCTACGAGAGGGCGCTGAAAGAGATCAGCAGGACCCCGGCTCGATCCGCCCCGGTGGCCCGGAGGCCGGCTCGCGGAACGCTCCGCCGACGCCCGGACGGCGTCAGGACATGAAGGAGGCAGGCCACACGCCATGATGCGTCTCTCGAGGACCCGCGTGCACCGGGCAGGCGCCGCAGCCGCGGCACTGTTCGTGTGCCATCTGATCACCCTGCTCGGCGGCCCGCCCGTCCTGGCCGGCCCGTACGTCACGGACGCGTCCGGCCTGCGCTGGAACGATGTGGGCGGGATCCGCTGGAACGACACCGGAGGGATCCGGTGGAACGACACCGGCGGGATCCGCTGGAACGACACGGGCGGGATCCGCTGGAACGACACCGGCGGGCTCCTGTTCAGCGACGCGTCGGGCCTGAGGTGGAACGACCTCGGTGGCATCCGCTGGAACGACGTCGGGGCGCTCTTGTTCGACGGCGCCCTGGAGAAGGGCGTCGCCGACATCGACCTGGAGCTCCTCAGCCGCCTGTCGTTCCTGCCCGACACCTCCTGGCTCAACGTGATCGTCACCTACCGCGCGCAGCCGACGGCATGGGACCTGGCGGATCTCCAGGCCCTGGGGATCCTCGGCGGCACGCAGTTCCGCCGCCTGCCGATGGTCGTGGTGAACGCCACGCGCGAGCAGGTGGTCCGCATCGCGGCCCTGCCGGCGGTCCGGTCGGTGTTCGCGAACCGCACGCTGTCTTTCCTCGACGTCGAAAGCCGCGACCTCATCGGGCTCGACGAGGTCGAGACCGACTGGTCCCTGCCCAGGCCGGGCGGCGCGCCCCTCACGGGGAGAGGGGTCACGATCGCGGTCCTCGACACGGGCGTGGACGCGACGCACCCCGACCTGCCCTTCGGCGGCAAGGTCGTCGGCAACGTGCGACTCGCGGGCGCCCTCGGAGCTGGGCCCGGGTTCACCTATCCGCTGGCCGTGGAGGGACTGCCGGACACGGATCTGGTCCTCGGGCACGGCACCGGCGTCGCCTCCGTGGCCGCGGGGACGGGACTGGCGAGCGGAGGGGCCAACCGGGGGGTGGCTCCCGGCGCTTCGATCCTGGGACTGTCCGCCGGCGACCTGTTCATCATGAACGTCCTGGAGGGGTTCGACTACATCCTGGAGAACGCCGCGCGCTACGGCGTCCGGGTGGTGAACTGCTCCTGGGGCACGGATGGGTGGTTCGATCCCGACGACCCGGTCAACATCGCCACGCGCCTCCTGCACGACGCCGGGATCACGGTGGTCTTCGCCGCGGGCAATCACGGGCCCGCGCCCGACACGATCAACCCGTACGCGGTGGCCCCCTGGGTCATCGGCGTCGGCTCGTCCCGCAAGGACGGCCGGCTGTCGGCGTTCTCCTCCCGCGGCATCTTCGAGGAATTGCTCTACCACCCGACCATCCTGGCGCCGGGCGAGGCGATCACGGTGGCGAGCCCGCTGCTTCTCAACGGAGGGGCCCCGTACGCCGAGGAGAGCGGCACGTCGTTCGCGGCGCCGCACGTGGCGGGAGTCGTGGCGCTGCTGCTCCAGGCGCGGCCCGACCTGTCGCCGGCCGCGATCAAGCGTCTGCTGCAGGAGACGGCGACGCCGGTCCTCGAGCGCGACCGATCGGAGGTCGGGGCCGGGCTGCTCGACGCCTGGGCGGCGATCGTGGAGGCGATCGATCCGGCGAGGCCTTTCGGGACCCACATCCCCGGCTGGCTCGACCAGCGCCCCTACCGCGTCGAGCACCGGCCGGCCACCGTCACCGACGCGGTCCTGTTCGCGGGCGGGCGGCTCTCGCTCCCGCTCAGCCTGGAGCCGGGCGCCCTGTCCTGGGAGGCCTCCCTCGCCTGGGGGACGCTCCCCGGCCTGAACGACCTCGATCTGGTCGTGCTCGCTCCCGACGGGCGGGAGGTGGCGCGCGGCGACTCGTTCAACGGCCTGGCGCTCTTCGGCCGGACCGAAGGGGCGCATCTTCTGGGAGCGATTCCCCAGGACCTCCACGCCGAGGTCTATTTCAAGACCGGGAGCGGGCTCATCGGCCAGGCCTTCCAGATGCGCCAGGAGAGCGCCGTGGCCGTCGTGACCGCCTACGGCGATGTCGCGGGGCTGCCCGGGGAAGAACGCGACACGGTCACGCGCGCCGTGGCCCGGAACGTCCTGATCGGGCGGGGAGACCTGTTCGATCCCTACAGCGGCATGACGCGCGGCGAGCTGGCACGCGCTCTCGCCCTGGCGGCGGGCCGGCCGCAGCGAATCCCCGCCAAGGCGTCGTTCAACGACGTCGGCCCGGGGCATCCTCTCTTCCCGTACGTCGAGAGCGTCGCAGGCGTGCGCGCGCGGCAGAAGCTCATGGATCCGAAGAACGTGATCTCGTTCGCCCCGGCCGCCGACGTCGGGCGCCTCGATTTCACCGTCGCCCTCGTGCGGGGCGCCGGCCTCCAGGCGGAAGCGGAGTCGCGCGCCGGGGAGACCCTCCCCTACATCGATCAGGGGAAGATCCCTCTCCCGCTCCGCGGCTACGTCGCGGTCGGCGTCGAAAGCGGTCTCATCGATGCCGTCGGCTCGGACGGGGGCGCCCGGTTCGATCCCAAGGGGGAGGTGCCGCGCGCCGCGGCGGCCCGCTTCCTCCTCAGGCTCCTGGAGCTCAGGTAGGCGCCCGGCCCGGATCAGTCGATCCGGGTCAGCTCCACGCGGCGGTTCTTGGCGCGCCCGGCGGCCGTGGCGTTGTCGGCGATCGGCCTGTCCTTGCCGTAACCCTTGGCGACCAGGCGCGACTCGTCGACCCCGCGGCTCACGAGATACCGCCTGACCGAATCGGCCCGCGCCGCCGAGAGCTGCTTGTTGTGCGCGGCGGCGCCCATCGAGTCGGTGTGCCCGGCGATTTCGACCCGGACGTCCGGCGAATCGTTGAGCGATTCGGCCACCCGATCGAGCGTCGCATGCGACGCGGCGGTCAGCGTGGCGCTGTTCGTCTCGAAGTTCACGCCCTCGAGAACCAGGGACTTCTTGCTCCCTTCGAAGAGGGGCGCGGCCTTGGCCTTCTCGGGGCATCCCTGGCCGTCGACGGACGTCCCATGCGGCGTGTCGGGGCAGCGATCCTGACCGTCGTAGACGCCGTCCTGGTCGCTGTCCGACGGGCAGCCGCCGGAGTCGACCCGCTCGCCGCGGGGGGTGTCGGGGCACCGGTCGAGACCGTCGGCCACACCGTCGCCGTCGGAATCGCGGGGACACCCGGACGCGTCCACCCGCGCCCCATGCGGCGTGTCCGGACACTGATCGCGTCCGTCGGCGACACCGTCGCCGTCGCTGTCGCGCTCGACGACCGGCTCCGCCTTGGCGGCGGGGCGCGCGGGCTTCCCGTGGGCATGGGACGGGAGCTGGCTCATCGTCTCCCAGTCCACGACACCGGTCCGCCTCAGGCTGTGGACGCGCTGGAACTCCAGGATGGCCGAGACCGTCGGCTTGTCGAGCTCCCCCTGCCTGAAGGACGAGGCGTCGAGATACCCGGCCTGCACGAGGATCGACTGGGCTTCCGCGATCGACGAGGAGGTCGAATAGACGAAGTCGAACTCTCCGTCGCGATTCATCGATGCCGGTGTGGGCACGGAGAGCCCGAGGAGAGCCGCGCATCCGAGCGCAGGCACCAGTACGCGCAGCCGTCTGTTCGTCATGGAAATCCTCCCTTGAGTCTGATCCTTCGTTGGTAAGGAGCGGCGGGATCGTACTACAGTCCCAGGGCCTCCGAAACTCAGGTGTTGTTGACAAGTGAAATGTCCGCTTTGGTTTAGTCGTTCTTTCCCCGGAAGTTAGAGAGAACTGGCAGTGTCGGCCTTGTGGGAGCTGTGGACGCCTGCGCCTTTCAGCAGGCGTCCAAGGTCCTTGTGGACGCGTTCTTTAGCGTCCACAGGACCGGCAGCTTCCACAGGCCCAAGCCTGCGAGCTTTGCCTGCTTCGGTGAACCGTCCGAGGCAACGGGTTCCCCACCAGAGGGAGTGCCCGCCGTCGAGATGGCGGCGGATCAGCACCCGGAGGCCCGCGCAGGTTCGCCGGCCGCGCTGCTTGTCGATCTGCATCCGGACTCCGTCCAGGGTCACCGTGTTGTCCCGGCCGACCGTGCGTTCCTCTTCGTGTCAGAGGACCAGCTCGAGGTCGAACCGTCCCAAGGGAACGAACGCCGGCGCCGGATCCCGGGCCGGGCATGCGAACGACTCGTTGTACAGCGGCGTGAACCGGTCCCGAAGATAGGCGTTGGCGACCGCCACGCTGCGGATGCCGGCGACCCGCAGCTCGTTCACCAAGCGGTCTTGCAGCGTGCGAAGTCCGCGTCCCCGGCCCGGGCCGATCCGCCGATCTCGGACGCGTCGCATTCAGCGTCACCGAGGTGGGGGTGGTCATGCCGCGCTTCGCCGGCGGCTTCACCCCGGAAGCGGGCGTGTGCGGCAACGCCGACTGCATCGTCGACACGCAGTGCGACAACAGCTCGCAGGGGAACACGCTCGAGAACGCCGTCGCGAAGATGGAATGGAGCCAGGGGGCATACATCTACACCTGCACCGGGGGCCTTCTCAGCGACACCAATCCGTCGTCGAGCAACTTCTTCCTGACCGCCAACCACTGCCTCAGCAGGAACAACACTGCCGGGAACGCCCAGTTCTACTGGAAGTTCAAGACGACCGGCTGCAATGGCACGTGCCCGAACAACTCTGGCTGGCCCTACAAGACGATGGGGGCGACCGTGTCGGCCACCGGCAAGAAGGGGGACTTCACGCTCCTGCACCTGAACGCCAACCCGCCGTCCGGCTCCGTCTTCCTCGGCTGGACGAGCGCTCCGATCGCCAACACCAACGGCGCGGCGCTGCACCGCGTCAGCAACCCGGACTTCGGGCCCCAGGTCTACTCGCAGCACTCGGTGGACACGGCGGTCGGGACGTGCGGGGGCTGGCCGCGGGGCAACTGGATCTACAGCCGCGACATCGTCGGGGCGATCGACGGCGGGAGCAGCGGGTCGCCGATCGTCAATGCCTCGACCCAGGTCGTCGGCCAGCTGAGCGGCACCTGCGGCAGCAACGCCAGCGCGGTCTGCGAGAGCGGGCCGGGGGAAGCCAACGCGACGGTGGATGGCGCCTTCGCGGCCTACTTCGCCACCGTTCAGCCGATCCTCGCTCCCTGATCCGGGGCTGAAGTCCCGGTCCGATCTCGGGCCGGTGGCCGGCGGGACCCAGCCGCCGGTCACCGGCCCTTTCGCTGGTGCTATCCTGATGCGCCCTCGAGCGGTCGCACCCGCGACCCGGGAAGGACGAGCGATGCGCATCCGCCTTCTGCCAAGCAGCTGCACCGAGCCCGGCACCCTGCAGCCACTCACCACCCTTCTGGTCAACGACACCCTGGCGATCGACGGCGGAAGCCTCGGGACGGGCCTCGGCCTTCCAGAGCAACGGCGCGTAAGAAGCGTCGTCGTCACGCACTCCCACGCCGATCACATCGCCTCGCTGCCGGTCTTCCTGGCCGAGGTCTATCCGTTCCTGGACGGGCCGGTGTCGGTGCTCTCTGTTCCGGAGGTGATCGGCGCGCTGCGGGAGCACGTCTTCAACGACCTCGTGTCGCCGGATTTCCGAGGCATCGATCTGCCGCGAGGAGGCGGCCGGGGTCTCCGGTACGTCGAGATCGAACCGCTGGTGCCGTTCGAGGTGGAGGGGCTGCGCGCCACGGCGGTGGAGGTCAATCACACGGTCAGGACGATCGGCCTCATCCTGGAGGACGACCGGTCGGCCGTGGTCGTCACGTCCGACACGCATCACACCGACGAGATCTGGCGGCTCGCCAACCGGCTCGAGCGGCTCAAGGCGGTCTTCGTGGACGTCTCGTACCCGGACGAGATGGAGTCGCTCGCGGCCGCCTCGAAGCATCTGACGCCCCGATCGCTCGCCCTGGAGCTCGGGAAACTGCAGCGCCGGGCGCAGGTCCTCGCGGTCCATCTCAAGCCGCAGTTTCACGCCGCGGTGAGGCGGCAGCTGGCAGGCCTCGGCCGATCGGACATCGAGGTGGCCGAGATCGGCCGGGAGTATTCCTTCTAGAGGTCGAGAGCCCAGATCGAGATCGGCTCCGACCGGCCCTTGACGTCGGCGCTGCCCAGATCGGAAAACCGGAACTCGGGCGAGGCGTGCCCGATCACCCGGTGACCGACGACCACCGGGCGGCCCTTCTCCTTCGTGAGAGCCTCCAGCCGAAAGGCGACGTTGACGCTGTCGCCCACGATCGTGAACGACTGGTGCGCTCCGCCCCCCACGTTGCCGACGACCGCTTCACCCAGGTTGACGCCGATGCCGATCCGGAACGACTGCCCGGGAAACCGCGCGGAGAGCCGCTCTTCGAACGCCGCCGCGCGCTCGATCAGGCCGCGTGCGGACCGCAGGGCCTCGTCGACTTCCGGCGCGGGGCGATCCGAATCGCGCACCAGCCAGTAGGCCATGACGGCGTCGCCGATGAACTTGTCCACCGTCCCGCCGCGGTCTTCGATCACGTTGCTGCTTTCCTTGAACCAGTCGGTGATCAGGAGAGAGAACTCGCGGGCGGGGAGGACCTCGCTCATGCGCGTGTAGTTGCGGATGTCCGCGACCAGGATGACGGCGACTTCATTGCGGAACGAGAGATCGGTCCCCGCGCCCATCGCGGCTTCGGGGGCTTCGTCGGGGAGGACTTCGGGGACCGGGCCGAAGAAGCGCAGCCTGGCCTTGCCGATGGAGATGACGTCGCCGCTCCGCAGCTCTCCGGGGGCGGCGAGCCGCCGGCCGTTCACCCACGTGCCGTTGGCGCTGCCGGCGTCCTGCAGCGAGTAACGGCCCGCTCCGAGGCGCCGGATTTCGGCGTGCCGCCGCGAGGCCTGCTGGTCGTCGAGAACGAGCCCGTTTCCGGGGGAGCGGCCGATGGTCAGGACGTCGTCGATCTCGATGGTGCGCTCCGGGCGCCCTTCCTCGGTCACGACGATCCGGGCGATCGGCTCCTGGGGCTGCATGGCCCGTATCCTGTCCGAGGCGTCCGCCCGGGTCAAGGGTCACCGGGCACGCCGGCTTGACGCGGCCGAGGGGAGGACGGTAGGGTAGCGCCCCGAGTAGGTCCTCGCTTTTTGGCCGGAGCCGGACATGCCGGATGTCAGCCTGACGCCAGCGAAGGCGCGCGCGCCCGAGCCGGCGGCGACGACGCGCCCCGCCGAGTGGTGGGTCGGCCCGATCCGCCGGGCCGCGCTGGTCGTCTTCCTCGCGGTTCCGGTGGTCTCGCTCCTCGCGCAGCCGCTGGCGGGGCGGCTCGTCTGGACCGTCGCGATCGCCGCCTTGCCCCTGTTCATCGTCCTGGTGGGATTCCACCGCTGGCGGCGGATCTGCCCGCTGGCCTTCGTCAACCAGATCCCGGTCCTGCTGCGGCGTCCGGGCACGCGACGCGCGTCCGCCTGGCTCCAGGCGAACGCCTACTACGTCAGCTTCGGAGTGTTCTTCGTTTCGCTGTGGATCCGGCTGATCGCGACCAATGGCAGCGGGCCGGCCATCGCCGCGTTCTTCATCCTCATCGCCCTGGCGGCGCTCCTGTACGGCGTCCTGTACACCGGCAAGACCTGGTGCAACTTCATCTGCCCCTTGTCGTTCATCGAGAAGGTCTACACCGAGCCGCACGGGCTGCGCGAGACGCCGAACTCGCAGTGCGTCAAGTGCACCGCCTGCAAGGCGGCCTGCCCGGACATCAACGAGGAGAACGGCTACTGGCGGGAGGTCGAATCGACCGCCAAGCGGTTCGTGTACTTCGCGTATCCCGGTCTCATCTTCGGGTTCTATTTCTATTATTACGTTCAATCCGGGACCTGGGACTACTACTTCGGAGGCCGCTGGACCAACGAGCCCGGGGTCCTCGCGAGCGCGTTTCTGCCCGGCACCGACGGGGCGACGGCCGGTTTCTACTTCATGCCCGAGGCACCCAGGGCGCTGGCGTCGGCCCTCACGCTTCTGGTCACCGCGCTCCTCAGCTTCGGATTCTTCAGGGCGCTCGAGCCCGCGGTCGGGCGCTGGCTGCGGCGACGCGACCCGGAGACCGATCCCCTGCGCGCGCGGCACGTGCTCCTGTCGGTGACCGCCTTCGCGTCGTTCGTGACGTTCTACACGTTCGCCGGTCAGCCCACGCTGCGGCTCATGCCCTGGGCGCCGCAGATCGCCGGGATCGCCTTCGTGCTCGTCGCCACGCTGTTTCTCGCCCGCCGCTTCGGCCGGTCGAAGCAGGCCTTCGCGGAGGAGACGGTCGCGCGCAGCCTCCTGAAGCGCTGGGAATGGACGGACGTCCGGCCGCCGAAGGCCCTGCACGACGCGTACCTGGTCCACACCATCCGTTCGCAGGAGCGGGCGCTCGGGTACACGAGGCTCCTCGAGATCTACACGGAGGCCCTGCGCGAATCCCTGGCCAGCGGGCTGGTCACCCGCGAGGAGGTCCATCACCTCGAGGCGCTGCGCGGCCGGCTGCAGATCAAGCCCGCCGACCACGAGCGGATCATGGCGACCCTGGCGGAGGAGGAGCGCGCCCGGCTCACCGATCCGGCCCGCCAGCTCTCGCAGGAGAAGAGTCTCCAGTTCCGGTCCTACGCACGCGCCCTGGAGCGGCATCTCGAGCGGGTCCTTGCGGCGGACGATCCGGGCGCCGACGCCGCCGTCGGCCGCCTGCAGGCCGAGTACGGGATCACGCCGGAGGAGCACGCCGTCGTCCTGGAGCAGGTCCTGGGGGGCGAGCGCGCCGTCGCCTCGAGGCTCGCGGGGGAGGTGGAAGCGGTCGAGCGCGCCTCGCGGGCGATTGCGGTCCTGGACGGGGAGCCGTCCCCCGCACACGCGCTCCTGGCGGACCTCCTGCGCCGCCGGAGGGCGCGCTCGGTCGATCGCCTGCTCGGCGGCCTGAGCCCGAACTCCCCGGAAGCGGTCCGCACCGAAATCCGCCTGGGGCTGACGTCGGAGGAGGCGTCACGCCGCGAGGCCGCCCTGGAGCGCTTGATCCAGGGCGCGCCCGACTCGATCGCCGGGCGACTGCGGGGCGCCCGCGGGGCGGTGTCCGGGGCCGGTCCGTCCCCGGGGCTCCCGGCCCTGCTGCGGGAGCAGACCGGCAGCTCCGATCCCTACGCCCGCGCGGCCGCCCTCCATGCCCTGGCCCTGAGGGGGGAGGCGGACGGGGCGACCCTCGAGCGGCTGGCGGCGGACGAGCACGAGCTCGTGCGGGCCACGGCGCAGCGGGCGCGCGCCCTCGCCGGGGGAGACGGCGGAAGGGGGAGCGGGCCGCCCGGCCCCCCCGGCATCGACCGGATCCTGGCGCTTCGGGCCGTGCCGATCTTCTCGATGCTTCCCCTGGAGGGACTGGCGCGGCTGGCGGGATCGAGCGTCGAAGCGGTCCTCGTCCCGGGAACGATCGTCTGCCGGGAAGGGGAGACGGGAGAGGAGGTCTTCGTGCTCCTCGAGGGGGAGACGGAGATCGTGCGCGGCTCCGGGCCGACGGAGGAGATCCTGGGAGTCGAGGGGGTCGATGGGGTGATCGGCGAGATGGCGGTCCTCGATCCCGCGCCGCGGGCCGCGACCGTCCGCGCGGGTCCGCGGGGAGCGACGATCCTGCGCCTGGCGGGCGGCGACTTCCGCGACGTCCTGGGGGCCGATCCGAAGGTGGCCGAAGGGGTGATCCGGACGCTGGCCCGGCGCCTGAGAAAAACCGGCCGGTGAGGCGGCGTCGGGCCGCGCCACGGCCTCAGTGCATGCCGGAGCCGCCCGCCATCTGCTTCACCAGCTCTCCGACGGTCGCCTTGGCGTCGCCGAACAGCATGAAGGTCTTGTCGGCGAAATAGAGCTCGTTGTCGATGCCGGCGAACCCGGGGTTCTTGCTGCGCTTGATCGCGAACACGGTGCGGGCCTTGTCGGCGTCGATGATCGGCATGCCGTAGATCGGGCTCCCCTTGTCGTACCGCGCCCTGGGATTCACCACGTCGTTGGCCCCGACCACCAGGGCGACGTCGCATTGCGGCATGTCGGGGTTGATCTCGTCCATCTCCACGAGGTCCGTGTAGGGGATGTCCGCCTCGGCCAGGAGCACGTTCATGTGGCCGGGCATCCTCCCGGCCACGGGGTGGATGGCGAACTTCACGGTGATCCCGCGCTTCTTGAGCTGGTCGTAGAGCTCGCGCACCTTGTGCTGCGCCTGGGCCACCGCCATCCCGTAGCCGGGGATGATCACCACCAGGTTGGCCTGCTCGAGGACCTGGGCCGCCCCCTCGATCGTCTCGGCCTTGTAGGCCTTCTGCTCGCCCTCGGTCCTGGCCGCCTGGACCGAGCCGAAGGCGCCGAACAGGACATTGGCGAACGAGCGGTTCATCGCCTTGCACATGATGATCGACAGGATCAGCCCGCTCGATCCGTCCAGGGCTCCCGCCGTGATCAGGAGCTTGTTGTCGAGCACGAAGCCCATGGCCACGGCCGAGAGGCCGGCGTACGAGTTCAGGATCGAGATGACCGTGGGCATGTCCGCTCCGCCGATCGGGATGATCAGCAGCACGCCGAACAGGAGCGCCAGGCCGATGATCGCCAGGAACAT
>Ga0070694_100001803_pt1 | contig 12675 bp, 3 predicted proteins | sample KBSK1251metaG_FD_65470 | JGI IMG/M metagenome (GOLD analysis project Ga0070694, IMG submission 65470) | Corn, switchgrass and miscanthus rhizosphere microbial communities from Kellogg Biological Station, Michigan, USA - KBS K1-25-1 metaG | ecosystem: Host-associated > Plants > Roots >... | reverse complement strand
GGGAAAAGATCCCGAAAACAAGAAATTCGGTCTCGGCGTTACGACGCCGCGCGAGATGGTTTTAATAATGGAGAAACTCGAACGCGGCGAAATCATCAACCCGGCCGTCTCGAAAGAGATGATCGATCTGATGAAACGCGAACAGGGTCGCAACGCGATCGGCCGATCGCTGTGGGATGTTCCGATGGCGAGCAAGTACGGCGCGCTCGATCGCCTGCGCAGCGCCGTCGGAATCCTCTACATGAAGAACGGAAAGGTCGCGCTGGCGATCTCCTGCGACGACATGCCTGAGACGATGTGGTCCGTCGACAACCCTGCATACCTGCTGATGTCGAAATTATCTGAAGTGCTCGCCGAAGGACTCACGAAGAAGTAAACGTGCAAAATTTTGGTTCGCGATTAATGCGGCGCGCGTAGTTCGTCAACAGCACTCATTCATCACAATCCGAAATCCTAAACCTCTGAACTGAGAATTTTCGGATTTATCTGACTCGATCTATCGAGATTCCACACGCCCCATTTTGGAATAGTTTCTGCAAGTCATAGATCGACGTTCGCAACTGCATTCGGAGTTACAGCCGCTGCGATCTCCGCTTCAGAAATACAAACGTCAATCGTTCCAAATTTTCGTAGCGAACGCTCCCAGCGTTTAAGTAGAACTATGTTCAAGTGGAGGACCTATGAATAAGTTTCGCCCCTCTATAACCAGCCAACTCTCGATCATCAGCGCGTTCTTTTTCATGGTGTTGATGTCGAGCGTTGCTTTTGCCCAGACCGGCTCTTCCTCGCTTCGAGGAACCGTGACCGACGCGCAGGGCCGCGCAGTCGCGGGCGCCAACGTCACTCTCACTAATCAGCAAAAGAACTTCACGCGTACCCAAACAACCAACGACGACGGGCTCTACGTCTTCACATCGATTCCTCCCGACACCTATCGCCTCGAGATAGAGGCCGCGGGTTTTAAGAAGGCCCAGGCGTCGGAGGTCCAGGCTCAGATCGATACTCCCGGCACTTTCAACGTGCAGTTGGAAGTCGGCAACATCGCCGAAACAGTCAGCGTGATCGCAGGCGCCGATGCTCCGATCAACACGACTGACGCAACCATCGGCAACACCTTTGAATCGAAACGCATCACCGAGCTCCCACTCAACGCCAACAACGTAGTCGGACTTCTTTCACTACAACCCGGCGTTACGCGTACTGGTTTCGTGAACGGCGGCCGATCCGACCAGGCAAACATCACGCTCGACGGCGTTGACGTTAACGAACAACAGAACGGCCTGGACGTCGTGACGAACCAGGCGTTTTCAAGTGTGCTGCGCGTACTGCGCGACGCAACGCAGGAGTTTCGTGTAGTCACAACCAACCCCAACGCCGACACCGGCCGCTCATCCGGCGCGCAGGTTTCACTCGCAACCAAATCCGGCACGAACGACTTTCACGGTTCGTTGTTTCATTTCCACCGAAACACGGTTACGAGTGCCAACGATTTCTTCAACAACAAAGCCGGACGTTTTCAGCCGGACGATCCGCAAGTGCTCAGTGGCACTGCGACGGCCGGCGACCCGGTACTACCACGGCCTCCATTGTTGAGAAACTTCTTTGGCGGCTCCATCGGTGGTCCAATCAAAAAAGATCGCGCGTTCTTCTTCTTCGCGTATGAAGGTTTTCGCGAAGCGACCTCGTCGCAGGGCTTGCAGGTTGTGCCGCTACAACACGTGGGCCAGGGGATCATTCGTTACCGGACCGCAAGTGGCGCCAGCGATCCGTCGTGTCCGGCAGGTACACCGTCAGGTTTTCGTTGTTTGAATGCAGCGCAGATCAATGCAGCGTACCTCGCAGCGAATGGCGTCACTCCCGGCGTAAACCCGGTTGCGCTCGCCTTCCTCGCAGACAAAACACAACGCTACGTCGCGAACGACACGACAGTCGGCGATAATATAAACACCGGCGGCTATCGCTTCAACGCACCAACTCCGACAACGTTCGACACGTATGTTCTCAAGTTGGATTTCAACTTAACCGACAATCAAACGTTGTACGTGCGTGGTAATTATCAGGACGACGACATCGGACAGCTTCCAATATTTCCAGATACTCCCGCGCCTTCAATCTGGTATCACCCGAAGGGCTTTGCGCTGGGCCATTCATGGACCGCATCGAGCAGGTTGGTCAACCGGTTCACTTACGGTCTGACTCGCGCTGCTTTCACCCGGAAAGGTGACTTCGACGCAAACAACATCCAGTTTCGCTTCATCTTCAACCCGGTGTTGACTCCGGCTCTCACGCGCACTACACCGGTTCACAACTTCGTCGACGACATTACTCTCGTCAAAGGCAATCACACGCTTCAGTTCGGTGGGAATGTTCGTCTGATCAAGAACACGCGACAATCGTTTCAAAATGCGTTTGATGTGTTGACGACAAATCCATCGGGCTACGCGGCGTCGGCGGCAGTGCTCACCGCAGCGGGGCCTGACGGCACAGGCGACCCTATCTTCCCGGACGTTGCCGATAGCTCATTGACGCCGCTGCGAAATATTCTTTCCTCAGTGATCGGTCGCTTCTCTCAATACACGGGAAACTTCGCTTACGACCAAAGCGGGCAGATCCTTCCCGCAGGCTCATCCGCAGATCGAACATTTGCGACTCAGGAATACGAGACCTACTGGCAGGATCAATGGCGCGTGCGTCCCAACCTGACGCTCACTTACGGCGTGCGCTGGAGTACTTCAACTCCTGTGTATGAAGTAAATGGTTTTCAAACTCAGCCGACGGTGAGTTTGGGCGAATACTTCGACCGCCGAAGGACCAGTGCTGATCAGGGCGTTCCTTTCACGGATCCGATTTCCCTGGACCTTTCAGGAAAGGCCAACGGCCGGCCCGGTTTTTACAAACAGGACTGGAACAACTTCGCGCCGGTGATCGCGGTGGCATGGCAACCACAACTGCCCAATAACTTCTGGGGCAAGCTCATCGGACGTGAAGGACGTTCGGTGTTCCGTGCTGGTTTCCGTACCACTTACGACCGCATCGGCAGCGCGCTCGCAGTGAATTTCGATCTGAACAACCAGCTCGGGTTCGCTTCGGCGTTGACCATCCCGGTCAACACTTACAACGTCAGCTCGAACCTGGCGCCGCTCTTTACTAGTCCGGGAATGGACGTAAGGACGTTGCCGGGAATAGCAGGCAACTTTCAAACACAGATCTCGTTCCCGCTGAGCCAACTGCCAAGCGGCGCGGAGAGAATTGAGACCTCGCTCGACGACACGATCGTCACGCCCGTCAACTACAGCGTCAACTTCTCTTATGCGCGTGAGTTTGGCAGGAGACTTTCAGTTGAGGCGAGTTATGTCGGGCGCTTCGCTCGCAACCTGCTCTTACAGCGCGACATCATGCACTTCAACAACATCCGCGATCGCGTCTCCGGCCAGACTTTCTACGAAGCGATGCAGGCTCTGATCGATCTTCGTTACGCCGGAGTGCCGATTCATACGGTTGCGCCGATTCCTTTCTTCGAGAACGTATTGCCGGGAATCGCCGGCACGTTCACGATCCAGAACGTAAGCCGCACACTAACGCCGACGCAAGCCGCTTACAGGCGGATTGCTCTTCCTTCGGTGGGCGGTCAAAACATCACTGACTACACGTTCCTGCAGTCAAACCCCCTCTGGGACGACATGCCTCGCTCGATCTTCAACAACACTTTCGTACATCCGCAGTACGCGGCCCTCAATACGTGGTCCACGTTTGCGATGTCGAACTACAACTCAGCACAACTCAGCGTTCGCCAGCGCTTATCGAACGACGTTGTTTTCGATTTCAACTACACATTCGCCCATTCGCTGGACAATGCGTCAGGTCTCCAGAACACTGGCAACTTCGGAACCGCGTCGTTGATCTTTAATCCGTTAAATCCGGAACTGAATTACGCGAGTTCGGATTTCGACGTTCGTCACAACATCACGGCGAACTGGATCGTGGGTTTGCCTTTCGGCCGCGGTAAGAAGTTCCTTAGCAACGCCGGAAAAATTACCAACGGCTTCCTTGGGGGTTGGGACATGACGGGCATCCTGCGCTGGAATTCAGGACTGCCGGCGCAAAACCCGCTCGCAGGAGGAGGAACAGCCCCAGCGCGACCGTTCGCATTTCAACGTTGGGCCACCAACTGGCAGATCTCCTCGGGTATGGTTGCGATCCGTCCAGTGCAAACGTCGCCCGGAGATTTCAATGGCGAGCCAAACCTGTTTGCCGATCCGACGTCCGCTTACCAAAGTTACCGCGATCCGCGACCAGGTGAAGCCGGTGATCGCAACACGCTGCGTCAACCCGGTTACTTCTCGCTGGATGCTGGTCTGAACAAGACATTCAAAATGCCCTGGGAAGGTCATGAATTAACCTTCCGTTGGGAAGTTTTCAATGTCACGAATACGCAGACGTTCACTGGTTTCAATGGAACCGGTCTGAACACGGATCCTTTTATTTTTGGTGGTGCACCGCCTCCGGGATTCGGACAATTGACGGGGACTCAGGTGCCGCTCGGTGAGACGAAGGCCGGTCGCTTAATGCAGTTCGGTTTGCGGTACGTGTTTTAATCGCCGCAAAAAGGCACAAAAACTCACAAGAGCTGGGGACCAATCCCCAGCTCTTTTTTTGCGTTTCCGCTCCGAATTTCTGTAGGACGTTCCCATAAATTCGGATATACTTTGCCTGCCGTCATTACCATCCCAAACTTTTGAGTAGAAAATCTTCCAGTTGAGGAGGACCTATGGATAAACTTAGCCCCTCTATAACGAAGGGACTCTCAATCTCCAGTGTGCTCTGTTTCATACTGTTGATGTCGGGTGTCGCTTTTGCCCAGACCGGCTCTTCCTCGCTCAGAGGAATCGTGACCGATTCCCAGGGTCGCGCGGTCGCTGGCGCGAACGTCACCCTCACGAACCAGGAGAAGAATTTCACCCGCACACAGACCACTAACGACGACGGACTATACGTCTTCACTTCCGTGCCGCCGGGAACTTACCGTCTCGAAGTAGAGGCGTCTGGTTTCAAAAAGGCGGCCGTCTCGGGGGTTCACGCTCAGATCGATACACCCGGCAACCTTGATGTGCAGTTGGAAGTTGGCAATATCGCGGAGACAGTCAGCGTCGTCGCCGGCGCAGACGCTCCGATCAATACTACCGATGCAACTCTCGGTAATACGTTCGAATCGCGGCGCATTACCGAGTTGCCACTCAATGCCAATAATGTTGTCGGACTTCTTTCACTTCAGCCCGGAGTAACCCGTACGGGTTACGTCAATGGCGGCAGAGCTGATCAATCAAACATCACGCTGGACGGCGTTGACGTTAACGAACAACAGAACGGTCTTGACATCGTTACCAACCAGGCATTCTCAAGTGTGCTGCGCGTACTGCGTGACGCCACCCAGGAATTTCGCGTTGTGACAACCAATCCCAACGCTGACACTGGTCGTTCGTCCGGAGCGCAGGTATCGCTCGCTACCAGATCCGGTACCAACGATTGGCACGGGTCGCTGTTTCACTTTCATCGCAACACAGTCACCACTGCCAACGATTTCTTTAACAACAAGGCAGGAGTCTTTAAGGCAACCGATCCGCAAGTGCTCAGTGGCACGGCAAGGGCTGGTGACCAGAAACTGCCGCGACCGCCACTACTAAGAAACTTCTTTGGTGGATCATTCGGTGGTCCAATCAAGAGCGATCGCGCATTTTTCTTCTTTGCTTACGAAGGTTTTCGCGAAGCGACTTCGTCAGGAGGTTTGCAGGTGGTCCCCCTGGCGCACGTCGGTCAGGGCATTATCAGATACCGCACCGCGAGCGGCGCCAGTGATCCCTCGTGTCCGGCAGGCACCCCGTCAGGCTTCCGCTGTCTGAATGCAGCGCAGATTAATGCCGCGTACATCACTGCGAATGGAATCAGTCCTGGCGTTAACCAAGCCGCGATCGACTTTCTCAAGGACAAGGCGCAACGGTACCCGGCCAACGATACGACTGTCGGCGATGGAATCAACACCGGCGGCTTTCGTTTCAATGCGCCTACACCGACAACCTTCGATACTTACGTCCTCAAGTTTGATTTCAACCTGACTGATCGGCAAACGTTGTTTGTTCGTGGTAACTATCAGGATGACAACATCGGGCAGTTGCCTGCATTTCCCGACACGATCGCGCCTTCAATCTGGTATCACCCGAAAGGGTTTGCGTTGGGCCATTCCTGGACCATTACGAACCGGTTGGTCAACCGCTTTACCTATGGCCTGACTCGCGCCGCATTCACAAGGCAGGGTGATCAAACTGGAAACCTACTCTCGTTTCGCTTCATCTTCGCCCCGGGCGTGACCACCGCGCTCACGCGTGTGACACCGGTTCACAACTACGTTGACGACGTGACTTATGTGAAAGGCAATCACACCCTTCAGTTTGGCGGCAATGTTCGCTTGATTAAGAACTCGCGAGTTTCGTTTGGAAACGCATTCGACTCGTTGACAACCAACCCGTCCGGTTACGCAGCATCAGCAGCGGTGCTCACCTCGGCAGGTCCCGATGCTTCAGGTGGAGCAATCTTCCCTGACGTTGCAGGTAGCTCATTAACACCGTTGCGAAATATTTTGTCCGCCGTCATCGGTCGATTCTCGCAATACACCTCAAACTTCAGCTATGACCAGTCGGGCAAGATCCTATCCGCCGGCTCACCTGCGGACCGCACTTTCGCAACGCAGGAGTATGAAGTCTACTGGCAGGATCAATGGCGCATGCGTTCGAACCTGACTTTAACCTATGGCCTTCGCTGGGGGACTTCGACTCCGGTCTATGAAGTAAACGGTTTTCAGGTGCAACCCACCACAAGTTTGGGTGGATACTTCGACCGTCGAAGACAGAGCGCTGATGCCGGAGTGCCGTTCAACGATCCGATTTCGCTCGACCTTTCGGGTAAAGCCAACGGCAAGCCTGGTTTTTACAAACAGGATTGGAACAACTTCGCTCCTGTATTCGCAGTCGCCTGGTCACCTTCGTTGCCAGATAACTTCTGGGGCAAACTGATTGGTCGTGAAGGAAAAGCTGTATTCCGCGCCGGCTTCCGCACAACTTACGATCGCATCGGCAGCGCTCTGGCTGTTAACTTCGATCTGAGCAATCAGCTTGGTTTCGCGTCAGCGCTGACAATCCCGGTTAATACTTACAACGTGAGTAATCGTCTGGCGCCACTCTTTAATGGCACCATCCCGGATGTGCGCACCTTGCCGGGGATCGCGGGAAACTTCAACACTTCGATCGTCTTTCCGTTAAGTCAGCCGGCAAACGGCGCGGAACGCATCGAAACGTCTCTCGACGACACGATCACCACGCCGTATAACTACAGCTACAACTTCTCCTACGCCCGCGAGGTGGGAAGGGGACTCTCGTTTGAACTAAGCTACGTCGGCCGCTTCGCGCACAACCTACTTGGTCAAAGAGATATCATGCACTTCAACAACCTGCGTGATATCAAATCAGGGCAGACGTTCTACGACGCTATGCAGGCCCTGATCGACTTGCGTTACGCAGGAGTACCGATTCATACGGTTGCCCCAATACCTTTCTTCGAGAATGTGCTTCCAGGAATCGCAGGCACGTTTACCATATTGGGCGTGAGCCGTACGCTGACGCCAACGCAGGCTGCTTATCGTCGCATTGCGCTGCCTTCGGTCGGTGGACAGAACGTAACAGACTACACTTTCCTCCAGTCAGGCGCGCGCTGGGACGACAAACCGTTCTCGATCTTCAACAACACTTTCGTAAACCCGCAGTATGCAGCGCTCAACACGTGGTCCACGTTTGCGATATCAAACTACAACTCCGCGCAGGTGAGCATTCGCCAGCGTTTGGCGCGTGATGTCACGTTTGATTTCAACTACACGTTGGCCCACTCGCTGGATGATGCCTCGGGTTTACAGAGCGCCGGAAACTTTTCAACGGCGTCGCTAATTTTCAATCCGCTGGATCCACTGCTGAACTATGCGAATTCTGATTTCGATATCCGTCACAACATTACCGCGAACTGGTTGGTTGGTCTGCCGTTCGGTCGGGGCAGGAAATTCCTAAGCGATAGCGGAACAATTGCCAATGGCCTCGTTGGCGGTTGGGATTTGACCGGAATCTTCCGCTGGAACTCGGGTCTGCCTGCTGCGCGTCCCTTCGCGTTCCAGCGTTGGGCCACCAACTGGCAGATCTCATCGGGCATGGTTGCGGTTCGTCCAGTTGAGACTCATTTTGGAGACGTCAACGGCGAGCCAAACCTGTTTGCGGATCCGACCGCTGTATTCCGGAGCTATCGTGATCCAAAACCCGGTGAAGCGGGAGATCGAAACACCTTGCGTAACCCGGGTTACTTCAGTTTGGACCTGGGACTGCACAAGACATTCAGGATGCCCTGGGAGGGCCATGCATTAACGTTCCGGTGGGAAGTCTTCAATGTCACTAACACGCAGAGATTCACGGGCTTCAACGGAACAGGCCTTACTACGGACCCGTTTATTTTCGGAGGCTCGCCGCCACCGGGATTTGGAAACTTTACGGGGACACAGGCGCCACTCGGCGAAACCAAGGCAGGACGAGTAATGCAGTTCGCGTTTAGGTACGTGTTTTAGTTTTTCTTCCCGCCGCGGATAAAACACGGATGACACGGATAGGAGTTCTCGATCCGTGTCATTCGTGTTTATCCGCGGCTTTTTAAACCCATCCTGTCCGAATTTCTATAGACCTCCCAGAAATTTGGATATACTCTACGCCTACAGAACCTTTAATTCCGATTTGACTGTAAAAAACCCGCGTGTTTGTGCTGGTGTTTTTGAAAACATCTCGCGGAATAATATCTGCAAGAGGTGGTTCCAAAAGCTATTTAGGCGGTTCAGAGCCGTTTTCCCATCTTTTGCAGGCTCTACAGAGTTCGAGTAGGAAAGTCCATTTGTTTGCCGTTCGGGGGAGCGGCAGCAGCAGTCAAAAAAAGTTCAAGTTCGCGACAGGATTGCTGCCAGTTTCAACTCGGTTTGTTCCCGGCGCAGCATTCCAGGTCAGCAGTCACACTCTCGGAGGAACTTCATGAAAAGTAAAAAATTGCTACGAGATATTGTGCAGGGCTGGAGCACTTTCGTCCTGTTGTCGTTCTTTGCAGTCGCGGTTTTTGCACAGCAGGGTACTTCAACCGTGCGCGGCACGGTCGCGGACCCTCAGGGTAACGTGGTCTCCGGTGCGACCGTGACACTCACCAACTTAGGTACTGGCGCCACTCGCAACACCACGACTACGGACGCTGGAGTGTACGCCTTCGAGTTCATCGCCATTGGCGACTACAAAATCGAAGTTGAAGCCGCCGGTTTCAAGAAAGCGGCGGTAACCGATGTTCACGCGTTGGTTTCCAAACCTGTAACGGTCGACGTAGCGCTGGAAGTTGGTAACGTCGCTGAGACGGTAACCGTGTCTGCGGGAGCTGCTGAAGTATTAGTGAACAGAGATGACGGAACTCTCGGAAACAACTTTGTCACTAAGCAGATTACCGAGCTGCCGCTCGAAGCGCGCAACGTCAACAACCTGTTGTCGTTGCAACCAGGAGCTACCAGAGATGGCTTCGTGGCCGGAGCGCGTGCCGACCAGTCAAACATTACGCTTGACGGTGTGGACATCAACGAGGCCCAGACGAATCAGATCACAAATCCGAATACGGATCCGGCCGACAGTACGAACGCGCTGAACCTCGTTCCGGACCGTAGTACGGTGCTGCGGCTCAACGCTGAGGCCGTTGAAGAATTTCGTGTAACCACCACTAATGCCAATGCTAATCAAGGCCGCTCGGGAGGCGCGCAGGTGTCGTTGGTAACCAGAAGCGGTAGCAACGATTGGCATGGCGCGCTTTTTGAGTTTTATCGAACCAAGAAGTTTTCTGCGAACAACTTCTTTAACAACCTGTCAGGCATCGAGAAACCGGCACTGATCCGCCACACTTTTGGTGGCGCGGTCGGTGGACCGATAATCAAGGATCGCGCGTTCTTCTTCTATAGCTTTGAAGGAGATCGAATTACAAGATCGCAGCCAATCGAGGTGCCGCGCAATGTTCCTCTACCCAGCCTTGGTCTCGGCCAGGTGAGGTTCATCGGTTGCCCTCCAGGTACTGATCCGGACAATTGTGGCGTCCCAGGTGGCGTCACGCCCTCGGTGCAAACTTTGACCACCGCGCAGCTAAACTCGATTTTCCCCGTCGTCGGCATCAATCCAGCAGCAGTCGCAGTTCTGAGGGATGCTGCCGCGAGGTATCCGGCGAACGACTTTAGCACTGGCGACGGATTGAACTCCGCTGGTTTTAGATTCAACACTCCTTTACCAGCAGAGCGAAATTCTCACGTTGCCAAGTTCGACTTCAATGTGACGAGCAAGCAGACGGCGTTTGTTCGTGCCAACGTGATTTACGACTTGATCACTCAAGAGCGGCAGTTCCCGGATACGCCGGCACCAGTGATCTGGTCACACCCCCAGGGCATTGCCGCCGGACACACATGGACCCTTAACAACAGTATGGTGAATAACTTCCGTTATGGCTTTACGCGGGAGGCTTTCAGCCAACAGGGAGATTCAGGTGAAAACTCGATTAGCTTCCGTTTCATATTTTCACCTCGCAGGTTTGAGCGTACCCTGGTCCGTGTCACTCCCGTTCACAACTTTACGGACGACTTTTCGTGGGTAAAGGAAAACCACAGCTTCGGCTTTGGTACGAACATTCGGCTGGTTCGCAATCAACGCGATTCTTTCGACAATGCTTTCGATAACGCGATCACCAACCCTTCGTTCTATCAGGGTGGCGGCGCCTCAATTACGGATGTTGTCAATGAATTCTCTCCGATTTCCGGGGCCTTGACTCCCGTTGAAAATGCAGTGACCGCCCTGATTGGCAGGTTTTCTCAGTACTCGGCCCTATTCACGTTTGACCGAGACGGAACCTTGTTGCCGACAGGTACACCTGCTGCACGCGAGTTTCGGACTGAAGAATACGACGTTTATTTCCAGGACAGCTGGAAGATGACACCCAACCTTACCCTTACCTATGGGCTGCGCTACAGTTACAGCACTCCGGTTTACGAGAAGAATGGGTTTGAAGTTAAGACGACCGTTCCTCTCTCGGAGTTCTTCGAGGCAAGGCAAGCGGCCGCCGAAAGAGGCGAAGCTCTCAATACCCCGATAACGCTTGACCTGTCCGGTAAGGCCAACAACGCGTCACCGCTTTACGATCCCGACAAGAACAACTTCCAACCTCGTGTGGCAGTCGCCTGGTCGCCTTCGTTCAAGGAAGGTTTCCTTGGAAAGGTTTTTGGCAGAAACAACGAGTCGGTCTTTCGTGGCGCGTTCAGTGTTACCAACGACTACTATGGTCAACAACTCGCAGTTACTTTTGACCTCGGTAATACGTTGGGGTTCTCGTCCAGTCAGGACATTTCGGCTAACACCTTTAACCTGACGACGCGGCCAGCGCCGCTATTTACCGGCTTTGGGCAGGACGTACGGTCGCTTCCCAGAATCACCAACCCGGGCAATATTACTTTCCCGCGCACCCAGCCATTCGCACCAAGTCCAGCGGGTTTCGCACAGGATCGTCGTATTGAAACGACGTTGGATTCGCAATTGGTCGCTCCCATTAACTACTCGTGGAACGTTACGTATGAGCGCCAGTTGCCGAAGGGTCTCGTTTTCCAGACTTCTTACATCGGCAGGCTCGGGCGTAACCTCATCGCGTCGCGCGACGTGATGGCACTAAACAACCTTAGGGATCCTTCGTCCGGCATGGATTGGTATACAGCCGCCGGAATACTTGAAGCACTTCGCGCCGCAGGTACTGACATCGCGGATGTTCCGAACATCCCATGGTTTAATCACTTCCTGCCGTCGAACATTGCTTTCCTGATGGATCAGAACTACTTCGAGTTCTGCTGTGATGTGTTTCCAACCTACAACCTGACGCCGACGCAAGCTGTGTATGCGGTCGCGTTGAATTTTTATGGAAACGATTGGACTGACACGCAGGACGTAATGGAACAGGGCATCGATCGGAATATTTTCTTCCATCCGCAGTATGGTGCCCTGTCAGCTCACAGCAGCATTGCCCGGTCCAACTATCACGCCGGCACACTCAGTATCCGCCAGCGCCTGGGCCGCGGCTTCTCTGCTGATTTCAACTACACGCTCTCGCATTCGCACGACGATGCGTCGGGACTTCAGACCGCCGATCAATTCGGTGGCGCGTTCATCCTGAATCCGTTGCGTCAAACAGATAACTACGCGGAGTCGGACTTTGACGTCCGTCATGTTATCAACGCGAACGCCGTGTGGGAGCTTCCATTTGGGCGCGGTCGAAGCTACATGAGCAACATCAGTCGAGTGGCAGATGCGTTCGTTGGTGGTTGGCAGCTCACCGGGATCTTCCGCTGGAACTCCGGTTTGCCGATCAGCACTCCGTTCGATAATGCTCGCTGGGCAACGAACTGGAATGCTCAGAGCAATTCGGTAAGAACTACAGACATCCAGCCTTGTCCTGCAAGAGGCGGCAGGCTCTTCGACTGCAATCTGCTCGAGTTCTACCAGAGCTTACGCAATCCATTCCCCGGAGAGACCGGAGATCGGAATGTGTTCA
>Ga0070694_100001802_pt1 | contig 12683 bp, 7 predicted proteins | sample KBSK1251metaG_FD_65470 | JGI IMG/M metagenome (GOLD analysis project Ga0070694, IMG submission 65470) | Corn, switchgrass and miscanthus rhizosphere microbial communities from Kellogg Biological Station, Michigan, USA - KBS K1-25-1 metaG | ecosystem: Host-associated > Plants > Roots >... | reverse complement strand
CAGCGACAAGTTCGAAATCGTCGGCGTAGTCAAAGACGCGAAGTATAACAACCTGCGCGAACCCATACTGCGCACGTATTATCTTCCCTACCTGCAAGATTCCAGTTCCTGGCGCGAAACGACCTTTCAAATCCGCACGGCAGCAGAGCCGACCCGCCTCAGCGCAGCCGTTCGACGTGCCATGCAGGAAATAGATGCCAACCTGCCGCTCTTCAACGTCAAAACGCTCGCGACACAGGTTGATGAATCCCTCGTCCAAGAACGCTTGATCGGCACACTCTCCAGCTTCTTCGGTCTGCTCTCACTGCTGCTGGCAGCCATCGGTTTGTACGGAATCATGGTTTATGCTGTGAGCCAGCGGACGCACGAGATCGGCATTCGCATGGCGCTCGGCGCAGAGCATAGCGCTGTTTTGTGGATGGTATTGCGGCAAGGGATGAAACTGGTTCTGCTCGGCGTCGGTCTCGGTCTCGCCGTCTCGCTTGGGGCGACGCGCATCATTGCCAGTCAGCTTTTCGGCATCACACCGACGGATCTGTTGACCTTTGTCGGTGTGCCATTGCTGTTGCTGACGGTGGCGCTGTTGGCTTGCTTCATGCCTGCGCGACGAGCCACCAGGGTAGACCCGTTGGTCGCGTTGCGGCACGAATAGTAAGCAGTAGGCAGTAGGCGGTAGACAGCGAAGAGGAGTATCTTCTACTGCTTACTGTCTACTGCCTACCGCCTACGGCCTACGGCCTACGGCGTGAACAAACAGATGGGAGGACGACATGTTTCAAGACCTGCGTTATGGCATCCGAATGATGTTCAAGCACAAAGGCTTCACCATTGTGGCCGTGCTCACGCTCGCGCTCGGCATTGGAGCGACGACGGCGCTCTTCAGTGTCGTCTACGGTGTGCTGATCAGTCCTTACCCTTACGCGAAACCTCACGAAATCTGGACGCCCGGCCTGTTCAGCGTCAGATCGAACCAGAGCATGCGCCCGTATCCGCTCAGCGCCTACCAGGAAATGGCGAAGCTGCCAGCCTTCTCGGATGTCATGGCGACGAGTCCCGGAGGTGTGCTGATGACGGGAGAATTCGCGCCCGAAAACTTTGCCGGCATCAGAGTGTCGGGCAATGCGTTCAACTTTTTGGGCGTGCCGCCACTCTTGGGCCGCACGATTCAGCCTTCGGACATTCGCGCCAATGGCGAACCGGAGACAGTCACAGTGATCAGTTTCAGGCGCTGGCAAAAACTCTTCGCAGGCGATCCGAATGTGATGGGCAAGACGCTGCGCCTCAATGATGAGGTCTATACCATCATCGGTGTCATGCCTCCGCGTTTCGGTTGGTGGACGAGTGATGGCGTCTGGCTGCCGCTCGGCACCGCGGCCCGCGATTCGCAAACAGTCTTTCCCATCACGCGGCTCAAATCGGGTGTGACGGCAGCGATGGCGGAACAGCAACTGCACCCGCTGCATCTGGAACTGGCCAAGGTCACAGCGAACAGATTTCCGAGCGAAGAGTTCACCACGAAGCTGACCAACTACCTGGACATCACCGTGGCCAGCGGCGAGATGCGGCAGAGCCTGCAATTACTTTTCGGCGCAGTCGGCTTCCTGTTGCTCATCGCCTGCGCCAACGTCGCCAACCTGCAACTGTCCAAAGCGACGTCGAGAGCGCGCGAGATGGCCATCCGGTTGGCGATTGGTGCAGGGCGCGGGCAACTCGTTCGGCAATTGCTGACTGAAAGCGTGCTGCTCTCTCTGCTCGGCGGCCTGCTGGGCTTGGTGTTCGCCTACTGGATCACTCACCTCATGGTGACGTTGATGCCGAGCAACCTGGTGCCCAACGAATCGCGGATCGAAGTCAATGGCCGCGTCCTGTTCTTTTGCCTGAGCGTTTCAGTACTGACTGGAATTCTGTTTGGGCTGATGCCTGCGCTGCAATCGTCGCGTCAGAACCTGGTTGAATCGCTCAAAGACGAGGCGCGCGGATCAAGCACAGCGGGCGGAAAAACACGCGCGGCGCTGGTGGTGGTGGAAGTGGCATTGGCGATGGTGTTGCTCCTGAGCGCTAGTCTGACGATTCGCAGCTTCATCGCCTTGCAAACGGTCGAACTGGGCTTCCAGCCAGAACGAGTTATGAACATCGGTCTGCCGCTGCCGCCCAAACGATACGCGACATTGGAACAACGCAATCGCTTCGCCCATGACTTGCTCGAGCGAGTCAGAAATACGCCAGGCGTTGTGGCCGCCACGATTGGCAATGGCGGTCTGCCCTTCGGCGGCTTTCAATCCGCCTTCGCGATTGACGGCCAGCCAAATGCAGAGCGCCGGATCATGCTCAATACGGTAGCCGCTGATTATCTGCGCACGCTCGGCATTCCGCTGCGGCAGGGGCGTATGCTGACCGAGCAGGAGGTCAATGCCGGAGATCGGGTGGCGGTCATCAACGAGGCAGCCGTGAAGCTTTGGCCAGCCGGAGAAAATCCGCTTGGCCGGCGCATGCGTGTGAATGAACTTGAAAGGCCTGGCCGACCGGACATGCTCACGCCGCCCAATTCTTCGCCCGAGATCACAATCGTGGGGGTCATCGGCAACACGCGAAACGACGACCTGAGAACCGAGACACAAGCTGCTGTTTTTGTGCCTTACACCTTGTTGGCACCGACAGGACGCGCACTCGCCATACGCGGCCAGCATGATCCGCTCCCGCTGATCAATGCTGTGCGGGCGCACGTGCGCGAGATGGACAGCGAACAACCTCTTAACGGCCCGACCACGTATGAAGAAATCCTTGGATTCCGGACCGCGCAGCCACGCTTCACGATGGCGCTCTTCAGCCTGTTTGCAGTGCTCGGTCTAGCGCTGGCGCTGGCAGGCATCTACAGCGTGCTCTCTTATCTCGTCTCGATGCGGACGCGCGAGATTGGCGTCCGCATGGCTCTGGGCGCGCAGCCGTCAGACATTCTTCGCCTGATTTTGCGCACGGGCAGCATGCTGGTTGGTCTGGGCATTGTCATCGGAATGCTCGCCAGTTTTGCCGCCGCCCGCTTGCTGGGCAGCCAATTGAACCTCTTCAAAGTGACGGCGGCCGATCCGGTTTCCTTCCTGGGCGTCATCGTGCTGCTCGGCGTGGTCGCGGCGGCGGCCTGTTTTATCCCCGCCCGGCGGGCAACGAAAGTGGATCCTATGGAGGCGCTCCGATACGACTGACCAGGTGCAGATGTCCAACCCGACCAAGACACTTCGCGCCAGACCGCACCTCTGGCTAATCCATTTCATCGGTGTGATCGTGCCGCGCCGTTTCCGCGCTCGCTTTCGCCAGGAGTGGGAAGCCGAGTTGCAATACCGCGAAGCAATGCTGACCAGATGGGACAAGCTCGATTGGCGTCACAAACTTGAACTACTGCGGCGCAGCCTGGGCGCGTTTTGGGATGCGCTGCTACTACAACCAAGCAGATGGGAGGATGAAATGTTTCAAGACCTGCGTTATGGCGTGCGAATGCTGCTCAAGAATCCCGGCTTTACTCTGATCGCCGTGCTCACGCTCAGCTTAGGCATTGGCGCTAACACTGCCATCTTCAGCGTCGTGAACACAGTGCTGCTCCGCCCGCTACCTTACTCCGAGCCTGAGCAGTTGGTCTTCATCTACAATTTCGCGCCCGGCCTCGGCCTTCAAAAGTTAGGTTTGATGACCGCCGAATTTTTGCGCTTGCGTGATGAGGCGCGCTCACTTGACCGTGCGGCGCTCTATGCCTCAACCACACTCACGCTGACGGGCGCAGGCGAGACGGAGCGTGTTGCTTCAGGAACGGCTTCGGGCAATCTCTTTGCGGTGCTCGGCGTGCCACTGGCGCTCGGCCGCACTTTCAAGCTCGAAGAAGAGCCGCGCGGACAGGACAATGTAGTCATTCTCAGTCACGGCTTCTGGCAGCGAAAGTTTGCCTCTGATCCCGGCGTGCTTGGTCAGTCGCTCACGCTCGATGGGCGCAGTTACACGATCATCGGCGTGCTCCCCTCCGGCTTCAGGTCTCCGCTTGAATTGCAGTCCGAGCAGCCCATCGAGTTATGGGTGCCACCCGGTTATTCCGGCCCATGTTGTAGCCACGGGTTGAGCGTCGTTGCCCGCTTGCGCGAAGGACAGACGCTTGAGCAAGCGCAGGCCGAAACCAACGCGATTATGGCCGGTGTGAAGCAGGATTATCCGCAGGGCTTTCCAAAAGACGGGGTCAAGCAGGCTCTGCTCAAGCCGCTCGGACAGGAGATCATTGGCGACTTGCGCCGGGCGCTCTGGGTATTGTTCGGTGCAGTTCTCTTCGTCCTGTTGATTGCGTGTGCCAACGTAGCCAATCTGCTGCTCGCGCGCAGCGAGGCGCGGCGGAAAGAGATCGCCATCCGCACGGCACTGGGAGCCGGACGCCTCCGCCTCATTCGTCAATTGCTCGTCGAGAGTTTGTTGCTCGCCATCATCGGCGGCGGGTTAGGGATGCTGCTCGCTGCGTTGGGATTAAGACTGCTCCCTATCCTCGGTTCTCGACAGATCCCTCGTCTGCACGAGATTACGCTGGACGCTCGTGTGCTCACCTTCACGCTGCTCGTGTCATTACTCACAGGCGTGGTCTTTGGACTGGCGCCAGCTTTTCAGGCAGTCAAATTCGATCTGCATACGGGGTTAAAAGAGGGCGGGCGCACATCGTCTTCGTCGAAAGGCCGCAGCCGATTGCGCGCGGCACTGGTCGTAGCTGAAGTGGCGCTCTCGCTGGTGCTGTTGGTCGGCGCAGGGCTGCTCATCAGAAGCTTCTGGCGGCTCGAGCAAGTAGACACTGGGTTCAAGGCGGAGCAGTTGTTGACCATGCGGCTCTTTCCTCCGGCGTCAGCCTACCCTAATGACCAGCGAGTAGCGACTTTTTATGAATACCTGCTTGAGCGTGTGAGGTCGCTACCCGGCGTCAAAGATGCAGCGGTGACCGACGCCGTGCCTATCGGCGATAGGAGCGGCGGCACGGGCCTGGAGACCGAAGGGCAATCGTTTGAAATGAACGCACTCAATTCCGCCGGATGGCGCGTCGTCTCACCCGACTACTTCCGCACGCTGGGCGTCCAACTCCGGCGTGGCCGTTTGCTGGAAGAGACAGATCACGATCAAGCGACGCCGGTCGCGGTGATCAACGAAACCTTGGCCCGCGCTCACTGGCCCAATGAAAACCCACTGGGCCGGCGCATTCGATTACTCAATCGGCCGCCAGTACAGGCCACGACCGCTTTTCTGACTGTGGTTGGCGTTGTCGCCGACGCGAAGAATGATGGTCTGATTGAAACGGTGCGACAGGAGGTGTACGTGCCGTTGCGCCAACGTGCGGCAGCCATAGACGGGATGGGATTTGAGCGCCAGATGTCTTTGGCCGTGCGCACTTCGATTGAGCCATTGAGTTTGGTGAAGGCCATCCGGCAAGAGGTCGGACTGCTTGACCGCAACATCCCCATCACCAGCGTGCGGACGATGGAACAGATTCTCTCTACAGTTATGGCGCAGCCGCGCTTCAATACGATCCTGCTCGGAGTGTTTGCCGCCGTGGCGCTCCTGCTCGCTGCCGTGGGCATCTACGGTGTCTTGTCGTACTCGGTCACGCAGCGCACCCATGAGATCGGAATTCGGATGGCGCTCGGAGCGCACGCGCGCGATGTGCTGAAGCTGGTGGTGAGGCAAGGCATGAGTCTGGCGCTGCTGGGCGTTGCGCTCGGTCTGGTCGCCTCGTTCGGGCTGACACGGTTGATGTCGAACTTGCTCTTTGGCGTCGGTGCGACCGATCCGCTGACGTTCGTCGGCATTGCGCTCTTGCTCGCGAGCGTGGCGCTGCTCGCTTGTTATATCCCAGCGCGCCGCGCAACGAAGGTGGATCCACTGACGGCGTTGCGGCACGAATAGTAAGCAGTAAGCAGTAGGCAGTAGACAGTAGATAATTTTTCTCTTTCTTTAACTGTCTACTACCTACTGCTTACTGCTTACTACCTACTGAGTGAAATCAATGGCTGGTGCGACGAACACAACGCGCTTTCGCTTCTGGCGCTCGCCTGTTCAATTCATCGGCGTGATCGTGCCGCGTCGCTTCCGCGCCCGCTTTCGCCAGGAATGGGAAGCTGAGCTGCAATATCGCGAAGCGCTGCTGGTCAGATGGGACAGGCTCGATTGGCTCAGTAAACTCAAACTGCTGTGGCGCAGTCTCGGCGCGTTTTGGGATGCGCTCTCCTTACAGCGTCAACGATTGGAGGAAGACATGTTTCAAGACTTACGTTTCGGTTTGCGAATGCTATTGAAAAATCCCGGCTTCACCTTGATTGCCGTCATCACGCTCAGCCTGGGCATCGGCGCGAACACGGCGATTTTCAGTGTGGTCAATGCCGTGGTGCTGCGTCCTTTGCCCTTCGCTGAGCCAGAACGCTTGGTCTGGCTGTGGGACACGCAACCGCAGTTGCCGACCGCGCCCGCGTCGCTGCCGGATTTCCTCGATTGGAAAGAGCAGAACCGATCATTCGAACACCTCGCCGCTTTTCAGAGAGGCAACATGTTCCTCAACACCGGCGACGGCGCGCGGGACACGGCCGTTGGGCTGGTCACTCCGGAGATCTTTGCTCTCTTTCGGGTCAGCCCGATTCTGGGCCGCACCTTTACCGCTGAGGAAACATTGCCGGGTCGCTCGCGTGTCACCGTGCTCAGCCACGCGCTGTGGCAAAGCCGGTTCGGCTCAGACCCGAACGTAGTTGGACGAACGGTCGAACTAAGCGGCGCGGCTTATACAGTGATCGGCGTGATGCCTGCGGGTTTCTCATTTCCTAATCAGGCGGAGCTCTGGCGGCCTCTCCAGATTGATCCGAACAGGCTCGACCGTGGGCCGCACTATCTGCGCATCGTCGGGCGGCTAAAACCTGGCGTCACGCTCTCGCAAGCGCAAGCCGAGATGTCGGCCCTCGCCGCACGACTGGCGCAACAGTATCCGGAAAAGATCGCAGGACACGGAGTGAAGCTCGAACTGCTCCGCGATGTCATCGTGGGTGACATCGGGTCAGCGCTTTTCATTCTGCTCGGTGCGGTCGGGTTTGTGCTCTTGATCGCGTGCGCCAACGTCGCGAACCTGTTGCTCGCGCGCGTCGGCGCGCGACAAAAAGAGATCGCCGTGCGCACTGCGCTCGGAGCCAGCCGTCTCCGCCTCGTGAGGCAACTGCTCACCGAAAGTATTCTGCTCGCGGTCGGCGGCGGCGTGGCAGGGTTGGCAGTAGCGATGGCGGGCGTGAAGTGGCTGGTCTCCTTCGGGCCTGACACGATTCCGCGCGTGCATGAAATCGCGGTAGATCCGCGCATGGCTGGCTTCACACTGTTGATTTCGGTGGTGACTGGCGTGCTGTTCGGGCTTATCCCGGCGCTGCAAGTTTCCAAACCGGCCCTCGCTGATGCGCTTAAAGAGAGCGGAAGGGCGAGTGCCGGTCTTCATCGCAGTCGGCTCCGCAGCGTGCTGGTCATCAGCGAAGTCGCGTTGTCGCTGGTGTTGCTCATCGGTGCGGGGTTGATGATCCGCAGCTTCGCCAAACTCAACCAGGTTGATCCCGGCTTCAATCCGTCGCGGTTGCTCACGCTCGGAGTGACGCTGCTCCGCAACAAGTATCCGGAGGACGAACGGGTTGCTCAAGTGTATGCACAGCTTTTGGAACGAGCAGCGGCCACGCCCGGCATCGTGTCCGTCGGCGCGACTTCAGAATTGCCCATCGGAGGAGGCAATACCAGCGACTACTTCACTATTGAAGGGCGTCCGCCGATGGCGAAGGAAGCGCGGCCCATTACTGAATATCGCGTCGTCACGCCGCGTTACTTCGACGCGATGGCGATTCCGCTGTTGGCAGGACGCGATGTCGCCGCGACCGACACCAAGCAATCTCCCAATGTCGTCGTCATCAACGACGCCTTCGCGCGCCGACATTTCCCAGGAGAGAATCCGCTCGGTCAGCGCCTCAATCTGCAAGGTCAGGAGCGCGACCCACTGTTGATCGTCGGAGTGGTTGGCAACGTGCGGGACTTCGGGCTGGATGAACCGCCCACGCCGGAAGCTTACGTGCCCTTCTTGCAAGACCCTCTGGGTAAAACTTATCAGCGATCAATGACCATGGTGGCGCGCACACAAGCGGATCCCATCGCTGTCGCCGGGTCTTTGCGCGCGGCACTGACTGAGTTAGACAAAAGTTTGCCGGTGTATGCAATCAAACCGATGACTGAGTACCTGCGTGACTCGCTCACGCGCCGCCGCTTCAATCTAATTTTGCTGAGCGTATTCGGCGGCGTCGCCTTAGTGTTGGCGGCGATCGGCATTTACGGCGTGATCAGCTACGGCGTCACTCAGCGGACTCACGAGATCGGCATTCGGCTGGCGTTAGGTGCCAACACGCGCGATGTGTTGAAGCTGGTAGTGCGGCAAGGAATGATGCTCACGCTTGGAGGCGTGGCGCTGGGATTATTCGCGGCCCTGGCGTTGACGCGATTGATGAAGACGTTGCTCTTCGAGGTCAGCGTGACCGATCCGCTGACGTTTATCGTCATCGCGGTGCTGTTGGCTCTCGTGGCCATGCTGGCTTGCTGGATTCCGGCGCGGCGGGCGACGAAGGTGGATCCGTTAGTCGCCTTGCGGCACGAGTGAGGCAGATAGCGAAATCAAAGCGCGTGGCGGCGCTTTACCGCGCAGTTATGCTTGCTCACGGTTTCTTTCGACTTCTGCCAGCAGCATTTCAGGAGTAATAACTTTGAGCGGACGAAATCGCTGGCGAAATTCCTTGCTGTCGTCATCGTGTTTGCTCATCAGATCGAGCAGGTCATGGTCACGACTGATGATGAAATCGGCAGCGGCTGCAACGGCAAGGTTGATATAGGGTGCGTCTTTTGGGTCGCGGCGGAAATCAAACATGGTTGGGACTTCGCGTAACCAGAACGCCTGTCGTTCCAAGCGGAGGAAGAAAGCCTCAATCCGTTCCTCCGTCAGTCCCTGAAGTCTTGCTCTCAACCGGGGGCGATTCATGACCTCTCGCGCCTCGCGCAGAATCTGCTCGATGATGTAAAGCTTGACTTCCCCGCTCTCCATTAGATCAAGGATTTTCGCAGCTGGGCTGTCGTCGTTAGCTACGGCTTGAAGAAACACCATGCAATCGCAGACGATGCCGTGAACTGGTCTCATGGCTGACCGGTGTTTCCGTTTTGCTTCTCTTGCCAGATGGCTTCGCGTTCTTCTTTGACCAGGGCGTCGAGTTCATCAGCCGTCATCCCGCTAGCTTTAAAGTCGGCACGGACGGGGGCGAGAATCTCGCGGAATGGTTTCCGTGACAGAAGTTCCACATGTAGCCAGTGACGGAGCAAATCGTCGGTGTTTTTGCCTTCCTGCCGAGCCAGCTTTTCGAGGGCTTCGGTTGTGCCAGGCTGCAAGCCAGTAATGGTGATGGTCTCAGTTTCAACGCTCATACGCTTACCTCTCCCAAAAAGCAGAATTCATTGCGCTGCCATTATAGCTATGCATTGATGAAATGCGCGCCCTTCTTCTCGAAAATAACCAGGTGCTTGTCAGCGCACTCATCGCTCTTGTCTTGGTAGCGATGGCTTTGATTACATCATTTCTTGGCGCGCTGCTCAATCTTCGCCCACGTATCTCGCAGTCCGATAGTCCGGTTGAAGACCAGCTTGCCAGACGCTGAATCGTGATCCACGCAGAAGTAGCCCATGCGCTCGAACTGATACCGCGTGCCAACCGCCGTATCACACAACCCCGGTTCGACTTTGCAACCAGCCAGCACTTCTAAAGAGTTCGGATTCAAATTCGCAGTGAAGTCCTGCCCTTCTTCCACCTCATTCGGATCCTCTTTCGCAAAGAGAGTGTCGTAAAGGCGAACCTCGGCGTCTACGGCGTGCGCTGCTGAGACCCAGTGAATTGTGGATTTGACCTTGCGTCCGTCGGGCGTGTTGCCGCCCCGCGTCGCCGGGTCGTAGGTGCAATGCAACTCCACGACATTTCCTTCGGCGTCTTTGACCACACTCTGGCAAGTGATGAGGTAGCCGTAGCGGAGACGCACCTCGCGGCCCGGCGCGAGCCGGTAGAATTGCTTCGGTGGGTCTTCGCGAAAATCTTCCTGCTCGATGTAGAGCACCTTGGAGAATGGAACCTGGCGGCTGCCCGCGCTCGCATCTTCTGGGTTGTTGACGGCGTCCATCTCTTCCACCAGATCGTCTGGATAGTTGTCAATCACGACACGCAGCGGTTTGAGCACGGCCATCACCCGCGCGGCGTGTTTGTTCAAGTCTTCGCGCAGGAAGTATTCGAGTTGCTGAAGCTGCGTGAGGCCATTGGTCTTAGAAACACCAAGACTCGCGCAGAAATTGCGAATCGCTTCCGGCGTGTAGCCGCGCCGCCGCATCCCTGAGAGCGTCGGCATGCGCGGATCGTCCCAGCTTGTAACGTAGCTGTCTTCGACTAGCTTGAGCAGCTTGCGCTTGCTCAGCAAGGTGTAGGTGATGCTGAGCCGGTCGAATTCAAACTGCTGCGATGGGAAAATGCCGAGCTGTTCGATAAACCAATTATACAAAGCACGATTATTATCGAACTCGAGCGTGCACATAGAGTGCGTCACCTGCTCAATCGAATCCGATTGCCCGTGCGCGTAATCGTAGAGCGGGTAGATGCACCACTCATCGCCCGTCCGGTGGTGCGCCATATGCAGAATGCGATACATCACCGGATCACGCAGGCTCAGGTTCGACGATGACATATCAATCTTGGCGCGCAGCGTGCGCGAGCCGTCAGGAAATTCTCCGTTCTTCATGCGCTGGAACAGATCTAGATTCTCTGCGATGGAGCGATTGCGATACGGGCTTTCCTTGCCCGGTTCGGTCAGCGTGCCGCGATACTCGCGAATCTCATCCGCCGTGAGGTCGCAGACAAAAGCTTTGCCCGCGTTGATTAACTGGATGGCCCATTCATAAAGCTGGCCGAAGTAATCGGAAGCATAAAACAACCCGTCCCATTTGAAGCCGAGCCACCGGACATCTTCCATGATGGCTTCGACGTATTCGGTCTCTTCCTTGGACGGATTGGTGTCGTCGAAACGCAGATTGCATTTGCCGCCAAACTCCGCCGCCAGCCCGAAGTCGAGACAGATCGCCTTCGCATGGCCGATGTGCAGGTATCCGTTTGGCTCAGGCGGAAAGCGCGTCTGCACTCGTCCGCCGTGTTTGCCCGCTTTGATGTCCTCAATAATAAGGTCCCGGATAAAGTTCGACCGGACGCCAGATGCATCTGACGACTCAACCGACGATTCACCTGGCTTCGCACCGGAGTTAGCTTCCAACGGATTCATTTGTTTGTCTTATCTCCTCATGAGCGATGGTGGACAGAGGAAGTCCCAAACGCAGTTTGCGGATTGGCCCTCCCTTTGTCAGAAGCGGATTATATATCGAGCCTGAGGAGCAACGCGAGAAGAACCATCTGCGCTTACTTCTGTTGCTCGGATCGCGTCAACGCGGCAGCCGCAGCGATCAACGACTTCAACGCCGGATTCTTCATCTCTTCCGCCGTCTTGATCTTCACATGCCGCATCTTCTTGCCCGTGCCTTCGAGCAAGCTCTTCGGGTCATCAAGATCCACGGCGCGCGGAAGGAAAATGCCGATGTAGGTTTTCTGCGGGCCGATGCCGCAGAAAATGTCTTTCATCTTGCCGCCCAAACTAAAGTGAATGACTTTCCAGCCTGGCCGCACTTTTTCTTGCGCATTGGGAACGAGGCTGAAAATCAATTCTCGCGCTTGCGAAGCCAGCTTGCGCACTTCGGGGTTATAGCTGCTCAGAAAGGTTCGCACTTCATTGCTCATCAGATTTTCTCCTTGAGATGTTTCTCTCGCTCAATTTAGTGATGGAGGTTTTGGGGTTATGGCAAGTCACGCACCAGGCGAAAGCCGAGACTATAACCGAGGTCTTGCGGGCGATGTGTGTAACGCGCTGCTGACCGCGCGCTGTCGGCGTTGAAAGCCCAACTGCCTCCACGGATCACGCGCTTATCCGAAGTGCATTTGCCAACGGGATCAACCGCAGGGCTTTTCGGATACGGGCAGTGCCAGTCCGCGCACCACTCCCACACATTCCCGTGCATGTCGTAAAGCCCCCAAGCATTCGGCGCCAAGCTTCCCACCGGCATGGTCTTTTCCCGATAGACGCCGACTGGAAAGCTTGCGTGCGGATAATCGCCGCAATAATTCGCTTGATCGGTCGTCAGATTCTCGCCCGTGCTAAATGGCGTCACAGTTCCCGCCCGGCAGGCATATTCCCATTCCGCCTCCGTCGGCAACCGAAACTTTTCGCCGCCGGAAAGTTGTTTGAGTTTAGTGATGAAGGCTTGCACTTGATGGAAGTTCACCCGCTCCACCGGGCAGCGCGGGCCGCAGTCTTTGAAGTGACTTGGATTGCCGCCCATCACCTTCTCCCATTCACCTTGCGTGACTTCGTAGCGGCCCAGATAAAAAGCGCGAGACAAGCGCACACGATGCTGAGTCTCTTGCGGCTCGCGGCCCATTTCATTGGGCGGCGAACCCATCATGAAACTGCCCGCGGGGATGAGCACGAATTCTATCTTGGTCACTGGCTCAACCCAAACTTGCGGCGCGCTCACTGTCTCCAGATTAG
>Ga0070694_100001801_pt1 | contig 12683 bp, 7 predicted proteins | sample KBSK1251metaG_FD_65470 | JGI IMG/M metagenome (GOLD analysis project Ga0070694, IMG submission 65470) | Corn, switchgrass and miscanthus rhizosphere microbial communities from Kellogg Biological Station, Michigan, USA - KBS K1-25-1 metaG | ecosystem: Host-associated > Plants > Roots >... | reverse complement strand
CCTCGAGCAGCGACAGGATGTCGATCATCTGCTGCGCGGCGGGAAGATTCGCCTCGGCCGTCTGTCCGCTCATCGGGTCCGGAATATCGCCGAAGTGCACCGCCGCCGTGTGGGCGAGCGACAGCACGAACGCGGCGAAGCTGATCGTTTCGGCGCCGTGCTCGTGGTCGCCGTGCTCGTGGTCGTGGTCGTGTGGGTGTTCGTGCTCGTGATCGGCCATGACGAAAGTCGAATGCTAGCATAGCGGCTCGTAGCAAATCCCGAATCTTCCATCCCAACCCCAGGTGAGACGTTCATGAGCGAGAGTGTTGGCCAGAAGTTCGAGGGACTCCTCGACATCATGCGCCGGCTGCGCGCGCCGGGCGGCTGTCCATGGGACCGCGAGCAGACGCACGCCTCGCTGCGCCCGTTCGTGCTCGAAGAGACCTACGAGGTGCTCGAGGCGATCGACGCCGGCGACACGGCCGATCTCCGCGAGGAGCTCGGCGACTACCTCTACGAAGCGGTATTTCTCGCGCAGATCAGCGAGGAGGCCGGCGACTTCACCATCGGCGACGCGATCGACGCCATCCGCGACAAGCTCGTGCGCCGCCATCCGCACGTCTTCGCCCGGCAGAAGGACGACGAGCCGATCACCACGGGCCAGGTGATCGAGCGGTGGGAAACGATGAAGGCGCGCGAGCGCGAGGCGAAGGGTGAGGCCGACAAGCCGACGAAGACCACGCTCAGCGGCGTGCCGAAGACGCTTCCCTCGCTGCTGCGCGCCTATGAGATCAGCTCACGCGCCGCGGCCGTCGGGTTCGACTGGGCGAAGGCCGGCGACGTGCTCGACAAGATCGAGGAGGAGGTCGCGGAGGTCCGGCGCGAGGTGGAATCGGGCGCGACCGGCCATCTGTCGCGCGCCGAGGAGGAAATGGGCGACCTGCTGTTCGCCATCACGAACCTGTCGCGCAAGCTCGGCATCGAGCCGGAGGCGGCGCTGCGGCGCGCGAACGAGAAGTTCACGAAGCGGTTCGACGCGATGGAACGATCGTTCGCGGGGCGGGGGAAGCTGCTGAGCGAGGTGGCGCTGGATGCGATGGAGGAGGAGTGGCAGCGGGTCAAAGCCGCTTCGTAACGCCGCCCGCCGGCCGGATCACCACGAAGGTCGCTGCGCGACCGACACGAAGGCCACGGAGACTTCCTCCGGTCTTTTTAGAGTACGACTCGCTTGAGTCCCTTCACGAGAAGTGGCACTCGGAAGTTGATGAGTAGCCCTCCCCGGAGGCCCGTGGTCTTCAGGTACGAAATCAGCTGCGCCACATGGACGCGGTCGAAGCGAGCGACGGTCTTCAGTTCGACGACGATGAGTCCCCCGACGATGAGATCGATGCGCTGACCAGGAATGTCCACTCCACGGTAGGCGACGCACACAGGTCGTTCGACCTCGTACGCAAGTCCTCGCGCTTCGAGTTCGACGCACATCGCTTTCCGATAAATGGATTCCAGAAAGCCTGGACCCAGCGCTCGGTGGACAGAGATTGCACACCCGATCGTGTGGGTCATCATTCGATCGGCCTCTGGATCAAGCGGCGACGGCCGTCTCATCCGGAATCGTTCCGGGGAACCTTCGGAACCTTCGGGACCTTCGTGTCCTTCGTGTTTGCCGCGCAAGCGGCCTTCGTGGTTCACGGCTTTTCTCCTGCGAACGTCCTCACGACCACGCGCTCCCCATCCGTATCGACGGTGATTTCCCCATCACGATCCGTGCGGTAGATGCGGGCGCCGGCCGCGGCGAGCCGCGACACGACCTCCGGTGCCGGATGACCGAACGGGTTTCCGCGTCCGCAGCTGATGAGCGCGATCTGCGGACGCCACGCGTCGAGCAGTTCCTGTGAAGTCGATGTGCGGCTGCCGTGGTGCGCGACCTTGAGGATGCGTGTCTTCGCCGGCACGAGATGGGGAACGATGGCGCGCTCGACGTCGCTGCCGATGTCGCCGGTGAGGAGCAGCGCGACGTCGCCGTAGAGCACCTCGAGGACGACGGAATCGTCGTTGCGCACCCGTTGCCGTTCCCAGTCCGGCGCCGGCGGGTGAAGCACGAGCACTCGCGCGGACCCGATGCGGAGCGCTTCGCCCTCGCGCCGTTCCACGATGTTGACGCTCGACGCGGCGGCATGCGCGAGCAGGGCCTGCAGCGACACGGCGCGAGCGACCGGTATCCCCTGCCACATGGATGTGGGGCTGAAGTCGTCGATGAGCGGCGCCGCGCCGCCGATGTGATCCGGATCGCCATGCGTGAGAAGCAACGCATCCAGCGTGCGGATGCCGCGCGCCCACAGCGCGGGCTCGACGACACGCGTACCGATGTCGAAGCCGCCGCCGCCGAAAGGGCTGCCTCCGGAATCGACCATCAGCGCATGACCCCCGGGCACCTGCAGCACCATGCCATCGCCCTGCCCGACGTCCACCATCGTCAGCCGGAGACCGTGAACATCTACGTTCCGGCGAACGCCGGTCACGATCAGCGCGCTGGCGGCGATCACGGACGCGAGGCCCACCACGCGCATCCACGGAGCCCGGCGCCAGAGGAACAGCGCGAGGCCCGCGTAATAGGCCGCGATGACCGGCGGCGGCGGCGCCGGCACACGCAACGCGAGCCAGGGTGCGGCGTCCACGAGGCGGGCGCTCTCGACGATCGCGAACGCGCCGAGGTGTGCGAGCCATCCGGCCGCGGACGCGATGCCGTCGAAGGCATTCGCACAGACCGCGACGAGACCGGCAACCTGGACGAGAGCCATCGCGGGCACGGCCACGAGGTTCAGCACGAGACCCGCGAGCGTGATGCGCGAAAACGTCGCCGCCATCACCGGCAGCAGCGCGATTTCGACGGCAGCGGACGCGACAATCGACGTCACCAGCCACGACAGCCATCGTGGACGCGCGAACCTGCGGTGCATGACACCAAGCAGCGCCGCGGTCGCGCCAAAGGTCAGCACGAAGCCGGCGTTGGTGACGTCGAGCGGTGCGATGACGACGAGCAGGCCGGCGGCGACCGCCATCGCCTGCCACGGGGCGCTGCGATGGTCGAGGAGGCGCGCGACCAGGTAAACGGCCGCGACCAGCGTCGCCCGCCAGACGGACGGCCCGGCGGTGACGATCTCCGCATAGGCGAACAGCAGCAGCAGCGTCGCGAACGCGCCACGCCGGCCGGACAAGCCGAGCGGAACGAGCGAGACGATCAGCAGGCCCGTGAGGATCGCGATGTTGCCGCCGGAGATGGCGATGACGTGATAAGTGCCCGCGGCCTGCAGGCGCAGCCGGATGTCGTCGGGGAGGCCGCTCCGGTCCCCGATGAGTACCGCGGACACGATCGCCGCTGACAGATCGCCGTGCGGCGCGATGCGGCGGCTCACGGCGCGTCTCACGTACATGCGCACGGCGGCGCCCGTCTCGCTGGCGATCGAGCCGCGCCGAATCACCTGGACGAGCAAGCCGCTCTTGATCGAGCCGAGAAGCGTGACGCCGTCGAGCGCCGCCTCGCGCTCGAAGTCCGCGACGCCCTCGTTCAGATAACGGGCGGGGCGGCGGAAGGCGATCGGCGCCTCGAGCAGCCGTCCGCGGCGCCACTCCCCGGCACGCGTCCGGCCGGCAACGCCGCCAACGCTGACGACAACCCCACCATCGGACGGGGTCCAGTTGCTCCCTTCGCGGACGGCGGTGACGCGGCCGCGAAGGATCGTGAAGGTGGCGTCGGAGTCCGCGTCTTCAGTGAGCAGGAGGCGCGCGACGATCGGCCCTCCGAGGTTATTGCCGACGGACCGGCGCAGCGGCGTATCGATCGCGGCATCGCGCGCGTGCGCGCCGAGGACGAAGCCGGAGCACCCGCAGGCGCAGACGAGCGCCGCGAGCGTCGCACGAGGATATCGGAACCGCCACGCGAGCCACGCGGCCGCGACGAGGATCGGCAGCAGCCACAGCAGCCGCCATTGAGACTGGAACGCGATGCCGCAGGCCGCGCCTGCGACCAACGCGACTACGGGAAGGAGAGCAACAGAGGCCACGGCGCGGCCCCTGCAAACGAGCGCGCGCAGGTCCGGGAACCACGAAGGAACGAAGAACGCGAAGAAATCTTAGATTCCCTCGTGCCCTTCGCGCCCTTCGTGGTTCCCCGTGGCACTTTCGTCGTACCTCGGGAGCGAAGAACGTTTAAAAACCTGCGCTCAATGCGACGCGGACGGCGCGCGGCGATCCGGGCGAGATGTTCGTGTTGCTGTCGGCGTTCGCGTAATACGTCCGATCGAACACGTTCTCCACGTTCACCTGCAGGCGCGTGCGATCGGACAGCGACACGAACAGCGCGGCATCGGCGCGCGTGTAGCCGGGCAGGGTGACGGTGTCGTCAATCGCGGCAAACATCGACGAATGGCGGATGATGCCGAGCGCGGCGCCGACCCTCGACAGCAGCTGATAATTGTTCCAGAGCGAGAACGTGTGATGCGGCACCTGCGCGACCTCCGCGCCGGCCCGCGCCGCCGCCGTCGCGCTGGTGACGAACGCGTCCTGGTGCGAGTAGCCGCCGGCAACCTTCCACGCGCGCGTGACCGTTCCGCTGATCCCCGCCTCGAAGCCATTGGTCCGCTGGCTGCCGGTCTGGACGATGCGCGTCGGATCCGCCGGGTCGGTCGAACGTGTGTTGGTCCGATCGAGCCGGTACACCGCCGTCGTCAGCGACAGCTCTGCGGTCGCGTCCCATTTCGCGCCGACCTCGTAGTTCGCGAACTGCTCGGGTTTCATCTGCTGCGTGACAGCCGTCAGCGACGCGAACTGGTCGCCGGAGCTGGGGAGATACGACAGCGAATAGCTGCCGTAGATCGACGCGGCGGCGGCGGGCTTCAGCACGACGCCCGCTCGCGGCGAGACGAGATGGTCGACGCGCCGCAGCGTGTCGCCGTTCCGGTTGTTCCGGTAGCGGAGGTCGAAGCGATCGAAGCGCGCGCCGCCGATCACCTGGACGAATCGTGACAGTTCCGCCTGATCCTGCGCGTAGAGCGCCACGAGATTGGTCTGTACGCGATTGTCGGCGTCGGTGGCGCTCTGACGATACGTGACAGGGAGACTGCTGACCGGGTTCGAGAACGGCACGAGGACCGTCGCCGCCGCGTTGTCGAAATACCCCGTGCTGCGGAAGTTGCGGCTGCGCTGCCGTCCGGCCTCGGCGCCGGCGAGGATGGTGTGGCGCACACGGCCAGACTGCGCGATGCGGACGACGTCGGTCTGGTTGAACACGTTCAACCGCGCGGTCGCGTTGTTGTAGGCGCTCAGCGCGACGCTCGTCCGGTCCGCGGTGGCCGCGCCCGGTACGTAGTTCTGATACCCGCGATCGTAGTTGCCGACGACGCTGCGGTTTCGAATCGTGAAGCCGGCGACGTGATGCTCGATGGTGGCGCCGGCGAGATCCACATCGGCGCGCACGTGGCTGTCCGCCGCGTTGCCGAAGAACGTCGAGATCGGGACGTCCGCGGGCCGGCCGCGGTACGACGTGATGCCGCGGTCGGCGACGCGCCGGTCGTGGAAGTGCTCGTAATCGAACGTCAGCGCGGTGCGATCGCCGCGCATCATGGTGACGGTGGGCGCGACGCCGAACCGCTGCAGGCCGACGCCGTCACGGAAGCTGTCCGAGTCCTCGAAGACGCCGTTGATCCGCAGCGCGGCGGTGCCGGTCAGCGGCTGGTTGACATCGGCCGTCAGCCGCCGATGTCCAAACGAGCCCGTCTGCAGCATCGCTTCGCCGGTGCGGGTGAAACCCGCCTGCTTCGTCACGCGGTTGACGACGCCGCCCCCGCCGCCGCGGCCGAACATCATCCCGTTGGGCCCCTTGAGCGCCTCGACGCGCGCAACGTTGTAGAGGTCGCGGTAGTACTGCACGTCGTCGCGCACGCCGTTGACGTAGAAGTCGGCGGAGGAACTGTTGCCGCGGATGATGACCTGGTCGCGGTTGTTCTCGCCCTGGTGCGTCGTCATCCCCGGCACGTAGTTGATCGTGTCGGCGACGCTCGACATCAGCTGATCCCGGATCAATTCACTGCTCACGATGGTCACGGCCTGCGGGGTGTCGCGCAGCGGCGTCGGGGTCTTCGTGCTCGGGTTGATGCGCCCCTCGTCGCCGGCCTTTCCCGCCACCTCGACGGACTGCGTATAGCTCGCCAGCTCCAGCACGAACTCGCCGGCGGAGGGCCCCGCGCCGGGGACGGTGACCGTCCGGGACAAGTCCGCGAACCCCGGCGATGTGACCGTCAGCGTGTAGGTTCCCGCGTCGAGCTCGAGCGTGAAGCCCCCGCTCTCACCCGAAGACACGGTCGCGACGGGCGTGCCGCGCCCCTCCCGGACGGCCGAGACAGCCGCGCCGGCGACGGCCGCACGCATCGGATCGACGATATGTCCGCGAAACACGGTGGTCTGCGCGTATGAAGGGGCGGACGAGGCAAGGAGGAGGGCGGCGAGGACGCCTGTGAGATTGAGTCTCATAGTCAGGGACGGACTCTATACCCGACCGTTTCGGTCCGTCAAGACCAATTCGGTCGCCATTCCCAGTTCGTCCCTGACTGAACCCGGTACGTACCCGTTCCGTCCAAGCCGGTAAGACCCTGTAGGACAGGGAGGGACACCCGTACCCGGTGAGCAGGTCGATGCCCGCTTCCGCGTTGGGGTCGGAAACGGACGTCGATGCACACGTGCTCATCCAGGCTTCGCAGCCTGGTCGTCGCAACCGCGCTGCTCGTTTTGGCCAGCCCCGCCATCGGGGAGCCCCAACCCTCGTTGAGTGTCGTCGTTCATCTGTGCGACGACCCTGATATTCATCCGTATCTGGTTCGTCGCGCGCAAACCGACGTGACCCGGATCTACCGCGACGCGGGTGTCGAGATCGCCTGGGCCGATGACGCGGCGCTGGCAGACGACGCCGGTGACCCTCCGTCACCGTTTCCTCACCTCACCCTGGTGATTCTCTGCCGCGAGCTGACGAACGAGTTCCCGGTGGATGCGACCGCGCTCGGCGCCGCGGTCGGCTCGCGCGATTATCGGGGCCGCATCGCGTACGTCTTTTATGACCGGGTCGAGCGCGTCGCGCAGAGCTACCTGAACGTCGCGCGCGAACCGGGAACAGACGACATGTACACCGTGGTCGTGCTCGCCCATGCGATGGCCCACGAGCTCGGTCATCTGTTGCTCCCCTACGGCCACTCGCCCACCGGTCTCATGCGGGCGGAATGGGACGCACGCGACCTGCGCCTCGCCCTGAACCGGGAGCTCAATTTCACGAGCGAACAGGCGCAGCTGATTCGAGGCCAGGTGCTGGCCCGGCTCGGCGACACGCCGTCATCCGGTTCGAACTGATCCGAGAACTCGATGCGCGTGGATCGCCGCTAGCTTCGCGGCGGCGTCGCGTAATAGCCGCGCCGCGCGCGGGCGATGTACTCGTGGTTCTTCACGCGCACGCGGATGGTGCGCCAGCTGCCGTCCTGCGGCCGCATCGTCGCGTAGCCGAGCGTGTACTGCGAGTTCAGCTCCTCGGCGATCCGCTGCGTGGCGGGCCCGAGGTCTTCGTAGCTGCGGACGACTTCCGTATAGCCGCCGCTCGGACCGGTGATTTCGCGCAGCGCCGCGGGATTGACCCGCGTGCTGACACGCCGCTCGGTCGCCGAGTCGATGGCAATCGCGTAGACGAACGCGTCGCTGCGCCGCAGCGTCTCGCGCGTCTGCGCCAGCGAGTGATCGCTCGCGGTGTCGGCGCCGTCGGAGACGACGATCATCGCCGCGCGCGTGCGCTGGCGGCGCTGGAACATCGACGTGGACGCGAAGATCGCGTCGTAGATCGCGGTGCCGCCGGTCGGCCGCTCGGCGGCCAGCTTTCCCGCGAGCTGCGCCGGCGGGGCGGTCCACGGCACGAGGATGCGCGGCAGGTGGTTGAACGCGCCGACAAACGCCTCGTCGCCGCCGTCGAGCAGATCGGCCATGAAGCGGTCGAGCGCGCCCCGGGCGTCGACAATCGGCTGACCGCGCATGCTGTCGCTGATGTCGAGCAGGACGCCGACGCTCACGGGCGTCCGCTGGTCGGAGAACTGCGTGACCGGCTGCTCGTCGCCGTCCTCGAACACCTCGAAGTCGTCCTTCGTGAGGCCGATGATCAGCCGATTGTTGCTGTCGGTGACGGTGACGGGGATTTCAACGGTGGTGACGCTCCCGCGGAAGGTCTGGAGCGCCTGCGCCCGGCCGATCACCACGAAGGCCGCGAAGCACACGAAGCAAAACAAGATCTTCGTGATCTTCGTGTCCTTCGTGGTTCCCAGCTCTTCGTGGTTCACGTCACGCGCCTGCTTCGACCCCCGCATAGTAATCCTGAAGCGACCGCACCGTCAGCGTCTGCGACCGAAGCGCCTTGATCGCCGCCACCGCGGCCGACGCCCCCGTCAGCGTGGTGATGCAGGGCACCTGCGCCATGGTCGCCGCGCGGCGGACGGCGCGGTCGTCGAAGAACGACTCGCGGCCGAGCGGCGTGTTGATGACGAGGCAGATCTTCCGGTTGACGATCTGGTCGGCGATGTTCGGCCGCCCCTCGTTCACCTTGTAGATCACCTCGACGTCGATCCCGTGCGCGCGCAGGAACGCCGCCGTCCCGCGGCTCGCCGTCATGGCGAAGCCGAGGCCCGCGAGGTCGCGCGCGATCGGCACGACGGTCGGCTTGTCGCTGTTGTTGACGCTGATGAAGACGGCCCCTTCCTTCGGCAGCTGCTGGCCGGCGCCCATCATCGCCTTGCCGAACGCCGCGCCGAAGTTGTCGGCACCGCCCATCACCTCGCCGGTCGATTTCATCTCCGGCCCGAGGATGGTGTCGACGCCCGGGAAACGGACGAACGGGAAGACGGGGCTCTTGACGAACACACCCGCCGCCTCGAGATCGTTGACCACGCCAAGCTCGGCGAGCGTGCGGCCCGCGGCGACGCGGGCGGCAGCGCGCGCCATCGGCACGCCGGTGGCCTTGGAGATGTACGGCACCGTGCGCGACGAGCGCGGATTCACCTCGAGCACGTAGACGGTGTCGTCCTTGATCGCGTACTGCACGTTCATCAGGCCGACCACCTTCAGCGCGCGCGCGATGCGCCGCGTGTACTCGCGGATCGTCCCCAGATGCCGCTCCGCCACCATGAAGGGCGGCACGACGCACGAGCTGTCGCCGGAATGGATGCCCGCCTCCTCGATGTGCTCCATGATGCCGCCGATGACGACGGCGCCCGTCGCGTCGGCGACGGCGTCGACGTCGAACTCGAAGGCATCCTCGAGGAAGCGATCGATGAGCACCGGCCGGTCGTGCGACACGTCGACCGCACCCGTCATGTAGCGGTCGAGCGCGCCGGAGTCGAACACGATCGCCATGCCGCGCCCGCCCAGCACGTACGAGGGACGCACGACGACGGGATAGCCGATGCGTTCGGCGACGTCGCGCGCCTCCTCCCGAGTGACGGCCGTGCCGCTCGCCGGCTGCGGGACGCCGAGGTCCCAGAGCAGCTGCGAGAACCGCTGACGGTCCTCGGCCAGGTCGATCGAGTCGGGAGTCGTGCCGAGAATCTCGACGCCCGCCGCCTGCAGCGCGAGCGCGAGCTTCAACGGCGTCTGGCCGCCGAACTGCACGACGCACGACACGTCGCCGCCGCCGCTCCGCTCGCGGTCGATGATGCCCATCACGTCTTCGAAGGTGAGCGGCTCGAAATAAAGGCGGTCGGCGGTGTCGTAGTCGGTGGACACCGTCTCGGGGTTGCAGTTGACCATCACGGTCTCGAACCCCTCGTCGCGGAAGCCGAAGACCGCGTGGCAGCAGCAGTAGTCGAACTCGATGCCCTGGCCGATCCGGTTGGGCCCGCTGCCGAGGATGACCACCTTCTTCTTCGGCGTCGGGTCGGCCTCGCAGACGTCCTCGAACGTGCCGTACATGTACGGCGTGAACGACTCGAATTCCGCCGCGCAGGTGTCGATCCGCTTGTAGGCGGGCACGATCGCGTCATCGAGCCGGCGCTGGCGCACGGCGCCTTCGTCCACGCCGTAGACCGCGGCGATGTCCTCGTCGCTGAAGCCGTTGCGCTTGAGCGTCCGCAGCAGGTCGGTGGACATCTCGCGGAACTCGCCGAGCGCGGCCATCTCGCGCAGCGCCATGATGTCGGCGAACTGCTGCAGGAACCAGGGATCGATCTTCGTCAGCTCGTGCAGCGTCTCGACCGTCCACCCGCGCCGCAGCGCGCGGAAGATCGCCCACATCCGTCGGTCGCTCGGGACCACGAGCCGTTTGCGCAGCGCGGTCTCGTCCTCGTCGCGTTCGGCCGCCTCGTCCGGCGACTCGGGGAAGAGGCGCCCGAATTTGCCCAGCTCCAGCGAGCGCACCGCCTTGAGGAACGCCTCCTTGAACGTGCGGCCGATGGCCATCGCCTCGCCCACCGACTTCATCTGCGTCGTCAGCGTGCGGTCCGCCTGCGGGAACTTCTCGAAGTTCCACCGCGGGAACTTGACGACGATGTAGTCGATGGTCGGCTCGAAGGACGCGGGCGTGAGGCGGGTGATGTCGTTGGGGATTTCGTCGAGGTGATAGCCGAGCGCCAGCTTGGCGGCGATCTTCGCGATCGGGAAGCCGGTCGCCTTCGACGCGAGCGCGGACGACCGCGACACGCGCGGGTTCATCTCGATGGCGACGATGCGGCCGTCCTGCGGGTTGATGGCGAACTGGATGTTCGACCCGCCGGTCTCGACGCCGACGCGGCGGATGATGCGGCGCGCCATGTCGCGCATCCGCTGGTATTCCTTGTCGGTCAGCGTCAGCGCCGGCGCCACCGTGATGCTGTCGCCGGTGTGCACGCCCATCGCATCGACGTTCTCGATCGAGCAGATGACGACGAAGTTGTCGGCGACGTCGCGCATCACCTCGAGCTCGAATTCCTTCCAGCCGATGACCGACTCCTCGACGAGGATTTCGTGGACGGGCGAGAACTCGAGCCCTCGCGCCGCGAGCTCGCGGAACTCCTCGATGTTGTAGGCGATGCCGCCGCCGACGCCGCCCATCGTGAACGACGGACGGATGATCGCCGGGAAGCCGGTGTCCTCGACGAGCGCGATCGCGTCCTCGAGCGACTTGGCGACGCCGCTGCGCGGCACCTCGACGCCGATCTCCCCCATCGCGTTGCGGAACAGGAGCCGATCCTCGGCCACCTTGATGGCGTCGATCTGCGCGCCGATCAGCGCGACGTTGTATTTCTCGAGCACGCCGCGTTCGGCGAGCGCGACCGCGAGGTTCAGCGCCGTCTGCCCGCCGACCGTCGGCAGCACGGCATCGGGACGCTCCTTGGCGATGATTGCCTCGACGAGCTCCGGCGTGAGCGGCTCGACGTAGGTGCGATCCGCCATCTCCGGGTCGGTCATGATCGTCGCGGGGTTGCTGTTGACGAGCACGACCTCGAGCCCCTCGGAGCGCAGCGCCTTGCACGCCTGCGTTCCCGAGTAGTCGAACTCGCACGCCTGGCCGATCACGATCGGACCGGAGCCGATCACGAGGATGCGTTTCAGGTCCGTCCGCTTCGGCACAGGTCAGCGTCTCTCCATGCTGTCGAGGAACTGCTGGAACAGGTAGTCCGCGTCGTGCGGTCCCGGCGACGCCTCCGGATGGTACTGCACGGAGAACACCGGCTTGCTGGTGTGGCAGAAACCCTCGACCGTGCCGTCGTAGAGGTTGAGGTGGGTCACCTTTATGTCCGCGGGAAGCGAATTCGGATCCACCGCGAACCCGTGGTTCTGCGAGGTGATTTCCACCTTGCCGGAGGCGAGCTCCTTCACCGGGTGGTTGGCGCCGCGATGGCCGAACTTCAGCTTGAACGTCTGGCCGCCGACGGCCAGGCCGAGAATCTGGTGGCCGAGGCAGATGCCGAAGGTCGGCACGTCGGACTGCACGATCTCGCGGGCGCTGTCGATGGCGTACGACAGGACCGCCGGGTCGCCGGGGCCGTTGCTGAGGAAGATGCCGTCCGGTTCGATCGCCAGCAGCTCGCTCGCCGGCGCCGTGGCCGGAAACACCCGGACGTCGCAGCCGTAGGCGTCGAGACGCCGGAGGATGTTCCACTTGATGCCGAAGTCGTACGCCGCGACGCGGAGCCGCCTCGACGGCTGCCGCTGCGGGGCGATGCTGAACGCCTGGTGATCCGCGTCACCCGGCCCGGCCGAGCGCTCCCGCCACTCGAACGGCGAATCGCACGTGACCTCGCGCACCAGGTCCGACCCTTCCATCTTCGGGATCGCGCGCGCCCTGGCGACGAGCTCGTCGGGGTCGACGGCCCCGGTGGCGAGGACGCCGCGCATGACGCCGGCCGAGCGGAGCACGCGCGTCAGCGCGCGCGTGTCGATGTCGGCGATGGCGACGATGTCGTGGCGCACGAGGTAGTCGCGGAGTGACGTGTCGGCGCGCCAGTTGCTGGCCACGGGCGAGGCCTCGCGCATGACGAAGCCCGCCACGCGCGGCGCCTGCGACTCGGCGTCGCCGGTGGCGGTGCCGTAGTTGCCGATGAGCGGCGCCGTCATCGTGACGATCTGCCCGGCGTACGACGGGTCGGTGAGCACCTCCTGGTAGCCGGTCATGCTCGTGTTGAACACGACCTCGCCGCTGGTCTCGCCGG
>Ga0070694_100001800_pt1 | contig 12684 bp, 13 predicted proteins | sample KBSK1251metaG_FD_65470 | JGI IMG/M metagenome (GOLD analysis project Ga0070694, IMG submission 65470) | Corn, switchgrass and miscanthus rhizosphere microbial communities from Kellogg Biological Station, Michigan, USA - KBS K1-25-1 metaG | ecosystem: Host-associated > Plants > Roots >... | reverse complement strand
ACTCGTTGTAAATGGAAATACTGACCTTTGTCCTTTCGTCCTGCTCGCTGAAAGTCAGGTCCCAATCTGAGCCCGGCAGCTCAGGATTCTCGTCTTCGTCTGCGAAAGCATTAAAGAACTTGAAATTGGTTTTCGGACTAATCGAAGTATATTTCTGAACTGCCCAACCAAGCTCATCGCCTTCCGGGCTTACCATTGCATAAAACCTTCGCCCGCCCACTCTAAAATCCATAACCTTTGTCCTCGATGTTAACGGTTTTGGCGCCCACCACTGGTCAAGAAGCTCCGGTTTGGTATAGGCGTCCCAAACCAATGAAAGCTCGTACGCAAATTCTTTGGTTATGGTGACCGTCTTTGTCGCTTTGTCGACAATAAAATCCATTTCCATATTATTTTTCCTTTTCCTGTTTTTTAATTGTTGCCAGTAGGTCGTCGAGCTGGCTATACCGGGTTTCCCAGATCTTTCTGTATTGCTCTAACCATTTGTCGATCTCTTTCATTTTTTCTATCGCCAGCCGGTAATAGATTTCCCGGCCCTGGTGTTCCTGTGTCACAAGCTCGCATTCAGTCAGTATTCGCAGGTGTTTGGATACCGCTTGCCGCGAGGTGTCAAAATGCTCGGCGAGTGCGTTTGGCGTCATAGCCTGTATAGCGATCAGGGCTATGATTGCCCTTCTTGTCGGGTCGGCGATGGCTTGAAAAATGTCTCTTCTCATGTCTCGTGTTTTGGTTTATGAAACCATTCAGTTGCAAGTATAAAGCGCAACCGTTCGGTTTCGCAAGTCCTTTTTTACATTTTTTTCAGGAGTCGAAAATAAGGGCGGGTTTTTGAGGTTCGGCTAATGCTGGGCGATTCATGCGGCTCCGCCGCTCTATTGCGGAAAAGCTATGCTAACTTCAGGCATTTCTTACTAGCTGAACGCAAGAGCCTATTCTGAAATGCTTGTCGTAACCGAGGAATGCCGGTTTAGGCTTTTCCGAAGGATCCTAAGAAATTCTCACAATCACGTGAGGCTGGAGTGGTGATGAGTGTTGGGGCGAGGGTAATGGGCTCAAGTCGATGGTGAAATAAAAAGTCGTTTTCGAACATATAAAGGAGAGGCGAAATCTTGTGCGTTTCAGAGTCTAATCTCTTAGTACCCCCAAGGAGGATGAAATGTCAGCCCCTACACAAGCCTTTACACAACCGTCAATGTCGACAACGACCTCAACAGACCAGACGGGATCGAAAACGAATTGGGCACCCACAGCAAAAGTAAGTGTTGGAATACTAGCAGCATCATTAACTACTTTGCTTTTGCCACTGTTGAGCAAGGCGAATATTTTTCCGGAGCCGGCCCAGGTCGCAGCTCTTACTACGCTGATTACCTTCGTAATTCAGTACATCGTTCCAGAGCGAAGATAAGCTTTGCCGGGTTAGGATTCGGCGGTCAACCGGACGAACGCAGTTCATTCAGCGCATATTCAATTGCTTCGTGCAATAGCAGAACTCGTCCCCTCGGTCCAAGCCGTATTGTGAAGGTAACTTCGCCCAACGCGTCACGAACAATGCAAATCACACGCTCGTGTTCGTCGCGATAGAAATCAAAAACTACCGCGCCCACTGCTTCGCGCGCCGTCGCGGCCGCTCCCATCAGCCGTGCCGCGCGCTCGTAGACCGCTTGCGCCGAGTACATTTCAGCAAGCGTGTCCAACGTGCGCGACATAAACTACTGATCTCCAATTTCGCGCAATGCAATTAGGCTTTCCCGCAGATGTGTGGCGGCAAGACTGAATTCTCGTTGCCGGATGGCGACAATCCCCAAACCTCTTAGTGATGCGCCGAGCGCGCTAAGTTGTCTCCCAACTCACGTCCCAGATCCACGGCCTCTGCAGATTGTGATATGGAGTATTTACGTAGCCGCGCAAAGACTCTAAAGGTGGATGCATTGCTGGAAGAGATTCTGGGTTATGAATGACACCTCACCAAACATTGCCGTAATTTTTCGCGAGCATTTGCTGTCGCGGCCCGGCGCTGAGCGAGTTGTAATGGGTAGCCGAATGTTCGATGTGGCGCGAACTATCGCCCTCGCTTCATTTCCGCCTGGCCTTTCTGAGATTGAAACAAAGCGTCGCTTATGCCAGCGGCTTTATGGCAACGAGGTCAATGTTGAGGCTTACATCGAACACCTCGTTCAATTAAACACTCACTGAACCCTGATTAGTCCTTCGGCTACCAATCTCTTGACCATTCCTGCTTCGATTTAACATCATCACTACGGCTTGTTAGGGTTTTGGCTGACCTCCTTTTTCTTCCTCTACATTCTTTGTGTCAGTTCTTTTACGAAGCAGGTTCTTGAGTCCGAATAGCGATTCCAGCGTGTCCTGCCAGAACGGCGCTCCCGCGCTCAACAGCATCACCATGATTGCCCAGCCCAGAAACGTCTCAGTCAAGTCTCTCCATCGCCAACGACCTTCGAAGAAATTTGCGACTTGTTGTCGCGATAAAGGATTTATACCGAACGATTGATAGAGTTCTGTAAGTTTCTGTACCTCCTGCGCCTCCTGATGTAACTCGGCTACAGTAGTTTCCGCCGTTGCGGGCGACCCCGCGGCGCCAGATGTGCTCCCTCCAGCGGGTGATCCGGCTGGTGAAGGAGAAGGTGACGGAGAAGCTACCGGAGCCGGAGCCGATGCTATAAGTTTCTCACCTTCCTTAACGATTAACGCCGTCTTCACCGGGTCGAACCTGATCGAGCGATAGATATTGAAGAAGTTCGCGTTGAGTACCACTACCACTGCAATCGATATTGCAATTCCAACCGATCTCATATGACGTGTGTAACGCTCCTCAAATCCCTGCAAGACGGTGTCATACCAAACCTCTACTTGCTCGAGCCGCGCAAACAGAGGAGCGAATGCGGCGTCAAACGCAGTAGAGAGTGCGGTAATCCGGCCCGCGATTTCCTTCAAACCGCCGTCAACAGCTTTCACCGCTTCGAAATTGCCAGTCTCCTGGTCCTTGCGTGCTGTAGCCAACTCAACCTGCTCTTGATTGTTTGCTTGTTTCGCTGCCGCGAGTGCTTTTTGGCTTTCGTCAACGGCCGTTTGGGCTGCTATGAGATCTTTACTCACTCCTTGTTGGACCTCACCCAGAATAGTCAATACTTCTGCCGCCTTTATTTGTCGCAGCCTGTACAAGTCACCGAAAAACACAGCGGGATCGATATTGCCGCCGCGGCCGAGAGCCTCCAGATCATGAATGAGAGGCATTATTGCGCCTTGCATTGCCGCAAATTTTGCGTTGGTCTCGCCTGTAAGCAGCGTCGTCTTAATGCCGCTTATTTCGGTTTTGAGTTTGGGAATGCCAGCCAGTACAGCTTGAAAATTGCCGACGGTGCCGGGAACTAAGTCCTCCGCCTTTACCCTTGTCAGAACCTTTAGGAGATCACCTTTAGCCAGTGAGTCGAGCATCGGATTTCCAAAAAGAGTCTTCCGACCCATATCTTTCAAGTTGTCGGTTACGTCTTTGACCAACTCCTTCGCTTTTTGTTTCGTCGCTTCCGCTGCAGCCGCGCCTTCAGCCTCTTGTCTACTACCAACCGTCTCGAACAAGTCCTCGAGTGAGTTAAGAATCGAGCGCGACTTGAGCTTAGAGAGCTTCTTTGTCAACGTCTGGATCGACTGTACGACGAGACTTAAAACAAGAATCACGATCACCATCGCAATTAAGACATCCAAAATTGCTAAGTCCGGCATATTTTTCTCCTCTTTGGTTATAACGTGGCAGAGCGGCCACGATCAGGGACGAGTTAGGTTGCGCAAGGACAGCGGCGCGCTTATATCACAAGCAAAGCTTTCCGAGACTGAATTGGAGGTTTTAAATTGCTAATTAAGTGGTAGCCACAAAAGGCACAAAAGAACTACTTCGCTCCTAATTGGAGGTTAGTTACTTCAACTTGTACTTTGGTGAGGGTGTCAATATATTCCGCTCCTGGTGCCGACATCATCCGCAATACCCGCCTCGCTGCCTCGCGCTACTGAACTACGGGAGTTCTACGCGAGTCCACTCGACTTTCTCGCAGAGGCCCGCGCGGCTATGGGCGACATCTTCGTGCTCCGCGAAGAGGGGCCGCTTTTTTCTCGGAGCGCCGATTGCGCCGGTGTCATCGCAGTATTCGGTCCGACGTACATTGAAGCCGTCCTAACGGATATCGATACATTCGGTTTACCTGTGTCCGCGGCAGAACACCTTCTAATGCCACAAAGCCTCGTCAATCTAAATCGCGGGCTGCACAGCATGCGCCGCCAACAACATGACGAACACCAACGGCTTCTGATGCACGTCTTCAACAACCGCAGTGTCGAAGCCATGCACGAGACGATCTGTGCGGGTCTCGAGAGGTTTGTGCGAGGCTGGAGTTACAACCAACGAATCTCGCTGCTGGAGGAAATGAGGCGATTGACTCTGGAGCTGTCCGGCTGTTTGCTCTTCGATCAGCGCTACAGTGAGAGTAGCAGCCTCGCCGCGCTGGCCCGAAAGTATTTCCACATGCGCCGCGATGTAACATCCGCTGTCAACCCACAAGACGAAACACGACGAACGGAACTGATCACACTCGGATCGTCCTTGGATGAAGGGATGCGAAAGTATGTAGGGTGGTGTCGCGACAGCGGAGGAAGTTCGGAAGGTCTACTCGCGAAACTCGCTTGCCTTCAAGTGGGCGACGAATATTCTTTCTCAGAAGATGAGGCGATTGCTCACGGGAATGTGACGATCATTTCCGCGAACGAGCCAATTGCCGTCGCGCTTACGTGGACTCTTCTGATCCTCTCTCAAATGCCTGACCTACGACGAGCCTTGGGCGACCGCGCTCAACTACTTAATTCGGTCGTCAATGAGAGTCTTCGATTGTTTACCCCGAACGCCCTAATGTCGCGCATCACCACACGCGACACTCTGCTCGGCGATATTCGACTCCCCGAGCGCTGTGAGCTGGTTTTATGCCCATTTCTTGCACATCGTGACGCCAAAGTCTTTCCGCAGCCCCTTCAGTTTCTGCCATCGCGTTGGCAGTCAACAAAGCCTTCGCCCTTTGAGTATTTTCCATTCGGCGCCGGAGGTCACGGGTGTATCGGTCGCGCACTGGGACTCAAGATAATCAGAACCGCACTCGCCTTTCTCATGCAGCGTTACGAGCTCCTGCTCGCGTTGGACCAGGAAATCGACTGGAGCATCGATATTATTTTCACACCGGCAAACGATCCGGTCATGATTCTGCAAAAACCAGGGACGACAAATCTCGAAGCGGGAACTGTGCTCGGACCAATTACTGATTTATTTCAAATATAAATCTTGACAACCGCTAATGGTTAGCTATCCAATACGCAGCCAGCGATTCCCCCGTTAACAAATGAAGTGATCGGAAAACGAGTTTTATTCACAGCTCGTTTTAACCTAGGAGGAGAAGATGCCGACCTCAAAGAAGAGTGCCTCTAAAAAAGCCTCAAAAAAGACCTCAGCAAAAAAATCTACTAAAGCTACAGCTGCCAAACAGAAAATTGAATTCGCACTAGATGCGGAGAGAGTTGCCGCGATCAAACGCTGCCTTGATAAAGGCACGCTTAGAGTGACAGTCAGCCGCGCCGATCTTCTAAGAGGTCGAGTAAAAGATCCGTGGCTCTACGACTAGGACTGTCTTCGTAAAACTGACAAAGCAATTACGCCAGCTTCCTCGGACTCTGTCTGAGGTACGCGGATTTGTCTATGAAATACCTGGACGCCAGCTCTGACAAAATCGCCGTCGGACTTGCCTTCGGTCCGATCGTGCCGGAGTTTATTGCGGAAAGTCCGGGTTTACTTGACTATGTCGAAGTTCCCTTTGAGCAACTACTTCACACTCCGGAAGTTGGGTCCATTCAGGATTCGCTTCCCATAATCCTGCACTGCGCGAGCATGTCAGTCGCCGGCTTCGTGCCTCCCGATGAGGCCACGTTGAAGTTGGTCGATCGTGAAGCAAAGCGTACGAAGACGCCGTGGATTGGTGAACACCTGGCGTTTATTACCGCGGATCCGCTGGATACGACTGCGTCGCCGACCGCGCTTACCTACACTGTTTGTCCACAGCTAAGTGAAGAAACCGTCGAGCAAGTTGCCTGCAACCTTTCCAGGCTTCGGCCGCAGTTCGAAGTGCCGGTGATCCTCGAAAACTCACCGCAGTATTTCGACGTCCCGGGCAGCACGATGCGGATGACGGAATTCATCGGCACGGTAGTCGAGCGTTGCGATGTTGGTCTGCTTTTGGATCTGACGCATTTCCTGATTTCGATGATCAACACTGAACAGGATGAGGCGAAGGAGATCGACCGTTTACCACTCGAGCGTTTAGTCGAGATTCATATTTCAGGGTTGAATGTTCAATCAGGGATCGCCTGGGACGATCATGCGACGCCGGCGACTGAAGCCGTGTTTGATCTGTTGCAGCGTGTTCTTCGACGAGCACGACCGCGCGCTGTGACATTGGAATACAACTGGTCGCCCAGTTTCCCTCGCTCAACTCTAAAAAAGCACGTCGAGCGTGTGCGTGAAATGGTAGGAAACTCATGAGTGCGAGCCAGGTTCATGCAGTGATCGCGGCAGGACTCAAAGAGCCGGGCCTGCTTGCGCGCTGGAAACAAGAACCTGAGATGTTACGCCAGTGCGGAGTCGATCCCGATGCAATCGATCTCGAAGCCCTGTTGAAATTTGCAGGTCTGACAACGAAAGTCCGGCACAACGGCCTGCGCGGAGATCTTCCTTTAACCTTCCGTCTTTTGAACATCGCTGGATTGGAAATAGAAGTTTTTCGCGCTTATGCAATCTTTCATGCCGGCAAGAGTTTCGGGCCGACAGTACAGGAAAGAATTGACGACCTATCGCACTTTTTGAAGCAATGGCTGGATTTCGACAAACGTGAACACGCGCTTTTGTGGGACTTGATTCGCCATGAGGTGGCGCTGGCACGGCTGCGTAAGCTCGATGTAATTGCAGACGCCGGCTCGATGGTCCAACATCGCGTGCGCGCTTCAAGTGTGCCGCGCGTTCGTGGAGAGATCATCTTGCACGAGATGCAATCGGATCCACGCGTTGTTGAAACACTGCTGAGTCAGAAGACCCCGAAGTTGGAACAAGCTCCAGTTGGTGACTTTTACTTTTGCTATTGGCGTCCGAACGCGGAGGATCTTTACGTTCTTGAACTGGATGCATTGGGTTTCTACCTCCTTTCAGCAATTGACGGAAAACGCTCGGCCGCAGAATTGAGTTCTCAGCTCGGCGGCGCGCGGAAGCTTCGCAGCGGACTCTTGAACTCATTGGCCGAACTCGTAGGCGTCGGCGTTATTGCGTTCGACTGAGTTGAGAATCTCTGTGCAGCCTCTGTGTTCTCTGTGTCTCGGTGGTTAACTCACCACAGAGACACCGAGAACACAGAGGTTGCACAGAGAAGAAGCACAAGAATGAAGCTGGTTTTAGTCGATAACCTGGTTATGCCGGAGGAAGGGTCGCTCGATTTCCTTGACGTACACCCTCATCTCGGTTTGCTCGCGTTGGCGGCTGTGGTCGAGTTAGATGGTCACGCAGTTCAGATTATCGATCCTAAGCATCTCATCAAGTCAGGCAGGCTTGCGTACGATCCCACGCTTTACGAATCGGCGGCAGACGAATTGTTGGACCAGCGCCCGGATGCAATCGGTTTTACGGCACTTGGCTGTAGTTTCCTATTTGCTTTGAACGTCGCAGCGCTCGTTAAAGATCGTGAACCCGAGTTGCCGATCCTGCTAGGCGGTCCTCACGCAACGATGTTGCACCGGCAGATCCTCGAGCGCTTTCCACAGTTTGACGTCATCGTCCGATATGAGGCGGATGAAATTATTCCTGACGTCCTCAAAAATCTTGAAACCAGAAACTTCGAGAACATTCCGGGTTTGAGTTGGCGAGGTTCGGAGTCGCACCTCCACTTTAACCCGGGCGCTCCCAAGGTTGAGAATCTCGATCGTTTGCCGGTCGTGAACTACGACCACTATCCAGTAGCAGATCTCGATCTCGATCTATTGCGAATCGAAGCTGGTCGTGGCTGCCCGTTTCTGTGCACATTCTGTTCGACTGCAAGCTTTTTCCAACGAAGCTTTAGATTGAAGTCGGCTTCGCGCCTGGTGACGGAGCTCGACTGTCTCCACGAGCGGTATGGGTTTTCCGATTTCAAACTGGATCACGACTTATTCACTGTCAACAAGCGAAAGATTCTCGAGTTTTGCGAAGCGGTCAAAGATCGCAATTACCGTTGGCGCGCCTCCGCGCGAGTCGACTGTGTTGATAATGAGCTGTTGCAAAAAATGGCCGAAGCCGGATGCGTCGGCCTGTACTTCGGAATCGAAACAGGCTCCGCGCGAATGCAGCAGATCTCCAGAAAACGCTTGAGCCTGGATCTGGTTGAGCCGACGCTTTCAGTGTGTGAGCGTCTTGGTATTGCATCGACGGCATCATTCATTACGGGCTACCACGAAGAGACGGAAGAAGATCTGGCAGACACATTGGATCTGCTGGGCCGGTGTTTCGGTCCATCGTGTTTGACGCAACTTCACATGCTTGCCCCGGAGCCTGGGACTCCGATGTTCGATCAGCTCGGCGACAAGCTCGCGTATGACGGATATGCCGGACCGTATAACGCATTTCTGGTTGGTCCGAATGACGAGCGTCTCGTGCTCGATCATCCGGACATTTTTTCTACGTATCATTACTATCCCGCCGTGTTGCCGCGCGCCTACTATAAGTTTGCTGTTGAAGCTGTAGATGTATTGCGGCGCGTGGGACCCGTTATCGTGAAGTATTTACTACGGGCTTTTGACGGTCGACTCAGCAAGCTAATCTTCGCGCTGCGAGACTGGGCCAACTGTACACAACGGACAGAGCTACCAACCGCACAGACGCTCGAGGATTTCGTTAGTGAACGTTTTGGGCCACAACACCATTTGAGCTCGCTTGTTCGCTTCGCGCTCTGTAGCGACAAAACACATCACGACCTGCAACCAGGTGCATTCGATCCGGAACAGTCTTACCAGGTCGGTTCTCACGTACACGTGTTGTCTGACTTGCACGATTGCGAGTTTTTGATCGATCGGATCAAGCAAAACTCCGGGCTGTGTTTGCTCGATGAGTCAGAAACCGGCGGGCGCGGTACATATCTGGTGACCACTACAGCGGAAAGCGCAATCGGCTACCGGATCGACCCGGGTCTTGAAGCCATGCTGGAGTTTTTCGCTGAACCACGCAGTTGCACTGAAGTGACTGACCTCATCCGCGAGATTACCGGCGTCAGTAATTTGGACGGCAGTTATTTTGCACCACTTGTTAACGCTGGAATTTTGGTCGCCCACGATCGGCCCACGTCCTGAAAAATGGAAAAGATACCTGACCGATGGCAGACCTTCGACCTGGTCGAAGCGTTTCAGCTTGCTCAAGCCGTGGTCGCTTTGCATGACTTAGGCGTTTTGGAAATCCTGGGCCAGCCATCGACTGCTGAAGAACTGGCTGCGAAGCGCAAGCTGGATCCAGACCTGCTACGTGGAACATTGGAGTTTGTGGCAGCCCGCACCAACCTGCTGCGCAAGTCCGCTGCCGAGCGCTTTGTAGTAACCCGCAACTATGCCGCTGAGTCGCGGTTCCTCTTAAATCTGTACGTCGGTGCGTACGGTGGCAATGCCGTCGAACTTAAGAAGCTGCTCAGCAATCCATCGAGTGCTCCGGCAATGGTCGACCGCGCACACTACGCTCAGGCCTTTGCAGCCTTCGATGGGAGCGCACTCGGCATCCTGCCTGAAATCATTCGTCAACTGGGGTTTGAGCAGATGTTGGACATTGGCTGCGGTAACGGGGAACTGTTGTTAGCGCTGGCACGGAAAGACTCCAAATTTATTGGGTGGGGAATTGATATCAATCGTGCGATGCTGCGGGTGGCGCAGGACAGAATTCGCCGATCCCATCTCGAAAAACGATTGCTCTTGTTCGAAGGTGATTGCAGAAACTTGAAAGCGGCACTTCCCGCTCGCGTGAGGACCAACATTCGTTCGCTTGCTGCTTGCAACGTCGCCAATGAAATGTTTCACGACGGCCAACGACACTGCATCAAATGGCTCCAACAGTTGCGCAAGCTTTTTCCCGAACGGCCTCTACTGATTCTTGATTACTATGGCCAACTCGGAAAGAAGTCACGCCGTGGGCCAATGGAACGAAAAACGCTCCTGCACGATTACGCTCAGTTGATTTCCGGTCAGGGTATACCACCTTCGAATGCCAGAGAGTGGCGCGCGATCTACTCGCGTGCAGGGTGTCGCCTGGTACACATTATTGAAGACAACACGACTACGCGGTTTATCCATCTTCTGCGGCCCTAGTAAATTTGTTCACAGATGGCACAAATGGTTCGCGCAGTCCCGCTCGTCACTGACTCTGAGCGTTTCGTCACAACTTCTACTTCAGTTCTCGAGTTCCGTACTAGAATGGCTTTAGAATTGTGTCCACAGAAGTAAATCCCGGTCGCATTGTTCATCAAACTGCACCTCAACCAAGGAGAACTATCATGAACCTTCGCCCATTTAGTTCGAAATTCACCGGCTGGAAGCCCCTGGCGGGAGTGTTTGCTCTCCTGGTTCTTCTTTCTTCTTCAGCTTTAGGGCAGGTGCCTCCCGGCGTTACCGCTTTGAAAATCAACTCCGCTGTGCTTGGAGAAGAGAGAACAATCCTTGTGCGAGTACCTGCTGGGTATGAAACGAACAAACTCCGCTATCCAGTGCTTTACATGACCGATGGTAATGCTCACATCAGTCACACGAGCAGCACGGTCGAGTTTTTAGCACGCAATGGGCGTATGTCGGAGATGATCGTGGTCGGAATCAACAATACAGACCGTACGCGTGATCTGAGTCCCACACACGTAACGACAACGGTCGCGGGCGGTAACAGCGCGCTTCAATTTCCAACCAGCGGCGGCGGCGACAAGTTTCTAAAGTTCATCGAAACGGAACTCATCCCGGAGATCGAAAAGCGTTACCGCGTGCACCAGTATCGAATTCTCGCCGGACATTCGTTGGGCGGGCTGTTTGCTATTCATGCGATGGTTTCGCGGCCGGATTTGTTTAATGCTTACGTGGCGGTCAGTCCCGCGTTGAATTGGGACAACCAAGTGGTCGTCAAGCGAGCCGAGGATCTCTTCAAGGCCCGAAAAGAGTGGCAGGCGACGCTGTTCATCTCTCTCGGGCATGAGCCGGGGCCGCTTGAAGATGGGTTCTACCAGCTAAAACAAGTACTCGAAAAAAACTCGCCAAAGGATTTCGAATGGGAGGCTCGAGTGCTGGATGATGAGGATCACGGATCGGTCGTTATGCCTAGCCACTATCTTGCGTTGCGCAAAGTTTTCGCCGGCTGGCAAATACCCAGAGATCCCGACTCAGGTCAAGTCACCGGGGATTACAAGAGTGTTGAGAATCACTATCAAAAGCTCTCACAAAAATTCAAGTACACCGTTCCCATTCCTGAACTTCTGGTCAACCAACTGGGATATCAATCGCTGTTTGCCAACCGTTTTGATGACGCGATCGCGATTTTCAAGTCAAACGTCGAACGTTATCCAGACTCAGCGAACGTTTACGACAGTCTCGCAGAAGCGTACGAAAGAAGTGGGCGGCTTGAGCTAGCGGCGCCACTCTATGAAAAAGCGCACACGTTGGGACAGCAAAACCAGGATCCTAATCTCGCGCTCTATAAAGCGAACTTCGACAGAGTCAGCGAGAAACTGAAACAGGCTGCGACACCCAAGAAAAACCAGTAAAAGGCCGTTCGTCTCCCAATTGATACCGTTCGCGTATTATTTATTGCCATTCGAGTACTCTAGTGCATAGCATGCGCCGCCAAAGGAGGCCCTAATGAAAATCAGACTGCTCTTGATCCTCTGTTCCCTATTCGTGTCGGCTGCATCGACGCTTGCCCAGTCAACGCCGGAAAAAGCTCCCGACGTCTCCACTGAACTGCGCAACGGTTTCAACGAAGTCAACGACTGGGTGACGAAAGCTGCCGACATGGTCCCGGCAGACAAGTACAACTACAAGCCTGTGGACACGGTGCGCACCTTCGGCCAGTTGATCGCTCACATCACCGACTCTTACAACTATTTCTGCGCGCACGGCGTCGGCAACAAGGTCCAATATACCGACGCAGTCGAGAAGGCAGGCACCGACAAAGACACACTACTTCCGAAACTGAAAGAAGCTGTCGGAAAATGTAACGCTGCCTACAGCTCCAGCAACGCACAGCTTCGACCGCTATTTTCCAACGTGGGCCACACGAATCTACACTACGGCAACATCATCACGTACCTGCGAATGATGGGTTTAAAACCGCCGTCGAGTTAACATCTCGACATGCGAATTGCGGTTTTTGGAACCGGTGGTGTGGGTGGGTTCTTCGGCGGCCGGCTCGCACAAGCTGGCGAAGACGTTACCTTCATTGCGCGTGGCGAGCACTTGCGCGCGATCAAATCCGGTGGACTGAAGGTTGAATCTCCTTCGGGAGACTTCGTCGTTTTTCCGGCGAAGGCCACGGATGATGTTACAGAAGCCGGCGAAGTCGATGTGGTGATTCTTGGCGTTAAGGCGTGGCAAGTGCCCGAAGCTGCG
>Ga0070694_100001798_pt1 | contig 12685 bp, 9 predicted proteins | sample KBSK1251metaG_FD_65470 | JGI IMG/M metagenome (GOLD analysis project Ga0070694, IMG submission 65470) | Corn, switchgrass and miscanthus rhizosphere microbial communities from Kellogg Biological Station, Michigan, USA - KBS K1-25-1 metaG | ecosystem: Host-associated > Plants > Roots >... | reverse complement strand
TCGCAGACCGTGGGCTCGGTGCTGCGGCCGGCCGCGTACTGCGGCGTGATCGGCTTCAAGCCCACCCACGGCCGGATCAGCGCCGCGGGCGTCCTGGCCCTGGCCGCGAGCCTCGACCACGTCGGGGTCTTCGCGCGCCGGGTCGAGGACTGCGCGCTCGTCCTGTCCCTGCTGGCCGGCTTCGATCCCGCGGACCCGGGCTCGAGCCCGGTGCCGGCGGATGACTACCCGGCCGCGATCGCGGATCCGGCGCCTCCCCGCATCGGCGTGCTCGCCTCGCTGCTCGCGCGCGCGACCCCGGAGATGGCGAAGCACCTGGAGGCGATCCTGCGCGGTCTCGAGGGGGCGGGGGCCCGGCTCGTCGACGTGGCGCTACCCGACTCCTTCCCGTCGCTGCGCGAGGCGGGCGACACGGTCCTGGCTGTCGAGGCCGCCCACGCCCACGCGCCGCTCTATGCCGCCCACGCGGCGGAGTATCCGGCGCGCATCAAGGAACTCGTCGAACGCGGCCGCGCGGTGTCCGCGCCGGAGTACCTCGCGGCCCAGGACGCCCGCCGGAGCGCGCGCGACGACCTCGACGCGGCCGCCCGGCGCCACGACGCGCTCCTCGCGCCCACCATCGGCGCCCCGGCGCCGCGCGGGCTCGCGTCCACCGGCGACCCGGGCTTCTGCGCGCCGTTCACCTTCGCGGGTCTCCCGGCGATCTCGCTGCCGACCGGCGTGGACCCGAGCGGGCTCCCGCTGGCGGTGCAGCTGGTCGGCGCGGCCTGGGGAGAGTCCCGGCTGCTCGCGGCGGCGGCCTGGTGCGAGCGCGCGATCGGATTCGACGCGGGGCCGCCGCTCTGAGACCGGGCCCATGAAGATCGGGCGGCTCTTTCCCGACCTGCTGGCCACCCTCGGGGGCGCGACCTCCACGGAGGCGGGCTTCGCCGGGACGCTGAAGCGACTGGTCGCACTCTCCGGCGCCCGGGCCGGCGCCATGCGGTTCCGGCCGAGCGACGGCGCCCCGATCGACGTCGTGGTGGGGGCCCGGCGGGGCTCGGCGCTCGATCGGTGGCTCCGGGCCCGCCTGGAGCCGTCGCGGCGGGGCGTGCGGCTCGAGAAGCCGGAGGAGATGCCGGCCGGGGCGAGGGGCCGGGACGTGGTGGTGCTCGCCGCCGCGCTGGGCGCCCCGGCCCGTCCGCTGGGCGGTCTCGTGCTGCTCGGACCCGCCGGGGCGCGCGGCCTCACGCGGCAGACGCTGCCGCCGACCTTCCCGCGCGAGTTCGGCCACGCCCTCGAGCACGTCTGGCGCCTGCACCAGCGCACGATCCGGCTCGAGGTCATCAACCAGGTCACCGCCCTCACCGCGACGACGCTCTCGCTCCAGCGCATCTACGAGAAGGTCGCGGAGGCGCTGGGCCGGCTCATCCGGTTCGACGCCCTCGGGGTGACCCTGCTCGATCGGGAGCGCGGCGAATTCCGGGTGCTCGATGTTGCGGCGCGCACCGCGCTGCCGGAGGTCTTCGACTTCCGGATGACCACCGCCGGCACCCTGACCGCGTGGGTGGCGAGCCAGCAGGCGGCCCGCCGGATCGACGACGCCACCACCGATCCCTCCATCCCCGCGGTCAGCCGCGAGCTGCTGTCGCGGCGCGGATTCCGGTCCGCCATCCTGGCCCCGCTCGTATCGCAGGGGCAGGTGATCGGCACGCTGAACGTCACGCACCGGGAGCCCCGCGCCTTCAGCGACGTCGACGTCGAGGTGCTCAGCGACGTGGCCCGGCCGCTGGCCTCGGCGATCGAGCACTCGCGCCTGCACGTGGAGTCGGCGCAGCGCGCCGAGGAGCTGGCCGCGCTCAATCGCACGAGCCAGCTGATCACCGCCCGGCTCGACCTGCCCTCGGTGCTCGAGACGATCAGCCGCTCGGCCACCGCGCTCATGGGCAGCACCGGCTGCGGCATCGGCCTGCTGAGCCCGGACCGGACCCTGATCGAGCACGCGGCCGCGCACGGCTTCCGCACCCTCGAGTGGCGCAACCTCTCGGTCCGGGTCGGGGAGGGGATCATCGGCCTCGCCGCCTCCTCCGGCCGGGCGGTGCGCTCGGACGAGCTGCGGCAGGACCCGCGGTCGGCCCGCCGCGACGTCGACGAGAAGGAGGGGATCCGCTCCCTCCTGAGCGTGCCGCTGCGGGTGGGCGGCCAGATCATCGGGGTGATCTCGGCCTTCTCCACCGCGCCCGGGGCCTTCGGCGACCGCCACCAGACCCTGCTCGAGAGCTTCGCGGACCAGGCGGGCATCGCGATCCAGAACGCGCGCCTCTTCGAGGAGGCCCAGCGGCGAACCCGCGAGACGCAGGCGCTGCTCCGCGCCGGGCACGCGGTGAACCAGAGCCTCGACGTGGGCGAGACGGTGCGACTGATCCTGAACCAGGCGCGCGCGGTCCTCGAGGTGCAGTCGTGCGGGCTCTTCACGCTCGACGCGGCGAGCGGCGAGCTGATCGCGACCGCGAGCCTGGACCTGCCCGCCGAGGACCTGCCCGCGATCCGCCTGCGGGTGGGCGAGGGCATCACCGGGGCGGCGGTGAAGGAGCGGCGGCCCACCCAGACCACCGATCTCTACCGCGACCCGCGCGTCCGCTACCCCCAGTCGGGCCTCCGCTCCATGCTGGCCGCCCCGCTCATCGTGGGCGACCAGGCCATCGGGGCCCTCACCGTCCTGCGCACCGACGTCCACCACTTCACCGCCGAGGAGGAGTCGCTGGTCTCGGCCTTTGCGGACCAGGCCGCGATGGCGCTGGAGCACGCGCGACTCTTCAGCTCGGTCCGCACGTACTCCGAGCGGCTCGAGGCCATGGTGGAGGCGCGCACCCACGAGCTCGACGAGCAGAAGCGGTTCGTGGAGGTGGTGCTGGAGACGCTGCCCCTCGGGCTCTTCGTGCTCGACGCGGAGCTGCGCGTGATCAGCGCGAACCGCGAGGGAGCGGCCCTCGTCCCGGTCGTGCCGACCGCGCGGCGGCCCTTCGCGGACCTGATGCCGCCCGCCAAGGCGGGCGCGGTGCGGGGCTTCCTGGAGGGCGTCGTCGCGGCCCGCGAGGTCCGGCACGCCGAGCAGGACCTGCCCGCGGGCGGCGAGACCCTCACCGTGCGCCTCACCGCCACGCCGCTCCGGGCCCCGCAGGCCACCCACGTCCTGGTGCTGGTGGAGGACATCACGCTTCAGAAGCGGCTGGAGCGGCAGATGCTGCTGACCGAGCGGCTCACCACCGCGGGGCGCCTGGCCGCCGGGGTGGCCCACGAGCTGAACAACCCGCTGGCCACCATCGCGGGCTGCGCGGAGGCGCTCCGGGAGCGGGCCCAGGATCCGCATCTACGAGATCTGGACGCGTTCAAGGACTTCCCCGCGTATCTCTCCCTGATCGAGGAGGAGGCCTACCGGTGCAAGGAGATCACCGGGAGCCTGCTCCACTTCGTGCGGGATCCGGGCAGCCGGCGGGCCCCCACCGATCTGAACGTGCTGGTCGATAAGGTACTGGAGCTGATCGGGCACCAGTCGCGCTACGCGCAGAGCCGGCTCGAGCGACGGCCGGACGCGGAGCTGCCCGACGTGGTGGCCAACGAAGGCCAGCTCCGCCAGGTCTTCCTCGGGCTCGCGAGCAATGCGCTCGACGCGATGAACGGAAAGGGCACGCTGACCGTGACGACCCGACGGCGCAACGCGCGCGAGGTGGAGATCGGCTTCGAGGACGAGGGCCCCGGCATTCCCGAGCACGTCCTGCCGCGGGTGTTCGATCCGTTCTTCACCACCAAGCCGCCGGGCCAGGGCACCGGGCTCGGCCTGGCCATCGCCCAGGGCATCGTGGCCGACCACGAGGGGCGGATCGAGGTGGACACGCGCGTGGGCGCGGGCACCACCTTCCGGGTCATCCTGCCGCTCCGTCCCGGCGAGGCGTCCCGGCCATGACCGCGCCGATCCGGGTGCTGGTGGCCGACGACGAGAAGAACCTGCGGGAGCTGCTGGTGCGGGAGCTCGGCCGCAAGGGGCACGCGGTGGTCGGGGTGGCCGACGGTCGCGCCGCGCTCGAGCACCTCAAGGAGGAGGTCCCCGACGTCCTCCTGCTCGACATGAAGATGCCGAACGTGGAGGGCATCGAGGTGCTGCGCGAGCTGCAGGATCTTCCCGAGGCCCCTCAGGTCATCGTGATGACCGGATTCCAGGAGGTCTCCACCGCGGTCGAGGCCATGAAGCTGGGGGCCTACGACTACCTGACCAAGCCCGCGCGCATCGAGGAGCTCGAGATCCTGATCCGCAAGGCGGCCGAGAAGGGCCGCCTCATGCGGCAGAACGTGGTGATGCGGGCCCAGCTCGAGGAGCCGGGCTACCAGGGGATCATCACCGGGAGCCCCCGGATGGAGGAGGTGCTCCGCCTCATCGACCGGGTGGCCCCCACCGATTCCTCGGTGCTGGTGCTGGGCGAGAGCGGCACCGGGAAGGAGCTGGTGGCGCGCGCCATCCACGACCGCTCGCCGCGCGCCCCGCAGGCGTTCGTGCCCATCCACTGCGGAGCCCTGGCGCGCGAGGTGCTGGAGAGCGAGCTGTTCGGCCACGAGAAGGGGGCGTTCACCGGCGCGATCGCGACCAAGCCCGGGCTGATCGAGCTCGCGGACGGCGGGACCCTGTTCCTCGACGAGATCGGCGAGATGGAGCCGGAGAGCCAGGTGAAGCTGCTCCGGGTGCTCGAGTCGCACGCCTTCTTCCGGGTGGGCGGGACGCGACGGCGCACCGTGGACATGCGGCTGGTCGCCGCGACCAACCGAGATCTCGCCGAGGCGATCAAGACCGGCGGGTTCCGTCAGGACCTGTTCTACCGCATCAACACGATCACGATCACGCTGCCCCCCCTGCGCGAGCGCCGCGAGGACGTCCGCCGCCTGGTCGAGCACTTCCTCGAGCAGAACGCGACCTACGGCCGCAAGCGGCTCTCCGACGCGGCCATGGACGCGCTGGAGCGCTACGAGTGGCCCGGGAACGTGCGCGAGCTGCAGCACGCGGTGCAGCGCGCGGTGATCCTGTCGCAGGGCGAGCACATCCAGCCCGCCGACCTGCCCGAGGAGATCCGCGGGGGCCGGACCGCGAGCGGGACGCCGGGCGGAAGCCTCGAGGACATGGAGCGGCAGCACATCATCTCGACCCTCCGCAGCGTGGGCGGCCACCGGGCCAAGGCCGCCACCGTGCTCGGCATCGATCCCAAGACCCTCTACCGCAAGATCCAGGCCTACGGCATCGCGCCCGACCTCTACAAGTAGGGCGGGGCTACCGGGCCGGCCGCGGCTCGAAGTCCTTCGGCCGCGCGGGCCGGAACGCGAGGTCGAAGGCGAGCCAGCAGAGCTTCGAGAACGGGTAGAAGAAGATCGGGGCGAGGATCATGCCCGCGATCCCCCCGTAGTAGAGGGCGTCCCACGGCGGGCTCGGATACGTCCACAGCAGCACTCCGATCAGGCCGAGCCCGAAGAGCCCCTCCGCGAACGCCATGTTGAAGACGATCGCGCCGAGGAAGTAGTCCTGCTCGCCGCGGTCGAGCCGCAGGCCGCAGCGCGGGCACGCGGGCCGCAGCCCGAACCACCGCACCGTGACCGGCCCCGCGCCGCAGTGGGGGCACCGCCGCCGCAGGGCGCGCGCGAACCGTACCAGGATCGCGGCCATGTCGGCCAGAGTATAGGCCTCCACGCGCCCTCGCCTGAAAGTGTCACCCCCATCGGGCAGAACGCCCGGTGGGCGTCACGCGGGAGGTGATTGCGGTCCGGCCAACTCCCCGTGAATAGGCGTGTTTCCCCCGATCGATTCTCCTGGCACGTCGATTGAATCTACCCGGCTGGTTCGAATCGTATTCAACAAGGGGGAGACATGATTCGGGTATTGACGATCGACGGGAATCGCAGCCGGGCACAGGACCTGGCCATGGAGTGTCTCGAGCACGGCGTCGCCGTGCGCATGGCGGAGTCGCTGTGCGAGGGCGTGCGCTACCTGCTGGATGCGCCGGTGTCCCTGGTGCTGGTGGAGGCGGGGATGCTGCGGATGGCCGGCCCGGACCAGACGCGTCTGTTCGACGCGGTGGCGCCGGGGGTACCGGTGGTGCTCGCGGTGGATGCGGGCGCGCGGGTGGAGGATCGAGTGGATCTCGAGCTGAAGGGGTTTCACGTGGTGAGCCGTCCCTTCGCGCTGCGCGATCTGCTCGCAAAGATCGAGCGGCCGGCCAAGGCCGCGCCGGCGCATCGGGATGCGCGGGCGCAGGTCGAGGCGCTGTGCCGGTAGGACAGGGAGCCATGATGGGCAAGCGCTTGGTGTTCGGAGTCCTGACGTTGACCATGGTGGCCTGCCTGATCGGTCTGCTCGCCTTTACCGGCGAGTCCGTTCATCGGGCGCAGCCGCGCGCGGAGCTCGGCCGCGTGGACTTCGACGCGCAGTCGGCGCGCCCGGCCGGGCCCGCCGAGCCGGAGATGGGTCCGACCGATCGCGGTAACGGTCTGATGCTGACCTACTGAGGGCCCGCCGTGGCGGAGGCCCTGGTCCTGGTGTACACTCTGGACCGATGCGCCGCCGCCGGCGGCGCCCTCGCCTCCGATATTGGCTCTTCCGAGTATTGGGGCGCGTACGAAGCGGAAGAGCGACCGGAAGGAGAAACCACTATGGCTTCGAAACTGTACGTGGGGGGTCTGTCCTATTCCACGACCAGCGAGACGCTGCGGGAGTACTTCGCCCAGTGCGGCACCGTGGAGTCGGCTTCCGTGATCACGGACAAGTTCTCGGGCCAGTCTCGGGGGTTCGGATTCGTCGAGATGGCGACCGCCGAGGAAGCGCAGCGCGCCATCTCCGAGCTGAACGGCAAGGATCTCGACGGCCGGAAGATCACCGTCAACGTCTCGAACCCGCGTACGCCGGGCTCGGGCGGAGGACGTGGCCCCGGCGGGCCTCGCGGCGGCGGGCGCGGTCCGGGGGGACCACGCGGTGGCGGCGGGGACCGCGGCGCGTACGGCGTCCCGCCTTCCAAGAAGCCCTTCCGCTGGTAGCCCGTTAGACCCGACAAACGCCCAAGGGCGCGGTGATCATCACCGCGCCCTTCGTGTTTCCACTTTCGAGCGCCGGCTTTGCCGGCGCAATCCTCGGGGGAGGCATCGGAGGGGGCCGTCGAGGCCCCCTCCGACTTAAAGTACCCGCTCGTAGCGGCCGAAGTCGTGCGCCGCGTCCATGAACCACTTCACGATCTCGGGGTTCGACCGCGGCGGTATCTCGCACGACGTCGAGAGGATGAACCCGGAGTGCCGGGCCGCGGTGTCGATGCAGCGTCGCACCTCTCCGTCGATCTGCTGCTTGGTGGCCTTCTCGAACATGGTCGCGTCCACGTTGCCGATCGCCACCGCCCGGCCCTTGGCCACCTGCATGAACCGCTCGAGCTGGTCCACGTGCAGGGTCGGGTCCGATTGCTGGTCCAGGTCGAACGAGACGGTGGTGAAGCCGCAGCCGATCAGGTCCTCGAAGATCGGGTAGGTGACGCCGCAGATGTGGGTGGTGACGCCCACCTTCTTGGCCTTGAAGTGGTCCACCAGCTCCTTGTGGTAGGGCGCGATGAACTCCCGGTAGTTGTCCGGGGAGACCAGGCTGATCGAGGCGGTGGGCTCCGAGTAGGAGAGCCCGATCTTGGTCTTCACGATCGCGTCGCCCCAGAGCTTGCAGAAGTCGGTGGTGAGCCGCATGAGGTCGTGGATGAACTGCGGGTCCTCGAAGGTGTCGAGCAGCATCATCTCCGGGTTGCGCAGCAGCATCGCGATCGTCCAGGGCCCCACCGCCACCGCGCCGGTGGCCGCGGGCGGCGCCGCCTTCACGAGGGCCTCGCACTGCTCGAGGAAGCCGGGGAGCCGCGCGGTCTTGTAGGGATCCGGCATCGAGAGCTTCGCCAGATGCGCCTTGTCCTCGAGCACGTGGGTCTCGATCGAGGGGACCACGTAGTCGGAGTACTTCACCCCGCAGCCGAAGGCTTCCGCCTCCTTGGCCAGATCGTTGTAGGCGAGCACCACGTCCGGCTGGTAGCGCTCGTAGTAGTTCATCATCGCGCTGATGGCCCGGGTCGGGTCGGTGCAGTACTCCTCGATGCTGAGCCCGTCGAGCGTTCCCGCGAACGAGGCCACGATCGGGTAGACCGGCACCCGGTCCGAGTACGAGCGCTTGTAGGCGGCCACCACGCGGTCGCGGTTGGTCAGCGCGGTCTTCCCCTTCGCCGCGTCCCAGAGCTTGTTCACCTCCATGTAGCGAGGCGGCAGCTTGGCCTCGTACTCCATGAACTGGGTGATCGGGTAGCGGATGCCCCCGTTGTGGGTGCCGCGCAGGCCTTCCACGATCTCCTCCATGCGCTCCCACGGGATGGAGAACGCCATCTCGTGATCCTGGGTCTGGCCGAAGATGCGGTCGCCCGAGCAGGGGAGGATGACCTGGGGCTCGCCGGTCTGCATGGTGGTCACGATGATGTCCGCGCACACCGCCCGGCCCTCGAACGAGGAGGCGAGCCGGCCGCCCCGCTTCCAGAGCGCGGCCTGGGTCAGGCGCATGACCTGGGCCGGGTTGGCGTAGACGCAGACCACGTGCGGCTCGAAGGTGGCGCGGTCGAGGGGCGCCACCAGCAGGCAGTGGTACAGGCCGGGCGCGAACTTGTCGATGGCCGCCTCGGAGCGCTGACCCGCCTCCTTGGTCTCGGTGTACATGCCCTCGCACAGCGTGCCCACGTTGTAGATCGGTAGCGGCTTGTCGAAGCCGATCGCGGTGATGCCGAGTGAGCAGATGTGGTCCTCGCGGGTGAGCGCGATGGTCCAGCCGTAGCGCCGGGCCATGTCGATGACCTGGCAGCTCATGCTGAGCTTCTTGAAGTCGCGCGCGGGCCGGCGGGCGCGCTCGGGGATCGGCTCGTCGGCCCGGAGCATGCGGATGGCGACCGGGAAGGTCTGCGGCCTCAGGTAGGTCTGCAGCTCGCGGTCCGCCGTCTTCGCGTCGATCATGAATGGTCTCCTCAGTGACGGAGGCTACGGGGGGCCCTCTGGCTTGTCAAGCGAGCGGGGCCCCTTCCGCTACAATATGCAGTGACATGGCGCGGGTTCGGATCATCCGGTGGCGGGACCTGCCGTCCCTCGTCGAGGCGGAGGAGGGCGGCGAGACGGTGCGCGTCCCGCTGTCCCAGCGCTTCCAGGACCTGATCGACGCGGTCGCGATGCGGGAGGGGGCCACCGAGAGCGAGGTCTACCTCGCCGGCTGGGCCCCGGGCCCCGAGGCCGAGCGGCCGGGCGGCGCGGAGGCGGTGGCGCAGGCGGTCGCGGCCGAGCTCGAGGAGGGATTCCAGGACCTCGTGGTCCGGCGCTTCCTCGGGCCGCCGCGGTAGGAGGCGCCGTCGTCGCGGCCGCCGTCCGGGCCCGGAGGTCGCCGGGGCGCGGCCTCCGGCGCTATAATCCGGCCAGCCAATGAAGGCCGCGGAGCTGGTGGTCGCCTGCTTCCTCCTGTTCGGGGCGTGTCTCGTCTGGCCCCTGCTCGCCATCGCCAATCGACCGGTGCTCGTGGCCGGCGTGCCCGCCCTGGTCCTGTACCTGTTCGCGGTGTGGACGGGGATGGTGGTGGTCCTGATCGCCCTGGCCCGGCGGGTCCGGCCGCCCGAGGACGAGCCGTGAGCGGTCTCACGCCGACCGCGTTGCTCAGCATCGTCCTCGGCTACCTGGCCTTCCTGTTCCTGGTGGCCTCGGTCGCGGAGGCCCTCGCCCCGCGCCTCGGGCGCGGCCGGCCGCGAACCTTGACCTACGTGCTCGCCGCGTCCGTGTACTGCACCGCGTGGACCTTCTACGGCAGCGTCGGGCTCGCGGCGAACCGCGGGCTCGAGTTCCTCACCATCTACCTGGGCCCGGCCTGCGTGGCGCTCCTCTGGCCGGTCCTGCTCCGGAAGCTGGTCCGGGTCTCCAAGGAGCAGCGCATCACGTCCGTCTCCGACTTCATCTCGAGCCGCTACGGCAAGTCCGCCGCGCTCGGCACCCTGGTCGCGGCGCTGGTGGTCTGCGGCATGATCCCGTACATCGCGCTCCAGCTGAAGGCGGTGTCGGCCTCGTTCAAGATGATCCTGCGCGAGGAGTCGGTGCTCGAGGTCTTCGACCCCACCCTGGTGGTGGCGGTGACCCTCGCCCTCTTCGGCATCCTCTTCGGGGCCCGGAACCTCGACTTCACCAAGCGCCAGACCGGTCTCATGACCGCGGTGGCGGTGGAGTCGGTGGTGAAGCTGGCGGCCTTCCTCCTGGTGGGCGTCTACGTGACGTGGGGCCTCTTCGGAGGCTTCGCGGATCTCTTCGGTCAGGTGGCCCGGCACCCGGCGTGGTCGAAGCTGCTGACCCTCGACCATGCGGGCACCGCGTCCTACCCCCGCTGGGCCGCCATGCTCCTGGTCTCGATGCTGGCGGTGATGTTTCTCCCGCGGCAGTTCCACGTGCTGGTGGTGCAGAACCCGCGCGAGCGCGACGTGAACGCGGTCTCGTGGTCCTTTCCGCTCTACCTGCTCCTGATCAACGTGTTCGTGCTGCCCATCGCCTTTGCGGGCCTGCTCGTCTTCCCCGACGCGCCCGCCCAGGCCGACGGCTTCATCCTGCGCCTGCCGCTCTTCTTCGACAATCAGCTCATCTCGGTGCTGGTGTTCCTGGGCGGCTTCTCGGCCGCCACCGCGATGATCGTGGTGGACTCGCTGGCCCTGTCGAAGATGATCACCAACGACATCATCCTGCCCATGCTGCTGCGCCAGCGCCGCATGGAGGACATCTACTGGATCACCCTCTTCTACACCCGCCTGGCCATGCTGGCGGTGGTGGCCCTGGGCTTCCTGTGGGCGCGCATGGAGCACGGTCAGCTCCTGCTGGTGGAGATGGGGCTCCTGTCGTTCATCGCGGTGGCCCAGTGCGGGCCCGCCATCCTGCTCGGTCTGTACTGGCGGCGCGGCAACCGGCGGGGCGCCTTCGCGGGCATCTCGGCCGGCTTCTTCGTGTGGTTCTACACCCTGATCATCCCCGCGCTCGGCAAGGAGGGCGTCTTCGGGCCCTCGTTCCTGGCCGACGGCCCGTTCGGGCTGGGGCTGTTGCGGCCCACCGCGTTCCTGGGGCTGGAGGGCCTCGACACCATCAGCCACGGAGTCTTCTGGTCGCTCTTCTTCAACGTGGGCCTGTTCGTGTTGGTGTCGCTGCTCACCGAGCAGGACGCCGACGACCGGGCGCAGGCCGCCGCGTTCGTGGGGGTGGCCGGCGAGGACAAGCCGGCTCCGGGGCCGCCCGCCATCCTCTCCGCGCCCGAGATCGAGCGGCTCGTGCACCACTACGTGGGCGACGAGGACGCCGAGGCCATCGTCGGCGAGCTGTTCGGGACCAAGGCGCCCGCGGAGCTCTCGGTGCCGGAGCTGCTGGAGATGCGCATCCGCTTCGAGCGGCTGCTCGCCGCCTCGCTCGGCGCGGCCGCCGCGCGCATAATCGTGGAGGACTATTTCACGATCTCGAAGGAGGAGGCCCAGCAGCTGGTCACCTCCTTCCAGCGGATGCAGGAGTCGCTCCGGGTCACCGAGGAGGAGGTCAAGCGCGGCGAGCGCCTGCTCGCTTCGGTGGTGGAGAGCGTGGACGACTGCATCTTCACCGCCGACACCACCGGGCGCCTCGTCACCATGAACCCGGCCGGACGACGCCTCCTCGGCTACGAGGCGTCGGAGGTGGGCCGTCTCCGCTATCCGGACCTTCTCGCCGGCGAGGAGCGGGGCGGCGGTGGCCCCATCGTGCCCGCGCTCGAGGCCGGCCGGGGCTGGGGCGGGCAGGTGATGGGCCGGACCGCCCGGGGCCGGGCGTTCCCGGCCCACGTCGCGATGACGTCGCTGTTCGACGACCGCGGGCAGCGGATCGGCACCGTCGGCGTCCTGCGCGATCTGACCGAGCAGGTGGAGACGCAGCGGCGGCTCATCCACCGCGAGAAGCTCGCCTCCCTCGGCGAGATGGCGGCCGGGGTGGCCCACGAGATCCGGAACCCCCTGGGCGGCATCAAGATGGCCACGAACCTCCTCTCCTCGCCGGAGGTGGACGGCAGCCCGCTCTCCCAGGAGATGACCCGCTCCATCCTGTCCGGCATCGCGGAGATCGAGGTCATCATCAACAACCTGCTGGACTGGACGCGCGACGCGCGGCTCGAGCGCGGCGACTACGAGCTGCACCGCATCCTGGAGCCGGTGGTGGAGGCGGTGGCCGCCGAAGGGCGCGGACGGGGCGTGCTGGTCGGCTACGGGCGCCTCGAGCGCCACGTCACCGCGCCGGTCGACGGGCAGAAGCTCCGCCAGGTCTTCGCCAACGTGATGAAGAACGCGCTGGAGGCCATCGAGCCGCGCCGGAAGGCCGGGCGGGTGACGGTCGACCTGTTCGCGGAGGGCGAGCGGGCGGTGGTCGAGGTCGCGGACGACGGGATGGGCATCGCCCCCGAGGACCGGGATCGGATCTTCCTGCCCTTCTTCACCACCAAGCCGTCGGGCACCGGGCTCGGCATGTCCATCGTCAAGAAGATCGTGGATCTCCACGGGGGAGACATCGCGATCGAGAGCGCGCCGGGCTCCGGCACGCGGGTCCGCATCTCACTGCCGGCGGTGTCCGCGCCGCACCCCTTGGCCGGAGG
>Ga0070694_100001797_pt1 | contig 12686 bp, 4 predicted proteins | sample KBSK1251metaG_FD_65470 | JGI IMG/M metagenome (GOLD analysis project Ga0070694, IMG submission 65470) | Corn, switchgrass and miscanthus rhizosphere microbial communities from Kellogg Biological Station, Michigan, USA - KBS K1-25-1 metaG | ecosystem: Host-associated > Plants > Roots >... | reverse complement strand
TAGTAATATTCAGAACGGCACTCTCTATAAGGCGGACGGCTCGACTCAGATTTCCAACTTCGAGTTCATTACGACTGCCGAAGCAGGCGCCGGCCTGAAGTTCACTCCCGACCATAATCTCATTAGCCCGGGCACGAACTTCACCTTTGCCGCGCAAGGGGCGACCAACAACTCGGGCGCCGGAATAGGCGACCCCGTGGGCGCCACCATCACCGTAAACTGCGGCACCACCACCATCGTCGTGAACACCAGTGACAGCGGGCCCGGCTCTTTGCGCGAGGCCATTGATGGCGCCTGCCCGGGCGGCACGATTTTTTTCAATATTCCAACTTCCGATCCGGGCTACAACTCTGTGACCGGCGTCTACACCATCACGCTGACGACCGCAGAGTTGTTGATTGATAAGAGTCTGACGATCCAGGGACTGAACGCGAATGCGTTGATCCTTACGCGCAGCGCGGCCGGCAGCACGCCGAACTTCCGCATCTTTAACATTGTCACTGATGTGGTTTCCCCTCGGACTATCAGCATCCTGGGCCTTACCATTTCCGGCGGTAACCCCACGTCTACTGCTAACGAAGCGGGCGGCGGCCTGCTGATTCCGGTCGCTGACGGTAGCCAGGTCACTCTGGATGGCGTCGCCGTCATTAACAATTCGGCGCAGGCTGGTGGAGGTATTTATGCTTCCGGGCAAGGAACCCTGACGATCCGAAACTCTTTGATCGCCAACAACACGGCCGTCAGCCCGGGGCCGGGCCTTACTGACGGGGGTGGGGGAATTCAGAACTTCACCAACCTGACAATCGTCAACAGCACGATTTCCGGAAACAGCAGCTTCGGGCCTGGTGGTGGAATTACCACCCAGAGACCTCTGAGCCTGACTAACGTCACGATTACCAATAACCGTTCTGATACAGACGACTCCGGCTCTAATCCCTGCGGTGGTCTTTGTTTATTCACCGGGCCGAATGAAGTGGCCATAAATAACACTATCGTCGCCGGAAACTTCAACGGCACTGGCTCGAACCCGAGCGATATCTCGAGCAGTGTCTTGATTGCCGCCAATTCATTCAACAATCTCACCGGAACAGGCGGCTCGGCAGATTTAACGAACGGGACGAATGGCAATCAGACCAATGTCGCCAATCCCGGATTGGGGCCCCTGGCCAACAATGCTAACGCCCAGACCCAAACGCACGCGCTCTTGCTCGGATCGCCGGCGCTCGATGGGGGCAATAACCAGAAGGCTATCGATGCCGGACTGACCGGTGATCAACGCGGATTGCCCTTTGCTCGTTTCGTCGACGGACCTGACGCCGACACCACCGATACCGTGGATATCGGCGCTTACGAAGCGCAGGTCTCGGTCGAAGACATTCCGAATAAAGCAACAAACGAAGACACGCAGCTTCAATTCACTTTCAATGTGGGAGGCGGGGCGAACGTTTCTTCCGTGACGGTGACGTCGTTCAACGGGACGCTGGTACCCAATAATGTGGCCAACATCGCCTTGAGTGGTTCCGGCTCGACCCGCACGTTGACGATTAATCCAGTTGCTAATCTGTTCGGCTCCGCCCTAATCCGCGTAACTGTCGAAGGCGACCTTGGGCAGATGTCGGATACTTTCACGTTGACCGTCAATTCCGTCAACGACGCGCCTTCATTTACTAAAGGCCCGAATCAAACTGTTACCGAAGAGGCACCGCCCCAGTTTGTGCCGGGCTGGGCCACCGGCCTTTCCAAGGGTCCGGCGAACGAGGTATCACAGACCCTGACCTTCCAGATAACCGGCAACACAAATCCGAGCCTATTCTCGGCCGGGCCAGCGGTCAGTAGCGCCGGGGACCTGAGTTACACACCGGCGGCGAATGCTTTTGGCACCGCGGACATCAAGGTCGTCCTGAAAGATAGTGGCGGCACGGCCAACGGCGGCCAGGACACGTCGCCGGAGCAAACCTTTACGATCACGATCAACCCCGTGGCGGACACACCGTCAGTTACAGACGCAACGACGACTGAAGACATTCAAACTACTTCCGGGCTGGTTATAACCCGCAATGTTTCTGACAGCGCCGAAGTCACACACTTCAAGATTACGAATATCACCAACGGCACCTTGTTCAAAAATGACGGCACGACGCCAATTGCCAACAACTCGTTCATTACGTTTGCCGAAGGCAATGCCGGTTTGAAGTTCACTCCGGGGCCGAATTTATTCAGTCCGTCGAGTAGTTTCAGCTTCCGAGTGCAGTCATCGCTAAGTAACTCGGACGCTGGATTGGGAGGTGGTTTCGCGTTTGGCATCATCGGAGTCGGCCCCGTAGCCGACACGCCGTCGGTGACGGACGCCTCGACGACCGTGAACACTCAGACCACTTCCGGCCTGGTAATCACTCGCAATCCGGCGGATGGCTCGGAAGTTACTCTGTTCAAGATCACGAACATCACCAACGGCACGTTGTTCAGGAATGACGGCACGACGCAGATTGTTAACAACGAGTTCATCACTGCGGCCGAAGCCAGCGCCGGGTTAAAGTTCACGCCCGCGACCAACTCGACAGCCACCGGCAGTTTCCAGGTACAGGCCGCAGTGAACGCAACTACGGGCGGGAGCAACGTCACCGCCACCATCACAGTAGGCTGCGGCCCGACGGTGGTCACGAATGGGAATGACAGCGGCCCGGGTTCTTTGCGTTCGATCATCAACAGCGCGTGTCCGGGCAGCACGATTACTTTCCAGGCGGGATTAGGCACGGTCACGCTGACGTCGGATGGCCTGCTTCTTGACAAGAACCTTACGTTCCAGGGACCCGGCGCAAATCTGCTGATCATTCAACGCAGTGCTGCAGCCGGCACGCCTCTGTTCGGCCTCTTCTCAATCTTTGATGAAGGTGTGACTACTAATATTTCTGGTTTGACTCTGAGCAATGGCGACAACAACCAGAACGCCGGTGGCGCGATCGATACCGCCGGCACGCTCAATGTGGACCGCATTACTTTCTCAGGCAATCACACCAACGGGTCCGGCTCAGCGATAAACAATTCCGGAACGGGTACCGTCGCGAACAGCACCTTCTCCGGCAACCGGGCTGGGCTGGCTGCGGTGGGGAATTTTGGCGCCACGTTCACGATCACCAACAGCACGTTCACTGGCAATATCAACGAGGGCAGCGGTCCTGGCTCAGCCATCTTCAGCCAGGATGGTAGCGTGACAAAGGTCATTAACTGCACCATCTCACAAAACACCGGGGCGAGCGTGGCGGTCTACCAGAATCCCGTGGGCACTTTGAGTCTGAAGAACAGCATCGTTAGCGGCAACACCGGTGGTGATGTTTCTTCTTCTGGAATTAACAACCTTGGCAACAATGTGATCGGCGGCAATGCGCGACTGGCGCCGCTCGGCGACTATGGTGGTCCAACAAAGACGATGGCGTTGTTGCCCGGCAGCCCGGCCATCGACACCGGCGATAACGCGGCCATTACCAATCCACCATTCAGCGGCCCGCCGTTTACCGATCAGCGAGGCACCGGCTTCGCTCGCATCGCGAACGGCACGGTCGATATCGGCGCCTTCGAGTCACGCGGCTTTACCATTGCGGCCACCAGCGGCTCAGGACAGAGCGCTGCGGTCAAGGCCGCTTTCGCTTCGCCTTTGGTTGCGACGGTAAGCAGCGCCTCAGGCGAACCGGTGAGCGGCGGTGTGGTCACCTTTACCGCGCCTGCCAGTGGTCCCAGCGCAACCTTCACGGGCGGCGCAAACACTTTCAATGTGAGTATCGACGCGAGCGGCCAGGCCAGTGCTGCGGCTAGCGCCAACTCGCTCATCGGCGGTCCCTATAACGTTAGTGCCGGCGGAGTTGGCATTTCCTCGCCGGTTTTATTCAGCTTGACCAACACGCAGGCGCCGACGCAGACATTTGTGATTTCGTCGCTCAATCCGTCTACTGTGACTGAGAGTGTAACGTTCGGGGCGGTGGTCACGTCCCCCGTCGGAGCCGCAGCCGGCACCGTGCAGTTCAAGGATAACGGCGCGAACCTGGGAGCTCCCATGACTTTGAATGGCAGTGGGCTCGGACGAGTAACAACTTCTTCGCTGACGGTGGGCACACATACCATCACAGCCGAGTACAGCGGCAACGCCACCTTCCTGCCGAGCACGGGCACACTTGATGGAGGCCAGGTCGTCAATAACCGCCCGCTGATAAAATTCAGCCAGACGAATTACGAAGTGAACGAGAAGGATAAGCTCGTCACGATTACCGTTAACCGGGGCGGCGATACCACCGCGGCCGTCAACGTCGATTACACAACTTCAGACGACAGCGCCGCAATGAGCCTGTTGCCGTGTTCGACTGCGAACGGAGTTGCTTCACCGCGTTGCGATTTCACTACGGCAGTGGGCACGCTCAGATTCGCTCCGGGCGAAACCAGCAAGACATTCAACGTCCTGGTTTCTGAGGACGCGTTCATCGAAGGCAATGAAACGTTGACGCTGACCTTATTTAACTTAACCGGCGCCGCCGGCTTTGCACAGCCGTCCGATGCCGGCGCGACTCTCACAATCCTCGATGACGAACTTGCTGATGCCTTGAGTCCTGACGACACTGAGTCGTTTGTTCGCCGGCACTATCACGACTTCCTGCATCGCGAAGCCGACCCGGCGGGTTTGGCTTTCTGGATCGACAACATCGATAAATGCCTTGATCCAGCCCGGCGTCCGGCCGGACTGACTGAAGTGCAATGCATCGAGATATTTCGCATCAATACTTCGGCGGCGTTCTTCCTCTCGATCGAATTTCAGAACACCGGGTTCTTTGTCGAGCGGGTTTACAAGACGAGTTTTGGAGATATCAGTGCGCCCTCGGTGCCGGTGCCTCTGAGATTTACTGATTTCCTGCACGACTCGCAGGAGGTTGGCGCCGGATTGGTTGTGTTAGAGGGCAACTGGCAGGCGAAGCTCGAAAGCAACAAGCAGGCGTTCACGCTTTCATTTGTGCAGCGGCCGGCGTTCCTGAATCGTTATCCCGGTTTGACCAGTGCCACCGCTTTTGTCGATTTATTGAATGCGAATGCCGGCAACGTCCTTACCGACAGTGAGCGCTCAGCTTTGATTGCTGATTTGTCTCCAAATCCTTCTGATCCGGCCCTGCGGGCCAGCGTGCTCAGGAAGATTGCCGAGAATGCCACGCTGCAACAACGCGAATTCAATCGCGCGTTTGTCCTGATGCAGTATTTCGGTTATTTGCGACGAAACCCTGACGCGGCTCCCGAGCCGAACCTAAACTTCGATGGATACAACTTCTGGCTGAACAAACTCAATCAGTTCAACGGCAACTACGTCGACGCCGAAATGATCAAGGCCTTCCTTTCATCGCTTGAGTACCGGCAACGCTTTGGACATTGATTGGGTGTGCTTTTGCCACGAGTTCGAATGAGTTTTCCGTAGCCCAGGCGTTTAGGTGAGGCTTTGCGAGCCTTGGCTTAACGACCGACGCAGGATCGTCCCCGAAGGGGCGACAGCGATCATTGGTGTGATCGCCGGATCCTGCTCACCAACTCTCTCTCGCCGCTTTGCGGCTTTCCAAATCTAACGAACCATTACCCAGGCTCGAAGCCTCGCCTTGGGCTTAACTCTGATCGCTGCTTTGCAGCTGGTTCTGCGCTCGCGACGACTGCCGGCTAATGTCTCAGCAATACACTTCTCTGAAACAACTGGCAATGACTCACAGCTGCGCATTCCTTTCCATTAATCCGGTTTTTGTTTGTACTTCGGGTTCGCGTCGGAATGCTAATGGGCCAGTTCGCCCGCCGAGTATTTCTTCCCAAAAGCCCGCGCGAAATAGATCGAGATCAGCAGACCTGCAAATTGAATTGCCGCGGCTGCCCAGAAGGTTCTCAGGATCGAAGCATCACTCATCTTCAGAGCTTGCCCATTGAACCCGACATGCGCAATCGCGCTGTAGATTAAGCCCGCCGCTAAAGTTGGGCCTACTGCGCGCGCCAGGCTGGCGACTGATTGCGTTACTCCGAGTACGACGCCCTGCTCGCCGGCGCTGGCGCTCTTGGATGCCAGGCTGCTCAGCGAGGGCGCAGTCAGTGCCTGTCCAATCGCCGTCACGGCGCCCAATGTCAGGATTCCGATTACGCCTGATGCCGGCGTGACAAAAGGAATTGCAAACAGGCTCGCGGTAAACAGGAACGCGCCGAAGATGAGCAGCCATGGCTCTCCGAATTTTTTCACCAACCTGCCGATCAGTCCGCCCTGGATAGTCGCGGAGATAACTCCGACGAAGGCGAAGATCCATCCATTGTGAAATGCGTCGTAACCCAGACGGAACATCAAAAACAGCGAAAAGGTCGCCGTCATGATCGAGAATGCCACGATTGAAAGAAAATAAATTGTCAGGACGAATCCCAGACGCCGGTTTCTTAAGGAAGCCATTACCTGACTCCAGCCGCGGCCGCTGGCGGCAGATACGCGGGCCGGATGATCCGGCGTGACTGTTTCCGGCAAAGTGAAGTAAAGCAGGACTGCGTTCGCCAGAGCGAGGCCGCCGGCAAAAAGAAATGGCACGTGAATTCCCCAGCGACTCAGCACCCCGCCAATCGCCGGACCGAAGACAAAGCCGAGTCCAAAAGCCGCGCCAATCAATCCCATCCCCTTCGCGCGATCTTCTTTGGTGGTGACATCCGCGATGTAAGCTTGCGCAGTCGAGATGTTACCGCCGGAAATTCCGTCGATGATCCTGCCGACAAAGAGCATCCAGAGTGTGGTCGCAAATCCCAGGATCAGAAATCCCAGCGCCGTGCCGAGCAAACTCGCCAGCAGGATCGGGCGGCGACCATACTTATCCGAGAGCCGTCCCAGGATCGGCGCGAAAACAAGTTGCATTACCGAGTACGACGCGAACAACAAGCCGACCTGGCTGGGAGTGGCGCCGAACTTTGTGCCTTCGGCATAGAAGGGCAGGACCGGAATGACGATCCCGAAACCGACGAGATCGATAAAAATTGTGATGAAGATGACCAGCAGCGGCGAGCGTTTCATGCGGTTTGTAGTGGCATAAACTTTAGTCGGTTAAGTAATCCCAGACTGAAGTCTGGGCCCTCGGCGCGGAACCCTGAAACTATAAATCTGTTTGTGCTGGCCGCCTAGGAGACAAGCTGAGAGTTGGTGGTCCAGTTTGGAATGAATGTCCGACAAACTTCACGAAGCTCTGATCAAGGTTAGATTGAAAATTACGTCGTTCGTAGTAACATCGCTTCCCCAACTAAATTTAAATCTGAGGTAATTGACGTGAGCCTGTCGCGAGTCTACATCTATCTGCTTCAAACTATCCTGATTGTCCTGCTGGCTGTTTCAGGCGCAGCGGCACAGGGTCCAAACTCGTCGGCCATTTCATTCACGGTTTCCATGTCCAAACCGTGGACGCACTTGCTGGAAGTGGAAATGCAAATCCAGGTGCCGGCGAATCTGAATGTGCCCAGCGAAACCAACCTGATCATGCCGGTGTGGACCCCGGGCTCGTATATGGTTCGCGAGTTCGAACGACATGTGCAGGATTTTAAGGCCATGGACGCGAACGGAAACGCGCTCGATTGGTCCAAGGTTGATAAGAACACCTGGCGCATCGTCACGCGCGGTGCGCGAGCCTGGAAGGTTACCTATCGCGTCTATGCGAACGAACTCACGGTGCGGACCAACGAACTGAATTCCGATCATGCGTTTTGGAATAACGCGGCGCTCCTGATGTATCCCGAAGGAAGTATCGGTAAGCCTTCAACCTTGCGCGTCGTGCCGGCTAATAATTGGAAAGTCGCTACCGGCCTGCCTCCGGTCGGCGGGCAGCCCAACACTTTTAGCGCCGAGAACTTCGATATTCTTTACGATTCGCCGGTCGAAGCAAGCAACTTCAAACAGATCGATTTTGAAGTGCGCGGCGTGCCGCACCGCATCGTGATTGACGGCGAAGGCAATTACGATCCGGAACGGATGCGCGCCGACGTTAAGAAAATTGTCGAGGCCGAAGTTGCGATTTACAGTGGCATCCCATATCACGACTACACCTTCATTCTGCACTTGCGCTCAAACACCGGCGGCGGTTTGGAGCATTTGAATTCGACCGCGCTCGGGTTTCGCCGTTTCAACTTTGCGACTGAGCGAGGCTGGCAAGGCTTCTACGCGCTGGTCGCGCACGAATTTTTCCATCTGTGGAACGTGAAACGAATTCGGCCGGACGCTCTGGGACCATTTGATTACACCAAAGAGAACTATACGCGCCTGCTCTGGGTGGCCGAGGGCATCACCGATTATTACGGTTACTCGATGGTGCGGCGCGCCGGATTGATCTCCGATCGGGGCTATCTTGATGCGCTCGCCCAGCGGATTGAAAGTTTTCAAAACACGCCAGGCCGTTTAGCGATGAGCGCCGAGGAAGCCAGCTTTAACTCGTGGATTAAGGAATATCGTCCGGATGAAAACTCGGTGAACTCGCAGATCTCTTACTACGACAAAGGCGAACTGCTGGGTCTTCTGCTGGATCTCGAAATACGACGGCGCACAAATAGCTCGAAGTCGCTGGATGATGTGATGCGGGCCTTGTACGCAACTTTCTTTGAGAAGGGCCGGAACTACACGCCGGCTGATTTTCAGAAGCTTTGCGAGTCGGTAGCCGGCGCCAGCCTGGAAGAGTTTTTTGCCCGCTACGTGCGTGGGCGTGAGGAAATGCCCTACAACCAATTCTTCAATGCAGCGGGTTTGCGGCTGGAACAGATGGGTGTCCCGGTGGGTGAGGCGACTGCTGCGAACACCCAGTTGAAAGGATTTCTGGGGGCGGAGCTTGACGACCGCACCGATATGGTTTTGATCGAAAACGTCAGAGCAGGCACTCCTGCGTACGAACAGGGTTTGAATGCGAAGGATCAGATCATCGCGTTGGATGGAGCAAAAGTTAACAAAGACACCTTCGATGCGAGGATTGAGGCGAGACGTCCCGGCGAGATTGTGCACATTACAGTGTTTCGGAATGATGATCTGCGGACGTTTGATATCAAGCTGGGCGGACGCGTGGACGCGCCCTACAAGATAGTTCCGTTACCATCGGCCAATGAACAACAGAAGCGGATCTATCAGGAGTGGATGGGCGGTCGGTAGATATGAACTCACCCAGCTGCGGAGCGCCCCTTCGGAGTCTGTCGGGTGAAACAAACTCTGTGGTTCTCTGATCGATCTCCGTGTCTCTGTGGTTGATTTTCTCTCAGTAATTTCACCACAGAGTCACAGAGATTCCACAGAGTTACACAGAGAAAATCCTTTTTCCGACAGACTTGAATGTTTACGTCTAATATCAATTGGCTGGAATTAGATCGGAAAGACGTGCCAATGAACCTTTTGAGGCACTTGCCAATTTCGATCTTGAGATAACTAACTTCGAACGCGATGGGACCCAGCAAAATCAAATCGACTGCCCAAATCCTGGGCATTGGCTGCCTGTTACTGCTGCTGCCGTTCACTGCCCACGCGCAAAGCTCCTCAGTCCAAACCGTCCAGTTGCAAAGCAAGCTCGTCAACACGACGCTGTCTTACAAGGTAGTTCTCCCCCCGGACTATCGCACCTCAAGCGCAACGCGATATCCGGTCTTGTACCTGTTGCACGGCTTTGACGGCCACTACAGCGATTGGGTGACCCGCACAAATGTGGCTGATTACGCGGCCCAATATCGATTGATTGTGGTGACCCCCGAAGGTAACAACGGCTGGTACACAGACAGCGTTTCGACCACCACGGACAAATACGAAAGCTACATCCTGAAAGAGTTGATTCCCGATGTCGGGAAGCGTTTTCGCACCATCGAATCGCGATATGGCCGGGGCATTGCCGGACTTTCGATGGGCGGTTATGGAGCGTTGAAGTTCGGTCTGAAATCGCCGGCAACCTTCGCCTTCGCAGGTTCAATTAGCGGCGCCGTGGCGGTGCCGAGCTGGACCGAAGATGACTACCAAAAGCTGAAGTCGATTCGCGATTCAGTGTTCAGCGCATTTGGCCCACTCGGATCCGAAGCGCGCAAAGCCAACGACATTTTCGAGATTACGCGAAATCTATCAAACGCGCGCATTGCTTCATTGCCGTTCCTATATCTCGACTGTGGTACAGAGGATATTTTTATTTCAGACAACAGCCGATTGGCGGCATTACTGCGCGAAAAGAAAGTTCCGCATGAATTTCGGGAACTTCCGGGCGATCACAGCTGGCCGTACTGGAACCAGCAGGTGCAGGAAGTTTTGAAAGTCGCCGCGGGGAAATTGCGGGCGGGGAAACTCTCAAAAAAGAAATAGCCGCGGTTGGTACGCACTCCTCCGGAGTGCTGCTACGAGTACGTCGGAGAAGTGCCTACCCCTCCGGAGTGCTGCTATGAGTACGTCGGAGAAGTGCCTACCGCTCCGGAGTGCTGCTATGAGTACGTCGGAGAAGTGCCTACCGCTCCGAGTGCTGCCTCAGCACGCCAGAGGCGTGCGTACCGCTGCGTATCCTATCTCGAAAAGAACTGAAAATTTTGGCCACGACGATTGACGTTGCCGACCGGCTGGGTGCCCATCACGCTCTGCACGATTGACAGGCGCGCGGTCATGCGGGCCTCGGGCAACTGGAATTTGTCGGCGGTTAAGTGGGCGCCGTCAAAATCAACTTTCGACAGAGAGCCCAATTCCAGGCTAAACCGCGCGACCATTCCCACCAGATCGCTGTCGCTGCGCGAGGACATCTCGCCGTCTTTGAAGATATCGACTTCGAAACCATTTAGCACCGTAGCCGCGGCCAGCAGTTCGTTGAGCTCGGCAATGCCCGCATCGAGAATTTGAAAGCTGCGCTTTGCATCAACTGTGGCGTAGGCGTGCGCGACCTTAATTTGATCTTCAAAGTCTTTGTAATTCATGGCGCGCTTCGCTACCAAAGCGTTGGCATCGTCAAGAAATTTGGACGCAAGTTTGGGATTGTCTTTTTGGGTCGCGCCGGAGAGATCGATCAAATATTTCACGCGATCGGAATCTGATGGCAGCGCCGCCAGCTTCTGTTTGATCTCGTTCAGTTTTTCTGCCGATGCGGTGGTCGTCAGGCGCTTGAAGTCGATGGCCTGCATTATTGTGTTCTTCTGCGCTTCATTCAGATGATCGTTGGCAATCTGCGTTGCGCGCTCGGTGTTGCCTTCATCAATCGCTTTCTGGGCAGCCTGCTGGTAGAAAAAACTCTGCGCCTGGGGTGGTGCGGCACTGGCAGCAGTCATCAGACTGTCGCTGGTACCCTGCTGCGTCGCCGTTCGCATCTGGTTGACGAAGTTCATGGCATTGTTGTTGACTCCCAGGTCGGTCAGTTTCTGACGCACGGCGGCCGCCCGGTCGGGATTGTATTGATCGATTTGCGGCAACATCCCCTGCAACGAAAACAGGAGCGTCCGGGCATTGTTCTGTCGCACCTGCGCGTCGTCCGGTGGAGTCTGCGGTTGCTGCGCTTGTTGTCCGGGGCCGCGCATGACTCGCGCGGCGCCACCACCGCGTTGCGGGTTCCCGGTCTGGCCTGCGGAAGTCGCCGACAACGCTGCGCTAATCGTCTGGTCCATCAAGTCGTGATAGGCGGTTTCGCTCAGGACAGGACTGCCGCCACGAATGTTCTGAGTAGGGCCGGTAGGGTTAGCGGTCGCTGGTTGGGCGGTACCTGCTGTGTTCGTGACGCGCGGTCCGGGCAACAATAAGTTCATGGCCACTCCGGTTGCTTCACGGCTGGCGAGCAGGCTGTCAGAAGATAAACGGGTCAAAGTTTTGTCTGCTAACTTTTTGAACAACTCAGGATCTTTTGTTTGCAACTGGCTCAGAACCCGATTGAGCGCGGTCGGAAATTCACCTTTGTCCAACGACTCAGTGGTCTTTTGATAAGCAACTTTGGGATCGTTGGCGGCGATGGTCGCCAGCAGACTTTGCTCCAGGTTGTTGCCCTGATCGAAAACGAATTGGCGACCTTGTCGTGGATTCCCGGTTGCTGCCGGGGCCGGTGCCGGTTGCTGCTGGGTTGAGCGCAGAAGCTGGTAACCAAGCTCTGCGTCATGCCGGCCGGCAGTCAACACGAGTTCCTGTCTTATTTGATTGAGCGACTGTACGTCACCGCGATCGGTGCGGTCGACGTCCAACATCATCTGGCCCAGCATCGCGCCGGCGTCATTCAGCAGTCCGCGTGCGCGTGCCGGATTTTTCTCCCAGAGCATGTCGCCGGCCGCTATCTGCACCCGGATTTTGTTTTCCGGCAATCTCAGCCCCTGACTGTCGGTGACCACCTGCTCGAGCAAGGCGATGGCCTTCTTTTCCTGCTTTGCCTTTTCTTCCTGTTGCTGTTGCGGATCGGGTGACTGCTGAGCGGTCGCGGCCGTTGAGGTCGCATCCTGCGCCGCGACCACGGCGGCGAAAGCCAGTAACAAAAATAAAGGTGCAATTTTCTTCATCATTATTTGGTACCTCTGAAACCGCGCGGGGGAAGATAGGCCGGCTGATTCTGTTTGATTAGACGCCCTGGCCGCAGATTTGGTTACTAAATGTGCCGATGATAACACGTTCGATCAGGCGGGCAGACCCCGGCAGTTTGTTGCACGCCGGCTAATTTGGCTGGTTCCGAATTTACAAGCTGATGAGCATCGGTTAATTT